>CETQ01137135.1_pt1 | contig 54212 bp, 46 predicted proteins | sample 531261 | NCBI WGS metagenome assembly CETQ01 (sample SAMEA2622376, study PRJEB7988) | marine metagenome | biome: marine biome (ENVO:00000447); feature: surface water layer (ENVO:00002042); material: "saline water (ENVO:00002010), including plankton (ENVO:xxxxxxxx)" | depth 5 m
CGTGTTAGAGCCAAACTTGTCAAATTTGTCGGTTCTTCCACAGAACCCCAACATGTGAGGAGTCACGGTTTCTCCTATGGTTTGTGAAAACCTTTCAAACAGATCTTTTACAGAGGGATAGGCAAGGGGTTCACCTTTATCACCGCCATCTTTTCTGTATAACTTTGTGAATATATAGTCTGACTCAATTTCACCAATGTTATTTATAAGAAACTCTGTGTACATATCAGCCCATTTTTTGGTAATACCAACCTCATAGGGCACCTTGGTTTTGGCGTAAACCTCATTAGCATTATCTATTCTAGGGTTAACAATAAGTTTAGAGTCCCAACTTTCAATATCTGAGTGCCTAAGCTGCAATACCTGCCCAACTCGCATCCCAGTTTCGATCATCAGCAGAATCAGAAGTCTATCTCTAGGATTTGAACAGAACTCTAAAAGCTGAAGTTGACGCTCTTCATTAATAATCTTCACCTTTCGTACTAAAGGTTTGATTCTGCGAAAGGGCTTTAACTCCCTAGAAATAGACTGGGGTCTTGCTGCTGATGCAAACGACAGGAACTCTTTGATCTTCGGATTTTTTGATAAATCAGATGAAATGACCTCTATTGTAATTGAAGAAGCTAAAACATTTGTACTTAAGCAATAACGATAAAATGCACTTATGGCAGCAAGGCATCTATTGATGGTTTGATTAGTTCGAGCTTGTCCTAATTCGGTAGGTAGAACCGATAGATTCACAGTTTTGGTATGTTTGTAATAAGCAATGAAATCAGTAATGACATCAATACTGGGTTGCTTCCAATTTATTTTAAACTTATCCAGATACCGAAAGTATTGGGCCAGATCATAGGAATATGCCTTAACTGTATTTGGTGCAAAGTCTCTTTTATCTAAATGACTGAGAAATTTATTTATATGCCTTACAGGTAAACCATCTGAATAAACTCTAAATGTGACTCTTTCTAAGGTTGGGTGCTGAAACTTCTCAACTCGCACTAGATCAGCCTTACTTGGTGATTCTGGGGCTGTGGAGCTTACACAGCAAGACTTAGAGTGTAAACCAAAGGGTTTTTTTCTGTGTGACGTACGTAAATTACACATATATTCATACTTCCGATAATTGATATTATCGGAATAAGATGAATGTGCTGAAATTACGGTGTTCAGCCTTCAATGCCAAAGCTACTGAAAACCTCTGATTCTATAAGTCTCACCATATAAACCCCGAATCCAAATCTATGGTGGCCGGTATATTTTCAGTCCACCGATCGCTCCGGCAGCCCGTTAACTCAACTGGCTGCCAGCTAAGTCAGGAGCAATCTGGTTTATATGATCTGGTATCAGCTGAAGCTTTCTGACTGAGGATTCTGGTATCTGTTGGTGAGTTGACTCTGCATTTACGACTAAGGCAACTCTTAGCCCGGTTCTCGCTTTCAGGGGCCCTGAGATGTCTCTGGAGGTTTCTCTGTCTGAATTCAGGCCCGCATGCGTCTGTACGTGAATTGTGCTGCAGGGATTACCCTGATCCCTTGTCAGAATTCGTGTACACGCTCACTTCACGCTCACTTATTGATGCCGGAATTCAGCCTGTATTCAATTTAATCAAAACTCAATGCTTACATCGATTATAGCTTTTAAAAATCTTTATAAAACATGGAGATACGATGCATATCTGAGTTTGGGTCTAAGTCTGTGGAACAGCTTTGAGCTGTGGATAACCAACCCCGGTATCGGCTTTGTTCTGCCTTTGAGGCCTTGATAAGAACACGAATGTGGCGGACGGTAGTTAACTCTCCACTTATCCCGTCCAGCCTGGAATGGTGCAAAACGCAAATAAACCCCAGAGCGGCTGGTGTATTCACGAGGGCTGAAATCTTCAACCTGACCAGCTCAGAACCTCCTGTTCTTTCTACAGGGTGTGGTTCCTATGTCCAGACCAATGCTTTATGATACTTCCGATAATTTTTATTATGGTTGAAATATGCTGCAAGCCCTTAAACAATCTCCACATCCACTGATTGATCAGCTGGAATATCTGGGCAACCCTATGTCAGGCGCACGTTCTGTTCTGAAGCGCACCCCGGGACTGGAATCCATCAGCGATGCCTTTGAAGATCTGGTGCACTCCCTGAGCTTTCTGGTCAGCTATAACGGCAGTTCGGCCACTTTTAACAGTTACCGCCGTGAAGTTGAACGCCTGTTGCAGTGGTGCTGGCTGGTGCGCGGCTGCTCGCTCGGCGAGCTGCGGCGTCAGGATCTCGAGGATTATGTGCACTTTTGCCAGTCCCCTCCTGCCGCCTGGATAGGTACCAAGCAGGTGGCGCGTTTTAAAAACAAACAGGGCGAGCGCGTTATTAATCCGGACTGGCGCCCTTTTGTAAAAAAACCGGATTCCCACACAGGTACGGGGTTTGCGCTGTCGCAAAAGAGCCTGCAGGCACTGTTCGCGGTTCTTTCCACCTATTTCAACTACCTCCTGCAGGAAGACTATCTGCGCATCAATCCGGTGGCCCTGATCCGCCAGAAAAGTAAATTTCTGCAGAAACATGCCTACCAGGAACCTGTGCGGAGACTGTCCAATCTGCAATGGGATTTTATTCTCGAGACCATTGAAGGGCTGGCGCAGGATCATCCGGGCGAGCACGAGCGCTCGCTGTTTGTGATGCGCCTGCTGTTTGGTATGTATCTGCGCATATCCGAACTGGTGGCCGATGAGCGGTCGACGCCGGTCATGGGGGACTTTCATACCGATGCAGATGGCAACTGGTGGCTGCGGGTGGTTGGTAAAGGCAATAAAGCCCGGCTGGTAACAGTATCGGACGACATGCTGGATGCACTAAAACGTTATCGCCAGCATCTGGGGTTGTCACGCCTGCCTTATGTCGGTGAACAGACACCCCTGGTGCCAAAAATTAAAGGTCGCGGACCGGTCACCAGTACCCGGCAGATCCGCTATCTGGTGCAGAATGCTTTTGATGCTGCTTACGAACGCATGCGCAGCCAGGGGCTGGAAGACGAAGCGCAGGAACTGAAAGTTGCTACCGTGCACTGGCTCAGGCACACAGGCATTTCAGAGGATGTAAAATTCCGCCCCAAAGAGCATGTAAAAGAAGATGCCGGTCATGCCAGTATGGCCACCACCGACAGGTACATTGATACTGAATTGCGTGAACGCCACGCCAGCGCCCGGCATAAAAAACTGAAGCCGGAGTTGTAAAGCCCCGGCTTCTGAGTGGTCCATCGAACGGAATGTCGCCCGCTCAGTGCATGTATTGCCCGCCATTGGCAGAAATATTGGCACCCGTGATAAAGCTGGCTTCTTCCGCTGCCAGAAAACTCACCACACGGGCAATATCGTCCGGCGTACCAAAACGCCCCACCGGTATGCCGGATTTGATCTGCTCACGGATATCTTCCGGCACATCCATAATCATGCTGGTCGCAATATAGCCTGGTGATACTGTATTTACGGTAATGCCTTTGCTGGCCACTTCCTGCGCAACGGCTTTGGTAAACCCGTACATGCCGGCTTTGGCGGCGGAATAGTTAGCCTGCCCAAACTGCCCTTTCTCGCCGTTAATGGAAGAAATATTAATTATCCGGCCCCATTTTTTATCCAGCATGTCGTTAATCACGTGACGGGTCATATGAAAAACCGACGTCAGGTTGGTCTCGATGACGTCATGCCAGTGCTCTTTGCTCATGCGCTTCAGCGTGGTGTCACGGGTTATACCACCGTTGTTGACCAATACATCGATGGTGCCGAAGTCTTTGCGGATGCCTTCCACACAGGCTTCCGATCCTTCCCAGTCGCGGATATTGCCAAACGCCAGGGCAATGTCGTACCCGGCTTCTTTCATCTCCGCCTGCCAGCTCTGTGCTTTTTCATGGCTGCCACCATGATAATAACCGGCCACCACCTGAAAACCGTCATCGCTGAGTTGTTTGCAGATTGCTGTGCCGATCCCGCCGGTGCCCCCGGTTACCAATGCAATACGTTTAGTCATCCCTTTCTCCTTGTCTGGTCTGTACGTACATTCAGCTTCTACTGACTGTATGACAGTTAGTGGAATTTGCCCGGAAATTCACTCTTTACCTGCCCTGGCTCAGAATAATTACCGATCCCGTTTTTAAGGCTATTTGGCCATTACCGGATTGGCATGTGCGGTGGATGAAGCTCATCAAACTTTCGTATATAATCTGCGCCCCTTTGGCCCGCCATCCGGGCCTGCTATCGATCCGGCGCCCGTTTCCATGAAGTTTGTAATTAAGCTGTTCCCTGAAATCACCATTAAATCCACCAGTGTGCGTAAGCAGATGACCAAAGTGCTGCGGCGCAATCTGCAGAATCTGTTTCGCCGTCATGAGTTGTCGGCGGATGTGCAGAACCGCTGGGACAGTCTGGTGGTCGTGGTCAACGCGGACGACGATGCCAGCCGTCGCCAGAGTATTCAGATCCTCTCACACACGCCAGGCATTGCCGCCGTACTGGAGATTAATGAATATCCTTTTACGACGCTGGATGAGGCTTATCAGAAAGTGCGCGACGCCTACCGGGAACGGGTCGCAGGCAAAACATTCTGCGTGCGGATCAAGCGCGCCGGCCATCATGATTTCACCTCTCATCAGGCTGAAATCTACATGGGAGGCGGCATCCTCAAAGAAACGGAAGCCCGGGCTGTCTCGCTGCAGAATCCGGAAGTCACGGTGCGGGCAGAAATCCGTAACGACAAACTGCAGATCATTGAAAACACCATCAAAGGCCAGGGCGGCTATCCGCTGGGCAGTCAGGGTGATGTACTGTCGCTGATTTCCGGTGGCTTTGACTCCACGGTGGCCAGCTACCTGATGACGCGCCGAGGACTGAAAACCCACTTCTGTTTTTTCAATCTTGGCGGCAGCGCCCATGAAATCGGGGTTAAACAGGTATCCCATTATCTGTGGAGCACCTACGGAGAAAGCCACCGGGTCAAATTCGTCACGGTGCCGTTTGAAGGTGTGGTGGAAGAAATCCTGAAGAATGTTGAAACCGCTCAGATGGGGGTCGTGCTTAAGCGCATGATGCTGCGTGCTGCTTCCCGTGTGGCTGACAGCCTCCGCCTGCCGGCTCTGGTGACCGGCGAAGCCGTGGCTCAGGTTGCCAGTCAGACCATCACCAACCTGGCCGTCATTGATCAGGTTTCAGATCATATGGTGCTGCGGCCTCTGGCGGCGATGGATAAGCAGGAAATCATCGACACTGCCCGCCGCATCGGCACCGAAGCCTTTGCTGCGACCATGCCGGAATACTGTGGCGTTATTTCGGTTAACCCGACCACCGTGGGAGACCGTAAAAAAGTGGAAGCGGCCGAGCAGTCTTTCGATTTCTCTGTGCTGGAACAGGCGCTCAGCGATGCCAGTTATCAGCGCATCGACGACGTTCTGGCATCCGAGGCTTCCGGTTTAGAGGAGGTTGAGCTGGTTGCAACACCCGGCCTGCAGGATGTTGTAATTGATATCCGCCATCCGGCGGAAGCGGAGGATACACCACTGCAGCTCACCAACAATCCGGTGGAGACTGTGCCTTTTTATGAGCTGGAAGGCCGTATAGCCGAGCTGAGCAGAAACTACGCTGGACGCCGCTTTCTGCTTTATTGCCAGAAAGGCACCATGAGCAAAATTCACGCTCATCACTTGATGAGTCAGAAAGATCGGGACAGTACCAATACATTTGCCGTGCTGGTGGAAAAAGCGAGCAGTAATCCTGCTCCCGAAGAAGCTTGAAGAAGCCTGACAGCTGTTTCAGTAACGAGGTCGTTGTGACGAAAAGATGAGAAGCGCCGATGGATCGCCCTTCTCTCTTTATCAAAAACATTCTGCCGTCCCGTTACGATTGTGTGGCTTTCTCCCGGCCCCCTTTCCTGACTCCCTTTCCTTATGTTATCGCCCGCTTTGCGGAAAGCTTTCTACGGATTGAACTGACGACTGCGGAGCCGGAAAGTTAAGACTTTACTGCCCTCAGAATGACTGCCCTCAGAATGACTGCCCTCAGAATTCCGCGCCCAGCTCAAACCGGTAGCCAATACCGGGGGCGGCAATGGAGCCGCTGTCTATGTAATCAGCATTCAGCAGATTATTGCCGGACAACGCCCAGTGCCAGTGTTCAAATGCCTGCTTTATTCCGGCGTCCAGCAGGCGGTAGGCACTCTGTTGGTAACGGCTTTCCAGCTTGTATTGTGCCGTTACCGATACCCCCGGCATCAGCTCATAGGCAACGCCGGCCATGGTCTGATTTTCCAGTTTAAGCCGGGTGTAGCGGGCTTCTGCATAGGGGTTGTCGACATCCTGAATCAAGCGGGTATGACTGATGGTCAGTTTCTGAAAACCGTATTCTGCCAGCAGGCCTGTGGCATCCAGCTCTACATCAAAGCCTTTTGTCTGAGCATCGATATTGCGCGCAATATAGGCGCTGCCGTTCGCTTTTTCGCTGGCGGTCTGTGTGTAATCGATGGCATTTTCAGTATCGCGGTTAAACACTGCGATACGGGTCAGCAGACCGGCAACATTAAAACGGCCACCAATTTCTGCACTGGTGGTTTCTTCTGACTCAAGATCTGCATTCCCTTTGCTGGCCGACTGATCCAGATAAAGATCATTCATAGAAGGTACGCGGGCGCTTTTGCCGGCGTTGGCATAGAGTTGATGATCCCCTACGGGTAAAGTTATGCCGGCAACCGGCAAGACATAAGACTGGCCATCATCGTAATCCAGATACGACAGACTGCCTGCCACCTGAAGTGCTGATAAATCATAACTGCCGCTGATAAAGACGCTGTTATAGGTGCGCTCATGGCGATCACCCAGGACCGAAGTGCTCTCAATATCTTCCTGATTATATTCATAACCCAGCGTCAGCCGGTCACTGATGTGCGCCCGCAGGCGTGCCTGCCAGGCGTTGGTCTGATGCACTGACGGCGCATAAGTCAGGTAGAAAAATTCATCGTCATGCTGGCGCCAGTTTACGGCAGCATCGATTTTTATATCGTCAAAGCGCTGTTCGTGGGTGAAATACACATGCCGCTGAATGGTATTTTCGTTAGCCCGGGCTGCTGCGCTGGCGTAAAAGCCCTGGGCGCCAAAACTTTTGTCGATATAACCGAGACCGGCGACACTGGTGTGGTTTTCGGTGCTGTGCACGGCGCGGTAATTGCCCTGCTGTATGGTGTACGCAAGGTCAGCTTCTTTAATGTAGCTGTCCGACGTCTGCTGCGCTGCCGATAAAAACTGACTCCAGTGATTGATCGTCTTACCGGCCGATAGCATAGCGCGATCATAATCTTTGCTGCCGGTCTCCAGTTTGGCGCTGGCGGTACGGTCGTCTGCAGATTTGCGGGTGACCAGATTAATAACGCCGGCATTACCGTTTGGTCCGTACTGACCAGCGCCGGGGCCACGCACAATTTCAATGCGTTCAATATCTTCCAGAACCAGAGGGATATCAAAGTTATGATGGCCGGACTGAGGGTCATTCATGCGTACGCCGTCGACCAGAATCAGGGTCTGCTCATAACTGGCACCTCGGATGCTCAGATCAACCTGTGTGCCGCCACTGCCGCGCTGACGTACATCCAGACCAGAGACCCATTCCAGTGTGTCAGCAATATTGGTGACCGGTAACAGCTCAATATCACGCCGATCCAAGACCTCCACTGCAAACGCCTGACCGGCGACCGGCTGCTCAAAAAGCTGACCGGTTATCTGCTGGGTGTCCAGCTCCACCGAGTGAGCGGCTGATGAAAGACAGATGGCGCTGAACAGCAACGCCGGATTGTGAATGCGCATAAAGGGCCTCAGGGATGATTGCCATATTCCGATGGCGCGCAGTCTATGCAGGCGGTGGTGGGCAGTAAATCCGCTTAACCCTTGCTGGTTGCTAACTGATTATATATTGACCAGAGGTTAACGTGACTGACCTGAGTGGCCTGGGCTGGTAAACTGCCGCCCAAACTATTTAACCTGAGATCAGTTTGCAGGAATCCGCCTAATGACTACCATCATGAGCTTTAACATTAACGGCGTACGCGCCCGTCCTCATCAACTACAGGCAATCAGGGAATCGGTTGATCCGGATGTTATCGGCCTGCAGGAAACCAAAGTGCATGACGATCAGTTTCCGCTGGCGGATATTGAATCACTGGGGTATCACGTGGAGTACTTTGGCCAGAAAAGTCATTACGGCGTCGCCCTGCTGAGCAAAGTCGCGCCGGAGTTTGTGCAGAAAGGCTGGCCGTGGGATGACGAGGATGCCCAGAAACGCCTGATTCATGCCCGCTACCAGATTAATGGCCAGACCTGGAATGTGCTGAACGGTTATTTCCCTCAGGGGGAAAGCCGTGACCATGAAATCAAATTTCCGGCCAAAGAACGGTTTTACGCCGATCTGATGCGCTACCTGCAGGAAACTTTTACGCCGCAGGATCGCGTGATCGTCATGGGCGATCTGAATATCTCACCGGAAGATACCGACATCGGCATAGGTGACGCTAACGCGAAACGATGGCTGAGAACCGGTAAATGCTCCTTCCTGCCGGAAGAACGCGCCTGGTACCAGGATCTGCTGGCATGGGGGCTGAAAGATACTTACCGCAAGCTATACCCGGTCAGTAATGAATTGTTCAGCTGGTTCGATTACCGTTCCAAGGGGTTTGATGACGACCCTAAGCGGGGCCTGCGTATTGACCACATTCTGGCGACCGCACCGGTATACGACGAATGCACAGACGCCGGCATCTGTTATGACATCCGCGCCATGGAAAAGCCGTCCGACCATGCGCCTATCTGGTCAAAATTTGGTTAATTGCTACGGGCTGGAAATAGCTTAATAAAAAGAGCCGGAAAAACCGGCTCTTTTTATTTGCTTTACAGTTGTCTTTGCCCTGTTCGTTCTCAGGCTTCCGGGTATTCTTCCATGGCGCTGATATATTCCAGCCAGGATTTTGCGTTGCCGGCTGAATCAGATAACGTCAGTGCCTGCTGAAAATAACGCCGTGCTTCCGCCAGTTTACGTAATTCAACGGCCGCATGACCAGCCAGCAGTAAGGCTCTGCCCTTGCCGGCATCATCCAACCCTTTTTTAATTGCTTTGCGGGCATTATCCAGCGCTTGCTGGTAATGGCTGTTCTGAACATTCAGCTGCGCGGCGCGTAAAATTAATTTGCCGTCATCCAGGTACTGGCTGGCTTCCAGCATGGCTTCTGCGGCTTTGTCCCGTTCGCGTCCCTGCTGCCAGGCAGCGGCCAGGAGCTTCCAGTTTCTGTCATTTAATTCCAGATCACCGTTATTGATATGCTTTTGCAGAATGCGGCCTGCCCGCTCCGGTATATTCTGATTAATCAGCAACTGTACCAACAGAATGATACTGTCAGGTTTGCTGATATAACCGCCGGCGTATCCCAGCTCCAGTGACTGCAGGGCTTTATCAAAACGCTTTAAAATCTGATAAACGCCAACCTGTTGTTGCCAGTAATCTTCCCGTTGCGGGTTGATGCGTAACAGCTCATCCAGCACCTTCGCTGTCTGCGGGTAATGCTTTTCCTGATAGTGCGCCGCCATCAACATCTGCAGCCAGTTTTCTTTGGGCGCATTGCCCTTTTCTTTTTCCCGGCGCAGCGCTTCTTCCACTAACGGAATGGATTGCGCGTATTGTGACTGTACCTGATAGGCCGTCGCCAGCGTAATAAAGGTAACCGGTGGAATGATATTACTGGCCTCAGGCTTCTGCTTGCGGAGATTTTCTTCCTGCTGACGCGCACGGGTGTAGCGTGGCTGCAATTCATCTATCGCTTTCTGATACTGCTCGTCAGCGAGCAGCAGCTGAGCTACGGTTGTCGACAGATTGATGGTCTGCTGATCGGTCAGGGCATCCAGTGCAAGGGATTTTCTGAACCAGTTGATAGCCCCGGAGGCGTTGTCTTGTGTAAGCGCCAGTTGCCCATACAACTGATACGCCAGCGCCAGACCAAAACCAGGCTTGAGATCTTCTGTCAGTTCCTGAAGTTCTTCACTGGCTTCCGCATATTTCTCTTCCCCCATTAAGGTCTGAATATCATTCAGGCTGTTATAGGTGGACGGCGATAAATTGGTTGATTGGGCAGCGGAGACGGTCAATGACAGCGTCAGCAGCAGGGCCAGTATCGCTTTCTGCATTATGAATCCCCCAGCTTAAATTCAATTGTCTGGGTGGCCTGTTGGGCGACGGCTTTGCCGCCTTCAACCTTCGGCTTAAACTTGTACTTGTACAGGGCCCGGATCGCTTCCCGTTCAAAAACACCCCGCGGTTTTGCTTCGATGATTTCCACATCATCAACCGTCCCGCGTGCATTAATGTCCAGCCGGGCTGTGACATACCCTTCTATTTTCTGGCGGATTGCCCGTTGCGGATAAACAGCCGGTGCACGGGATAAAGGTATAACGTCGGTATCGCCAAAGCCCATTCCGACGACGGCATCCCCCAGAAAGGAGTGCTGCGCCAGAGAAAGATCCGGACTGATATCCGGAACATTGAACGGCATCTGTTGCATCTGCACATTCTGTTGCTGCACGCTGTCCTGAGGAAGCTGAGGCTTTTTAGGTTTGGGCGGTTCTTTTTTGCGGCGTTCTTTGGTGCGTGTCAGACTGTCCTGTTTCAGACGCACAAAATCTATAACCGCGGAGTCACGCTGAGTATTTTTTAACTCGCCTGATCCGGAAACCATTTTCTGCATTCCCCAGAATAATCCCAGACTGACAACGACTGAGACCATCAGTGCCACCAGAAATCTTGGCATCAGTTTGCTGCCTCAGCAGAAATTGAAATATTGGAAATACCGGCCAGCCGCACCTGATCCATGACTTTTACCAGCAGACCCGTGGGCGAAAACTCATCCGCCTGAATAATCACGGCGCCTTCGGGGTTTTCCGCTTTCATGCGCTCAATATTGGGACGTACCGCACGCACATCAATGGCGCGGCGATCAATCCAGATTTCGCCATTGGCGCGGATGGCCACCAGAATATTGCTGCCTTTTTTCTCTTCTGCTGTCTGGGCGCTTGGACGGCTCACGGTTACGCCACTCTCCTTCACAAATGAAGTGGTGACGATAAAAAAGATCAGCATGATAAAAACGATATCCAACATTGGAGTAATGTCGATATCGTTGCCATCGGCTTCGTTATCGGTATGACGACGTGCCATAAATTGGTTCCGTTAATCTGTCGGTAATAGTTCAGCCAGGCGGTGAACGCCCCGCTGTGCCAGGCGTTTAAAGCGCGTGCGGAAGTAAATGCCGGTTAACGCCACGACCAGCCCTGCCATAGTGGGGATCGTAGCCTGAGAAATACCACTGGCCATGGCGCGCGCATTACCGGTACCGGTAATGGCCAGCACATCAAACACGTGCACCATGCCGGTCACTGTGCCAAGCAGGCCCATCAGCGGGCATACGGCGATCAGGATGCCGATAAACGACAGGTGCTGTTCCGCCGCCTGCTGTTGCTGGCTGATCAGTGCTGCGCGGATTTTGCGCGCATTCCAGCCATTAATCCGCTGACGCTGCTGCCATTGTTCAGCAATAACCTGATTGCGCTTAGGCATTTCGCGATAGAAATACCAGAGGCGATCAAGAATCAGACTCCAGAGCAGAACACACAGCGCCAGCAACCAGTAAAGTACCGGTCCACCCTGCGCCATAAAGTCCAGCAGCCACTGCATATCAGTTGCCTTTCCCGTGTTGTTCTGCCTGTTTCTCCAGAGCTTCAGCCATGAGTCCGGCTGACTGCTCATCGAGAATCTGGATCAGCGCTTTGCTGCGCGATGCAACCCAGTTATGGGCAAGCAGCAGCGGTATGGCCGCAATCAGGCCCAGTACCGTCGTGATCAGCGCCTGAGAAATCCCCGCAGCCATCAGTTTCGGATCACCGGTGCCGAAATTAGTGATCGCCTGGAATGTGGCAATCATACCGGTCACTGTACCCAGCAGCCCCAACAGAGGCGCGATGGCAGCAAAGAGTTTAATAATGGTCTGGCCACGTTCCAGTGCCGGCAGCTCACGCAATACCGCTTCATCCATTTTCGCTTCCAGCGCATCCACATCCAGTGGTGTTGGCAGACTGCGATAGGTATTCAATACGCGACCCAGTGGATTATCTTCAGCGGGAGAGTCCGGTGACTGCTGTTGTTTTTTCACTTTCGCAGAAATACCGAACAATACGACCAGCCGCCAGGCTGCCAGCAACAGACCGATCACACCGATGGCAATAATGATGTAACCCACCAGTGCACCCTGCTGGATGCGCTCTGACAATCCGGGACTTTCCAGTGACATATTCAGCAGCGCGCCGCGGCTCGGATCTATCGCGACCACGGCGACATCATCCTGACTGTGGAGGTAATTTTCGATATAGCCGGCTTCTGCCGGCTGTCCGCCTAATTCACGCAGCGATTTCAGGTCACTGTCGAAAGCAAGGTAGCCCTCTTCGTTAATGGCATTAAAAATACCAAGGCGGGTAACTTCCTGACTGACGGTTTCACCATTACGTGCAATAACGGGTGCACTGTAATGACTGATATCGCCGTTAATAGTCATCTCTTCCTGCAAGGTGTACCAGAGTTTTTCCAGTTCAGGAATAGTCGGCAATTCTTTGGCTTCCGACAGTTTTGCCAGATTCGCCTGACGCTCTGGTTTTTCGGTGTAGGTAAGACTGTCCTGCAGTACGGTATCCAGATCGGTTGCTACCTGACGGACAACACCGAACATTTCGCCCAGGTTACCCACCCGTAATCTGAGTTCTTCTTCCTTTTCTGTCAGCGACTGCTCGTTGGCATCGAAGGTATTTTTCAGCCGGGTGGCTTTTTCCTGTTCTCTTTTCAGAGCGGCACGCATTTTTGCCAGCGCGCGTTTCTGTTTCTTCAGGTTTTTACCAAATTCCCGTTCACGCTGACCATTGGCATCCTGTTCGCCGGACTCATACTGGCCAACCTGTTGCAGTAATTGTTGAAGATTTTCTGCTGGCGCAGCGGACGTTGCAGACGCCAGTAATAACATCATCGGAATAACAATAAACTTCATCAGGAATCTCCTCCCAGTGAAGCCGGTGTCGCCATGGGCACTACCAGTAATTCAGGCGCTGACGTCTGTTGCGCCACTTTCAACGCCTGACGCAGATCCCGCAGGTAACCGGAATCAAGTGCCAGCCACTCGCCTTTACCTTTATGCCACAGCCAGGCCTGCTCGCCATCGTTGCTGATGCGGTACAGCGCTAAGCGTCCAATACGCAGAAAATCATAAGAAATATTATTTTCCTGGCCGCGGTAAGCTTCGATGTTGCGGCCGTAATCAACTTCTACCTGATAGGCTTCGAGTACCCGGCGGAATTTTTCCGACACGGTGACGTCGGCACGGGTCAGCAGGTCTTTTAACAGCGCCACCCGGGCACTGCGTTCCTGCGGCAGGAATGGCGTATCCAGGCGCACAAACTGCTCCAGTGAATCCACCATACGGCTCATCAGCGGGAGGACGCCGCGCTCGGTCTGCTCGATTTCAGCAATCTGGCGGTCGAGTGATGCGAGCTCCTGATTCTGGCTGTCTACGATGCTTTCCATCTGGCGGTTGTACAGTGCCAGCTGCTCTTTTTCGGCTTTTAACTGGCGGAATTCAGCCTGCAGAGACAGAGCTTTATCGTCCAGTTTTTCAATCTTTGCCTGACTCTGCTGTCCGGCGTTATCTGTGCGTTTAATGGCTGCCTGACTGTCAGTCAGCTCATCGGCAAACGCTGTGGCCGTTACCAGCAGTGCTGTGATGATTAGCGGGAGTTTCATAACCAGGAGAATCCTGTTGGTTTTGGAAGTCGGTGGTCTGATGCAGTTAATGAAACCGCGTATAAATATAAAGGGCGCATTATGCACCCTTCATAATCTACTTTTCAATTAATAATCGTTTGCATTTAAGCCAAGAGCGCCCGCTGTACTTTCTGTTCCACGGGGAGCAACAACGGCCCGGGTACCACCATCGGCATGCAGGTATTTTTCACATACCGCCTGTACACCGGACCATTGCGTATTAAGCAGGCGCTCGCGGAACTGCTGTCGTATTGCGCGGCTGCGCCCGGTGCGGTCCTGATGGAAAAACTGCTTGGCTTCACCGGCTGGCGAACCAGGGCGGTCCATGCTGCCGATCAGTCCCAGTACAGCCTGCTCCACCAGATCATCACCACTGGTCTGATTCATCACCCAGTCAATTGATCCGGCAAAGTCGTCAAAGGTCCCCTCTACTCTGGGGTCACGGTAGGAAAAGAACTTAAAGCAGGCATTGGCTGAATCCTGAGTGGCACCGGCGCCGTAAGCCCCTCCGCGCTCACGGATGGCGGTATGCAGAAAGCCATTGCGCAACACCCCGGCCAGCACGGATAACGCCGCGGCATCTTCGTGTTCGACGCCAACCGTGGGTAATGCCCAGGCGCAGAAATTCATCTGAGAGTCGACCATCCAGTAGGTGGCCGGATCGGTCATCTGCCACACGGTAGCGGCTTTGGCTGTGGCCTGCGGATGAGCCCAATGACGGGCAAGGCTGTCGCGGTGAGCGGCGGCTCCCTGCTCGTCGTGAATCAGCAGCGCTTCGGCCGGTGTCGGGTTAATCTGCCGGTAAATATCCTGCAGAGCCAGACTGAGATAGGCAGGACCTTCGCTCTGGGCTTTCTGCAGGCGTTCTTTAATGCGTTTAATCTGCGGCAGGCCGCCGATTTCATTGGCCAGGTTGGCAGCGGCATTCAGAGGCGCGGCTGCTAAAGTCATGGCCAGACTGTGACCGCTGCCGGTAATGCCCTGCTCACGGCGGGATTTGGCCTGTTTCAGCAGATCCAGCAAGCGGCTTTCTTCATTCAACGCCGGGCTGTCCCAGGTTTCCTTTATCAGCGCACTGAAATCATCCGCTTTGGCATTCAGTGCCTTGCCGCTCATAACCAGATAGCCCTGCAGATCATCCGCATCGGCGACTGATCCTTTGATGCTGGCGTAACTGGTCAGACTGCCTACCAGGGCGGTCTGCTTCTGTTGCTGAGCCAGATAATCGCGGCCGCCGGCCCCGACTTCGGTCCAGCACTGAGTGAAAAATGGCACCCAGCTGAGCTGCTCATTGGTGAGTGCCGGAAGATCAAGAATAAGCTGCTGGTACAGCAGACCATTGGTTCCGACCTCGTATTCTGTAGCCGGTAACGATTGGTCCGAGACCGCAGACGGCGCCATATAGCTGGCTTCAGGTCTGACGTCCTGCAGCGTTACCTCCGGCAGCATGCCCGGATCATCTTCCTGCGACTGGCGTTCTTTGAGTGCCGCCGCCTGATCCAGAATCTGTTGCTTCTGGTCACTGCTCAGTGATTGGCGGATGCTTTCCAGACGCGCTTCTTCCAGCCGTTTGGCCTCTGCATTCACGCCATCGTCGGGTTTCAGGGTAAAGCGCACCCGGTGACGGTTATTCAGCAGCAGGCGCGACACGGTATCCTGCATAAAAGTACCGCTGGCCGCTTTCGCCCGCAGACGCTCAAGCGCCGGATCAAGGTTGAGCAACGCCGCCGGATCGCCATAGTGGGTCGCCGCCGGCAGCGCATTAAAAATCAGCTGCAGTCCGTAGGGATAATGGTCTCCGCCGATTTCACGCTGATGCAGTTCCAGCTGATGCAAAGCGGCATCAATCATTGCCTGATCAACCCCGTTGCCCGCTACTTCTTCCAGAGTATCCAGAATCAGTTGTTCAATGGCAGCAGCATGGCCGGGCTCACTGCCTTCTATGCCGCACATAAAACTCATTTCACGATTGGAGTCTTCCAGCCCGCACAGGGGGGACGGTGAGCTGCCCAGATCCGTCTGCTCCAGCGCGCGGCGCAATGGTGATGCACTGTTATCCAGCAGCACCTGACTCATCAGATTGGCTTCCAGCTGCTCGTCGAGATTGGTTGATTCGCCCAGCAGCCAACCGACCACATGGTGCGTGGCGGCCGACAGGTCCTCGCTGTCGAGCCCGTAGCTCTGTTCCACGGCCAGTGGTGCGGCGTAACGTTTTTCCGGCTCTACCCGCCATTGCTTGTGTTGCCGCTCAAAACGTTTCAGCGCCTGCTCTTCCAGCGTGTTGTGAAAGTCGGTGACATCCAGATCCCCGAACGTCATAAAAATAGCGTTGCTGGGGTGGTAATGGGTTTTATAAAAATTCAGTAACTGCTCATAACTGAGATCGGTGATTTCTGCCGGATCGCCGCCACTGTTGTAATGATACGTGGTGGTCGGAAACAGATAGCTGCTGATGCCCTGCCACAACTGGCTGACAGCCGACGACATGGCACCTTTCATTTCATTAAAAACGACGCCCTTGTATTCCAGCGGCGAATCCGGATTGCCCTCTTCGCTGAATTCAATACGGTGACCTTCCTGAGCAAAATCCAGCTCGTGCAGACGCGAGAAAAAGACCGCATCCAGATAAACGTCCAGCAAATTATTGAAGTCTTTATCATTCTGAGAGGCGAATGGGTAAGCGGTCCAGTCAGAGCTGGTCATGGCGTTCATAAAGGTATTCAGTGAGCGCCGGGTCATCATAAAAAACGGATCGCGTACGGGGTATTTTTCAGAGCCACACAGCGCTGTGTGCTCAAGAATATGCGCCACCCCGGTAGAATCGTGCGGCATGGTACGCAGTGCCACTGTAAAGGCCTTTTCATCATGCCCGGTGTCGAGATGGTAGTGCACTGCACCCGTGGCAATATGTTCATATTGCTGGATAGTCAGATTGAGAGACTCAACCCGGGTGTCGCCTGTATGACGGAAAGCGGTACAGTGGCTATGGGCTTCGCTGCGGGGAGTCTTGCCGGTTAGCGGTGCATCAGAATTCATAATATCTCTGCTTAAGCTGGCTGTTAATCTCAGGTATGGTAACAGCAGTTCTGCGTCGTCAGAAGCTCTGTCGGCGCGTCAATCGGCTCTTCACCCTGCTGCTTTTACCTGCTGCTTTTAAAAGGTGCTTTATGAACAATGATGCCACTCCTTCATGGGTAGATGAATTTCCGGTCAATGAAGAGGTGTTATATCTCAACCACGCCGCGGTTGCGCCCTGGCCGGAACGCGCCCGCGAAGCCGTCAGCACCTTTGCCGCCGAAAATACAGCGTTCGGCGCAACCAATTACCCGCAGTGGATAAAAACCGAACAGGCCCTCAAGCATAACCTGGAACAATTGATTGATGCCCCGGCCGGCAGTGTGGCGCTGGTTAAAAATACCTCGGAAGCTTTATCCTTTGTTGCCGCCGGCATTGACTGGCAGGACGGTGACCTAGTGGTCATCACGGATCAGGAATTTCCGTCAAACCGCATTGTCTGGCAGTCGCTGGAAAAACGGGGCGTTAAGGTTGTCGAGGTCAGCCTGCCCTGGGATGCTCCGGAAAAAGAACTGCTGGAAGCCATTGCCCAGAAACCACGACTGGTCTCGGTCAGCGCCGTACAGTACGCAACCGGGCTGACGCTGGATGTATTATCCCTCGGTGAGGCCTGTCGCTCTGCCGGCACATTATTCTGCGTTGATGCCATTCAGGCCACGGGCGTACTGCCTTTTTCGGTACAGGCAATACAGGCCGACTTTGCCATGGCCGATGGCCATAAATGGCTGCTGGGGCCGGAAGGTCTGGGGTTCTTTTACGTCAATCCGGACGTAATGGATCAGCTGGCGGTAACGGAATATGGCTGGCATATGGTCGAAGACGTGGGTAACTATGATAACCGCGACTGGCAGCTGGCCGCCGATGCCCGCCGTTTTGAATGCGGCAGTCCGAATATGCTCGCAGCGACGGCATTGAAAGCCAGTACTGATCTGCTATTGGAAGTTGGAATGACAGAGGTGGCGACTCAGGCCGTCAGCAATGTGCTGTATCTGCGCCAGCTGCTGGAAGATAAAAATGCGGTGTTCGTTAATCCGCTGGTGGACAAACGTCCGTCAGGCATTCTGACGTTTCATTTTCTCGGTAAAGACAGTGGCAAAATTTATAAATTATTAATGGAAAACGGCATTATCTGCGCACATCGTGGTGGCGGCATCCGTTTTTCACCGCACTTCCATACCACTCAGGAGGTGATGAACGACGCGATCGATGCACTGGAATTTATTCTGGAAATGGTCTGACATGTCGTTTCGCAGGCAATAAAAAAGCGCCGATGGCGCTTTTTTATTGCTGCTTTAACGCTGCGACAATATGGCAACGCCAACGTTTTACATGGTATGAGTTACCCGGTCAGACTTTAATGCACCCGCCAGGAAAGTTTCGATTTTATCCCGGGCCATACTGTCTTCACCGGTAAACTGAACACCGACACCAGCAACTTTGTTTCCCTGGGCGCCTTTGGGTGTAATCCACACGACCTTGCCCGCCACGGGGATTTTTTCAGGCTCATCCATCAGTTTGAGCAGCATGAATACTTCATCACCCAGCTGATAATGCTTGTTGGTGGGAATAAACAGGCCACCATCTTTGATGAACGGCATGTAAGCCGCATAGAGAACGGATTTATCTTTGATGGTCAGCGACAGAATGCCGCTTCTTGAGCCCATGCCCGACATGTATTGTTCCTCGTTTATGGCCGGAGTCAGCGGTTCAGATCCGGATTGACCGTGTCACGCCATTCCAGCAGCAGAGACTCAATTAACAATTGCTTGTTGTAACTGCCCGCGCCGGAAAGAATGCGCGCCAGAATCGTTTTCAGTTTATCGTGCAAGGTTATCAGCTTTGCCAGCGGTGGCATAGAGCCAGGCATCAGGCTGCGGGCATGGGCGGCAAAAATAAGATGTTCATCACTGATTCCCATCGCTGCCTTAATGCAGTCTGATAACAGACTGTAGAGCCATTCGATAATATCTTCCAGCTCCTGCTTAGCCCAGGCTTCCGATACCAGACTCAACGGTGCCGTTCCCCGGGTCCATTGGGCAAGCTGTTCTGAGCGCCGTTGCTGCAGTTCGCTCTGCTCTGAATTCACCCACTGCAATGCTTTCAGCGGTGCCCCGTGATTGGCTTTCAGGGCAACAAATGCCTGCTCGTCATTTAACCCCTGTTGCGCCAGCCACTGCAGGGCTTCCTGTTCGTGCGGAGGATTAAGCGCAAAGCGCTGACAGCGGCTGCGGATGGTGGGCAATACGGAACCGAAACGCTCCGTCTGCAACAGCAGAAAGCTCTCGCCTGCCGGTTCTTCCAGTGTTTTTAAAAGTGCGTTGGCGGCATTGGTGTTCATCACCTCGACCGGACGCAGACTGACCACCTGACAGGGGCTGATCTGTGGTGTCTGAGCGAAAAAATCATTCACCCGACGGATGGCTTCAATACGGATCTGGCGACTGCCGTCTTCCGGTTCGCACAACAGAAAATCCGGATGACTGCCGGCGTCCCATAACTGGCAGCTGTGGCACTGTCCGCAGGGTTGTTGACCCGGTGTCATGCATAACAGCCACTTTGCCATATGCAGGGTCAACGGGTGTTTGCCGATCCCTTCCAGCCCGGTAAACAGCATGGCATGAGGCAGCCCGGAGGTGCTGTGGCGGTGAGTTATGTCATTCCAGGTATCAACCTGCCAGGGCAGCAGAGACATCAGACATCCGCCTCCGCTAATAATCCTTGCAGGTGTTGCAGCAGTTGTTGCCGGACGCCGTCCAGGGCTTGCACCGCATCAATCCGCTTCACCCGCGACGGGTATTCGTCAGCTACCCAGTCAAACCCCTGTTTTACGCGCTGAAAAAAAGCCAGCTGCTCCGTTTCAAAACGGTCAATGGCGGTACCTGTAGTGTCTGCCCTGCCGCGCGCGCGGGCCATACCGATTTCCGGGGGCGCCTCCAGCAGGAAGGTACAGTCAGGCTCCAGCCCGGCCTGCACCAGGGTTTTCAGCATCAGAATACGTTCCATCGACTGTCCGCGGGCAAAGCCCTGATAGGCAATGGTCGAATCGGTAAAACGGTCGCACAGTACCCAGGTGCCGCGCGCCAGAGCCGGACGGATCAGATTGCTGATGTGCTGTGAGCGGGCGGCAAACATCAGCAGCAACTCAGCCAGATCATCCATGGGTTCCGGGTGATGGGCTTTCAGCAGGTCTTCCCGGATCTGTTCGGCGATAGGTGTGCCGCCGGGTTCCCGGGTCACCACGACATCAATGCCCCGGGTTTTCAGCCATTCGGCACAGAATTCAATATTGGTGGACTTACCTACGCCCTCACCGCCTTCGAAGGTAATGAACAGGCCGTTGCTCATTGACCACCCGCCTGAGATTCCGCCTGGTCTTCTGTGGGGGCTGAACGGTAGTCTTCTTTGCGCCGGTATATCTGGTATTTGCGCACGGCTTTATTGTGCTCTTCCAGCGTGCTGGAGAAATAATGCGAGCCGTCCCCGCGGGCAACGAAATACAGCGCTTCGCCATCCGCCGGGTTCAGTGCAGCATCCAGTGCAGCCCGGCCGGCCAGTGCGATGGGCGATGGCGGCAGGCCTTTCTGGCGGTAGGTATTGTATGCGTTGGAACGATCCTGCAGATGGCGCTTACGCAGATTGCCATCAAATTCAGGCCCCAACCCGTAAATCACCGTCGGATCGGTCTCCAGACGCATGTTTTTCTGCAGGCGGCGGATAAATACGCCGGCGATCACCGGCCGTTCTGATGCCACGCCGGTTTCTTTTTCAACGATTGACGCCATGATCAGGGCTTCGTAAGGCGAGTCATACGGCAGGTCTTTCTGTCGTTGTTGCCAGGCTTCATCCAGCTGCCGCTGCATGCGTTCATACGCCTGACGAATAATAGCTGAGGCTTTATCACCACTGTGATAGACGTAGGTGTCCGGGTAAAGCCAGCCTTCCGGATTTCCCTCAATGCCCAGCAGCTTGGCGACTGCTGCCGGGTTGAGCGGGTCAACATCCTGAATCAGGTGTTTGGCGCCGGCGATCGCAGGTAACGCTTCATTCAGAGTCAGCCCTTCGATAAGCGCCAATCGGTAGGTGACCGGCTGTGCGGTAGCGAGAAACTGCAGCAGCTCCATGCCATTCAGCTCCGGTGGCACGTCAAACTCGCCGGTCCGCAGGGCGTGATCCATTCCCAGTACCCGTGACTGAATCCTCAGCAGCAACGACGACGGCAGCCAGCCGTCCGCCTGCCATTGACGCGAGAGACCGCTGATGGTGTCCCCTTGCTGTATCGACACCCGTACCGGGGTTTCATTGTTGGCCGGTAAAAACCAGACGGCGATGGCCAGTATCAAGGCCAGGACAGTCAGACCCACCCCGAGTCTGAGAATTTTTTTCACGCAAACAGCTCCTGAAATTCCTGTTGCCATTCGGCAATGTCAGGGTGCTGATCATACTGATGTCGGCCCACAGTTTGAACCATTACGATACCGTTGAGTGTGTTACTCATGGCGACGGCGTCCGCCTGCAGCAGCTGTTCCACCCCAATGCCGCTTACACTCTGAACCCTGCCACTGGCTGACAGCCAGCGGCGTACCACGCCATTAACGCCACTGTGACTGAGGTCAGGCGTATACCACTGGCCATGCTGCAGAAAGTACAGATTACTCATGCAAGCTTCGATGACGTTATCGTCACTGTCACAGACAATGACTTCCTCACAGCCAGCGGGAAACTGCTGCCGGATCAGCACCTGCTCCAGGCGGTTCAGATGCTTAAAGCCGGCCAGCGCCGGCTGACGCCCCAGCCTGACCGGACTGACCTCGCAACGCAGACCGAACGGATGGCGCAGCGCCGCAAAGGCCGGCGCATTAAAGCACTGTAACTGAATATGGTAGCCGGGGTCCTGAGGTGGCATATAGCCGCGCCCGGCCGCTCCGCGGGTAATAATCAGCTTGGCTGCGCTTGTTTGCTGCGGCAGCCTGTTCAGCCCCCCAAGCGCGCGCTTCAGAAGGTCCGGGTGAAACCCCAGAGCTGCCAGCCCTTCGCTCAGCCTCTGTTGGTGGTAATGCTGCAAAGGCAGTGAGCCGTCCGCGGCAAAGCGCAGTGTCTCAAACAGGCCATCGCCGTATTGCAGCCCGCGATCCGAGGGAGACAGCGACGACAGCGGATGCCAGCCGTCGTCGTCCAGATACCAGAAGGAATCAGCCGTCATAACGGATAAGCAGCAGAGATCCGTTGGTTCCGCCAAACCCGAAGGAGTTGGATATGGCTGCCCGGATGTCGGTTTTGCGGGCGGTGTGGGCGACATAATCCAGGTCACAACCGTCACCCGGGTTATCCAGGTTGATGGTTGGTGGTGCAATGCCATCGCGGATGGCCAGTGTGGTCAGCAGCGCCTCCAGTGCTCCGGAAGCCCCCAGCAAATGCCCGGTCATGGATTTGGTTGATGAAATCAACAGATCAGCCGCATGCGACCCGAACAGATCTTTAACCGCATTGGTTTCCGCGATATCGCCGGCCGGCGTGGAGGTGCCGTGGGCGTTAATATAATCAATATCCGCCGGAGTCAGGCCAGCATCACGGATGGCATTGGCCATCGATTTGCGGGCGCCCTCGCCGCTTTCCGGCGGGCTGGTTATATGATGCGCGTCATCGCTCATCCCCAGGCCGCAGACCTCGGCATAGATGGTGGCACCACGAGCCTTGGCATGCTCGAGCGATTCCAGTACCAGCACGGCTGCGCCATCCCCCAGAACAAACCCGTCGCGGTCTTTATCCCATGGGCGACTGGCTTTCTCCGGCTCATCGTTACGGGTACTCATGGCTCTGGCAGCCGCAAATCCGGCCATACCCAGCTCACTGGAGCCTTTTTCGGTCCCGCCGGCGATCATCACATCCGCATCACCATAGGCAATGGTACGGGCGGCATAACCAATATTGTGGGTGCCTGTGGTGCAGGCTGTCACGATAGCGATATTCGGCCCACGGAAGCCATGCCGGATGGCCAGATTGCCGGACGCCATATTGATAACCGCCCCCGGCACCAGAAACGGTGATACCCGGCGCGGGCCGCTTTTCAGCAGCTGCTTATGATTCGCTTCAATGGTGGTCAGCCCGCCAATACCTGAGCCCACGGCAATACCAACCCGATCCGGGTCAGCGTTACCTTTAATACCGGCATCGTCGATCGCCTGTTCTGCGGCAACCATGGCGTACTGAATAAAAGGATCGACCTTACGGGCATCCTTCTCAGACATCACACTGGTAACGTCAAAATCCTTAACCGTGCCGGCAATCTGAGTGGCATAGGCATCGGCATCAAAATGCTCAACACGGCTGATGCCGCTTTTACCGGCCTGGATGGCCGTCCAGGTGGCGGCGGTATCTGTCGCCAGCGGGTTGACCGTTCCTAACCCGGTTATAACAACTCGGCGCTTACTCATAGTATTGATTCTGCTCAGAAATGACCTTTTCAGATACAAAAAAAGCCGCATCCTCAGAGGCGGCTTTCTCTCATCCCGCTAATCAGAGGTTAGCGATGATGTAATCGATAGCTTCCTGAACAGTGGTCAGCTTCTCAGCATCTTCATCAGGAATTTCGGTTTCAAATTCTTCTTCCAGAGCCATAACCAGCTCCACAGTGTCCAGAGAGTCCGCGCCCAGATCATCTACGAAAGAAGAGGAAGCTTTTACGTCTTCTTCCTTAACACCCAGTTGTTCACAGACGATTTTTTTAACGCGTTCTTCGATGTTGCTCATGGTTTGATCCTACCGTTTCGTGGTTTTGAGCTGCTGCCTTGACGGCCTCAGCCCATGTTCATGCCGCCATTCACATGAATGGTCTGGCCTGTGATGTATTTGGCGTCAGAACCTGCCAGAAAGGCGACGGTTCCGGCGATCTCGTCAACCTGCCCAAAGCGCTTGACCGGAATGGTCGCTAGAATGGCTTCTTTTTGCGTTTCAGGCAAGATTTCCGTCATATCTGTTTGAATAAATCCTGGCGCTACACAATTGACCGTAATATTACGGCTGGCGACTTCCTGCGCAAGGGAGCGTGAGAACCCTTCCAGCCCGGCTTTTGCCGCTGCGTAGTTGGCCTGCCCACCATTGCCTGTGGTGCCAATGATGGAGCTGATGTTAATAATGGCTCCGGCTTTCTGCTTGATCATAGGTTTTACCATGGATTTGCAGACCCGGAATACGCCACTTAAGTTGGTGTTAATAACGGCATTCCACTCATCATCTGACATACGCAGAAACAGGTTGTCGCGGGTAATGCCGGCATTGTTGATGACGACGGCCGGCGTGCCGAAGTCGGCGAGAAAGCTTTTCAAAGCTTCAGCGGTTTGCTCCGCATCCGCAATATTCAGTACCAGTGCATCATGGCTGGCGTCGATAGCCTGCAGTGCTTCGCGGATACCGGCCGCGCCGCCATCAGAGGTGGCTGTTCCCACGACACGATAACCGTCGTGAGCCAGCCGTTCAGCAATCGCGCGGCCGATGCCACGGGAAGCCCCGGTTACCAGAGCAAGAGGTTTGTCTGACATAAATCAGGATCCTTGAATAAGTTCGATGGCCGCAGCAACGCCACGGCTGTCCCCGGTACTGACCGTGGTCAGTGTTTTATCAATGCGTTTATTCAGGCCCGCCAGTACTTTGCCGGGGCCAAACTCGACGGCCACATCGGCAGCGGAGCGCAATGATTCAACCGCCCCGGTCCAGTTAACCGGGCTGTATAACTGAGCCAGCAGGCGCGCCGGTATTTCTTCCAGCGTTGCAGCCTTGTTGTCGACGTTATGATGAACCGGAAATTCCGGTGCACGGAAAGTAATCTGAGATAACGCCTGACCAAATTCTTCTGCCGCCGCCTTCATCAGGCTGGAATGAAACGGACCGGATACAGCCAGTGGCAACGCCCGTTTGGCGCCCGCTTCTTTTGCCAGCTCAATGGCTTTTTCGACGGCCGGCATTGCCCCTGCGATCACGATCTGCCCCGGGGCGTTAAAATTGGCGGGCTCAACCACGCCGGCATCGGCAGCAGCAGCGCATACGTCAGCAATCTGTTCTTCTGACAGTCCGAGCACGGCTGCCATACCACCCTGTCCTGCCGGTACGGCGGCATCCATCAGCTGCCCGCGTTTCTTCACCAGGCGCACCGCGTCAGCAAAATCCAGCGCATTGGCTGCGACCAGGGCAGAATATTCCCCCAGGGAATGCCCTGCAGCGGCTACCACATTGAGCGCCGGGCACTGGGCTTTAATCACACGCCATACTGCGACACTGGCGGCCAGCAGCGCCGGCTGAGTATTGTAGGTAAGGTTGAGTTCGTCAGCAGGCGCATCCTGAGCGAGCGCCCAAAGGTCCTGATTGATTGCCTCAGAGGCCTCGCGGAAAGTCTCTTCCACTACCGGAAAATCGGCTGCCAGGTCTTTGAGCATCCCAGTGTGCTGAGCACCCTGACCCGGAAAAAATGCGATTACATCTGTCATTCAGTTACTCTGTATCTGCTATGTTCTGATTTGAATGCCCTGATTCCTATCGCCGGCATGACCAGATAACACCTGTCGAAGGCATGCCGAAAAACCGGACACATAGTATTGGGATGAATTGTTACAATAAATGGTCAACAATGCACAAGATTATTGAGTTAGATTCACTCATAAGAACAGATTTCCGTGGATTGCCGTGTTTTATCTACGCATTCAGTCAGCTTATCCAGGTGAAAGTTCGCGCTGGTTTTGTGCAGGTAGCGCAAAGCATAACGGAAGGCGCGGGCATCGGACTTACCGTGGGTTTTAACCACAACGCCTTTCAGGCCAAGCAGGACCGCACCGCCGTGCCGTGCCGGTGATATGCGTTTTTCAATATTACGCACCGCCGGTAGCCACAAAAACGCAAACCAGCGCATAAACCAGTGCTGACGGAATTCCTTATGAATCAACTCCTGCAGCCACTCTGACAGGCCTTCAGAGGCTTTCAGGGTGATGTTGCCGGCAAAACCATCGGTAACCAGCACATCAATATCACCTTTATAGATGTCGTCACCTTCATAAAAGCCCTGATACCGGTCAGGCAGCGTTTTCTCCAGCACACTGGCAGCCTGGCGCACAGCATCGGTTCCTTTGGCTGACTCACGCCCGACATTAAGCAGGCCAAGCCTGGCCGGCGCCGGGTTCTGGGCCTCATGCCAGCCCACACCGAGGGCAGCAAACTGCACCAGCTGCTCCGGACTGGCCGACAGATTAGCCCCCAGATCCAGCATCAACAGAGGTTCTTTACGGGTAGGCAGTAAGGTTGCCAGCGCCGGGCGGTCGATTCCGGAAATCATCCCAAGAATACGCCGCGACAACACCAGTAAGGCTCCGGTATTACCGGCGGACACCATTCCCTGCGCCCGCCCTGCGGCACACTCCTGCAGGGCTGCAGCCATGGTACTGGTCAGGCCTTTACGTAACATCTGGGCGGGTTTGTCATGCATGTCGACAGCATGCTCGCAGACAATAATGCGGACACTGTGCTTACGGAAGGAAAATACTGAACGAACATCCTGTTCAAACTCGGCGGTCGTAGTCACGATAAGATTGACGTCACGCCGGAAGCGAAGAAACCTTTTGCAGGCTTTTAACGCAACGCGGGGACCTAAGTCCCCGCCCATAATATCTACCGCGTAGGTAAACATATCAGTCGTTGCCGGTCTCCACGACTTTTTTACCACGGTAGAAGCCGTCTGGCGTCATGTGGTGACGACGGTGAGTTTCACCAGTGGTAGAGTCAGTAGACAGTGCAATTGCACCAGTGTCCAGTGCATCGTGAGAACGACGCATGCCACGCTTGGAACGAGTCACTTTGTTTTGTTGAACCGCCATTGTCAGGCTCCTGAGTTGTTCGCTATTTCTGTTTAAGCTGAGCTAAAACGTCAAACGGATTAGGCCGCTTTTCGTCTGAATCTGTTGTTTCCGGCACCGGTTCAGGCTGTCGCAGTTCACATTCACCCTGAGGATGCGTCGGAAAAGACGGTAACGCCAACAGCGCTTCGTCTTCCAGTACTTCCCAGAGCTCCAGAACTCCGTGCTCGTCTACTTCTGCCGGCTCCAGCTGACGGGGCAGCTGTTTCGCCTGATCATCATTAAACACCAATCCCAGTTCAAACGAGCTGGATACCGGTAACTCAACCTGATTCAGACAACGCTGACAGATCATAACGACCTGAGTTTCACAGCTGCCACTGATAACCCGGTTACCTTCCTGATCACGATGAAATTCAAGAATGTAACGGACCGGCGCTTTGCAATCTTCGACTGCATCGCTGAACCGGGTTAACTTTTCGCTATCGATTTTACCGCTAAGCTGTTGATTATCTTCAACAAAACTTATCGCATCAATGCGCTTGGGTAGCTGAGCCTCTGCCATAGTGCGCGACATAATAGGTATGCCGCGCCCCGCTGTCAAAATTATTTAACGCAGCTCGATGGTCTGCTCATTCATAAAGGTGGCTATCCCCTGCCCGAAGCTGGCCCCGAGTCGGGAGATCAGGTCTTCCCAGGGTTTGGGCTGGCGGGTAAAACTGACTAACTCATCCGTATTCAGTTTCTCGCGGGCCACCTGGCTGCTGGACGCCAGCCCATCAATCAGACCAATTTCCACAGCCTGCTCGCCTGACCATACCAGCCCGGAGAACAGATCCGGGGTATCAAGCTGCAGGCGATCCCCGCGCCCTTTCTTAACCTGTTCGATGAACTGATTGTGGGTTACTTTCAGCACGCCTTCCCAGAAAGCTTTCTCATCCGGATTCTCCGGCTGGAACGGATCCAGAAAGCCTTTGTGTTCACCGGCCGTGTACTGCCGGCGTTCCACGCCAAGTTTCTCCATCAGACCGGTAAAGCCGAATCCGGACCCCACCACCCCAATAGAACCAACCAGACTGGCTTTATCGGCGTAAATCTCATCTGCCGCAGCGGCGATGTAATAGGCTCCGGATGCACCGAGATCCATAATAACCGCGTAAACCGGAAAATCCGGGCGGGTTTCTTTCAGCCGTTTGATTTCATCGTACACATAACCAGACTGCACGGGGCTGCCGCCGGGACTGTTGATGCGCAGGATCACGCCGCGCGCGGATTCATCTTCAAATGCATCGCGCAGCGCCGTGATAATACGGTCTGCACTGGCGTCCTCATCGGCTGCAATCACGCCATTCACCTCAATTACGGCGGCATAACTGTCAGGACGGCTGAGCTGAGCGTCTTCACCTGGCAGGCGGATCATCCACAACAGGGCAAACAGATAGATAAAGGTCAGGCTTTTAAAAAAGATCCCCCAGCGGCGCGCGCGTTTCTGCTCGCTTTGCATGCCGGTAAGGACTTTCTCAATCAATTTCCATTCCTTGCTGTCTTCTGCGGGGCGATGACTGTTCGCTGGCGGCGTCTGCGGCTGTGACGCGCCGGACTGGTCAGAGGACGGTGATTCAGGTGTCTGGTTTTCCATATTATCCATGCGTGGTTATCCAACGTTTAAGTTCAGAAATGCTATGACAGATTGTCTGCGGACCACAAGCCAGTAAACGCTGCTCATCATGCGCGCCGTGCCCCATGGCAACAGAATCAATCCCTGCACGGGCAGCCATCTCCAGATCGTAGGTGGTATCACCAATAATCAGCGCCTCACCCGGCGCAATACTGAGTGTGGACAGCAGTTCGTGCAGCATCTGCGGATGCGGCTTGGAACGGGTTTCGTCAGCACAGCGGGTCGCTTCAAAAAGATGACCCACAGCGAGATCTCTTAACATCCGGTCCAGCCCCTTGCGGCTTTTGCCGGTGGCCACCGCCAGCTGGTAATCCATGGCAAGCAGGTCATCCAGCAGTGCACGGGCCCCCTCAAAAAAGCCCATAGTCACCTGACTGTCTGTGACAAAATAGCTGGCGTATACCTCGCGCATCAGCGGAAGTTGCGCTTCAGTGATATCGGGCCAGACCGTTCTCAGCGCCTCCGGCAATCCGAGGCCGATAATATCCTGCACGGCCTCATCCGGCACTGCCGGCAGCCCGACTTTTCTGCCGGCCTGCTGCATGCTGTCAACAATACGCCGGGTGGAGTCCACCAGGGTGCCATCCCAGTCAAAGATAATCAGCTGATATTTGCGTTCTGTGGCGACCGATGGCGAAGCGCCCTCTTGCGCAACGCCGGTGTTTGATGAATCAGAATGTGACATGACAACCTGCCTTATCCAGCATGTCGGTAAATTCAGAATCCGGCAGCGCCGTCAGCTCAAGCTGTTCCCCGCTGCCGGGGTGACGGAACGCCAGATGCCAGGCATGAAGAAACAGGCGCCTGACACCCTGACGCTTATCGATATCTTTCTCAACTTTATCAGAGTACTTCTCATCGCCGGCGATGGTATGGCCATGAAAGAGGCAATGCACCCGTATCTGATGCGTGCGACCGGTTACCGGCTCCGCCTCGATCAGCGAGTAATGCGGTCCGGTTACCAGTAATTTAGTCCGTGTATGTGACGGTTTGCCTTCATCGCTCACCACCACTATACGCTCCCCGGACTGCCGCTCCTGGCGCAGAAGTGGCTCTTTCACCTCTTTAATACTGGCAGACCAATGACCATGCACCAGTGCCAGATAACGTTTGCGGATGCCATTCTTGTTCGCCAGCATACGCTGCAATGCCGTTAATACCGCCCGCTTTTTGGCTACCAGAATAACGCCGGATGTATCGCGGTCGAGGCGGTGAACCAGCTCCAGGAACGAGTGCTGCGGGCGCATTTTGCGCAACGCTTCGATCATCCCCAGGGATACACCGCTACCGCCATGCACCGCCAGACCGTGAGGCTTATTGATCGCCAGCAGACCCTCGTCTTCGTACAGAACGGCTGCTTCCAGAATCTCTTTCAGTTTCGGTGAAACGTCCGGCGTCTCGCCTTTTTCAGCAAGCCGCACCGGCGGTATGCGTATGATATCGCCGGTTTTCAGGCGCGAATCGGCTTTTACCCGCTTTTTATTCACCCGCACCTCGCCCTTGCGGATGATACGGTAAACCAGCGTCCTGGGAGCCCCTTTCAGCAGAGTAATGAGAAAATTATCAACCCGCTGATCATGATGGTCGGCGGTGATCTGCAACTGGGCAACTTTGCCCGGATCTATCTCGTATTCAGACATAATTAAGAAGAAAGTGGGTCCTGGCCGGGCTCTGAGTGTCGGCAGCATTTGCCGGACGATAACATTATTGCTATATTCGCCAGCGGCCCCGGAGCAGGCTATCCAGAAGCGACATATACAGCCATCCGGGACGCCCACAGGCAAGGCCTGTTGCCGTTAAGCGGCAGAGTATAAGGAAGATAACTATTTGTTAAAACTCTTCCTGACGAACAAAGGGGTGCGCTGATCATCTTCAGAGACATCAGGCATCCGGTGAGATAAACCACGCAGCGAAGATCTGCTGGCAATCTCGCATTATCAAATTATGGACAGTGTTGGTGCACGACAAACGAGAGGCACCACTGCGAGACAGGTCGTATGCGGAACTGCGACGGCAACTGATGCAAAGCACCCATAAATATTTTGGTAATGGCCGTATACCGGCATTGCCAGCTGTGACGTTGCCACAATAGAGCAAAAACACAGCATGAAAAGAATGCTTATTAACGCGACTCAGCCCGAAGAGTTGCGTGTAGCAATGGTGGATGGACAAAAACTCTACGATCTGGATATTGAATCCGGTGCCCGTGAGCAGAAAAAGTCCAACATCTACAAGGGTAAAATCACCCGTATCGAACCCAGCCTTGAAGCCGCTTTCGTTGATTTTGGCGCTGAGCGCCATGGCTTCCTTCCCCTGAAAGAAATCTCCCGCGAATACTTCGTAAAAGATCCCGGCCCTGGCCGTATCAATATCAAAGAAGTACTCAAGGAAGGACAGGAAGTCATTGTTCAGGTTGATAAGGAAGAACGCGGCAATAAAGGCGCAGCCCTGACGACTCAGGTCAGCATGGCCGGCCGCTACCTGGTTCTGATGCCAAACAACCCACGCGCCGGTGGTATTTCGCGCCGCATTGAAGGTGACGAGCGCACTGAACTGCGTGAAGCCATGAAAGGCGTTACCGTGCCGGATAAAATGGGCGTTATTGTCCGTACCGCCGGTATTGGCCGCAGCTCAGAAGAACTCCAGTGGGATCTGGATTATCTGGTTCAGTTATGGGATGCCATTAAAACGGCAGCCGATAACCGTGAAGCGCCCTGCCTTCTGCTGCAGGAATCCAACGTTATCATCCGCGCCATCCGCGACTACCTGCGCCAGGACGTCGGCGAAGTGCTGATCGATACTGAGCTGGCTTATAACGAGGCGTTGTCCTTCGTACAGCAGGTCATGCCCTACTACCAGAACAAGTTCAAGCGTTACGAAGACAGCGTCCCGCTGTTTAACCGTTATCAGATCGAAACCCAGATCGAATCCGCTTTCCAGCGCGAAGTAAAACTGCCGTCCGGTGGTTCCATCGTTATTGATCCGACAGAAGCTCTGGTATCCATCGACATCAACTCTGCCCGCGCCACCAAGGGTTCTGATATCGAAGAAACGGCGTTGAATACCAACCTGGAAGCAGCCGATGAAATCGCCCGTCAGTTACGCCTGCGCGACATGGGTGGACTGGTTGTTATCGACTTTATCGACATGCTGGCGAATAAAAACCAGCGTGAAGTAGAAAATCGCCTGAAGAAAGCACTGGAAGTGGATCGTGCCCGTGTTCAGGTTGGCCGTATCTCGCGTTTCGGCCTGATGGAAATGTCCCGTCAGCGTCTGCGCCCGTCTCTGGAAGAAACCAGCGGTCACGTCTGCCCACGCTGCAGCGGCACCGGTGTTATCCGTGACATCCAGTCCATTGGTCTTTCTATTCTGCGTCTGATTGAAGAAGAAGCCGCAAAAGAAAATACCGGCCAGGTACGTGCCATTGTGCCGGTCCCGGTGGGCACCTTCCTGCTTAATGAGAAGCGCCCGCTGATTGCGACCATTGAAAACCGCCACGGCGTCAGAGTACTGGTACTGCCTAACCCGTCACTGGATACTCCGCATTTCGAAGTACAGCGACTGCGTCCGGATGACAGCCTGATCGGTGAGATCAGCTATGAGCACCGTCACGACGAAGACGAAATCGAATACGGTATCGATCTTGCCGTTAAAGATGCTCCGGTCGCCCAGCAGCAGGCCGCCGTGAAAGCCGTTGCTCATGCAACACCGGCACCGGTACCGGCAGCAGCCAAAACGGCCACTCCGGAGCCCGGATTCTGGGCCAAAATAGGGTCAGCCCTGGGATCTCTGTTTGAAGGCGGAGAAAAACCCGAAGAAACACCTCAACCGAAGGCGCCGGCTGCCAAAAGCAATCGCAGCAATGATTCGCGCCGCAGCGACAATAACCGCAACGCCAAAGGCAAAAACGGTGGCCAGAAAAACGGCAACCAGAAAGGCAGCGGTGAACGTAACGGTAACAGCGAACGCAAAAAAGATGGTGGTCGCAATCAGAAGAACGGCCGCGACAACGATCGCAACCGTGATGACCGCAACGGGCGTAACAACCGTAAACCAGCGGATGACAATCAGAATCGCGATAACCGCAAGCCTGCAGAGCAAAAAGCCAAAGACACGTCAGCCGACACTGATGCGCCCAAAGCACCACGTCGCGATCGCAGCAATGGCCGCCCTGCCCGCAAACCACGCAATCGTGACCGTTCAAACGATGAGCAGCAGAATGCCAATGCGCCACAGGCAAAAGCAGCCACGGAAGCCACTGATGTTGCAGAACAGCCGGTAAAAGAAAATCCGGCTGCAGAGAAAGCAACCGATGAGTCCGGCAAAAGCCGCAACAGTCGTCGCAGTCGCCGCAATCGCCGTGACAACCCTAAAGCAGCCAAACCAACCAGCGATAATAATGCTGACGAGGTAAAGGCTAATAAGGAAGACGCGGTCAAAGCAGCTGATGATACGCCAGCTGAAATGCAGACTGACAACAGCAGCGCCAAGCCGTCTGAAGCGAAGTCTGACAACAATAAGGCAGATAAAGCCTCTGCAGCTGCCACAGACACCGCTAACAGCGCTGAAACGGCACAGGAAACGGTAGAACAGCCGACTGAAGCCGGTTCTGATAAGGACGCCAGTGAAGCCAAAGACGGCAACGACGCTCAGGCAGAAAAATCCGGCCGCGGCCGTCGTCGCTCCCGTCGTCGTCGTGATACCCCGACGACAACAGAGTCCGCAAATAAAGCAGCAGATAAGGCGGGAGAAGCCGCTGCTGATAGCGCCACGACTGATAGTGCCGCAGCGCAGGACAAGAACGCGCAGGCCGACACGACCAGTCAGCCTGTTAAAGCCGTTACTGACCAGCCAGATGAACAGGCCGTTGAAAAAGCACAGTCTGCGGACGAATCGCCGGTTGCTGCCAATGCCAGTGAAACCAGCGAAGCCGATAAACCGGCTGAGCAGCCTGAGGCGGAACAAAAATCTGCCCAGACAGAAGCAAAGAGTGAAGAGAAAACCGTCACTGAGAAGCCGGCAGAACCTGACACCTCAACCGCTTCTGAATCAGCCGCAACCAGCACCGGTGATGAACAGCCGGAGGTGGATGTAAAAACATCTCAGGAAGCCGCTTCTGCTGTAACGGATGGCAATGAGCGCGCCAGTCGCCGCTCCCGCCGTCGTCGCAGCGGCGGCCGTGCACCGAATGATCCGCGTAATAACGGAGAAGACGAGGCAGACACAGACGCGTCTGAAGCTGCAGCCGAGCCTGCACCTGCGGAAACCGCCGAAGTGGTGACCAATGATGCTGCTCCGCAAGCAGCAACGGAAGTGGCCCCGGATGCAGCCTCAGATAAGGATGCTGAAGCAAGCGAAGATTCCGGCCAGGAGAAAGCCGGTGAGTCTGAAGCCGAAGGGGAAACTTCCTCTGAAGCAGAGCCGGAAACGTCACGGCAATAATTCAGACAAATAAAAAAGCCACCTTCGGGTGGCTTTTTTTATGCCTATTGCCAGCGCCCTGACTGACAGTATTATTCAGGCGTTTACCGACACTGATCCTTTTACAGACTGCTACCTTTCTATACCCGGATTCAGAGAATGATAAACACAGTCAGTGATTAAAAGGTACTGGAAGGAATGCGGACGTTACCTTCCATAATCACGCGGGCACTGCGACTCATAACCGCTTTCTGAGCACACCATTCGCCATCAGTCATTTGCGCAGCGGCGCCGACTTTCAATGTGCCGGAGGGATGACCAAAGGTTACAGCTTCACGCTCACCGCCACCGGCCGCCAGATTAACCAGCGTACCCGGCACAGCCGCGGCGGTAGCAATGGCAACGGATGCCGTCCCCATCATGGCGTGATGAAGTTTCCCCATTGACAGCGCCCGGACGCAGACGTCGATATCGCGACTGCTGATTTCTTTACCACTGGATGCCGTGTAATTTTTTGCCGGTGCCACAAAGGCTATTTTCGGCGTATGCTGACGATCTGCTGCTTCACTGACATCGGAAATTAAACCCATTTTTACCGCGCCGTACGCGCGCATGGTTTCAAATTTTGCCAGCGCATCCGCATCGGAATTAATATCTTTCTGCAGTTCAGTCCCCTGGCATCCAATATCTTCAGCATTCACAAAAATCGTCGGTATACCGGCATTAATCATGGTTGCCTTAAATGTCCCTACACCCGGAACATCCAGATCGTCGACCAGGTTTCCGGTCGGAAACATAGATCCTTCACCATCGGCCGGGTCCATAAATTCAATCACGACTTCCGCCGCCGGAAAGGTCACACCATCCAGTTCAAAATCACCCACCTCCTGCACTTCTCCATCAACCACAGGAATGTGAGCAATAATGGTTTTGCTGATATTTTTCTGCCAGATACGGACAGTACAGATACCATCCTGAGGAATACGCGAAGCATCAACCAGACCTTTTGAGATCGCAAAGGCGCCTACGGCAGCAGTCAGATTGCCGCAGTTGCCCGACCAGTCAACGAATGCTTTATTGATGGCAACCTGACCAAACAGATAATCCACATCGTGATCCGGCTCGCTGCTTTTTGCCAGAATCACGGTTTTAGACGTACTGGACGTCGCACCCCCCATACCATCAATCTGCTGACCATAAGGGTCCGGAGAACCAATCACACGCAACAGAATACTGTCACGGGCCTTACCCGGCACCTGAGCGGCTGGCGGCAGATCAGTCAGGCTGAAAAAGACGCCTTTTGAGGTGCCGCCACGCATATAAGTGGCCGGAATTTTAATTTGTTTTTCAGACATTTTATGCCCTCTGTCTTAAATAAAACGCTCTGAAACAGATAAGGCGGGCAGTGCCCGCCCTGCTTTGATGTTTGCATATCAGACCGGGCACTTATCATTAAAAGTGCCCGGCTGAATTATTCGCCCTGAAGGAAATCCTGTGCGAATTTCTGCAATACACCACCGGCTTTATAAACGTTAACTTCCGCTTCGGTATCCAGACGGCAGGTCATGGGTACTTCCACTTTTTCACCGTTTTTACGCGTAATAACCAGAGTAACCTCGCTGCGCGGACTGAGCTCACCGACCACGTCGTAGGTTTCAGTTCCGTCAAGCCCAAGCGTTTTGCGGGTAGTGCCGGGTTTAAATTCCAGAGGCAGAACACCCATGCCAATAAGATTGGTACGGTGAATACGTTCAAAGCCTTCCGCAGCAATGGCCTCAACACCAGCAAGGCTGACACCTTTGGCAGCCCAGTCACGGGAAGAGCCCTGACCATAATCAGCACCAGCAACGATGATCAGCGGCTGCTTGCGGTTCATGTAGGTTTCAATAGCTTCCCACATGCGCACCACTTCACCTTCCGGTTCCAGACGTGCCAGAGAACCCTGCTTCACATTGCCACTGTCATCCAGCACCATTTCATTCATCAGCTTGGGATTCGCTAATGTGGCGCGCTGAGCGGTCAGGTGATCGCCGCGGTGGGTGGCGTAGGAGTTAAAGTCTTCTTCCGGCAGGCCCATTTTTGCCAGGTATTCACCCGCGGCACTGGAGGCCAGAATAGCATTGGATGGCGACAGGTGGTCGGTGGTGATGTTATCCGGCAACAGCGCCAGCGGCCGCATGCCTTTCAGCTCACGGGTAGCAGCCTGTGCGCCTTCCCAATATGGCGGGCGACGGATGTAAGTTGACATTGGCCGCCAGTCATACAGCGGGCTGGGCGCTTTTTCCGCTTCACCCAGATCAAACATGGGTATGTACACCTGACGGAACTGTTCCGGTTTAACACTCTGGGCAACGATGGCATCAATTTCTTCGTCGGACGGCCAGATATCTTTCAGGCGGATTTCCTGACCATCCACCACAGCCAGAACGTCTTTTTCAATATCAAAACGGATCGTACCGGCGATGGCGTAAGCAACGACTAATGGCGGTGACGCCAGGAAAGCCTGCTTAGCGTACGGATGAATACGGCCATCAAAGTTACGGTTACCGGACAGTACTGCGGTGGAATACAGATCGCGATCGATGATTTCCTGCTGAATTTCCGGGTCCAGCGCGCCGGACATGCCATTACAGGTGGTACAGGCAAACGCCACGATACCAAAGCCCAGTTTTTCCAGTTCCGGCAACAGGCCGGATTCTTTCAGATACAGCTCGGCAACTTTTGAACCGGGTGCAAAAGATGACTTAACCCATGGCTTACGTATCAGGCCGAGTTCATTGGCTTTTTTCGCCAGCAGGCCGGCAGCCACTACGTTGCGCGGGTTGGATGTATTGGTACAGGAAGTAATGGCTGCGATAATCACAGCGCCGTCCGGCATCAGGCCTTCGGCTTCCTGTTGACGGGCCGCTTCCAGGTCCGTAGCAATTCCGCGGCTGGCCAGATCCGCTGTCGCCAGGCGCGCATGAGGATTGGAAGGTCCGGCCAGGTTGCGCCCGACGGCCGACAGATCAAAGGTCAGCACACGCTCGTACTCTGCCCCGGTTAATGCATCGGCCCACAACCCGGTCTCTTTCGCATACTGTTCAACCAGTGCCACCTGTTCCGGCTCGCGACCGGTCAGGTTCAGGTATTCAATGGTCTGCTCATCGATGTAGAACATGGCAGCTGTGGCACCGTATTCCGGCGTCATATTGGAAATGGTTGCCCGGTCACCAATTGACAGGCTGGATGCCCCTTCACCGAAAAATTCCACATAGGCACCGACGACACGCTCTTTACGCAGAAATTCGGTCAGAGCCAGTACAATATCAGTGGCCGTAATGCCTGGCTGACGCTTGCCGGTTAATTCCACACCGACAATATCCGGTAAACGCATCATGGACGGATGGCCCAGCATGACGGTCTCAGCTTCCAGACCGCCAACACCAACCGAAATGACACCCAGCGCATCAACATGCGGTGTGTGTGAGTCGGTACCGACACAGGTATCCGGATAAGCCACGCCATCTTTGGCCTGAACCACAGGCGACATTTTTTCCAGGTTGATCTGGTGCATAATGCCGTTACCCGCCGGAATAACATCGACATTATCAAAAGCAGTTTTAGTCCAGTTAATAAAATGGAAACGGTCTTCGTTACGGCGGTCTTCAATGGCGCGGTTTTTTTCAAACGCGTCAGGATCATATCCGCCGCATTCCACTGCCAGTGAATGGTCAACGATCAGCTGAGTCTGCACCACAGGGTTTACTTTCGCCGGGTCACCACCTTTATCAGCGATGGCATCACGCAGGCCGGCCAGGTCGACCAGAGCCGTCTGACCAAGAATATCGTGACACACCACCCGTGCCGGGTACCAGGGAAAATCCAGGTCACGTTTACGTTCAATTAACTGCGACAGCGCATCATTGAGAAGCTCGGGTTCGCAGCGCCGGACCAGCTGTTCAGCCAGAATCCGTGAGGTATAGGGTAAGCCGTCGTAACTGCCGGGTTTAATGGCATCAACGGCGGCACGGGTATCGAAATAATCGAGATCTGTGCCGGTTAAATGTTTGCGATATTGGGTGTTCATATTATTGCTCTGCTCAAAAAATGCAGGACGCTGACAATCATCAGAGGTTGCGTCCTGTCTGGCTTTCTTCGGTATTTAACGGCCGCTGACTGAATCAGCCACGCTCAGCAATCGGAGTAACTGAACGCAGTTCCTCACCGGTGTATTCTGCACTCGGGCGGATAATACGGTTATCTGCACGCTGCTCCATAACGTGTCCGGCCCAACCGGTCAGGCGGCTGCAGACAAAGATCGGCGTAAAGAGCTTGGTTGGAATACCCATATAGTTATAGGCAGACGCATGGAAAAAATCCGCATTACAGAAGAGTTTTTTCTCGCGCCACATCACTGCTTCACAACGCTCAGAAATGTCGTACAGGGCTGTGTCACCATTCTCCTGTGCCAGTTTTTCAGACCAGAGTTTGATAATGGCATTACGCGGATCAGACTCACTGTAAATCGCATGACCAAAGCCCATGATTTTTTCTTTACGTTCCAGTTTGCCCATGAGTTTTTGTTCAGCATCATCGGGATCATTCATTTCCTGAATCAGCTCCATGGCTGCCTCGTTGGCACCACCATGCAGAGGACCACGCAGCGAACCGATCGCACCGGTCACACAAGAGTGAATATCACTCAGCGTGGAGGCACAAACCCGGGCGGTAAAAGTAGAGGCGTTGAATTCATGCTCCGCATACAGAATTAAGGAGGCGTGCATTACCTTAACATGCAGGTCGGCCGGTTTTTCATTATGCAGCGTCCACAGAAACTGTTCAGCAATGGAGTCCGCATCGGTTTCTTCGTTGATGCGTTTACCGTTGTGAGAAAAGTTATACCAGTAATTAATCATACCGGGAAAGACGGCCAGCATGCGGTCGGTGGCATCCTGTTGCTGGTCAAAACTTTCTTCGGTTTCCAGGTTGCCCAGCATGGAGCAGCCGGTCCGCATCACATCCATCGGGTGAGCGTCAGCAGGAATGCGCTCCAGCACTTCTTTCAGTGCCTCCGGCATTTTACGCAGACTTTTCAGCTTGCTTTTATAGCCATCCAGCTCCGCCTGATCAGGTAACTTTCCTTTTAAAATAAGGTAAGCCACTTCTTCAAACTGGCAGTTATCAGCCAGCTCTTTTACATCGTAACCACGGTATGTCAGACCAGATCCGGATACACCGACAGTAGATAAAGCCGTTTTGCCAGCTACCTGACCACGCAGGCCAGCACCACTCAGTTGTTTTGCCATGATGAAATCTCCCAATGAATGTGTTGGTTCAGCGTTGTTTATTTGTTTTTGCCTTCAGAAAAAAGTGCATCCAGCTTCTGTTCGAAATCGTGGTAATTCAGGTAATCGTACAGCTCCATACGGGTCTGCATCATATCCACAACTTTGCGCTGGTCACCGTCTTCGAGGATCGCTTTGAAAACTGTTTCTGCGGCTTTATTCATTGCCCGGAAGGCACTCAGTGGATACAGCACCATGGCCGCACCCCACTCGCCGAGCTGTTCTTTATTCCACAGTTCTGTGGCACCGAACTCAGTAATGTTGGCGAGAACCGGTACGTCCAGCGCTTCGGAAAATGCACGGTAATGCTCTTCGGTTTTAATCGCTTCCGCAAAGATACCGTCAGCACCGGCTTCAACGCAGGCAATGGAGCGTTCAATGGCGGCTTCCAGCCCTTCACGCTGAAAGGCATCGGTGCGCGCCATAATGAAAAAGTTATCATCCGTCCGTGCATCAACGGCCGCTTTGATACGGTCAACCATTTCATGCTGAGGAACAATTTCTTTATTCGGACGGTGTCCGCAGCGCTTCTGAGCCACCTGGTCTTCCAGATGCACAGCGGCCGCACCGGCTTTCTCCATTTGCTGAATGGTGCGGGCAATATTGAACGCACCGCCCCAGCCGGTATCGATATCGACCAGCAGCGGCAGCGAGCTTGCTGATGTAATACGGCGCACATCCTCAACCACATCATTGAGTGAGGTCATTCCCAGATCCGGCAGGCCGTAGGAGGCGTTTGCCACGCCGCCACCGGACAGATAAATCGCCTGATGGCCAATGCGCTCTGCCATCATGGCGGCGTATGCGTTAATGGTGCCTACAATCTGCAGTGGCTTGTTGTCTTCCAGTGCTTTACGGAATTTCTGACCTGGAGTCATTGCCGACCCTCCTCTTCTGCCAATCGGGTTTCTAGGTTAGTGAGCGACGTCTGAATATGACGGCGCATAAGCAGTTCAGCCAGCTCTGCATCCCGCGCAGCGATGGCCTCTACAATACGTTGATGTTCCTGCAGCGCCTGTGGCGGACGTTTGCTGCTGGTACTGGTCTGGTAACGATACATGCGCACCAGGTGGTACAGCTCGCCACACAGCATCTGATACAGGCGACTGTTACAGCTGCCTTTGATAATGCGGTAGTGAAAATCCAGATCACCGGCCTTCTGATAGTAGGCCAGCCCCTGTTCGGCGGCGATGGAGTCTTCGTGCTCGCTCAGCAGGCTGTACAGCTCCTGAATTTCAGGCTCTGTCATACGGGTTGCCGCCAAGCGGCAGGCCATACCTTCCAGTTCCAGCCGGACTTCGTAAATATCCCGCAGCTCAGCCAGCGTCAGCGACACCACGCGGGCGCCGGCATGAGGAATACGCTTCACCAGGTTGCGTGCTTCGAGACGTTGAATCGCCTCTCTCATCGGCGCGCGACTGCCGCCATAACGTTCCACCAGAGTCTGCTCTGACAGGCGGTCACCGGGCCGCAGCTCACCACGCACGATGGCCGTGGTGAGTTCGGTGAATACTTTTTCTGCCAATGTCAGAGGCTCAGTCATGATATTGTCTACAATCTATGAACTTTCAGGGCAGTTTACTCGCATAAACCCAATTATCAACCGGGCATAAGACTAAGATTGTATGCAATCTATCAAAAGGCATACAAAGCCCTTTATGCCGGGCACAAAAAAGCCCGGCATGGCCGGGCTTATCGGTTATTCCAGTGGTGTACTGGGATTGTGCTGAGTTTACTCAGGCATTGTCAGAGGCTCAGGAGAGACAATCACCCCGTTATTGTCAGCGTAAACATACTGCCCCGGGATAAACTCAACACCACCAAACTTGACCGGTACATTGATATCGCCAAGTCCGCGCTTGTCCGTCTTGAGTGGCACGGTAGCCAGCGCCTGCACGCCCAGATCGGTCTCCATAATGGCGTCGACATCACGGATACAGCCATAGATGATGGCGCCTTCCCAGCCATTTTTGGCTGCTTTTTCAGCAATCATGTCACCCATCAGCGCTTTACGCATCGAGGCGCCGCCATCAATCACCATGACTTTGCCCTTGCCATCCTGCTCGACCAGCTCTTTAACCTTTGAGTTGTCTTCATAGCATTTGACGGTGACAATCTCACCGCCGAATGACTCAATGCCACCATAGTTGCTGAACATTGGCTCGACAACCTGAACCAGATCCGGGTACTCATCACATAAATCGGGCGTAATATACTGAGTCATAGACATTCCTTAATAATGGGAAGTGAACAAATAATCAGGTGATCGATCACCTTATAACGAAAACCGATTGGCTTTACCATAAAGCAACACCAGCGCAGGGAAAACCTGTCCGGGCATCATTCCAGACTTTTCAGCCAATCGGAAACTTTGGGCCACACCTCATCAGCAGCCTGACGACTGACGACCATATCAACATGCCCATAGTCTCGACTGAACCCCGTTGCTGAGCCCAGCGTAAAGAGGGTTTTCTGCTCTCCGCCATAGAGATTGGCAAAGCGCTCACAGTAACGCGCCGGATCTGAACAGTCCGCTGCGGCTGCAAACGCCAGCAGAGGCAGCGCACGCTGAGACTTCCACAGAGGCATTAACTTTTGCTGGCTGGATTTAAACTGCCAGCTGCCAAGCAGCCCATGCCGGGCGAGATATTCATTGATCAGACCGGCCGGCTCGTTTTCCGGCCCGATACCCATCTTGCGGCCATCCAGCTCACCTTTCATCCGTACCCGGGTGCGGGCGGCCAGTGACGCCAGCGGAACCCACTGATACAGCGGACGCCGTATCGTCTGAGTGCCAAACAATACCATACCGCGGCAGACGTCTTCGGCCAGAGCCCCGGCAGCCACGGCACTGGCGATGGTTACACCGCCCAGTGAATGCCCTGCCCAAACCGGTGCGGCTGATGTTTTTTCTGCGACAAACTCACTCACTGCCGGCAGGTCATACAGCGCATAGCGCTCCAGGGTATTGTTGGCGTAATCCTGATTGCGTGGCGACATGCCATGACCGCGCATTTCCATCATCCAGACATCAAAGCCCTGGTCCAGCAGATGGCGCGCCAGCCCTTCTCCTTTATGGGAGAGCCAGAATCCGCGATTGGTAAAACTGCCATGCAAAAGAATCACCGGCGGACCGCCCGGTGTCTGATTGTTACGCCCAAGATGAGAAACCGCGACCTGAACGCTCAGGTCCGGGTCGCGGTTATGTTTTACAAGATACACATCCTCTGTCAGTCCGGCGAAGCTGTCAGCCCGCAACAGACTGACCGGGAAAAGCTGACTGCTGCTTTTCATGTCCGGTCTGCAGTTCCTTATTTTTCGGCCAGGAAGAACCAGGTATCCAGTACAGAATCCGGATTAAGAGACACGCTGTCGATGCCGTGCTCCATCAGCCATTTGGCGAAATCCGGATGATCTGACGGCCCCTGACCACAGATACCTATGTATTTATTGGCCTTCTTACAGGCTTTGATGGCGTTTTCCAGCAGCGCCAGAATGGCAGCATTACGTTCATCAAACAGATGAGCAATGATCCCGGAGTCGCGGTCAAGGCCCAGTGTCAGCTGAGTCAGGTCATTGGACCCCACAGAGAAACCATCGAAATACTCCAGGAACTGATCGGCCAGCAAGGCGTTGGCAGGCAATTCACACATCATGATGAGCTTCAGGTCATTCTCGCCCCGTTTAAGGCCGTTTTCCGCCAACAGATTGGATACCTGCTCTGCTTCACCGACGGTGCGCACAAAGGGCACCATGATTTCCACATTGGTAAAGCCCATTTCATTACGGACTTTTTTCATCGCCCGGCATTCCAGCTCGAAACAATCGCGGAAATTCTTGGAGATATAACGCGAGGCGCCACGGAAGCCCAGCATCGGGTTCTCTTCTTCCGGCTCATACAGACGCCCGCCAATCAGGTTGGCATATTCATTTGATTTAAAATCGGACAAACGCACGATCACACGTTTAGGCCAGAAGGCTGCCGCCAGCGTGGAGATTCCCTCCACCAGTTTCTCGACATAAAAATCCACCGGACCCGGATAGCCGGAGATACGGCGCTCAACGGTCGGTTTGACTTCCTCCGGCAGAGTGTCGAAGTTAAGCAGCGCTTTCGGGTGCACGCCGATCATGCGGTTAATGATAAATTCGAGGCGGGCCAGCCCTACGCCGGCACTGGGCAGTCCCTGAAAGTCGAATGCCCGGTCCGGGTTGCCAACGTTCATCATAATTTTGAACGGCAGGTCCGGCATGGATTCCACGCTGTTAGTGCGGACATCGAAGTCCAGCGCCCCTTCGTAGACAAAGCCGGTATCCCCTTCGGCACAGGACACTGTGACTTCCTGACCGTCTTTCAGGAGTTCTGTTGCATCTTCACAGCCAACGACGGCCGGAATACCCAGCTCACGGGCGATAATGGCGGCATGACAGGTACGGCCACCGCGGTTAGTGACAATAGCGGCGGAGCGCTTCATCACCGGCTCCCAGTCAGGATCGGTCATATCCGCGACCAGTACATCGCCTTCCTGCACCTGATCCATCTCATCAACACTGTCAATGACGCGCACTTTACCTTTACCGATGCGGTGACCAATGGAACGCCCTTCGGCCAGGACCTTACCGGTCTCTTTCAGCAGGTAACGTTCCATCACATTTTTGCCGGCACGGCTTTTTACTGTCTCAGGGCGCGCCTGCACGATATAAAGTTCACCATCATCGCCGTCTTTGGCCCATTCAATATCCATCGGGCGCTTATAGTGCTGCTCAATAATGACCGCCTGACGGGCGAGGTTTTCCACTTCATCATCGGTCAGTGAAAACACCTGACGCAGACTGCGGTCAACGCGCTGGGTTTCAACGGATTTGCCGACGCTGGCATCCTGGCTATACACCATCTTAATTGCCTTGGCGCCCAGATTACGGCGCAGAATGGCTGGCCGTCCGGCATTCAGGTTTTCTTTATGAACGTAAAATTCATCCGGATTCACAGCGCCCTGAACAACCGTTTCGCCCAGTCCATACGAGGATGTTACAAACACCACTTTATCGAAACCGGATTCGGTATCCAGCGTAAACATAACGCCGCTGGATGCGGTTTCACTGCGCACCATGCGCTGAATGCCAGCCGATAAGGCTACTTTATGGTGATCAAAGCCCTGATGATCACGGTAGGCGATGGCGCGGTCGTTAAATAAAGACGCAAACACGTCGCGGATGGCGAGCAGTACGTTATCCACGCCAACGATATTCAGATGGGTTTCCTGCTGCCCGGCAAACGAGGCATCCGGAAGGTCTTCTGCGGTAGCGGATGAACGTACCGCCACAGCGATATCTTTGTTGCCATTCTGCAGCTGAGCGAAGGCATTACGGACGTCGGCCTCCAGCTGAGGCGGTAATGGCGCTTCCAGTATCCAGTTACGGATTTTGGCGCCGGTATCCGTCAGTGAGCGGATATCGTTAACATCCAGCTCATTGAGCGCCTTTTCAATACGCTGATCCAGTCCGTCAAAGGCGAGAAACTCACGGTAGGCGTCGGCTGTGGTTGCAAAGCCTCCCGGCACAGAAACGCCGGCACTGGCCAGATTGCTGATCATTTCACCGAGGGATGCGTTCTTCCCTCCAACCCTATCCACATCACCCATGGATACCTGATCAAACCACAGTACGTAATCAGTCAACGTGCTTCTCCTGTAACTATGCACACCCGCCAGAATCAAATAAAATCGCCACAAGCGGTCATTGGCTGCGTAATACTAAGTCCAAGGGAAACAAATTTCCACATGAAGCGAACCGCATTCTTTATCTCCGACGGCACCGGGATCACCGCAGAAACGCTGGGCAACAGCCTGCTGTCTCAGTTTAAGGCAATTGAATTTGAAAGAATCACCCTGCCTTATATTGATTCGGTTGAAAAGGCCCGCAACGCCGCTGAGCGGATTAATTCAGCCGCGCAGAAGACCGGGCGCCCGGCAATCGTGTTTGACACCATCGTCAATGGCGATATACGCCGCATCATTGATTCAGCCGATGCGCTGAAAATCGATATTTTCGGGGCTTTCCTGGCACCGCTGGAATCAGAATTACAGGTTGAATCCTCCTACAGTGTTGGCACATCTCATTCTTCAGCGACCAGTTCCAGCTATATTGCGCGCATTGATGCGGTGAATTTTGCCCTGGACAATGACGACGGCGCCCGTACCCGCCAATATGCTGAAGCGGATATTATTCTGGTTGGCGTATCGCGGTCCGGCAAAACCCCGACCTGTCTGTATCTGGCGATGCAGTTTGGCATCAAAGCGGCCAACTACCCGCTGACGGAAGAAGATATGATCGATCTGAAAATTCCGGCCAGCCTGGAAAAATATCGCCATAAGCTCTTTGGCCTGACCATCGACCCGGACCGCCTGGCCGCCATCCGTAACGAACGCCGGGCGAACAGTCGCTACGCCTCTCTGAAGCAGTGTTACCACGAAATCGATGAAGTGGAATTGCTGTATCAGCGCGAGCAGATCCCTTTTATCAGTACCACGGATAAATCGATTGAGGAAATCTCCACCCGCATCATGGTGGAAAGCGCCCTTGAGCGCCGGCTACAGAACTGAGCAGCGATCACTGGCCATCGCTGTCTGCCATACGGGCGCGGTGGCGGTTCATCACCGCGGCAATGGTTCTGGGTTTGGTGAACACCAGACTATGATCCGATGAGGGTACTGATTCATACGACCAGTCACTGCTTTCCTGCGCCAGACGCTGATGGCGCTGATGCATAAACGCCGGGGTAAGGCCACCGACAAAACTCACCCCCGGCCACGGCGCCGTCCACTGCAGAAAATAATCCCCGCGTTGTTCAATCTCATCGCTGACCGCTTGCAGTGAGCGGGCAAACCCTTCACTGTTAGCGCGCAGGCGTTTTACTGTCATTCTGTCAGCTGTTTCGTTATTTATGCGCTGTGGTGATACTGAATCCAGAAAACGGATAAAAATATCCTGACCGCTTTCACCGTGAATCAGCTGTTGAGCAATATCCCGGTATTGCCGGGCTTTTTCCTTCAGCTGATCAGCCTGGTCTGAGAAAAGCATCGCCGGTTCAATCAGATAAGCGCAGCGGATATTAACGCCCCCTTCCATCAGGCCATGGGTAACCATGCCGCCAAAGGAATATCCGGCAATATCAATACTGTGCCATTCCAGCCGGATCAGAAGCTCCTGAATCTGACGCGCATAGTCGTTAATCGCTGGCTGGTGAATATCAAGAAACCGGCTTTTACCCCCCATACCGGCAAAATCCGGAATCAGAATTTCATCCCACTCCTCCAGATAATTGACCAGATACATCCAGGTCGTTTCTCCTGCAACACCGGCACCGTGCAGCAATACCAGCCGGCGCACATCCGCGCCACGATGTTGGCGGTATTTCTGAATAAGTATTGCGTGCTGAACGCAGGAAGGGGTTGAGATGTTAAGCGGATGTTTTTCCATGCAAGGCACCTGGCTGAATCAGTGCCATTCTACCTCAAGCGAAACGGGTCCGGGTACCGCGCCATTAAAGAACAGTATGTATCCCGCCACAGCGTGATCCTGCACGCTGATAACGGCTTCTTCATATGCCTCCTGTTTCCAGTCACCAGCGTGATACTGAGTCGCCAGCCGGGGAATAAAATGCAAAGGTTTTAACGCCTTATCCACCACCACTAACGCCGCATCCTGCCCGCTGCTGCCATGTAATGTAAGGCGCAGAATGTAATCCTTTGCCGGGGGCAGCGGATGGCGAAAATACCAGGCCGGACGTTGCCCCTGACGGGCCGGAAACGGCGGCTTACGATGAATGTAGCGTAATACCAGGGGGTTATGCGCTTCGTTTAAATCATTAAAAGCGCTTTCAAAACCGTCACAGCAGGCCGACTGGCGAATTTCAGCGTTCACTCTCAAGGGTGGCAGCAGCGTGTGGTCATAAAAAACCGGCGGGCTTTCTTCTGTATTCGCCGGGCTGTTCTGATCCACCACCGGAATCCATTCGTTATGAATAATCCCCTGAGCATCAGTCCAGATATAAAATGGCGGATTATCCTGTTTCTCTTTTTCCAGCGCCCGCTTCAGCTCTGATTCTGTCAGGTAGCCGGCAGGCGGCTCATGCTCTTCAGAGTGCTCATGATTCTTTTCTGCCGACGGTGGGCTGCTTTCCTTTTGTTCCGCCGCAGGCTTGTCAGATCCGGCTTTCTGCTCCGCTTTGGGTGAATTATGAATCCGCCCTTCTGCATCCATCCAGGTGAAGTACCCCTCTTCTGCCGTTACCGCCGATGACCACCACAGGCAGGCTGCCAGCAGCACAGACAGATTCAGAATTTTGTACGGAAACTGAAACCTGCGGCGCCAATGGTCAGTTTGGTTTCGACATCCAGTCCCGGATATGGGTTGGTTACGGTACATGTCAGACAATTCCGGTTCAGAGCATTACTGGAGCTTGCATAATTACCTGTGGACTCAGCATCCTGAGAGTCAGCCAGAATAGTCTCTTTTGATTGCATAAAACTCAAGGATAAATCAACGACGGTATCTTTATCCCACTGATAGCCCATACCGACACTGTACATACGGGCAAAGCCGAGTGGTGCCTGGATGCTGCGCGCTTCATCCGGAATGGATGATTTACGCGGCTCGTAGCCCATGCGCAACTGAACCCGGGAATTAAGATCGTATTGCAGGCCAAAACCAAAGCTCCAGACACTCTCATAATCCAGTGGTTGGCGCAGCGAATCATCAGTGACCAGCTCCGGGGCCAGCGTTTTTGCCGCGCCCAGAAAGCTGACCTGGCGGTCAAACTGAAACTGCAGGGCTTCCCATTTATCAAAATCTGTCCAGCCAGCATCCGCATTAAGTTGAAAATCATCCAGGAATCTCAATTTAATCCCGGTCTGAAAATGCTGCGGATAAGTTAATTCCGTGGTGACATGCCCCGCTTCTTTTCTCAGACCAGTAGGCAAAGAAAAAATAGCGCCACCAATGGCACCGACAATGGAGTTACTGAAAGTGCGGAAGAAGTCAGAAAAATCATCTGAGTAATTCAGCTCGTAGGTTCCTTTCAGTCGTGCTTTGGCTTCGCTCTGATAGCCGACACCAAACGCAAACCAATCCGTAGGTTCCCACAACATACCGAGGTTAAATGAAGGAGACAGAGTTTCTTCTGTTTTGATGGTCAACTCCCCCACATCATCGTATGGGCCAACATCGCCCCCACAGAGACTGATAATCGGTGCCAGGGGATCGTTACCGGTGGAGTTACCGTTTTCGTCGAAACAGGCAAAGGCATCCTGTAATTCTTCCAGTACGGCGATCAATACGTTTGGTGCCCGGATATCCTGCACCACAGCGACTGCCTGATGGGAAAACAGAAACCCGGCGCCCAGAGAAAATTCATCGTTAACCTTGTACCCAAAGGAAGGTGAAAAATACGTAAAGCGCTGCAGAGCTACCTGTTTTGCCTGAAAGCGGCCGGCATCATCGTCATCTTTAGCAAAGCCCGCCGCCATGGGTGCGTATGCTGCATTGGCGAAGGTAAATTTTGAACCCGGAGGTTTAATGGAAATCCCGCCGTTAGGCAACGTCAGCAGAGGCAAAGACATAGGCACAATACCATAACCCGGAATATACGCAGCGGCTGTAGCTTCACTACTGGCTTCGCCGTTAGCGTCCAGAATGGGGTCGTCGGCGATATCCAATAAGCCAGCCTGGCTGCTGTCATAGTCATCCGGCAGACTGAATTTCGCCTCGGATTTAAGCACGATATTCATCAGCTGAATCTGAATCTGACGGTCGTCCAGCTTGGTTAAACCCGCCGGATTAAAGTGAATATCCATAATACCGACCGGGTCGGCGGTAACCGCATTACCCAGCGACATCGCCTTGGTGTCGATAAACAGGTTCTGCGACAGCTGAGCAAAGGCTATCGCAGGCATCATCATGATTAAACCGGTGAGAAATCTCATTAAATTGCGCCACTGCATAATTATTGTTATTGCATTGATTGTCATGGCAAGGGTCAGCTGCCGGCCGGCGCCTTAACACCTTCAATATCAATCGGCAGCGACAGGCCGAGAATAATATCCGGCGACAGCTCCGTCATACCAAAACCAACATTGACGTTGGCGATGGTCTTGGGCGATACCCGGACACCTAACGCAAAGTTCATAATCCCGGTCATCTGACTGCCAACTGTCGATGTCTGCTTATTACCGCCAGAGCTGAAAACAAACTTCGTCTGGTCATTATATGAGCCCTGAAAAGATGCACTCAGGGATACGTCGTAGGACAGTGAATAAGCAAAGCCCATAGAAAAAGACAAACTGTTTCCGGGATGCACTTCTTTCAGGATAGAAGAGCCGCGCACCTGATTAAGGTCTGTCTCGGGTACGTTATAGCCATAACTGGCCGAGCCGAACAGCACCACAGGGTCGAGAACCTTGGAAGCACTGACACCACCACTCAGGGTGTAATAGCCAGAGCCGGTCGACAGGGATTCTTCTGTATCAATTTCGTAGGGGCTTTCGCCGGTTTTTATTTTAAAGGTACCGAACCAGGTCTGGCTCAGCTTGCCCGGGATGTATTCAAATGGCTGGTAACGCACAGTCGTACTGATATCGCCGAGAGAATACACCGTCAGAGAGTCTTCGGTATCAAACTTTGCAATTAACGGCAGTCTCGCACCCAAGGTTATATTGTCGAACAGACCGTAATCCAGCGAAAATGAATTGGTAAAGGTATGGCTGGCAACCGGACTGACGTCCGCATTTTTAATGGTCGATGACCCGGTGGGCTGCCCTTCTGAATCCAGTGTAGGTTCAATTACAAGATCCAGGCGCTGATCACCGTAGTAGCTGTAATCAAAGTTGTAATTGAGGGTAACGCCGCCTTCTTTGAGCAACGAATAGTTTTTTTCCGCGGCTTCAAATACTTCTTCCAGCGCTTTTTCCGTATCCGCATCATCTTCCTGTTTGGAAAGTGCCTCACGGGCTTTGGATAAATCCTCGCCCTGCTCTGCCAGGAGAGAGTGCGAAAACCCTGTCAGTATCAGAATCGTGGTGAGAGTAAACCGATTAACCATGATATCCCTTTAATCCCGTATATTATTATTTTCTTCTGAAACGCAGTTCTTTATGAATGCTTTCATTGGGGTCGTCTGTTACGCGAACATTAAATTCGGGCTGAGTTCGTCCATCCAGCCGGTCTTCCGAAATAATTTCATAAACCGGATTGCCATTTTCTTCATTAATGACAACATTACCGCTGCTATCCAGTTTCTGCTGGTATGAAGAATAAGCGTTATTGTAAAGCTGCCCGATTTTATTGGTGATTTTATCGCTGTGGCGCATGCTCATCAGAGGGAATTCGCGATAAGCGTTCTGCGCAATAACATAATCAGATACAAAGCGCATATCTTCTTCGCGTAATTCAAGGCCTGAGGCAGGCTTATGGCCGTTAGGAAATACAATAAAAAGGACATTGTTGTCCCATACCTGAAGAAAGCGATCGAGAGTAAAACTGATATTCCCCAGAGCGGGGTCGGCAATATAGGCGCGCCCTTCATAAACGGTACGCAGAACCACGAAGTGCTTAAAACCAGCGTACTCGATTGGCACAATCGCCGGATGGTCAAGTTCCAGAAGGTCCTTCGCCTCCGCCTTAAAGCCCCCGGATGGATGACCGAGCGCGGTTACCAGCCGCTTCATATCCAGCAAGGAAAAGCCTCGGCGCTGAACGATGCGTTCAGTCTCGCCAAAACGCAACAGGCCTTCCATCACCTGGCGTTCCTGGAAATTACGGCCGAGATAAAAGTCGAGCAGTGTCGTCAGTGCCGCTGAACCACAGGAGTAATCGTACGCCTGACGTACGACATTACGGAATTTCTGTCTGACCAGAGGCTCTACATTAACGACTTCGTCATGCTGATACTCTTCATTAACAGCAACCCGATAGACCGTATCCCCCTGAGGACGGTCGTTCACGATGGCAAATTCATGCACCATCGCGAAACCGATGATGGAACCCAGTAAAATTATGAACACGAATGATGGCCTGAGGCCCCTCCGGTTTTATTATTGTTATGCTGGTGAGATTCATAATGTTACAGAAAAGCACCTGGACAACCAATAGATAATCTGGCCTTTTATGAGGTGTTTTCAGACAAAAAAGCCGCCATGCAGGCATAAAAAAACCCGCCGCAGCGGGTTTTTATACAGCCCGGATCTTAGTGACCGTAAATGCGCTGAGTCATGCCAGACAGGTTGATATCCGACACTTTAACCGAACCAATGGAAGAGCCGCCGATGGTTACGCCGCCGACTTCCAGTGTGCCGTTCATTTCACCCATGGCGATATAAACCCCGCCCCCCTGAGCAACGGTACCGCCCTGAGCCCAGATCTTCTGATCTACGGTAGCGTTTACACGGTTGCCGCCAGCGTCAGTATCATAAAACTGCACGCCGGTAATCTGAATGGCAGAACCATTACGCAGCTGGTTATAGGTCGCCTCTTCGCCGGAATCCAGCACGCCGTCGCCGTTACCTGCTGCGTCAGCCCGTGCCATTGCCTGCTCATCAGTGTAACCAAACAGACCAACATCCAGGTTGTTCAGATCAATACTCGCCGATGCTGAAATAACCACACCGGATTCCAGAGAATTACTGGCCGGATCTGTGCCGTTATCAAAGGTTGCGCCCAGTCCATCTGCATCCGCGCCGGTATCATAAGCGCTCATGTTATAGATGGTGGTAGTGGACGCCCCCATATCCAGCTGCATGGACAGATTGTTTACCAGTTCCGCGTTATTGGCCGGCGTACCTGCCTGGCGCAACATCACACCGCTGGCAGAAGCCACATTGGCATCCGTCGGGTTGTCAGTATTACCCAGAGACAGCTGCAGATCATTAATAGCTGAAACGCCCATTACCAGGTTACCGTCTGCATCCACATCAATCGTCTGCGTAATATCCGCGTTATTGATCTGAATATTTTCGATAGCCAGAGAGCCTTCATCAATGTATTCAACTTCGCCGATCGAGATACCGTCACCGGCAATATCAATTTCAATGGTAACACCCGCCTGACCGGTGGTATTACTCATAACGGTGTCATCCAGAGCAATCAGCTCAGCATTCGCCGCAAAGGGTGCCGCTGCTATGGCCGTGGCGAGAGTCGCTTTTTTAAGGAATTTCATGTGCACACTCCTGATTATTTTTCTTGGTTTTAGGGCTTCCGTTTGCCCATCCACTGAACACCAGACACGCTGATGAAAGTGAATATGGTTAAGCGCAGGTTATGTCAGAAACCGTCGTCTTATTCTTATTATGGCGCGACCGGGTCGTCGCAGGTTTCGGTCAATCTATTATGGGGTTTTGAGGTTGTCCACCCCTTTTTTTACATTTACTTACACTTAAATACGACCATAATTTGTCTGAAAACAGACATGATTACCCATGCCATGGGGTTTCCCTGTAAAATCAAATACCTACACCCTGTTAATCGCCCCTGAATCTGGCCTGTTATGACGTACATTAAGCTCAGAATGAGTGCTCAAGACATTATCTCAACGGGCCACAGGTGCCATCATTCGGTGCTTCTTTACAGTCCGGAGGGACGCTGGCTGAACCCGGAAAATAACCGTGCGGATTCGCGCGAAGCCTGGTTTTTTACCCTGCCTCAGCAACACATCAAAGCAGACTGTCTGGATGAATTGCTGTCGCTGATCCGCGAAATCCGCCACTCACAGCCGGCGCAAAATGAAAATGGCACACCATTCACGGATCTGTGTTCCGGCTGGGCCGGTTATTTCAGTTATGAAGCCGGCTGTGCACTGCACCGGCTGCCGCACTCAGGCGTGCTTGCTGAATTCGCATGGTACCCGGTCGTCATTCATCTGGACCTCCACTCAGGCCTGGCGACCGCGCGCTTCAGCGAGAATATCGGGGCGGACAGGCAGCGTCAGTGGCTTGATGAGTTTTACGCGCAGTTTACCCTCCCGGATGCCCCGCTTCCGCCAGCACACACAGTGCCCTGGCAACGACACTGGGATGACCAGCAATATCACGCCAAACTGCAGCGGGTATTTAACTATCTGCAATCCGGGGATGCCTATCAGGTTAATCTGGCGATGCCCTTCACCACGCCTCAGGATCTGCGCGCACGGTCGCCACTGCCACTGCTTAAACAGATGAATCCGGCCTTTGGCGGGTATCTGAACATGGCCGGCCGGAGTATTTTCTGCGCCAGTCCTGAACGCTTTATCGGCTTCAGACAAGGGAAAATGATCACTCAGCCGATTAAAGGCACCAGCCCCCGGGGCGATACACCACAACAGGATCAGCAAAACCGCCAGTGGCTGGCAGACAGCCTGAAAAACAGAGCAGAAAATCTGATGATCGTCGATCTGTTGCGTAATGATCTGAGCATGCTGGCGCGACCGCACAGCGTCAAAGCCGAGAAACTGTTCGACATTGAATCCCACCAGAACGTACATCATATGGTCAGCACTATCACGGCCGAGCTGCGTTCAGGCGTTCATCCGGCTGATGTGATGCAGGCTGCTCTGCCCGGAGGTTCCATTACCGGCGCGCCGAAACAGCGTGCCATGGAGATTATTCAGGAGCTGGAATTACAGCCACGGGGAGCTTATTGCGGCAGCATGGGCGTGTTCGGCGATAACGGGGTCTCTGACTTTAATATTCTGATCCGCAGTATCGACGCGTCAGCCGCCGGGGCAACATGCTGGGCTGGCGGCGGTATCGTGATGGACTCTCAGTCTGATGAAGAGCTGGCCGAGCTGAATACAAAAGTGCGCCGCATACTGGGCTGCCCTTTGTAATGTCCGGGTCGGGTTGTGAATCCGGTTGCCTGAGCCGGATTCCGGAAGCGATTTTTTGCTGCCAACAAAAAAGCCGAAGGCTACTGGTGACCCACAAATTTTTATTTAAACTTTTGCGAAAAACTCCAGGTCCCTTGTCCTCATAGAGGGGCCTTCCGAAACGTCGGAC
>CETQ01136711.1_pt1 | contig 46777 bp, 42 predicted proteins | sample 531261 | NCBI WGS metagenome assembly CETQ01 (sample SAMEA2622376, study PRJEB7988) | marine metagenome | biome: marine biome (ENVO:00000447); feature: surface water layer (ENVO:00002042); material: "saline water (ENVO:00002010), including plankton (ENVO:xxxxxxxx)" | depth 5 m
ACAATGAAACAGGCTTACCAATGACCCGTGCAAAGAAATCGCGTTCTCTTAAACGCATACATAAAGTAAAAACCGGCAGCATCTCGAAATTTAAAGAGCAGGCACGGGGAGAAGGCCACGACCGTCAGTCAGGCAAACGGCAGAAAAAGAAAAAACTGTCGGTGTATGAAAAATTCCTGCAGGACAACCCTGAAGCCAAAGCCCGCCACGACGCCGAACTGCGCGCTGAGGCTGAGAAGGCCGCCAAAGCAAAAGCGGCGGCAGACGCCGCACAGGCCGACCAGGATGAGCCCGCTGAAAAAACGGCTGACGATGAAGATCGCCGCAACCTGCTTGATAAGCTGGATGATAAAGACTTCGGCGACATTTACTGATGGCTGAATGCCTGACGAACCTGAATCTGGCCTGCGTCCCCCCTCTGCCCGACCATGTGGCGCGCCCCTGGGATGCGGCCGACGAATATCTGCTACTGGAAACCGACGGCGATTCCCCGGGGCTGCTGGTGAACGACCGTTTTGGTGCCCTGTTCTGTGCCCGTCCTGACTGGCAGGCCTGGACCGACAGTGACAGCGCCAGGCGCAGCTGGCAGGCCAACGCGACCGACAACAATCTCTCCTGGTCACCAAAGCGGGTACTTAACCACCTCAGCGACCTGGCACCTGACACGCCTCAGGCTCTCATTAAAATGCCGAAAAGCTTTGATCAGCTGTGTTATTGGCTGGATCAGATCGCTGCCGTCAGCCCGGATGCGTCACTCTGGCTGGCCGGCATGGCAAAGCATATCCCGGTCAGCTGGCTTAAATACCTGCAGACTAACAGTGGTGAATACCATCAGTATCCGGTGCGCCGTAAAGCCAGGCTGATACAGATAAAGCACTGGCAGGGTTCCGGTGTTAAACGCCTGAGTGGCTATAAAACCCAAAGCGGACTGACCTTGACGGGCCTGCCAGGCGTGTTTGCCAGAGAAAAACAGGACATTGCCAGTCATCTGCTGCTGGCCAATATGCCAGCCGCGACAAACCACGCCAGCAAACCTGGCGCTCACCTCATCGATCTTGGCTGCGGTAATGGTCTGCTGGCACTCAGTTTTAAACAACTCTGGCCTGACCTGATGGTTACCGCCATCGATGATTCGCAATGTGCCGCAGAATCCTGTCGCATAAACGCCGGGCAGAATGAGCTGGATATCCGGGTGATTCACAATGACTCCCTGTCGGGTCTCAGTCTCAACGCCGACGTCATTGTCTGCAACCCGCCCTTTCATGACGGACACCGGCAATCCACTGATATCGCTGTGCGCATGTTCCGGGATTCGGCTGAGCAACTGGTGAGCGGTGGCGAACTCTGGGTTATAGCCAACCGTCATCTGCCCTATTTCGCTCAGCTCAAGCGTTGTTTTGGCCGTGTTAAGACCGTGGCCAGCGACCCCAGATTCAACCTTTTCCTGTGCATTAAGTAACGCCATATGCAGCAATCACAGATTCCCGTTAAGCCTGCCGAAGCCGAAATCTCCGAGAAAAACAGCCGTTTTCTGGCCATTCTGACCCCGGTCGCCAGTGAAGATGACATTCGCCACATCATTGAATCCCTGCGCCAAGCCCACCCGAAAGCCAATCATGTGGTTTCGGCCAGTCGCCTGGCAGGTGAAATACACCCCCAGGAGGGATTCAGCGATGATGGCGAGCCCTCAGGCACCTCGGGCATGCCAGTGCTCAAGCAACTTCAGCATGCAGGCGTAGTGAATGCTCTGCTTTGCGTCGTGCGTTATTTTGGCGGTACAAAGTTAGGCACGGGAGGTTTACAGCGGGCCTACAGTCAAAGTGCCCGCGCCGTGCTGGAAATGGCCGGAAACAGTGCCGGCCTCGCACCTTATCAGCCACAATATCCGGCCCGGCTGATGTGTTCTTTCCAGGATCAATCGGCCATACGACGTCAGCTGGCGCTTTATAATGCGCAGGTGATATCAGAAACCTTTAATACGGAAGGCGTTATATTGGATATTGAAGCGGGAAAAACGGATTTAATGCAGATTGAAGAATGCGTCCTTGCTGAATTTCATACTGCACAAATAGAAACAGATTAATATCAGGCTCTTTTTGAATGCCGTTCAGAGCGGACATCATCCAGATTCACCACCGGATTGGGTGAGAGATGTTCTGATATCAGTTTATAGCCGTTCTGTTCCATTTCCTTAAAACGAACGGTTACTTTGCAATGCTGCTGGGATACCCGTCTTACCGAGTGAACACAGCCACCGCCACAGACTGAACAATCGCCATTATGGGTATTCAATACAATTTCGATATCCAGATATTTGAATTTACCGCTGCCATCGCGCAGCACATTCATATTATCCAGTTCGACATTGCATTCGAAGCCCATTGGCGTCAGATCGGTCACTGTACCCTGCAATAATACTTCTTCATTCTCTTTTAACAGAACGTTTTCCATCGGGATCACACCTGTTAGCTGTATATAAATTAAACGATAGCCCATATATATAATGCTGCAATACAATTGTAAACAGCCGGCATCAATGCATGACAGGGCGAATAATGGCAGACAGGCTTTTTGTGATACATTTCATGTTTCCGTCTGTAAACAGACGTGCTGATAAGCCATATCCGGATACACCCTAATACGACCTGTATACAATCAGGTTACAGCTCATCTATTTATAATAAAGAAGAAAAATGAAAATATACAAATCTCTGATACTGCTGCTGTGTATTCTGCTGGCCGCCTGCGCCTCCCCCCGGCATATACCGCTATACACACAGGCAATAGCCGATGCCCCGGATGAGCCCCGTTTATCCGTTCAATATCTGGGCGTTGGCGGCCATATTCTGCGTTATAACAACACCACCCTGTTAACCGCCCCCTCCCTGAGCAATCCTCACTTACTTCGCCTCGGACCACTGATGCCCATCGGAACGGACAAAGCACGGGTAGACAGGTATTTACCGGACGTCAGCGACGCCGAAATGATTCTTGTCGGCCATGCTCATTATGACCACCTGATGGATGTGCCTTACATTATGGAAAAACATGCCCCTGAAGCCCATGTTTACGGCTCCCTGACAATGAAACATGCCATTCAGCCCGCGGTCAGCGAGCAGCGGATTCATGCACTGAATGAGTTGATGGGGACGGCTGATACCCCCGGCAGCTGGATATACAGCCGCAGTGGGCGCATCCGCATTATGCCGCTCCGCTCAGCCCATGCGCCGCATTTTATGGGAATTACTCTGATGCAGGGGCAATACTCTGCCGCACGCCAAACCCTGCCCTGGCATGCCTTTGGCTGGAAAGAAGGCCAGACAATGGCGTATCTGATTGATTTTTTGTCCGCCGATAGCCGCCAGCCGGTGTTCCGGATTTTTTATCAGGATTCTGCCAGTCAGGCTCCCGCAGGTCTGGTGCCGCCACTGGGAGATGGAAAAAGCATTGATATTGCCATTCTTTGCGCCGCATCATTCGCCCAGATCAAGAATTACCCTGAATCCGTTATGCACAATACTCAGGCTGGCCACTTTATTATTGGTCACTGGGAAGATTTTTTCGCTAACGACCTATCGAAGCCGCAACGTTTCGTCAGAGCAATAGACCAGGATGAATTTATGCGCCGTTTCCGGTTAGCATTGCCCCACAACAGCAGCTGGGCTCTGCCCGGACTGTTTTCGGTACAGTATTTTAACCACCAGGGATTCATAGCACAGTGACTTCACCAGCCCGCCGCGCCGCCTACAGTTTTTTAATTGCCCGGGTTAATGCCCCTCATATTCAGCTGGCGGAGGCATCCGGCCGGGACGATATGTCTGCGCTGACAAAACTGATGCAGAAAGCAGACGCTTATCTTAAGGGAGAGCTTAAATCCGAAGCGAACCTGCAGCGCTTTCATGAAGCCTTCTGCCAGTGGCGTGAACAACAGCCTGCCGCCACCAATCTCAATGACAGCATCATCGAGCTGATTAACTCCGCCCTTTATGCCACGGTCGAAATGCTGTTCGATGGTGAATGTGACGATACCCCGCTGCTGACCGGCGCGGTCAATGAGCTGTACGCTGACATGGAAGCGGCCGGCACAGATACACAGGAAATGATCCGTTACTTCAACAGCCTGTCCGAAGCCTGTGACACAGTCGTCAGCGATAACGCCTCACGGCCGTTACCCGCTGCGTATTTTGATCTGCTGCAGGAAGCCGATGCCAGTCTGTTTGGTCTGGCGCGCTGATATCTGGCATTCTGCCAGTGTAATAACCAGAGGATAAATAATGAAAAACCTGATTGCTCTGACCCTCCTGACCCTCAGCCTGCTGGCGCCGGCTACCAATGCCCTGCCCCATGATCTGGACCGCCTGCGGTTAAAAGATCAGCACGATACACCGGTAAAAATTCCCACTGATACCCGTTATGTGGTCTTTGCCCATGATATGTCCAGCAAAGACCTGGTGGAAGAATGGCTGGAATCCAAAGATGATGGCTTTATGAAGAATAACCGCATTGTATATGTGGTTAATATCAGTGGCATGCCGCGCATTATTGCCCGGATGTTTGCTTTCCCGGCACTGCGCAAGCTTCCTTATCAGGTCATTATTGATGAAGTCGGACAGAAAACCGGAGACTGGGAGACCCGGGATTCTGCCGTATCTGTCTTTACAGTTAAGGATCTGTCGGTCACTGACACAGCGTTTATCGATGATTCAGCCGAACTTGACGCCCTGATCAGCGGGAAAGAAACGGCCAGCGCTGCAGAGCAACCAGCTCCGGATGCAGCAGAGGAGTCTGCCACAGCACCGGCGGAATGATCACAGGCAAGCCAAACACTGCTACAATGCCCGGGTTTTTAACCGGGCATTAATATCATCCACATGACTCCAGAATTACTCTCTCCGGCGGGCACCTTCCGCAACATGGAATACGCATTTGCCTATGGCGCCGATGCGGTTTATGCAGGCCAGCCAAGGTACAGCCTGCGCGTACGCAACAACGATTTCACCCTCGACAACCTCGGCAAAGGCATTGCCCGCGCCCACGAGCTGGGGAAGCAATTTTACGTTGCCAGCAATATCGCCCCTCACAACAGTAAAATCGACACTTATATGCGCGATATCGAGCCCGTGATCGCGATGAATCCGGATGCGCTGATCATGTCAGATCCGGGCCTGATCATGATGGTCAAAGACCGCTGGCCGGATACCGTGATTCATCTGTCTGTGCAGGCCAACGTGGTGAACTACGCTTCTGTCGAATTCTGGCGCCGCCAGGGCGTCAGCCGCATTATTCTGTCACGGGAATTATCGCTGGATGAGATTGCTGAAATCCGCCAGCGCTGTCCGGAAATGGAGATTGAAGTCTTTGTGCACGGTGCGTTATGCATCGCCTACTCCGGCCGCTGCCTGTTATCCGGCTATATGAATCACCGCGACCCGAATCAGGGTACCTGTACCAATGCCTGCCGCTGGAAGTACGACGCCCACGAAGCGCAGGAAACCCCGTCCGGGGACATCATTCCCGCCGGCGTCAGTGAATTTGATCCTACTCTTGGCCAGGGCAAAACCACGGATCAGATCTTTCTGCTGCAGGAAGCGGGCCGGGATAACGAGTACATGCCGGCCTTTGAAGACGAGCATGGCACCTACATCATGAACTCCAAAGACCTGCGCGCCATTCAGCACATTGAAAAGCTGGTGGAGCTGGGTGTCCATTCGCTGAAAATCGAAGGACGCACCAAGTCGCATTATTACGTTGCCCGCACAGCCCAGGCCTACCGCAAAGCCATTGATGATGCGGTCGCCGGGCGCCGGTTTGACAAAAACCTGATGGATACCCTGGAAAACATGTCAAACCGCGGCTACACCGAAGGTTTTTTCCGCCGCCATGTGCATGATGAATATCAGAATTACGAACGCGGTGTATCAACCAGCACCCGCCAGCAGTTTGTTGCTGAAGTGCAGCAGGATAACGGCGACACCCTGACGCTGGAGGTTAAAAATCGTTTTCAGACCGGTGACCGGCTGGAATTGATGACTCCGGCAGGTAACCTTGAATTTACCCTGACATCCATCACAGACCGTAAAGGGCAATCACGCGATGATGCTCCGGGTTCGGGGTTTGTTGTCAGTATCGACCGTCCTGAGGGTTGCCCGCCGGGCGATCTCAGTAAGGCGCTGCTGATCCGCAATCTGCCGGACATGTAAGTCAGCAGGCAAGTACCCATCGGCGGCAACTGGTCTGCTTTGCTATAGTTAATGCGTTAATCCGCAGCCAGTTACTGCCAGAGGAATACATGAAAATACTGCTTTACTTTCTGCTGTTCACTGCCTCATTGACCCACGCGAAAGAAGACCCGGCGATGATCGCGGTGAAGAGTGAAGCGGACGCATTTATGGCGGAAGTGGCGACCGAACAGGATGTCATCCGCCGCCACCCTCCGTTCCTGAAAAAACTCATCCGCGACCATTTTGTTCCTCTGGTGGATGAAGAATACATGGCCCGCCAGATTCTCGGTAACCACTGGAAACGGGCTTCCTTCAGCCAGCAACAGGCATTTATGACAGCCTTCCGGGAAAAAATTCTGGCGACCTATGCCAGTGCCTTTTCCGCTTACTATGGCAAAGACATCCAATTCAAACCGGCGCAGTACAGTGACAAGCGGAAAAAAGCGCTGGTAGAAGGGGTAATCCGTAATAACGGCAATACCGTCCGGGTTGATTTCCGTCTGTATAAAATCCGCCAGCAGTGGAAAGTGTATGACATCATGATTAACGGCATGAGTCTCACCCGGTCGTTCCGTGAACAGGTTGCACGTAATATCGACCAGCAGGGTCTGGCTCAGACTGTTTCCATTCTGAATAAAGAATATCAGGACGAAACGCCGGTTTTACGCTTTGGCGCCCAGAGCTGGGGGCCATACATGGGCCCCGGCCTGCCCAACCAGGGGCTGGCCATTAATATTGTTGCGCAGGCCTTCGCTCAGCTCGGGTACCGCACCGAAATCACCTTTCTGTCAGGCCCGAGTATCGACAGCAAAACCGATGAAGGGCAACTGGTCGGTGACGTTGCCGTCTGGCAAAGTGAAAACCCGGATACCGATTACTTTTATTCCGCCCCTTACCTGGCCAATGAACTGGTTTTTGTAAAACGCAGCACAGACCCTTTTGTGTATCAAAATGCGCAGCATATGAAAACATTCATTCAGGGCAAAGGCTATCGCCTCGGTCTGTATGAAGATGTGGATTACGGCAGTGCGATTAAGAAAAAGCTGTCGGGCTTTGTGATTGACCGCAGGGATTACTGCTCACAGCTTATCCGTGACGTCGCCAATAAATCGCTGGATGTAGCGCTGCTGGATCACTGGGCCGGTTCCATTGAAATGAAACAGACCCCGGCGGTCGCAGATCACCTGACTATGCTCAACACTCCGATCGGCGAACGGCTGATGCATCTGCGTGTTAAACGGACAGCCGAAGATGCGGATGTTATAATCGACGCTTTCAATACCGGACTGTCCCGCATCCGTGACAATGGCACCTACGCCGAACTTTTAAAACTCCACAAGTACAGTCAATGAATTTTGATATTTTATATATCGATGAGCACCTCATCGTTCTTAATAAACCCGCGGGCCTGCTGAGTGTTCCCGGGCGTTACAACAAAGATTCGGCGTTTGGCCGGCTGGCCGCAGAATACGGTGAATTACATATTATTCATCGTCTGGATATGGATACATCGGGCATTATTGTTTACGCCCGCAATAAACCGGCACTGACCCATGTGCAGCAACAGTTTGAAAAACAGCGCACGCGCAAAGTATATGAAGCGGTTTTGACCGGCGTACTGCCCGGCTCTCACGGTTGTATTAATATGCCCATCTGCGTCGACTGGCCCAACCGCCCGCTGCAGAAAATCAGCCACACAAAAGGCCGTTACGCCCTCACCCGCTGGCAAAAGCTGGGCACCACAGATAAAGGAAGCCGGGTCGAACTCTACCCCAAAACCGGGCGCTCACATCAGCTCAGAATTCATATGCAACAGCTGGGACACCCGATCATTGGCGACGTATTTTATGCCGGTGATGCTGCCCGCCAGGAAAAGCGCCTGCTGCTGCATGCCCGCGAGCTGGATTTTACTCACCCGGTATCCGGTGAGGCGATGGCGATCGTCTGTCGCCCGGATTTTTAAAGCCCAGACGACGCTTGTTTTCTTTGCCAGAACAGTAATGCCGCTAACAACAGAGTGAAAAAAATCAGACCGGTGGCGAGAATAGCCACCGCAATCCCTCCGAACAGATAAGGTGCTTTCATCAGAGTGCTCATCAGGGAATCCTGATAATAAAAAAACCATTCGTGGTTTTCGGGAAATATCCATACATGCAGCTGATAAAACACGGCTTTCGGACCGGCGATCAGCAATACCGCGCCACTGACAACCGCCACCACGGCCAGACATATACCCTGCGTTTTCCATTGCGGCTGAATTCCCCGGCGTATTAATCCACGGCCAAACACCAACGCAATCACCGCCGCCGTCAAACCAATAAAGGACACGATTTCGATCAGATTGGCGACATCCTGCAGGTGTTGAACTTCCGCTTTACGCAGCAGGTTTTTTGTTTGTCCGGATGCCGTAGTAAAGCGGATATCGGTCAGTCCTTCGCCCTGGTGATGGACTGCCTGCACAATATCTGCAAACAAGGCGCTGTACGCTTCTTTATTCAGGCCTTCGAAGCCACTGATATAACGGTTCTGAGGCGCGAATTTTTCGATATGCGCGCCGATATCGTACCAGTCGTACCAGAAATCATAGTTGTAGTTCCGGGCCGCCTGAACGTACCAGCCAGCGGTCAGACTGGTCAGCAAACCGGAGAACAACACTACAAACCATAAAATCTGACTGCTTTTTTTCATGATAAACCCTGAATAAAACCCATTATTTTTTCCGCCACCGCCGCACTGGTAGCAGACTCCAGATGAAAATGATGATGGCCCGGCAATTCGCAATATTCTATGCGCGGAAAATACGCCGAGCGGCTGCGTATCAGGCTTTCCGGAATCAATCCCTGCTGCGCCCGGATAGCCAGCGCCGGACAGTTTAAGGCACCGGCAAAAGCCGCCACCTGCTCTTCTGTCAGCCGCATCCGCGAGGTATCACGCAACCTGGGGTCAGTACGCCAGAAACAATGATCGTCAGTGTGCTGCAGATTGCGCTCAGCCACCGGCAGGATGGCGTCAGCACTCAGCCCGGGCGTTTGCCGCAGCCGGGCGCTTAACGCGTCTTCTGTACTCTGATAGGTTTTGCGCTCATCTGCCGGACGCACCCGCCGCTCCCGCACCGCCCTGGCCAGTTGCGCCGGGGCCCCGCTCGCGGGAGTGGTTAGCGGTCCGAGTGCGTCCAGGGCAATAAAACCACGACACCATTGCGGAAAGGCGCCGGCAAACAGCAACCCCGCGGCACTGCCCATGGAATGACCGAGAATCACCGGCGGCCGTGACAACGGCAGCTGATTGATCAGATCATAGATGGCTTCGACCCCACTCCAGATCAGATAATCGCCGCCATCACCCAGCCAGTCACTGTGACCGTGTCCGGGCAGATCGGGGGCAACAAGGTGGCAGCCTTTAAGCTGGGGGGCAATGCGCCCGAACGACGCAGCGTTATCAAGCCAGCCATGCAGCGCGATGATGGTCTGATCGTTACGCGGCTCTCCCCAGCTGAGCCCTGCCAGCTGACCATAACGACAGCGCCAGTAGTGTTCTGTCGCTGAATCCGGATATTCGCCGTGGGTCATAAATACGTCTCCAGCCATTGGCGGATGAGACCGGCGGTTTTTTCCGGGTATTCCAGGGGAAACATATGCGAACCAGGCAGCCAGCGTACCGTCATTCCCAGGCGACTGTGCATTAACGCGCCATTCACCCGCCGGTACACTTTACTTTCGCTCCCCCCTATCGCCAGACCAGGAACGCTTAGTGGCTGCACAGCCCTGATGTTGTGTGGGATGGTGCGATAAATCTGCAGCTCTGTGGCCGGATCGAAGCGCAGCCTGACGCCCTCTTCACAGGGTTCGGTACCGGCTTCGACGTAATCTCTCAGGCAATCGGGATCGAACCGTTTCATCAGGGTTTTACCCCTGAAATATTCGAAGGCTTCATTGCGGTCAGCCCATACCGCGCGGCGACCATCACTGCGCCCGCCCGGGGTGATGCGATCGACCATACCCAGCCATTTGGCCAGCCGCAGACCATTGGCCTGCAGTCGGGTCAGCGCGGGCGAATCCAGCATGATGATGGCCTTAACCAGATCCGGACGGCGCTGCGCCACCATTAAACTCAACAGACCACCCAGTGAGTGCCCCGCGGCGATTACCGGCTGCTGATATTCCCGTTCAAAAAAATGAATCAGCTCATCGCACAGGTGCGCCCAGTTGTCCGTTACCGGGTACACAGGGTTGTGAGCAAGACGGTCAATGACCTGTACGTTGTAATCCGCCTGCAGGGACGACAGCATTTTGCGGTAACTGCCCCCCGGAAAGCCGTTGGCGTGAGAAAAATGCAGAATGTCTTTCATAGAGTTCGGTGGCCGGGCCGCTTACCTGACTTTTGTGACGGTAAGCTACCCTGTGTCCCGGCACCAGACAAGGGGCGTTTATGTCAGAAGCCCGCTGTTGAATCAAAGACCATCCAGTACCGGATACCAGACATCTTTCACCGTCATGCAGCCAGCCGCCGCAATATCACCTTCCAGGCGCCAGACTTCCGCCGGTGACCAGGGCTGATCATACACCTGGCCGTCCACCAGAACGGCGGCCAGATGGCCTACCAGCGGCAGGTGCGAAACCAGTATCTGATCTTCCTGGCAGCGGCTGAGCTCATCCAGTAAGGCCTGCAGATCCGCATCCGGCGTCAGCAAAGCGGATACCTGAACATCCACCTCCAGCTGGTTACCTATCTGCTCAGCCGTCTGCATGGCCCTGACGTAAGGACTGGAGAAAACGCTGACTTTGTTCTGAACCTGTTGTTTAAGCCAGCCGGCAGCGCCGGCGGCCTGTTCAATACCGCGCGGTTTCAGTTCGCGGTTACTGTCGTCAACAGCGCCCTGTACGGCAGACCCATGACGGACAATATAGATATTCACTGGCAGACACCCTGCTATTCATCATCTGAGGGCCAGTCTGTGAACGGGAAGGGTTTTTCTTCGCTGCTGCCGGAAAGATAGTGCACAATCTGCTGGATGTAGACGCCCAGCGACTGACCAAAGCCGGCCAGCGCTTCATTCGGGTGTCCGGTCAACAGGCGGAACAGCCATTGACCGAGCGTGACAACCAATAAAACAAGATCGAGCACCCGGTACACCAGGAAGAAAAGTGCGATGTATAACGTCCGCAACCAGAAGGCATCTGACGTTACATTTTCCTTAAAATCGTTCATTTCTGACCTCATGGATTACTGTTGCTGGCAGTGGCTGGTGAATTAAATTTCGTGTCTTGGCAATGCAAATTCAACATCAGACGCATGATCGCCTGTCATCAACCCCTGAGCAACAACCCGGGGATCGGCGCCGCCAAAGAGTACTTCATAGGCGCCCATCACAAGGGGCATATAGATACTGGATTCAGCAGCTTTTGCCCTGACATAACGCAAGGTATTTACACCTTCCGCCACTTCGCCCAGTTCGTCTACGGCCTGATCCAGGGTTTTGCCTTCGCCAATGGCGTATCCGACCCGGTAATTGCGGCTCAGCGGCGACATACAGGTCACCACCAGATCACCCACCCCGGCCAGCCCCAGAAACGTCAGTGGGTTGGCGCCCTGCGATACTGCAAACCGGCTCATTTCCGCCAGCGAGCGGGTGATGATCATGGCTTTGGTGTTTTCCCCCATCCCCAGCGCGGCAACAAATCCGGAGACGATGGCGTAGATGTTTTTCAGGGCGCCGCTTAATTCCACACCGTAGAGATCATTGGAAGCGTACACCCGGAAGTAATCACAGCTCAGAGCTTGTTGAAGATTTCGTCGTAAGTCACTGTTTTCACTTGCAAAAACAGTCGCCGCCAATTCTCTTTTGGCAATTTCTTTGGCCAGGTTCGGGCCGGACAATACGCCAATGGGATTATCCGGGCAGAGTTCACTGAGCACCTGACTCATAAGCTTGAAACCTTCCGGTTCAATGCCCTTGGTGGTACTGATCAGAGCCTGTTCCGGTGTCAGCCACTGATGAAAAGAGGCCACCACTTCCCGCACCGACTTACTGGGCACAGAAACGAAAATCGCATCCGCCCCGGTGACGGCCTGCTGCAGAGAGACTGATGCTTTCAACTCAGGGTTGAGCTTTACGCCGGGCAGGTATTGTTCATTGTGGTGGGTGTCGTTGATTTCCCGGGCTGCGTCTTCATTGCGCAGCCAGAGCGTTGTATCAATGCCGTTGTCGGCGAGGATGTTACCGATCACGGTACCAAAACTTCCGCCGCCAATGACGGCTGCTGTCTGTATGGCCACGGGGCCCCCTAAGGCTTTTTAATTAATTCTCAGAACCATTGCTGTCTGACTCCAGCGAGTCGACCAGTTCGCGGAACGCATCCTTGTTCTTGTCATTCAGAGTCATCAGCGCCCGATGGGCAGAGATCACCTGCTCCCGGGCGGTGTCTTCGTCCAGCGATTCCGCCACCCAGTCACAGAAATCTGCTTCATCGTCGAAAGGCTCATCCATAATATGGAAGACCTGATCAAAGCCCATACTGAGCAGAATCCGGGTAATCCCGGGATTGGGACTGGCGATGGTGGGTGTTATATCGAACTTTTCCCGGCAGACAATGGAAATCTTGGCCATCTGCCCGAGCGTGGTGCTGTCCACGCCCTCGGCGTGGGATAAATCAATCACCACATTGCGGAATTCTCCCGCCGAGAGAATTTCGTCCAGGTAATTTTCAAAGGCGGAACTCAGGTTCAGGCGCACATCCCCCAGCAGGCGGATCACATGCACCCCGCGACAATAAGCTACCTGAATACTTCCTGATTTCATAAACGTCCCCGCCTTACGGCCATCAATGCGATATCGTCGGGCAGATCCCCGGTTGTCCCGGCACCCAGTTCAGTGGCGATGCGGGACAGATCGCCCGCGCTTCTTACCGCGACATTCAGCAGCATGGCTTCTTTATCATTCAGCGTAGACTCTTTCATAATCTCCAGTATACCGTCAGAGAACATCAGGAGTGCAAAGTTCTTCTGCAATGCGACCTGATATTCCTCATACCTGGCTTCACTGAACAGCCCCACCGGCATGCCTCTGCCTTCCAGATAGCGCCCCCCTTCCCCGTCAAGCAGCACCGGCATAGGGAAATGGCCGCCAACACTGTAACGCATCTGCAGGGTGCGGGTATTGATAACGCCATAAAACATGGTCAGGTGCTTTTCCAGCTCAGACGCCAGCAGCTCTGAATTGATGCGATCCAGCACTCTGGCGGGATGAATCAGGTCATCACTGGAGCCGCGCTGACGGTTGCGGCGCAGGCGATAGGTCAGGTTTTTCAGCAATACGGTGACAAACGCCGACGAGGCACCATGGCCGGACACATCGGCGATATAAAAGGCGAGCTGGTTGTCGCCCAGTTCAAAATAGTCCAGAAAGTCCCCACTGAGCATGAGGGAGGGATAAATCCGATGTTCACAACGGATGGATTCGTATTCCAGCGGATCGGGCAACATACGCAGCTGAGCCTGACGCCCGGCCTGCTGGTCATTACGCAGCTCGTTAAGGCCACGCTTCAGCTCGCGGTTGGTTTTTTCCAGATGATCACGGTAAGCCTGATTATCCGCTTCCAGACGGGCCCGCTGCAGCGCCTTATTCAGCGAATGGTGCAGCACTTCCAGATCAAGAATGGGTTTCACCAAAAAGTCATCGGCGCCGAGCCGCAACGCGCGCACCACATCATCCATCACCCCGGCGCCACTGACGACAATAACCGGCAGTTGCGGGTAACGTTGTTTGATGATTTCAAGAAGCTCAATGCCGTGGGTGCCGGGCATTTTCAGGTCACAGACGACCGCATCCGGCAGCTGCTGCGCCAGTATGCTTAACGCCTGCTCCGCATTATCCGCCGGAAGGGCCTGATAGTCGTAGTCATCAAGGAAAGCGACCATACTGTCACGAACGGTTGAATCATCATCGATGACCAGCACACTAGCGGCCATTCGTTGCTCCTGGTGTCTGTGCCTGCCGGGTTGTTATATGACAGTGCCTGTTGCGCTAAGAATCCTGTGATTCCGGCGAACACTACCCCCATCGGCTCAACCATGCAATCCCCTGCCTGCCTGCGGAATCAGAAATAGACGATTACGATCTTTGTCTGATCGTTTTTTGATCCCAATAACGATAAATAAACTATGAAAACTGCCGTGAACTGGCACAGAGCATGCTGAATTTTTCTCAATGTACAAAATTTAGTCACTGGTGATAGCATCGAACAAACCTATCAAGGAGAACGCCCATGACAAGCCTGGCCCGCAACTACCAAGAAAAAAGGGATTTCATCCGTATGCAGGTCTCAGCACCGGCCGTGCTGACACTGGACAACGGCAACAACGTTGAACTCACCTGTCTGGATCTGAGCAGCAGCGGCGTGCAGTTGCAGCATTTTGAACCACTGCCGGTCAATATCGCCGGTACCCTGGTGATTTCCAGCGGCGGCGGTTACACCAATCCACTGGAAGCCCGCATCACTGTATGCCGGGTGCAGCAGCTGGGGGCCGATGAATATCGCATCGGGGCTGTCATCGACAACCTTCTCTGATACAAAAAAGCCCGCTTAACGCGGGCTTTTTTGTACATATTCAGATACCGCTCAGCGACGGCTTATTTAAAATAAGCATTCTCTGCCTGGGTGTGGTCTGTCACATCCCGTACGCCATTAACCTCAGGGACTTTGGCGATCAGCGATGCTTCGACCCCGTCTTTAAGCGTCATATCCACTGCACTGCACCCCTGACAGCCGCCACCAAACTGCAGTACTGCGATGCCGTCGCTGGTGAACTCGACCAGACTCACTTCACCACCATGGGAAGCCAGCCCAGGGTTAATTTCGGTATACAACAGATAATTAATACGCTCTTCCACCGGGCTGTCGGGGCTGACCTTAGGCATTTTGGCATTGGGTGCCTTAATCGTCAGCTGACCGCCCATACGGTCTTTGGCAAAATCAATCACCGCCTCTTCCAGATATGGGATGCTCATGCCTTCAACGTATACGCGGAGCTTGTCCATTTCCTGAAGTTCGTCACTGTCATGGACTTCCTCCGGACGGCAGTATGCCAGACAGGTTTCGGCATACTTGGTACCCGGTTGAGTAATAAAAACGCGCACCGCCATTCCGTCTACGTTCTGTTTCTCCAGCAATTCAGCCAGATACGTTTCTGCGTCCGGAGTGATGGTTATGTAACTTGTCATGGTGTCTACCTCGCTCATATGGGCGCATTGTAAACCATGCGCGCGCCGCAACAAAATACCCTAGTAAAATGGTTGGATAAGACACACCGACCAACCTCTGGTACAATTCGCGCCCATTTTTCCGCCAGTCCTTTGCCCAAAAGCCAATGAGTCAGAAGAACATGCCGATCAATACAAGCCGCCAACAGCGTATCGCCCAGTTAAAACAAGCCCTGAGTGAAAGGATTCATATCCTTGATGGCGGCATGGGCACCCTGATTCAGTCCCATCAGCTGGAAGAAAAAGACTACCGCGGTGCCCGCTTTGCCGATATTCCCCAGGAAGTAAAAGGTAACAATGACCTGCTGGTACTGACCCAGCCCGGGATTATTGCCGGCATCCACCGCCAGTATTTTGAAGCCGGTGCCGATATCGTTGAGACCAACACCTTTAACTCCACCCGCGTGTCACAGGCAGATTACGCGATGGAGGATCTGGTGCCGGAGCTTAACCGTGAAGCGGCCGCCATCGCCCGCCAGGTGGCTGATGAGGTCGCGGCAGAAACCGGCATTCCGCGCTACGTGGCCGGTGTTCTGGGGCCAACCAGTAAAACCTGCTCAATCTCCCCCGACGTTAACGACCCTGGCTACCGTGCTATTACCTTTGACCAGCTGGTAGAAGAATACACTGAGGCGACCCACGGCCTGATGGACGGCGGCGCGGATCTGCTGTTGATTGAAACGATTTTTGACACACTGAATGCCAAAGCGGCGGTCTATGCGGCTCAGAGTGTGTTCGAAGCGCGCGGTGAAGAATTGCCCATCATGATTTCCGGCACCATCACAGATGCATCCGGACGCACGCTGTCGGGACAGACCGCGGAAGCCTTCTACAACTCGCTGGCCCATGCAAAACCGCTGAGCATCGGCCTCAACTGCGCGTTAGGCGCGGAAGAGCTGCGCCCGCATATCGAAGAACTGTCGAACAAAGCCAATTGCTTTGTCTCGGCCCACCCCAACGCCGGCCTGCCCAATGAGTTTGGTGAATACGATCAGACACCGGCTGAAATGGCGGCGATTGTGGAAGAATTTGCTGCTTCCGGATTTCTTAACATCCTTGGCGGCTGCTGTGGGTCCGAACCGGCGCATATCAAAGCGATTGCCGAAGCTGTCGCCAAACACAAGCCACGTGTGATACCGGACATTAAACCCGCCTGCCGGCTGTCCGGCCTTGAACCTTTCAACTTTGACGAAGACAGCCTGTTTGTAAACGTCGGTGAGCGCGCCAACGTCACAGGCTCCGCCAAGTTCAAACGTCTGATTGTTGAAGAACAATACGATGAGGCACTGGAAATCTGTCGAGAGCAGGTAGAAAACGGCGCCCAGATTATCGACATCAACATGGACGAAGGCATGCTCGATTCAGAGGCCGCTATGGTGCGCTTCCTGAATCTGATCGCCTCTGAGCCGGATATCGCCCGTGTTCCCATCATGGTGGATTCTTCCAAATGGGAAATCATTGAAGCAGGCCTGAAATGCATTCAGGGTAAGGCCGTCGTGAATTCGATCTCCCTTAAAGAAGGTAAAGAAGAGTTCGTTGCCAAAGCCAAAGCCTGCCTGCGTTTTGGTGCTGCCGTCGTGGTCATGGCGTTTGATGAGGATGGTCAGGCTGACACGGAAGCACGCAAAAATGAAATCTGTGAAAATTCGTACCGTATTCTGGTAGATGAAGTCGGCTTTCCGCCGGAAGATATTATTTTTGACCCGAATATTTTCGCGGTCGCCACCGGTATCGAGGAACACAACAACTACGCCGTCGATTTTATTAATGCCTGCAAATTCATCACCAGCAATCTGCCGTACGCAAAAATTTCCGGTGGTGTTTCCAATGTATCCTTCTCGTTCCGCGGCAATAACCCGGTCCGTGAAGCTATCCATTCCGTATTCCTGTTTTACGCCATCAAAAACGGCCTCAGCATGGGTATTGTTAATGCCGGCCAGCTGGCGGTTTACGATGACCTGCCTGCGGAACTGAAAGAGCTGGTTGAAGACGTCGTTCTTAACCGCCGCGATGATGCGACCGATCGCTTATTGGCAGTGGCTGACAATTACCGTGGCGACGGTTCAGTGGCAGAAAAAGAAGACGAAGAATGGCGTTCACTGCCGGTGGCAGAACGTTTGACGCACGCTCTGGTGAAAGGCATTAATGCCCAAGTGGAAGCCGACACCGAAGAAGCCCGACAGAACTTTGACCGCCCGATCGAAGTAATTGAAGGTCCGCTGATGGATGGCATGAACGTGGTCGGCGATCTGTTTGGTTCAGGCAAAATGTTCCTGCCTCAGGTGGTAAAAAGCGCCCGGGTCATGAAACAGGCGGTTGCTTACCTGTTGCCATTTATTGAAGAAGAAAAAGACGGCAAATCAGAAACCCAGGGCAAGATTCTGATGGCAACCGTAAAAGGCGATGTACACGACATCGGTAAAAATATTGTCGGCGTCGTACTGCAGTGTAATAACTTTGAAGTCATTGATCTCGGCGTTATGGTGCCGGCCGAAAAAATCCTGAAAACGGCGAAAGAAGAAAACGTCGATATTATCGGGTTGTCCGGGTTAATCACCCCATCACTGGATGAAATGGTGCACGTTGCCCGTGAAATGCAGCGCCAGGATTATCACCTGCCATTGCTGATCGGTGGCGCCACCACCTCCAAAGCACACACGGCCGTCAAAATTGAGCCGCAATACCAGAACGATATCGCTGTGTATGTGGCCGATGCGTCCCGTGCCGTAGGGGTTGCTCAGAAACTGGTCAGCGCCAGCGCGAAAAAAGAATTCATCGCCGAACGCCGGACAGAATACGAAGCGGTCAGAGAGCGCAATGCCAATCGCAAAGCCAAAGCCCTGCTCAGCTATCAGGATGCCTGCGCCAATCCGTTTGATGGCCAGTGGGACAGTTACACCCCGCCGGCACCGGTTAAAACCGGCATCACCCGCTACGATCATTATGATCTCGCGGAGCTGGCAGAATACATCGACTGGACGCCGTTTTTCATGTCCTGGGAACTGGCCGGCAAATACCCCCGTATTCTGGAAGACGAAGTGGTGGGCGAAGCTGCCACCAATTTGTTTAAAGATGCCCAGGTCATGCTGCAGCGCATTATCGATGAGAAACTGTTCAACGCCAGAGCCGTGGTTGGCATCTGGCCGGCCAACCGTGTCGGAGCCGACGATATTAAAGTGTTCGATGCCGACAGCAACGAAGAGCTGGCCATACTCCATCATCTGCGTCAGCAGACCGACAAGCCTAACAGTCAGCCGAATTATTCCCTGGCCGATTACATCGCACCACAAGGCACACACGACTATATCGGTGGTTTTGTAGTGACCGCCGGTATTGAAGCCGAACGTCTGGCACAGGAATTTGACGCCAACCACGACGACTACAACAGCATCATGATGAAAGCACTGGCCGACCGCCTGGCCGAAGCCTTTGCTGAACGCATGCACGAGATTGTACGTAAAGAGCTGTGGGGCTATGCCCGCGACGAAAAACTGAGCAACGACGATCTGATCAAAGAAAACTACAAAGGCATCCGCCCGGCCCCCGGCTATCCGGCGTGCCCGGATCACACCGAGAAAGAAACCCTGTTCCGTCTGCTGGATGCAGAAAACGCCACTGGCGTATCGCTGACAGAAAGTTTCGCCATGACGCCGGCAGCGTCGGTCAGTGGCTGGTATTTCTCCCATCCGGACGCAAAATACTTTGGCCTGGGCAAAATCGGTAAAGATCAGGTCGAAGATATCGCTGCCCGTAAAGGTATGGATGTCGAAACCATGGAGCGCTGGCTGGCCCCTCACCTCAGCTACGACCGCTGAATTTTTATGATGCATCCTGTGCAGGGCTGGCAAAAAACCATGGCATGGGTCGGCGCCTTTCTCCGCATCGAGGAAAAGCGCCTGAACCGCATTATGGCCATCAGTGTCCCCATTATTGGTGGCATGCTGTCACAGAGCGTCATCAATCTGGTCGATGCAGCCATGGTCGGACGTCTGGGGGATGCCGCACTGGCCGGTGTCGGCATTGGCTCATACGCAACCTTTATTACGGTTTCTGTGGTCATGGGGCTATCGGCGGGTGTGCAGGCAATGGTTGCCCGGCGCCAGGGCGCAGGCCAGTTCGATCAGATCGGTGAACCCCTGATTGCCGGTTTGCAGCTGGCTGCGTTAATCGGCCTGCCACTGACCCTTGCCGTGTACATTGCCACACCCTGGATTATTCCCCTGTTCAACCGTGATCAGGCGGTGATCGATATTGCCGCCCCCTACTTTGAGTGGCGCACCCTGGCCACCATTGCAGTGGGCATGAACTTTGTCTTCCGGGGCTTCTGGAATGGCATCAGCGAAGGCAAAAAATACCTCTATATTCTGCTGCTGATGCACCTGGTCAATATTATCGTCAGCTGGGTGCTTATTTTCGGCATCGGCGGCTGGCAGGGTTTCGGTGCGGTCGGTTCCGGCATGGGGACCACCATTGCGCTGTTTTTCGGCTGCGGCATGAATTTCTGGCTGACCTTTCACCGCCACCGCGAACGCTTCCGGTTATACGGTGTCAGTGCCGAAACCATGCGCAACATTGTGCGCCTCACTATACCCAACTCCACCCAGCAAACGCTGTTTGCACTCGGCAATGGTGTGTTGTTCTGGATTATCGGTCAGGTTGGCACTCAGGAGCAGGCCATCGGCCATATTCTCATCAGCCTGATGTTGCTGATGATTCTGCCGGCGGTGGGTCTCGGCATGGCGGCAACCAGTCTGGTCGGCCATTCCCTGGGACGCGACGCCCGCGACGATGCCTATCGCTGGGGGTGGGAAGTCACCCGGGTGGCGATGTTAATTATGGCGATTGCCGGCCTGCCGCTGTGGCTGTTCCCGGATTATGTCCTGCGAATATTCACCCCGCATCCGGAGCTGATTGCCCTGGGCGAATGGCCACTGCGCATCACCGGCCTCAACATCACACTGGAAGTGACTGCTATGGTACTGACTCAGGCATTACTCGGCGCCGGAGCCAGCAAACAGGTCATGGTGATTAATCTGCTGATGCAATGGTGCGTGCTGCTGCCGCTCGCTTTTCTGGTGGGGCCTGTGGCCGGTTTCGGTTTGCTCGGAATCTGGTTGCTTCAGGGCATACAACGTATTACTTTATCCGCCATCTACGGCGCTATCTGGCGACAACAGCACTGGGGCCGGATTTCATTTTAAGGTAACACCAGACGGTCACAATAAGACGGTCTGATTTTCCCGAGGCCATTATGCCAACAGCCATTCCCCTTCAGCCTGTTTCTGCTTATGAATTCATCACACCAGTGGTGGCTCATCGTGGCGCCAGTGGCCAGGCGCCGGAAAATACCGCCGCAGCCATCCGTCTGGCGGCGGCTCAGGGAGCACATTGGGTTGAAGTCGACGTCACCATCAGTGCCGATGGTTTCGCGGTTATTCATCATGATCACGATCTCAAACGCTGTTCTGACGGCTCCGGGCTGGTTATCCAGCAGCCACTGGCGCAGCTGAGAAACCTGGATTGTGGCAGCTGGTTTGATGCTCAGTTCAGCGGCGAACCCCTGCTGGCGTTGTCCGATCTGGTATCGCTGGCCAATGAGCTGGAGATTGGCCTGAATCTGGAAATAAAACCCACCCCCGGGCGCGAGGATGAAACCGTGTGGGCCATTGCCGACACCCTGAAAACCGTGCACAACGATCAGGCCATACTGCTGAGTTCATTTTCCGTCTATGCACTGCGTGCTGCCAGAGACTACCTGCCCCACCTCACCCGTGCACTGAATGTGGAAGCCATCCCCAAAGACTGGCAGAACCGGCTGGAAGAACTTGATTGTCAGGGTCTGCATTTTGCCCGTGAATTTGCCCAGCGCGGACTGATCCAGGAAATAAGCCAGGCCGGTTATCACACTCTGGTATTCACCGTGAATGATGGCGCGGAAGCGCAGCGTCTGCTGGATATGGGCGTCAGTGCGGTATTTACCGACTACCCGGCGCAGATGATCCGTAGCCTGAGTGTCGCAGGGCAATCCATCGCCCACTGAGACGGCCCGTTCAGCGCTCTTAAAAGTATGGCTCGTGTTATTCCTTCAAGTTTTAGCGATATAGATAAATATTCGTTTTGCATATATAGAAGCTCTGTTAAGGTGCGCTGCTATAACTGGGAGTCCCGGATTGGCCCGGCACAGAGATGGCAGAATCCCGACTCCCGATAATCATTTAAACCAATCAGCAACCGGTTTCTTATGTACGTATACGACGAATACGATCAGCAGCTGCTGAACGAGCGTGTGGCCCAGTTCAGTGGCCAGGTAGCACGCTATCTCGACGGTAAAATCCCGGAAGAGGACTTCCTGCCGTTGCGCCTGCAGAATGGCATTTATGTACAGCGCTACGCCCCGATGCTGCGTGTCGCAGTGCCATACGGTGCCCTGAATGCTACCCAGATGCGCGCCCTTGCCCGTGTCGCACGGGAATATGACAAAGGCTACGCACACTTCTCTACCCGCCAGAACGTACAGTTCAACTGGCCGGCGCTGGAGGAATGCCCACAGATACTCGCCGATCTGGCCGACGTTCAGATGCACGCCGTGCAGACCAGTGGTAACTGCATCCGCAACACCACCACGGATGAATACGCCGGCGTGATCGCAGAAGAGATCACAGATCCGCGTCCTTATTGTGAAATTATCCGCCAGTGGTCAACCTTCCACCCGGAATTTGCCTTCCTGCCGCGTAAATTCAAAATTGCCGTGAACGCAGTGCCCGGCGCAGACCGTGCCGCTATTCAGATCCACGACATCGGCGTGAATATCGTGCGTAACGAAGCCGGTGAGCTGGGCTATCGCATTCTGGTCGGCGGCGGCCTAGGCCGGACTCCGGTCATCGGGACTGAAATCCGTGCTTTCCTGCCGGAAGAAGACCTGCTGACATACCTGGATGCCGTGATCCGTGTTTACAACCAGTTCGGACGCCGCGATAACAAATACAAAGCCCGTATCAAGATCCTCACCAAAGCGCTGGGAATCGACCGCATGCGCGAGCTGGTGGAAGCTGAATGGGAACGTATCCGTGATGGCGAAGGTAAACTGACCCGGGCGGAGCTGGATCGCGTGAAAAAACACTTCAGCGAACCCGCGTACAAAGACCTGCAGGACGAACCCGCAGAGCTCACGTCTGCACGCAGCGAAAACCCGGCCTTTGCCCGCTGGCTGCAACGCAACGTGCGCGCCCATAAAAAGTCCGGCTATGCCGTGGTTACTCTGACCCTCAAACAGAAAGGTACGCCACCGGGGGATATTACGGCTGAACAGATGGATCAGGTCGCTGATCTTGCTGAGCAATATAGCCTCGGCGAGCTGCGCTCAACCCACCAACAGAATCTGGTGCTGCCGGATGTTGAACAGGCGCAGTTATTCGCCCTCTGGCAGGCGGCCAAAGCCAATGGCCTGGCAACCCCGACCCTGGGCCTGCTGACCGATATGATCTGCTGCCCCGGCGGCGATTTCTGCGCCCTGGCCAATGCTAAATCCATTCCGGTGGCAGAAGCCATTCAGGTGCGTTTTGATGACCTGGATTATCTGCACGACCTGGGTGAAATTGACCTCAATATCTCGGGCTGCATGAACGCCTGTGGTCACCACCATGTGGGCAATATCGGCGTACTGGGCGTGGATAAAAAAGGCGAAGAGTTCTATCAGATCTCTCTTGGTGGTTCTTCCGCCGGTAATAACACCGACGAAGCCGCTCTGGGTAAAATTCTTGGCCCATCGTTCGCACGCGAGCGTATGGCCGATGTTATCCAGACCATTCTCGATTTCTATGTGGACAAACGCATTGCCGGTGAATCATTCCTCGAAGCCTATCGCCGGCTCGGTCATGCAGCATTCAAGGAGGCAGTTTATGGCCCGGCTGATTAAACAACAGCAGGTTGTCGGCAGCGATGACTGGCAGATAATTGAAGATGATGCCGCCGTGGTTGATTACGCTGTCATCTCCCTGACCCGCTGGCAGGCAGAGCGTAGCGCCCTGGCAGCTCACGCAGAGGCCGGCAAGCTCGGACTGTTTCTGAACAGTGATGAGACCGCCGACCTGATTGGTGATGACGCCTCAGCCTTTGCCCTGATCGCCATTGATTTTCCCAAATTCACCGATGGCCGCGGTTACACAGCCGCCCGCCTGCTGCGTGAACGCCATGGTTATCAGGGAGAGTTACGTGCCATGGGGGATGTTCTGATCGACCAGCTTTTTGCCATGCAGCGCTGTGGCTTTGACAGTTTCAGCCTGCGTGATGATCAGGATACGGAAGAAGCACTCAAAGCCTTCTCGACCTTTACGCGCTGCTACCAGACGGATGTCCGGGAGCCGCGCCCACTGTTCCGTCGCCGCGCCTGAGCGGCACTCCTGCTCTGAAGTAACCGATTCAGGCCGTGCAGCTGCCAGTCAGGACAATACCCCTGACCGGGCTTCCACACATAGCAAAGCTGCCCGGTCTGGATTAGTCTGATCCTTATATCGCCTGATAACCTTCCTCTCCCGCAGTATAATCACTCCTTTTGCCCGGAGCGCCGATGCAGCAGGATATTGTTTTTTCCATCTTTATCATTTTTGCCGGGGCGGCTTTTCTCGCCACCTTTGCGCTCTACACCCGCCAGCCGGTTCTGATTGCCTATATCGCGCTTGGAGCTCTGGTCGGCCCGTTCGGGCTCGGCTGGATCCGGGACCCGGAACAGCTGATTCAGATGGCCGATATCGGCATTATATTTCTGCTCTTTCTGCTCGGACTGGATATGCAGCCCAGTGCCCTGGTCGCCGTGCTGCGTAAAGCCATGCTGGTGGCGCTTATCAGTTCACTGGTGTTTTTTGCCGCTGGTTTTGCCCTTACTCAGGCCTTTGGTTTCAGCCACACCGACAGTCTGATCATCGGCCTGGCGATGATGTTTTCCAGCACCATCATTGGCCTTAAACTGCTGCCCACCACGGTGCTGCACCACAAACGCATGGGCGAACTGATGATCGGCCTGCTGCTGATACAGGATATGCTGGCGATTCTGGTACTGGTGCTGCTGGGGGTTATGAAAGGGGGTTCAGACATGCCGGTATGGCAACCCTTCGCGGCATTGCCCCTGCTGGCCGCCGGCTGCTTCCTGTTGGTAAAGGGCGTTATCCTGCCGTTGATTGCCCGTTTCGACCGCTATCAGGAGTACCTGTTTATTCTTGCCATCGGCTGGTGTCTGGCGGTGGCGGAAGCCGCTAAGGTCGTGGGACTGACCCATGAAATCGGTGCGTTTATTGCCGGGGTTACTCTGGCAACCAGCCCGATTGCTCAGTTTATGGCCATCAGCCTCAAGCCATTGCGCGACTTTTTCCTGGTAATGTTTTTCTTTGCTCTCGGCGCGCGCTTTAATATCGGCTTACTGACTGATGTGCTTGTACCTGCCGCGTTACTGGCTTTAATTATCCTGGTGGTAAAACCCGTCAGTTTCCGTTTTTTACTGGGGCGTTTCAGCGAGCGACGGGAGCTTGCCTGGGACGTCGGCTTTCGCCTTGGCCAGATCAGTGAATTTTCCCTGCTGATTGCATTTGTCGCGCTGCAGAGTGCGCTGCTCAGTGAAACCGGGTCATTATTGATTCAGGCCACAGCCATCATTACCTTTGTTATTTCCAGCTACATCGTAGTATTCAACTATCCGAATCCCATCGCCGTGCGTGACAAACTGCGCCGCGACTGATAAGAACCAGGCCATTAACCCCCCATTGATGACAGGCAACAAAAACAGAGCCACCCCGCACAGGCAGTGCGCTGATAATAAAAAAGCCCGCAATAGCGGGCTTTTTTATAACCGTGGCAAAGCCACCGGATTAAAGCTTACTCCTGAATAAGATTGAGGCGGTAGCGACCAACCCCCTGACCATTAAGGATTTTTTTCAACGTAGCATCCAGTTCGCTGCGGCCAATATCGGTGGTCAGATTAGTCAGTCCCGGCAGAGCCCACTCAGCGGCGACTTTATCAAGCACCGATTGTTTATCCGCCCGCGGAATCTCTACTGAATCAACGCCCAGCAGACTGACGCCGCGCAGAATAAACGGGAACACACTGGCTTCAACTTTGAGTCCCGCTACCATGCCACAGGTCGACACAGCGCCTTCCGGCAGAAGCTGTGGAATCAGTGCGGATACCAGATCGCCGCCGGTGGTGTCCAGCGCCGCCTGATAGAGCGGTTTGGCCATGGCTTTGCCTTTAACAGCCAGCACTTCATCACGGCCAATAATCCGGGACGCCCCCAGAGATTTAAGAAATTCCTGTTGCTCAGGCTTGCCGGATACGGCCACCACTTCATAACCCAGTTTGCTTAACAGTGCGACCGCCACCGACCCGACACCGCCGCTGGCACCAGTAACCACCACCGGCCCTCTGGACGGTGCCATACCGGCACGTTCCAGCTTCTGCACACTCAGTGCTGCCGTAAAGCCGGCGGTTCCCCAGGCCATGGCGTCCTGCAGTGTCAACGCTGCTGGTTTGGTCAGAATCCACTCAGCCGGAACGCGGATATGCTGGCCGAAACCACCACTGGTATTCATGCCCAGGTCATACCCGAACAGAACCACCTCATCTCCCGGTTTAAATGCTTCAGCCGCACTTTCCAATACCACGCCGGCGGCATCAATACCCGGTGTATGCGGGTAGCTGCGGGTGACCCCTTTGTTGCCGGAGGCCGACAATGCATCTTTGTAATTCAGCGATGAGTACCGGACTTCAATAAGCACATCACCGGCCGGTAAATCACTGTCTTCCAGCGTTTGCCAGCCAGTGCTGTATTCGGGTTTTTCGCCACCGGACTCTTCTGCCCGGAACGCCAGAAATGCCATATCGTCTCCCGTTGGGGGCTTTACCCCTTATTCTGTTGTTGACGGCTCAGCAGTGTCAGGATGCGGCTGAAGGCCCCTTCAACGCCCCGCTCTACGGACACGCCGAGTTTTTCCTGCAGGGTTTTGCGGAACTCATAACGGACCTGATAAACGTCCGCCCGCTCGCAGGCTGCCATCAGATAATCATCGCTGGTGCCGACTTCATCAATAAGACGTTGATCGAGCGCTTCCTGTCCGTACCAGATATCACCGGTGGCCACTTCATCGATGTCGATCCGCGGACGGAACTGTTTAACGTGACTTTTAAACAAGCCATGAGTGTCTTCCAGATCGGTCTGGAACTTCTGCCGCGCTTCGTCCGTGTTTTCACCAAACATGGTGACGGTGCGCTTATATTTGCCAGCAGTAAAGAGTTCGTAATCCACATCATGCTTTTTCAGCAGCCGGTGGAAGTTAGGTAGCTGAGCAACAACACCGATTGAGCCGACGATGGCAAAAGGGGCGGCCACAATACGGTTGGCAATACTGGCCATCATATAACCACCACTGGCGGCCACTTTATCAATGCAGACCGTGAGCGGAATACCCCGGTCACGGATACGTTTAAGCTGCGAAGCCCCCAGACCATAGCCATGCACCATGCCGCCACCGCTTTCCAGCCGCACAACGACTTCATCATCGCCACCGGCCATGGTCAGCACGGCGGTGACTTCATGGCGCAGATGCTCAACCTGACTGGCCTGAATATCACCGTCAAAATCCAGCACATAGACGCGACGCTGTGTCTCTGGCGCCGCCATACCGTCTTTCAGGCCTTTCAGCCGCTTCTTTTCTGCTTTGGCTTTTTCTTTATCTTCTTTCTTTTTCTCTTTTTCTTTGGCTTTCACCGCATCACGGGTCAGCACGGATTCTTCCAGTTGCTCTTTATGCTCTTCGAGCTCTTCATTGATTTTTTTAATATTAAGCTCACCTTCGTGCTGGCTGCGCTTATTGCGGCTGCCAATAGCCACGATGCCGCCAATGACGACCAGAATCGCAATCACGATGGTGACCGCTTTCAATACGAACAGACCGTATTCTGAGAGAAATTCCACGCGTATATCCTTTATCACTTCTTTTAAACGTAACAGAGCGACAGGATAACGGATTACAACGCCCGGACAAGCTGCGTTTAGCCCAGCAATTCAAACGCACGTATGATTTTTGATTGACAGCCTACTCTCCACGCCATAGAGTTTAGCGTTCCTGCCGGCCAGGCCGCAGGACAACACCCATGACAGGATGCTGAAACAGCATCATCTCATCAGCAGACCTCCTGTCTTTTGTAGCAATAATAAGGAATCCGTTATGGCATCTGTTGCAGAAATCATCGAAACAATGAACAGCAAGTTCGACGCCGGGGCAGCTGCTGGCCTGGACCTGATCTTTCAGTTCAACATTGAAGACGGCGAAACTTACCACCTGATCGTTAAAGACGGCACCTGCAGCGTTGCAGAAGGCGAAAATGACGACGCTAACGTAACTCTGATCATGAACACTGAAACCCTGGAAGGCATTGTGTCTGGCGACACTGATGGTATGCAGGCTTTCATGTCCGGTCAGCTGCGCGTTGAAGGTGACATGATGCTGGCAACCAAGCTGGGCGAACTCTTCCCTGCTTAAGCGTCATGCATAAAAAAAAGCGGCCGCTGGCCGCTTTTTTTATGTCTTTATTCTCTGCCACTCAGCCTGGACAGGTTACCAGCTGCCCTGCAGCGCATCTTCAGCCACATCATTCAGTGGCCGCGCAATCATGCCCTTAGGCGTCAGATGAACCGCATAAACGGCGCCATTCACCAGTGGCATATACACAGCACGGCCGGATTCGGCCTCCAGCCAGAAGTCATGCCCTTTCAGCGCCGTCCACAGATCAATCCAGCGTGAATCCGACAGCGAATACACTGAGCGCTCAGCAGTACGCTCCTGTTCCAGCGACAGATAACGACCGGATAAACGGTCCAGGCGGTACAGAGGCATCTTACCAATAGCCCCCAGCGGGCCTTTCCACACCAGCAGCCGGACATCCAGCTGCCACTGATCCCCCTGAATTTTGTAACGCTGCTCGTCACCGTCGACACCGGCCAGCGTCAGGTCGTACACCTGATCATCCAGCTGATAAACACTGACGGTTGCCAGAGGCTGCTCCTGCAGCAGCTGTTTGTAGCTCCACAGATCGACCAGCATAAAGATACCGGCGATCACCGCCAGCAGGAGGACAAAGCCCAGAGTCCCTTTCAGCCACTGAATAAACCAACCGCGTCTCCACCAAAGCACGACCACAATCACAATCGCTGCGATCAGCAAGACACTGGTTAAACCAGTCAGTGTTCCCTGTAACATGAGTTACTTCCTTAGATGGGTAAGACTTTCCCGTGCAAGTTGAATGGCCTCGTCCGCGCCGGCCGTCTGGCCAACCAGAGAATCGAGGAAATATTCGATGGCCGTCAGGGCATCAGCCATGGCTTCCATTTGTGAATCTTTCGGGGCAATTTCGGATTCCAGTACATTGCGCTGCAGGAACTTATTAAGCTCCATCAGCATATCGTGCACATCCGGACGCTCCAGGAACATCATAGCGCCCGCCACATCGACGATGCTCTTGCCGACGTTGCGGATATGAAGCTTGTCACCGTTGGAGTCAATGTAGGCGCCCACCGCCCGTTTGATCATGGTCAGGGCCGTCATGGACTCTGACAACACGGCAATCCGGGCTTCATTCAGGCTGACCGGGTCAACCAGTGAGTTCTGATCCAGACCTTCCTGAGTCAGGGAGCGGATTGCCTGCTCGAGATGGATAATTTCGTCAGCAATAAAGGCCACGTCCCGGGTCAGCGCTTCCTGGCCACCGGATTTCAGCCGTTCAACCAGACGCTGGCTGCGCTCTGCCCCTTCCTGCTCATTGGCAATCTGCAGGGTATCGCCGATCCGTGACAGTGACTGAGACAGGTCTTCAACACTGTTATCCGAGATATCCGTGCGTTCAATCAGATCCAGCTGATCCTTCACCGACTGCAGTTCGTCCTGCAGCGCATCCGCCAGAGACTGCAGTGCGGACTGATCCGGCCCGGACAAACGTGACCGGCTCAGCGTGAGGCCGGTTTCCCGGGCTTCATTTTCTACGTGGAATTCGCGCTGCAGAGTCCGCAGTTGTTCGGTTTCCGGCTCCGCCAGCGCCACCAGATAGACAAATTCTTTGAGCAGCCAGTCCGGCAGTTTTTCATTAAAGGCCTGGCCTTCAGATTCCTGAATACGGCGCACCTGACGATCCAGCGCCCCAAGCAGCGAAATTCGCTGCGGAGTCATATCGAAAGCAGATTGTGACAGAGCGTCCAGCGCCCCTTCCACAACATGCCAGAAAAGCCATGACGCACCGCCCCGGCTGGCCTGTTCGAAGCGCTTGACCGCCCGCTGCATGACCTGCACAGGTCCACGCCGGCCATGACCACGAATAAGACCTAACAGGCCAAGCTGATACAGCTGACGCGCACGACGGTAAGGGAACGGGGTTGATTCCTGCATTGGCGCCGGTGCCTGCAGCTTAGGACGCAGGTTCACCAGGAAGAAGTAGGCTTCCGGTAAGGGTTTATCGCCCCGCACCCGGCGTACAACATTGATGGTGGGAATCAGCAGACTGGGGGCCACGGAATTACCTGCGGCGACAAATTCCACATAGCGTTTAAGGAACACAACCGCCTGGGTAAAGGCATTCAGGACGGATTCATTCACCGCCTGACTGCGCGCGGTACGGCCGGTTTCAGCCAACTCTTCACACAGCCTTTCACCTGCCCGGAAATCCAGCATTTTGAAGGTGCCGCGAATCTGCTGAATCTCTTCCAGAAAGGCACGCAGACTGTCCGGATCTGCCTGTTCGGAATAGACATCCAGCTGCGACGCTGCCTGATCCAGCGCATTGGAAATTTCCGCTTTCACCAGATTAAGGGAAACGGAGAATTGGGTGACTTCACTTCCTGTCGATATATCAGCCATTGCCTGCGTCATTCTTTATAATCATGTAAGTATTTTAACGACAACGGAAGCAAAGAGCGATCCGTTTTCCGCAACCGAATTGTGATCCACTAGACTCACTGAGAAAAAACCGGTTGGCAAATGCGACAATACGCCCGCAAACCAGTTCCCAAAACGTCAATTTATTGATTATCCGCTCTTTTATTGACTTTACCAGTTGCAATTAGCGACCAAGCGATTACATTGCCGCGCAGCCAAAATAAGGCCTTTCAAAGGATATTGCCATGCCCAACAGCATACCTGCAGCATTTATCAGTAATTTTCTGGGCGGTGCGCCAGACTGGTACAAAAAGACCATTCTGGGGTTTCTGCTTTTCAACATCGCTTTTATTTATTTGCTCGGCCCCTATATCACCGGCTGGATTCTGATTGTCGAGTTCATTTTCACGCTGGCCATGGCCCTCAAATGCCACCCGCTGCAACCCGGCGGCCTGCTGGCGATTGAATCCGTCATCCTGGGGATGGCCCATCCCGAGATTATCTATGAAGAAACGCTGGCCAACTTCCCGGTCATTCTGTTGCTGATGTTTATGGTGGCCGGCATTTTCTTCATGAAAGATCTGCTGCTTTATGTATTCACCAAGATTCTTTTGGGCGTGCGCTCAAAAATACTGCTGTCCTTTTTGTTTTCTGTTGTGGCCGCCCTGCTGTCAGCATTTCTTGATGCCCTGACTGTGACCGCCGTACTGATCAGCGTCTCCGTCGGGTTTTACAGCGTTTACCATAAAGTCGCCAGCGGCAAGAATTTTAATGTTGACCATAACCATGGTGAAGATGATCAGCTTAAAGAACAACACCGCCAGGATCTTGAAGATTTCCGCGGATTTTTACGCAGCCTGATGATGCATGGGGCTGTCGGAACAGCACTGGGCGGCGTCTGCACTCTGGTTGGCGAACCTCAGAACCTGCTGATCGCGAAAATCGCCGGCTGGGAGTTTATTGAGTTCTTTGAAATGATGTCGCCGGTCACAATGCCGGTATTGGTCGTCGGTCTGCTGACCTGTCTGGTATTGGAAAAATTCAGCTGGTTTGGCTATGGCGCCAAACTACCGCCCGAAGTGCGCACCATTCTGGAAGATTTTGATCGTGAACAACAGAAACAGATGATTCCGAAACGCAAAGCACAATTATGGATTCAGGGCATTACAGCTGTCTTTCTGGTTTTCGGACTGGCGTTTCATGTTGCCGAGGTCGGCCTTATTGGTCTGACCGTTATTGTATTGCTCACCGCCTTTAACGGTATTATTGAAGAGCATCAGATCGGTAAAGCTTTTGAAGAAGCCATGCCGTTTACCGCGTTATTAGTGGTCTTTTTCTCCATCGTCGGCGTGATTCACTCACAGCATTTATTTACCCCCATCATTACCTGGATTCTGAATACCGACAATGTATCCACTCAGGCTCAGCCGGGTATATTTTTTCTTGCCAATGGTGTCCTGTCGATGATCAGCGATAATGTGTTTGTCGCCACTGTGTATATTTCAGAAGTTAAAGCCGCACTGGACGGTGGTGAAATCAGCCGCGAACATTTCGATGTTCTGGCGACCGCCATCAATACCGGCACCAACCTGCCGAGTGTTGCCACACCGAATGGCCAGGCCGCATTCCTGTTTCTGCTGACCTCTGCTCTGGCACCTCTTATCCGTCTGAGTTACGGCAGAATGGTACTGATGGCATTACCTTACACTGTGGTAATGACAGGCGTGGGTTACTTTGCTGTCACCCACTGGCTGTAACAGCAACGAAGCTGTTATTTTCAGATACGGCGCCAGATGGCGCCGTCGCTTTTTTTATCCACTAATTCCAGAAATTTCTCGTGGGCTTCGAGCTCGGCAGCAGACGCTCTGACGACCTTCAGGTCCCGGGTATCAATATCCAGATTATCGATATCGATATCCACCACTTCATCTTTATTGTCATCCTCATCCGCCAGCGCAAGATCCGTCTGCCCACCGGTCATCATCAGATAAACATCGGCAAGGATCTCAGCATCCAGCAAAGCGCCGTGCAGGTCACGGTGACTGTTATCAATACCGTAACGCTTACATAACGCATCCAGGTTATTACGCGCGCCAGGGTGGAGATCCCGGGCCAGGGCCAGAGTATCGAGAATGCCACAGAAGTCCCGTGTCATCGTGAGGTTCAGACGGGCGAATTCAGCATCCATCATACCGACGTCAAACGCGGCGTTATGGATGACCAGTTCTGCGCCATCAATAAACTGGCGAAAATCATCCACCACCTGAGCAAAGACCGGTGCATTCTGTTCGATCAGCCATTCATTGGTAATGCCATGCACTGCCGCGGCTTCTTCATCAATATCGCGCTGTGGATTAATGTAGACATGATAATGCCGCCCGGTGAGCTTACGCTCGATCACCTCCACACAACCTATCTCAATAATCCGGTGACCATCACCAATACCCGTGGTTTCTGTATCCAGTACAACCTGTCTCAATTCATCACCTCTGCTACCCCACGATTGGCCAGCTCATCCGCTTTTTCATTGCCGGGATGACCCGCGTGCCCTTTTACCCAGTGCCATTCTATCTCATGGCGCTGACATTCTTTATCCAGCGCCTGCCATAAATCCTGGTTTTTAACCGGCTGTCTGGATGCCGTTTTCCAGCCCCGTTTTTTCCACCCGGCAAGCCAGTCATTGATGCCCTGCTTTACGTACTGGGAATCCGTGGTCAGAACCACGGAGCACGGCCGTGTGAGGGCTTTCAAACCTTCAATGGCCGCCGTCAGTTCCATACGGTTATTGGTAGTCGCATCTTCACCACCCCACATTTCTTTTTCTTTGGCACCGTAACGTAACAGTGCGCCCCAGCCTCCGGGACCAGGGTTGCCTTTACAGGCGCCGTCGGTATAGAGATATACCTTAGCCGACATGCAGTTTCTCCCGCTCGTCCGCCGGCAGTTCAGAACGCCCTGCCAGTGGTTGTGTCATACCGAATGCAGGCTCACTCAGCACCCAGCGCCGCGGCCGGATGGGTGTCATACCTGCGATTGTTTTACGTGCTATCAATATGTATCCGCTGGCCGGCAACCAGCGTACACCGGCCAGCACCCGGTCCGTTCGCCGGCTGAGTTTTTCAGATCCCAGGGTTAAAGGCCAGGTGTGAGCAATAGGATTGCTGTGCTCAATACGGAAATCAAGTAACGTCAGCCAGTCGCGCAGACGCCGTTCACTTACCGGATTGGTTATCCACGGCATACGGGTGGAAAAGGTGCGCAGCCAGCGCACACCGCCCCACAGACTGTAGGGATTGAAACCGGTGACAATCAGATAACCGCTTGGCACGATACTGCGGGCCGCTTCCCGGATGATCTGGTGCGGCCTGCCACTCATATCCAACCCATGCTGCAACACCACCACGTCCAGTGTATTGTCAGCAAAAGGCCAGGCATCATCGTTCATAATACCGGCCGCTTCAACATCCTGGCGCTGCCACTGCAGCGCCATATTAAAGGCATGCTGGGTACGTCCGTGACGCAGAAAACGTGGCTGATTATCAATACCGGCATACAGCAGGTTGTGACCATGCAACTGGCTGGTCCATTCACGCAACCAGCCGGCTTCGAGCGCCAGCAGACGCTGCGCTACCGGTGTCGACACCCAATCAAGGTACATTTCCGGTTTAATCCGGATACTTCCGCTCATTTCATTCCCCACCGACGCCTGGCGCTGTCGTTGCTGATTTACAGTTGCTGACTTGCGGATGAAAGCTACGCTAATTAGACTGGCCGCTGTTAATTAACATTGTAAACCTATGAATCGTTTCTCTCTATCCAAAGCCATCCGGCGTTCTGCTCCGGGCCTGTTACTGACCAGCCTGATGGTTCTGAGTGGCTGTGCTCAGCTGGGTTCCAAACCAACGGCCGGCGTTGAAACCAAACGCGCCGAAGCCGATGTACAGATCATTGAAGACTGGCATCCGGCCGATACCTCCCCACTGACGTATGAAACCGTCTGGGACCGGATCCTGGCGTCCTATCAACTCGATCTCAACGTTGATAACCCACGCATCGAATCTCAGTTACGCTGGTATAAATCGCATCAGTCTTATCTTGACCGCGTGGCTCAGCGTGGCGTGCGTTACCTGCATTATATTATCGAACAGATTGAAGCCCGTGATATCCCCGGGGAGCTGGCACTGCTGCCCGTGGTGGAAAGCGCCTTCGATCCGTTCGCCTACTCCCATGGCCGGGCCTCCGGCGTGTGGCAGTTCATCCCGGCAACCGGGCGCGACTTTGGCCTGCACCAGGACTGGTGGCACGATGGCCGGCGCGACATCCGCCGCGCCACAGAAGCTGCCTTACGCTACCTGAACGCGTTACAGCGTGAATTTAACGGGGACTGGTTACTCGCTCTGGCTTCTTATAATTCAGGTGCCGGTACCGTGCGTAAAGCGATGCGGAAAAACCGCCGCCTGGGCCGGCCAACGGATTTCTGGTCACTGGATCTGCCACGCGAAACCCGCGCTTATGTGCCAAAACTGATCGCGCTGGCAAAGTTAATCAAAGAACCGGAATCCTATGGCGTTACACTCCTGCCACTGGAAGATAAGCCTTATTTCGCGGTGGTTGAGACCGGCGGGCAAATCGATTTATCTCAGGTTGCTGAACTTGCGCAGACTTCACTGGATGAGATTTACAAACTCAACCCCGGCTTTAACCGCTGGGCCACACGTCCGGAAGGTCCGCATGAAGTACTGGTCCCCGTGGAACAGAAAGACATTTTCAATCAGCAGATTGCCGCCCTGCCGGCCTCAGCGCGCCTGAAATGGCAGCGTTATTCGGTGGCCAGTGGCGACAGCCTGATTACCATTGCACGTAAATTCCATACCACCCCCGATGCCCTGAAACAGGCGAATGGAATCCGCTCTAACATTATCCGTGCCGGTGATCAGTTACTGATCCCAGGCGCCTTTAAGTCTCAGCAGGCTTATTCGCAAAGTGTCAGTCAGCGCCTGGACCGTCTGAAAACCCTGCGCCGCCCGGGCAACAGCCAAAAGATTGATTACCGCGTACGCAGTGGTGACAGCTTCTGGCAGATTGCCCGCAGCCACGACGTCTCAGTGGGTGAGCTGGCACGCTGGAACGGCATGGCGCCAGGCGATCCACTGAAAGCCGGACAAAGCCTGGTTATCTGGAGCAAAAAGGCGACGCCGGGTAAACGCGAAGTCATCCGTAAAATACGTTATCGCGTACGCCAGGGCGACTCGCTGGCGCGGATTTCACAAAAATTCAAAGTGCGGATTTCCGACCTCAAACGCTGGAATGCTTCCGAAGTAAAAGCCAAATATCTGCAGCCCGGCCAGATGCTGACGCTGTACGTTGACGTTATGCGCTGAGCCGGGTCTGCGTCCGGAGTCCGCGGGCCGGGTTTTAGCCGGAACGCGGACAGACAGAGGCACCATTAATGGGTCATGAATGCATCATGCAGCGCCTGAATGGCCAGAGGTAACCGGATGATCACCATCGGCTGGCTCCGCCTGCTCCGTGCCAGTGTTTTTTTTCTTTGTGTACTGGCCGTGTCGTCCGCACAGGCTTTTTCCGTTCATTACCGGGATCTGTCCGAGCTGAACAAAACAGAATGGCAGAATGGCGATGCCGTGCCCTCTCCCGGATCGGAACAGGCTTTGAACGGCGGGCGTTTTATTATTGCGCTGCCGTCGTTTCCGGATAACCTCAGACGTATCGGCCCGCAAACCAGTGGGCGCTTCACTGCCACACTGCACAACCTGCAACTGCCCCTCGTCGCTCACATTCCGGCCACACACAAACATCCAACCCGTTGGCTGCCGATGCTGGCCAGTCAATGGGCGTTGAGCACAGACAAAAAACTCCTGCTGTTCCGTTTACGGGAGGATGCAGCCTGGTCAGATGGTGTGGCTGTCGACAGCGAAGATTTTGCCTTTTCCGGGCTGTTTATAACCTCAGATACAACGGCAGCCGAATGGCAGAAGCGACAGCTGGAGCGGCTGACGGACGGCATTAATATTTACAGCGACAAAGTCTTCGCTTTCCGTATCCGGGGCAAGGCGGATGAAGCCCTGAAAGTACTGAGCGGCTTCCGTCCCTTCGCCCGCCACGTTTATGAAAATCGCCGGAACTGGCCGGAAGCCTTCAACTGGTACCCGGAGCCCACGACAGGCCCCTATTATCTGGCTCAGGTACGCGCCGGTGAATCACTGATGTTCCGTCGCCTCAGTGATTGGTGGGGAGATCAACTGCCTTACTTTAAACACCGTTTCAACGCCGACCAGGTTGTATTCCGCACTATGCAGATTCATGAGAGTGAATTGCAGCTGTTCACCCTGGGGGAATTGAGCGCCATCGAATACCGTGATGCGGATTACTGGCAATCCGGAGTCGTCAGAACCGCTATCAGCGGCAAACGCATCAGTCTGGTACGTCTGCTGACATCCGCCTCCAGTCAGCAACCACCGTCCGGGCTGCTGATCAACCCCAGGATGCAGACCATCAATAACAGTCACGAACGGGCATGGCTGCTGAATCAGCTGAATATCCAATACATTATTGAAAACGACTATACGCCGCCATTGCAGCAGCAGTCAGGCCTGTTGGCAGACCACGCAGCCTACGCACAAGCGCAACAGGCACCGGTCACGCCGAAGCTGACACCGGCTAACATAACGCTGAGTTATACCGACGACCGCGACCGGGCTTTTCTCGACAAACTGAAACAGTCAGCTGCTGATCATCACATCAACCTGCAGCTCAAAAAACTCTCACCGGCTGCTCTCAGCGATAAACTCGCGCTCGCTGAATATGAACTGGTATGGCTGCGTCTTAATGCGCCACTGTCGAATGAGGGACTGGTGTCATTATTTAATAAAACCCGCGGGCAGGTCTTTATTGGCGGTATCCCAAAGGCAGGAATTGAAGCAGACCCTGACAACCCGGCTGATTCTGCACGCCGCATTGAACAGTATCTGCTGGAAGAGAATTTATACACACCTGGCCCTGCCATGCATTATACGCAGGCTGCCTACTGGCAATGGCTCCACCTCCCTGCACAGGGGGCGCCCTATTATGCAGAGAAGCTGTTTGATCCCTTCTCTCCTCTCTATGGCGGCCTGTTCTGGATAAATAAGAAGCAGCGGGCCGACATTCTGGCCAAGCCACAAAATGGCCATAAAAAGATACGCGTTGAGGTTATTAACCCTGACCAGCCACACAGCCAGGATTCAGAACAATAGCGCGGAGAAATCGTACGTAATAACAGCCTGCAACAACGGCACTAAACGTCCGCAATCAGCCCATCAAAAATCGTCAAAAGCCATGATTGTGGGATCTGACAAGGAGCTGCCAGAAAAAACGTCGTCGATATAAAGCGGATGATAAGAGACGTAAAAGATTACCGGAGGCCATGCTTTCCGGTTTCTGAAATAGCTGTCCTGAAACTACTTATCCTGAAAGTACTTACTCTGAAAGCACCGCCTCCCCTGAAGAAAGTACTGCGCCAGCTTTGTATCAACATTTCAATGTTTGAATGATCGAAAAGCCGCCGCAATCGCAGCGCTATGCAAAACCATAAAGCCATTCATAAAAAACCGCTTTTCCGGTCCGGCAGTGAGATATAAATATTATTTAATCTTTTCCGTCCGGCCAAAACAAAATAAGGGGCCAAAGGCCCCTTATTCATTAAGCAGAGTTTTTATTAAGCCGTTACGTCCGGACTTAGCTGCCTGAACGTTCGACTTTGATAACAGAACGGGCCCAGGACTGATAGCTGGCCATTGCCGCCCGGCTGTTGTCTGCACGGCCGGTCTCAAGAGCCTCATCGCTGACCGCCATTTCCTGCCAGTCTTTGCTGTCCACAGACTCAAGTTTGACCACGGTATAACCGCCCGGTGTCTGAACAGCGTCGGCATCCCCTTCCAGCATCGAGAATACTTTCTGCTGGGCTGCTCGCGGCGCATCCGTTCCCTGTGAGAAAGTAGCAGATACCTGCTGCCATTCGGTGCTTTGTTCGCCGGCAGCAATAGCCTCGGCCACTTCTTTTGCCTTCTCAGTGGCGCGCTCAGTGATCAGGGATTTTTCCACCTGTGCACGCACAACCTCCAGCGGCATAACTGAAGCATCCACATGTTCTTTTACACTGATAACCACAGCACCGTCATCCGTTTCGATAACGTCACTCATTTGCTTATCCAGCATCACAGGCTCAGAGAATGCGGTCTGACGCACCGCCTCATTAAGCGCAATACCATTGCCCTGCTGACGGGAAAACAATGGTGTCGTCTGTGTTTCCAGATTCAGGGCAGACGCGACGTCATCAATGGATTCAGCAGAAAATGCCAGGTTAGACAATTCCTGCATACGTTCTGCGTATACAGGCTCTGCTTTGGCCAGTTTCATCTCTTCTTCAAGATCTTCTTTAATCTCAGCAAAGGATTTTATCTCCGGCGTAACAATATCGTCAGCGCGGATAATGTGATAACCAAACTCAGAGGCCACAGGTGCGGACACTTCACCCTTATCCAGAGAATACAGAGTGTCTTCAAACTCAGGTACAAAACTGCCCTTCGGTGTCAGGCCCAGGCTTCCGCCATTATTACTGCTGGCGATATCATCGGAATATTCTTTTGCCAGCTCAGCAAAGTCTGCCCCATTCTGCAGCTTCTCATAAACTTCCTGCGCCAGTGCTTTTGCTTCGTCATCACTGCGCTCGCTGTTATCGATCAGAATGTGACTGGCGCGACGCTGCTCTTTGGCCGACTCCTGACGCTTATAATCTTCATAAGCCTGCTGCAATTCTTCGTCTGTGACCGTTTCATCTGCGGCCAGATCTGAACGCTTCAGCTGAACATAGTTAAGGCTGACCTGCTCAGGGGTTTTATAACGATCTTTGCTCGCTTCATAGGCAGCCAGCACATCGTCATCAGAGACACTAATGGTGCTTTCAAGGTCTTTAGCCAGAATTTCGCTGTAGCTGAAAGTGCGCAGTTCATTTTTCAGCGCTTCCGACATTTTTACCGCCACCGGCGTTTCAATCCCGGACAACACAAAGGCTGCCTGCGACTGACGGGTTTTGATCTCATCCCCGACAACCTGACGGAATCCCATCGGCGTCATACCGTTCATGCGCAGAACGGTCTGGAACTGGTCTTTATTGAATTTACCGTCCTGCTGAAATGCCGGCACGGTCACAATGGATTCGTCAATCTCACGCGTGGAGGCATAAAGGCCCATGTTATCGGCCTGAACCAGAGCAACATTCTGCTCTATTAATTGCTCAATGGCAGAGTCGCGCAGAAATTTTTCGTTAAACAGGTTTTCATCATACTGGTCACCGAACTGGCGGCGCAGGTTGTTTTTCTGTTGTTCCACCACACGGCTGATATCAGCTTCGGTAATCTCAACGCCGCCGACGGTTGCCGCTGCTTCCGGACCACCGCCCAGACTGACAATGCTTTCTACACCCCAAAGCGCAAAAACAATAATAATAAAACCGACAATTACTTTAGCGATCATGCCCTGAGCATTATCCCGCATTGTCTGTAGCATATTTCCTCCAATATGAATGCTTGGCCAGAACGCAAAAAAAGCGCATCAGTGATGCGCTTTTGATCTGGCGGACCGGACGGGACTCGAACCCGCGACCCCCGGCGTGACAGGCCGGTATTCTAACCAACTGAACTACCGGTCCTTAATTTCTCAGTTTACGGCGTCTTTCAGAGCCTTACCTGCTTTGAAACCCGGAACCTTAGCGGCTTTAATTTCGATTGGCGCGCCGGTCTGTGGGTTACGACCAGTACGTGCTGCACGTTCTTTCACCAGGAAGGTACCAAAACCAACCAGAGCAACCTGGTCACCGTTTTTCAGAGCATCACCGATGCTTTCAATCATAGCATCCAGTGCACGACCAGCTGCTGCCTTTGGAATGTCAGCTGACGCTGCAATAGAATCGATCAATTCAGATTTGTTCACACTTATCCCCTTACTCTGTGCGCAATTGTGAATTCTTGTTATGCGACTGGGCGATCGCTACAGGAAATATCAGAGCGACGATTTATACCAAGCGGCCAGGAGACCGTCAAGCAACCTTAGTGGGTGCTTGGCCGACCCTGATCATCTTTTTTCGAACTCTTGTCTTCATTGGTGATTATTTCACCAATATTGGGTTCGGGTTTGCTTTCCAGCGCTAAATCGAGTACCTCATCGATCCAGTCAACCGGTACAACATTGAGATCCTGCTGAATGTTATCCGGCACCTCTTTGAGATCTTTCTCATTTTCCTTCGGAATAATCACCGTCTTGATACCACCCCGGTGGGCTGCGAGTAATTTTTCTTTCAGGCCACCGATCGCCAGTACTTTGCCGCGCAGGGTAATCTCACCGGTCATGGCCACCTCGGCCCGGACCGGAATTCCCGTCATGACGGATGCCAGCGCGGTCACCATACCGATACCGGCACTGGGGCCGTCTTTCGGTGTCGCCCCTTCCGGCACGTGCACGTGGAGATCGTGTTTTTCGAAGTAATCTTCAGCGACTCCCATTCCCACAGCCCGGCTTCTGACCACTGTCAGGGCCGCCTGAATGGATTCCTGCATCACATCACCCAGGGAGCCGGTTTTGACGATACGGCCTTTCCCTGGCGTCGCAGCGGACTCCAGCGTCAGAAGCTCACCACCGACCGAGGTCCAGGCCAGACCTGTTACCTGACCAACCTGATTTTCCATGCCGGCCAGGCCGTAACGGAATTTCGCCACGCCAAGGTATTCTTCCAGCAGCTCAGGGGTGATTTCACGGGCTGACTGATTCGCTTCCAGCATATTGGCTTTGACCACCCGGCGGCACAATTTGGCCAGCTGGCGTTCCAGTGAACGCACCCCGGCTTCGCGGGTATAGTGACGGATCACATCGCGCATGGTTTCTTCCGGCACCTCAATTTCCCTTTCTTTCAGACCGTTCTGTTTGATCTGCTTGGGCAACAGATAACGCTGAGCGATGTTCACTTTTTCGTCTTCTGTGTACCCGGGAATACGGATAATTTCCATCCGGTCGAGCAGCGGGCCGGGTATGTCCATGCTATTGGAGGTACATACAAACATGACATCCGACAGGTCATAATCCACTTCGAGATAGTGATCGGCAAAGGTGCTGTTCTGCTCCGGATCCAGTACTTCCAGCAGGGCTGAAGCCGGATCACCACGATGATCCATGCCCATTTTGTCGATCTCATCCAGCAGGAAAAGCGGGTTTTTCACCTCAACCTTGGACATTTTCTGCACCAGTTTACCCGGCATGGAACCGATATAAGTACGGCGGTGCCCACGGATTTCCGCTTCATCGCGCACCCCGCCCAGCGCCATACGCACGAACTTACGGTTTGTCGCCCGGGCAATGGACTGACCCAGTGAGGTTTTACCAACCCCGGGTGGACCAACCAGACACAGAATCGCGCCTTTGACCTTTTTCACCCGATTCTGAACCGCCAGATATTCCAGAATGCGCTCTTTCACTTCATCAAGACCAAAGTGATCCGTATCCAGAATATCTTTGGCTTTGGTCAGGTTATGGCTGACACGGGTACGCTTTTTCCACGGGATGTTTACCAGCCAGTCAAGATACCCCCGCACAACCGAGGCTTCTGCCGACATCGGTGACATCATGCGCAGCTTTTTCAGTTCAGCGTCAGCTTTCTCGCGGGCTTCCTTACTCATGCCGGATTCTTCAATCTTCTGCGTGAGTTCGTCGAATTCGTTACCGCCGTCTTCCATGTCACCCAGTTCTTTCTGGATGGCCTTCATCTGCTCATTCAGATAGTACTCGCGCTGACTTTTCTCCATCTGCTTTTTCACGCGTCCGCGGATGCGTTTCTCGACCTTGAGCAGATCGATTTCAGACTCCATCAGCTCCATCAGGTGCTCAACACGTTCCTTCGGATCGGTGATTTCCAGCACCAGCTGTTTTTCATCCAGCTTGAGTGAAATATGAGCCGCAATGGTATCCGCCAGGCGGGAGGCATCTTCGATGCCTGAAATGGTGGATAAGACTTCGCTGGGGACTTTTTTCGACAGCTGAACATATTGTTCGAAGTGCCCGGTCAGGGAGCGCACCAGCACTTCGTTTTCACGGTCGGTGGTTTCATCAGCATCCAGCGCGCTGACTCTGCCGCGGAACAGGGTTTCTTCATCCATCAGTTCCTGCAGCTCAGCACGCACATCCCCTTCCACCAGGACTTTTACCGTTCCATCCGGCAGCTTAAGTAACTGCAGGATGTTAGCGATGGTGCCCACCGGGTGCATATCATCCGGACCCGGCTCATCGTCGGAGGCATCACGCTGTGCAACCAGCATAATACGCTTGTCCTGCTCCATGGCCTCTTCCAGGGCCTGTATGGATTTTTCGCGGCCAACAAACAAAGGAATAACCATTGCCGGGAAAACAACCACGTCACGTAACGGAAGTAATGGTAAGACTTCTTGTGTCATTAAATAGGTACCTGCAAGCTGCGTATAAGTGCCAATATGTCAGTAAGTGAGGGCCACTGGCAAGAATTACAAGGCGTAAAACAACAAAAGGAGGCATAAGCCTCCTTTTGTCAAAAACGTCTCCCGGGGGATTCGTCAGTCGTTATCCGGTGAGACCTTTCCGACGTCAGTATTTTCATAGATGACGAGCGGATCAGACTCCCCTTTGATGACATTATCATCAATAACTACCTTAGAAACGTCATCCTCAGACGGAATCCGGTACATGGTCTGCAACAAAGCGCCTTCCAGGATTGAACGCAATCCACGGGCACCGGTTTTACGTTCCATGGCCAGACCGGCAACGGCATCAAGTGCCGATTCACGGAATTCCAGCTCAACGTCTTCCATTTCAAAGAGTTTTTCATACTGACGAACCAGAGAGTTCTTAGGCTCTGTCAGAATACGAACCAGGGCATCACGGTCCAGTTCATCCAGCGTGGCAACCACCGGCAGACGACCAATAAACTCAGGGATCAGGCCATATTTCACCAGATCGCCTGGTTCCACATCGCGCAGTACTTCACCCACAGCTTTCTGCTCTTCCTTGCCTTTAACGGTGGCAGAGAAGCCGATACTGCTCTTCTCTGAACGGTCACGGATGATATTGTCCAGACCTGCAAAGGCACCACCACAGATAAACAGAATGTTCGCAGTATCAACCTGCAGGAATTCCTGCTGAGGATGCTTGCGTCCACCCTGCGGTGGCACAGAAGCTACCGTACCTTCAATCAGTTTCAGCAGTGCCTGTTGCACACCTTCACCGGATACATCCCGCGTAATGGATGGATTATCCGATTTGCGTGAAATCTTATCGATCTCATCAATGTAGACAATACCGCGCTGGGCCTTATCCACATCGTAATCACACTTCTGCAGCAGCTTCTGAATAATGTTTTCCACGTCCTCACCCACGTAACCGGCTTCGGTCAGCGTCGTGGCATCGGCAATCGTGAAAGGTACATTCAGCAGACGCGCCAGCGTCTCAGCCAACAGTGTTTTACCACTACCGGTCGGCCCTATCAGCAGAATATTACTCTTGGAAAGCTCAACTTCAGCTTTGCCTTCTCCGGTACGCAGGCGTTTGTAGTGGTTATAAACCGCCACTGACAGTACAACCTTCGCTTTATCCTGCCCAATCACGTATTCATCAAGCGTCTGCTTAATTTCCTGCGGAGTCGGTAAGCGGTCGCCGGAACCTTTGTTCTCAGCTTCCTGTACTTCCTCACGAATAATGTCGTTGCAGAGATCAACACATTCGTCACAGATGAAAACCGATGGGCCGGCGATCAGCTTACGTACTTCATGCTGACTCTTTCCGCAGAAAGAGCAGTAAAGAAGTTTACCGCTGTCGTCGCCTTTGCCTTTGGTATCGTCGGTCATTCGACTGCCTCATTTTTCTGTATCTACAGTCCTTAACATGGACCCTAAACCCGTCCAGTTCAACCCCTGGAACAGGTAATTCATATTAACTGTTACGGTTGGCCAATACTTTATCAATCAGACCGTATTCCAGTGCCGCATCCGGATCCATAAAGTTATCACGTTCAGTATCTGCTGTGACACGTTCCAGGCTCTGACCAGTGTGTTCCGACAGGATACGGTTCAGGCGCTCTTTGGTGTCCTGAATGTTTCTGGCGTGAATCTGGATGTCCGTTGCCTGCCCCTGCGCACCGCCGCTTGGCTGGTGAATCATGATGCGGGAGTTAGGTACACTGAAGCGTTTGCCTTCAGCGCCGGCTGCCAGCAGGAAAGCACCCATACTGCAGGCCTGACCGATCACCATGGTGCTGACATCAGGCTTAATAAACTGCATGGTGTCGTAGATCGACAGACCGGCAGATACCGAGCCACCCGGTGAATTAATGTACAGGTGGATATCTTTATCCGGATTTTCCGATTCCAGGAACAACAGCTGGGCAACCACCAGGTTTGCCATGTGATCCTCTACCGGGCCAACCAGAAAGATAACGCGCTCTTTGAGCAGACGGGAATAGATATCATAGGCCCGCTCGCCTCTGGCTGACTGTTCTACCACCATTGGTACCATACCGCTGGCTTCGATGATTTGTGACTGTTGCTTCATGGAGTCAAACATAAGACTCAGTACTCCCTCACGCGATTATACTTGTGAACAAAAACAGCCGCTTTTGGCGGCTGTCCTTGAGTTTAGCCAGTAACTGGCCCTGTGTCAGTCACTCCGGAGAGTGATCAGGCAGGCTGATTCGCTTCGCGGATCACTTCTTCATAGCTGGATTCGGACTGGCTGACCTTGGCCGCGGCCAGTACTTTCTCAACCACCTGCTCTTCCAGCGCCAGCGCCTCTACCTGAGACTTCTGCTGCGGGTTGTTGGCATAGTAGTTACGGACTTCATCAGGATCCTGATACGTCGCCGCCACTTCTTCAATCAGCTGCTCGACTTTTTCTGCCGAAGGTGTCAATTCATTGGCTTCGATCGCTGCGTTCATCAGCAGACCAATCACGACACGTTTTTCTGCCTGGTCTTTAAACAACTCAGCCGGCAGCTGGTTCGGATCCAGTTGCTGACCACCGCCAAACTGCTGCACAGCCTGCTGACGCAGACGGTCAATTTCCTGGTCGATCAGACTGGCCGGTACTTCCACTTCATTCGCGGCGACCAGACCATTAATCACCTGCTGTTTGGTCAGATTGCGCAGAGCACGGGCCAGTTCACGGTCCATATTCTTGCGGATTTCTGTCTTAAACTCTTCCAGATCACTGGTTTCGACACCGAATGATTTGAAGAATTCCTCATTCAGCTCGGGCAGCTGAGGCTTCTTAACAGTGGTTACAGTCACTTTGAACTGAGCCGGTTTCGATTTCAGTTCTTCTTTGTGGTAATCCTCAGGGAAGGTAACGTCCAGCGTTTTCTCTTCGCCTGCTTTAGCACCCACCAGGCCATCTTCAAAGCCCGGAATCATAGAGCCGGAACCCAGAGTCAGGCTGTAACCGGTCGCGGAACCGCCTTCAAATGCTTCGCCATCAACAAAGCCTTCAAAGTCGATCACTACCTGATCACCATCTTCTGCCGCTTCTGTGGATTCTTCCCACTGAGCATTCTGCTTCTGCAGAGTTTCCAGCATGGTTTCCAGATCTTTATCGGTCACTTCGGCTGATTTCTGCTCAACTTCGATCGCAGAGAAATCTGCCAGCGCGACATCCGGGTAGACTTCGAAGGTGGCTTTGAATTCCAGATCTTTACCATCTTCGTCCACAGTCGGTTCGAAGCTTGGCATACCGGCCAGTTTGATTTCCTCATCCTGCACGGCTTTAAAGAAAGACTGCTGCATCTGTTGATAGATGGCTTCATAACGGGCCTGCTTGCCGAACATACGCTTGGCAACAGACGGTGGCAGAGGCTTGCCTTTGCGGAAACCGTTAACTTTCTGGCCTTTGGAAATACGCTTCAGCTCGGTCGTGATTTTTTCTTCCAGCTCTGCAGCCGGAACACCAATGGTCATAACTCGCTGAAGACCAGAAGTGGTCTCGATGGACACTTGCATAGATGCCTCTCAAATTAACTGTCGGATCATAGCGCCGGACACCGCCGGACGCTGCATATAAAGAAAGTCGCGGATTATAACGCAACCGACAGGCGGATTTAAACCACTAAAAATTCTTTAATTTTCAAGGAGTTAATAAGAAAGGGAGAATAAGTGGGGTGGCCGACGGGGATCGAACCCGCGACAACAGGAATCACAATCCTGGACTCTACCAACTGAGCTACGGCCACCACAGAGACTGCTGAGCTTGCCAAAAGACATGGCGCACCCGGCAGGGCTTGAACCTGCAACCCTCGGCTTAGAAGGCCGATGCTCTATCCAGTTGAGCT
>CETQ01278704.1_pt1 | contig 45958 bp, 58 predicted proteins | sample 531261 | NCBI WGS metagenome assembly CETQ01 (sample SAMEA2622376, study PRJEB7988) | marine metagenome | biome: marine biome (ENVO:00000447); feature: surface water layer (ENVO:00002042); material: "saline water (ENVO:00002010), including plankton (ENVO:xxxxxxxx)" | depth 5 m
AAGGTCTGCGCTTTGCGATCCGTGAAGGTGGCCGTACTGTTGGTGCCGGTGTGGTCGCAAAAATTATTGAGTAATAACTGACTCAATAGGCCCAGAAGAAGCCCGCTATTGCGGGCTTTTTTGATCCTTTCTGGCGCAGATTGTCCCCTTTGTGCCTGACCTGCAGCTCCGCAGGAATTCTTCCTGTATTTGAGTTGACACTTTTTGTACAGCCGCATACAATTCGCGTCCCCTTAAATGGGGTAATTAGCTCTTGCACCTTAAACTTGGAGTTTGGTAATGCAAAACCAACGAATCCGTATCCGTTTAAAGGCGTTCGACCATCGACTGATCGATACCTCGACTCAGGAGATTGTTGATACTGCCAAACGTACGGGCGCTCAGGTACGTGGTCCTATCCCACTGCCAACTCGTAAAGAGCGTTATACCGTCCTGGTTTCTCCGCACGTTAATAAAGACGCGCGTGACCAGTACGAAATCCGTACACATAAGCGCATGCTCGACATTGTTGAGCCTACTGAGAAAACAGTTGATGCGCTGATGAAACTGGATCTGGCTGCCGGCGTGGAAGTTCAGATCAGTCTGGGTTAATCCTCGGATTAAACCTTATACACAGTGCTCTGTGTAACGCCCGTTACCAAAAATAAGGGCGGCCATAGTGGGTATCAGCCCCGTACACGAGAGGTAAATGAAAATGGCAATTGGTATTGTCGGTAAGAAAGCGGGTATGACCCGTGTATTTACCGAAAATGGTCAATCTGTTGCTGTAACAGTCGTTGAAGTGACGCCTAACCGCGTAACTCAGGTGAAAAATGCCGACAGCGATGGCTACAGTGCTCTGCAGATTACATATGGCGAGAAGAAAGCTTCCCGCGTAAACAAAGCTGCGGCTGGTCACTTTGCGAAAGCAAACGTGCAGGCTGGTAGTGGTCTTATCGAATTCCGTACTGACGAAGCTCTGAACGCAGGTGATGAGCTGACAGTGGGTCAATTCGAAGCTGGTCAGAAAGTAGACGTGACTGGTTCATCCAAAGGTAAAGGCTTCCAGGGCGGTATTAAACGCTGGAACTTCACTGCTCAGGATGCCACCCACGGTAACTCCATCTCCCATCGTGCTCCTGGTTCTATCGGTCAGTGCCAAACTCCTGGCCGGGTGTGGAAGGGCAAGAAAATGGCGGGACACATGGGCGCAGAACAGGTTACGACTCAGAACCTGGAAGTTGTGCGTGTGGATGCAGAGAACAATCTGCTGCTGATCAGAGGTGCTGTACCAGGTTCTACTGGTTCCGACGTAATTGTTAAACCAGCTGTTAAGGCTAAGGGGTAAGCAATGGAACTGAAAACAAACACTGGTGCTGCCGTAGCAGTTTCCGAAGCGGCATTTGGCCGTGAGTTCAACGAGTCTCTGGTGCACCAGATTGTCACAGCTTATATGGCTGGCGGACGTCAGGGCAGCAAAGCTCAGAAAACCCGTTCAGAAGTGAGCGGTGGTGGCATCAAGCCATGGCGTCAGAAGGGTACTGGTCGTGCCCGTTCCGGTACCTCCAGCTCTCCTATCTGGCGTTCCGGTGGTGTCACGTTTGCAGCTAAGCCACGCAATTTCGAACAGAAAGTGAACAAAAAGATGTATCGCGCGGCGATGCAGTCCATTTTGTCTGAACTGGTTCGTCAGGACCGTCTGGTTGTTGCCGATTCTTTCGCTGTGGATTCCCACAAAACCAAAGAATTCGTTGCCAAGCTGGATGATATGGAACTGAGCAACGTACTGATCGTTGCTGATGAAATCGACGAGAAGCTGTATCTGGCTGCCCGTAACGTTCCTCACGTTGGTGTGACCGAAGCGTCTGCCATCGATCCTGTAAGCCTGATTGCATTCGAGAAGGTACTGGTGACTGTGCCCGCCCTGAAGAAACTCGAGGAGGCTTACGCATGAACCGTGAACGTATCTATAAGGTGCTGGTAGCTCCGCATATCTCTGAGAAAGCTACCATGGTTGCTGAAAAGCACGGTCAATACGTATTCCGTGTTGCTCCGGATGCGACCAAGCCTGAGATCAAAAAGGCTGTTGAAGCTCTGTTTGAAGTCAAAGTTGACTCAGTACAGACCGTCAACATTAAAGGTAAAACCAAGCGTACTGCCCGTGGCATGGGTAAGCGTAACGATGTGCGTAAAGCATACGTTCGCCTTGCCGACGGTCAGGACATCGACTTCGCTGACGCGGAATAAGGAGCATTAGTCATGGCATTGGTGAAAACTAAACCGACTTCTGCTGGTCGTCGTCATCTGGTGAAAGTCGTCAACAAAGAACTGCACAGCGGTAAGCCGTACGCAGGTCTGGTTGAGAAAAAAGGCAAATCAGGTGGTCGTAACAACAATGGTCGCATTACTACCCGTCACGTGGGTGGTGGTCACAAGCACCATTACCGTCTGATTGACTTTAAACGTAATAAAGATGGTGTTCAGGGCGTAGTAGAGCGTCTGGAATACGATCCTAACCGCAGTGCAAACATCGCTCTGGTGAAATACACCGACGGTGAACGCCGCTACATTCTGGCCCCTAAAGGCCTGACTGCCGGTGATGCTGTGGTATCCGGTGAAAGCGCACCGATCAAAGTTGGCAGTGCAATGTCTCTGCGTAACATCCCGGTTGGTAGTGTTATTCACAATATCGAACTGAAGCCTGGTAAAGGTGGACAGATTGCCCGTTCAGCGGGAACTTCCGCTCAGCTGGTTGCGCGTGAAGGTGCTTACAGCACACTGCGTCTGCGTTCCGGTGAAATGCGTAAGGTTCTGTCTGACTGCCGTGCCACTATTGGTGAGGTTGGTAACAGCGAGCACACTCTGCGTGAGCTCGGTAAGGCTGGTGCAACCCGCTGGCGTGGTGTTCGTCCTACCGTTCGCGGTACTGCGATGAACCCGGTAGATCACCCGCATGGTGGTGGTGAGGGTCGTACCTTCGGTCGTCACCCTGTTACTCCATGGGGCGTGCCGACTAAAGGCTACAAGACTCGTAAGAATAAGCGTACCGATAAACTGATCGTACGTCGTCGTTCTGCGAAATAATTAGAGAGGATAGAACTGTGCCACGTTCATTGAAAAAAGGTCCATTTATCGACCATCACTTAATGAAGAAGGTAGAGACCGCTCTTGAGAAGAACGACAAACGTCCGATCAAGACCTGGTCTCGCCGCTCCACAATCTTCCCGGATTTCGTGGGGCTGACAATCGCCGTTCATAACGGCAAACAACACGTGCCTGTTTTCGTAACCGAAGACATGGTTGGTCATAAACTCGGCGAATTCGCACTGACCCGTACTTATAAAGGTCACGTGGCGGATAAGAAAGCCAAACGCTAATAAGGGGTGAAGTATGTCTGAAGTAGCCGCTGTATTACGTGGTGCCCGCTTGTCCGCACAGAAAGCTCGTCTGGTTGCTGACCAGATTCGCGGTAAGCAGGTTGATGCTGCACTGGATATCCTGGCGTTCTCAGGACGTAAAGGTGCCGACATCATGAAGAAGGTGCTGGAATCTGCCATCGCCAACGCTGAGCACAATAACGGTGCTGACGTTGACGAACTGAAGGTTTCTACCGTGTTCGTTGACGAAGGTATGACAATGAAGCGCATCCGTCCACGTGCCAAAGGCCGTGCGGACCGTATCTTCAAGCGCACTTGTCACATCACTGTGAAAGTTTCAGAGAAATAGGAGTTGGTCAGATGGGTCAGAAAGTTCATCCAACCGGTATCCGTTTAGGTATCACTAAAGACCACAACTCAGTGTGGTATGCCGGTAAGGATAAGTACGCCGACAACCTGCTGACTGACATCGCTGTTCGTTCTTTGATCGAAAAGCGTCTGGAAAAAGCGTCAGTGAGCAAAGTTGTAATTGAGCGTCCAGCACAAAACGCCAAAGTAACCATTCACACAGCCCGTCCGGGTATCGTGATCGGTAAAAAAGGCGAAGACGTAGAAGTTCTGCGTAAAGATGTCAGTGAAATGATGGGTATTCCGGTACACATCAACATTGAAGAAGTTCGTAAACCAGATCTGGATGCCAAACTGGTAGCCCAGAGCGTTGCAAGTCAGCTGGAGCGTCGTGTGATGTTCCGTCGCGCCATGAAGCGTGCTGTACAGAATGCTCTGCGTGGCGGTGCCGAAGGTATCAAGATCCAAGTGAGTGGCCGTCTGGGTGGTGCTGAAATCGCTCGTTCCGAGTGGTACCGCGAAGGTCGTGTTCCTCTGCACACACTGCGTGCAGATATCGATTACGCGACATATGAAGCACACACTACCTATGGTGTTATTGGCGTTAAAGTCTGGATCTTCAAAGGCGAGATTCTGGGCGGTATTGAAGAAGTACGTGAGCGCGCCAAAAGCCAGGGCAAAAAGAAAAGCGGTCGTTCTTAAGGGGATTTAGTTATGTTGTTACCAAAACGTACGAAGTTCCGTAAAGTTCAGACCGGCCGCAATCGCGGTCTGGCTCACCGGGGCTCTAAAGTGAGCTTCGGCGAGTACGCTCTGAAGGCTACTGGACGTGGTCGCCTGACTTCACGTCAGATCGAGGCCGCACGTCGTGCGATGACTCGTAAAGTGAAGCGTGGCGGTAAAATCTGGATTCGTGTCTTCCCGGACAAGCCTATTACCGAAAAACCTCTCGAGGTTCGTATGGGTAAAGGTAAGGGTAGCGTTGAATACTGGGTATGCCAGATTCAGCCAGGCAAAGTCCTGTATGAAATCGAAGGTGTACCGGAAGAGCTGGCTCGTGAAGCCTTCTCTCTGGCTGCTGCCAAACTGCCTTTTGAAACGGTATTTGTTAAACGGACGGTGCTGTGATGAAAGCAAGTGAACTGAAAACAAAATCAGTAGCTGAGCTGCAGTCTCAGCTCGAAGAACTGCTGGGCGAGCAATTTAAACTGCGCATGCAGAAAGCAACCGGTCAACTGGGTCAGAGTCATCTGATCGGTCAGACCCGTCGCGATATCGCCCGCGTTAAAACCGTGCTGGCACAGAAGGCAGGTGAATAATCATGACTGAGAACACACAAACTGTTCGTACTCTGTCTGGTCGCGTAGTAAGCAACAAGATGGATAAGTCCGTCACTGTGCAGATCGAGCGCTTCGTTAAGCACCCGATCTACAAAAAATTCGTGAAGAAATCCACGAAAGTGATGGCACACGATGCCGACAACGAATGCCAGATCGGTGACGTTGTAACGGTAAAAGAGTCACGCCCGATGTCTAAAAACAAGACCTGGGCGCTGGTAAGTATTGATGAGCGCGCCGCCAAGGTCTGAGGACCGGGTGCAGTTAGTTAGGAGCAATAGGCATGATTCAAACTCAATCCATGCTTGACGTTGCCGACAACAGCGGCGCGAAACGCGTACAGTGCATCAAAGTACTGGGCGGTTCCCATCGTCGCTACGCCGGCATCGGTGATTTGATTAAGGTATCCGTTAAGGAAGCAATTCCACGCGGTAAAGTGAAAAAAGGTCAGGTAATGAACGCAGTCGTCGTACGTACCAGAAAAGGCGTACGTCGTCCGGACGGATCTGTGATTCGTTTCGATGTAAACTCTGCTGTTCTGCTGAACGCTTCATTGGCGCCAATCGGTACCCGTATCTTTGGCCCTGTGACTCGTGAACTGCGTTCTGAGCAGTTCATGAAAATCATTTCCCTGGCACCAGAAGTGCTGTAAGGGGAGGGGACGATATGATTAAGATTCGCAAAAATGACGAAGTAGTTGTTATCGCCGGTAAAGATAAAGGCAAGCGTGGCAAAGTTCAGAAAGTGATGGACGACGGCCGCCTGCTGGTATCCGGCATTAACATGGTGAAAAAACACCAGAAACCAAACCCGTACCTGCAACAGCCAGGTGGCATTGTTGAGAAAGAAGCCGGTATTCAGGCCTCTAACGTTGCTATCTGGAACCCGAAAACCGAAAAAGCCGACCGTGTTGGCTTTGACGGTGAAGGCAAAAGCAAGGTACGTATCTTCAAATCCACTGGCGATCAAGTCGACGCCTGATAGGAGCTGGATACTACTATGTCACGTTTACAAGAGCTGTATAGCAACGAAGTAGTAACCAAGCTGAAAGAAGAGTTTGGTTACAAAAACGTAATGGAAGTGCCACGCATCACCAAAATCACCCTGAACATGGGTGTAGGTGAAGCGCTGGGCGACAAGAAACTGCTGGAGAATGCGGTAGCTGATATGGAAGCTATCACTGGCCAGAAAGCGATTGTTACCAAGGCACGTAAGTCAGTTGCAGCATTTAAGCTGCGTGAAGGCTGGCCAATTGGCTGTAAAGTTACCCTGCGTCGCGATCGTATGTGGGAATTCATGGATCGTCTGATCGACGTGGCTCTGCCACGTGTTCGTGACTTCCGTGGTATTAACGGTAAGTCTTTCGACGGCCGTGGTAACTACAGCATGGGTGTGAAGGAACAGATCATCTTCCCGGAAATTGACTACGACAAAGTAGATAAGGTCCGTGGTATGGATGTGACCATCACGACTACCGCAAAAACCAACGAAGAAGGCCGCGCTTTGCTGAAAGCGCTGCAGTTCCCGTTCCGTAACTAAGGAGTTCGTCATGGCTAAAATCAGCATGAAGCAGCGTGAACTGAAGCGTGAAAAGCTGGTTGCTAAGTATTCCGCTAAGCGCGCTGAGCTGAAAGCGATCATCAGTAACGTTAACTCGTCTGATGAAGAGCGTTGGAATGCACAACAGGCCCTGCAGAAAATGCCGCGCGATTCATCATCGAGCCGTCTGCAGCGTCGTTGTCAGATGACCGGTCGCCCACACGGTGTATACCGTAAGTTCAAGCTGTCACGTATTAAGTTGCGTGAAGAAGGCATGAAGGGTAATGTACCGGGCCTTAAAAAAGCTAGTTGGTAAGCAATTCCCAATAGCTGTAGAATGCGCGCCTGTTTTAACCCCATAAAGGGTGGGCTGGTGCGCGTTCTCGTATGCTGTCGGGGCGCTGTACAACAGAGGTAAAATTAAAATGAGTATGCAAGATACGTTGGCGGACATGTTTACCCGCATTCGTAATGCCCAGCAGGCTGGTCATACGAATGTAAGCATGCCGTCTTCAAAAATTAAGAAATCGGTGGCTCAGGTTCTCGAATCTGAAGGTTACATCAATGGTTTCTCTGTCGACGAAGCGGCCAAGCCGACTCTTTCGATCGACCTGAAGTACTACGAAGGTAAGCCGGTTATTGAACGTATCCAGCGCGTAAGCCGCCCTGGTCTGCGTCAGTACCGTGGTTCTTCCGATCTGCCTAAAGTTGAGGCCGGTCTGGGTGTAGCCATTGTTTCCACTTCTAAAGGCGTAATGACTGACCGTGCCGCCCGTGCTGCGGGTGTCGGTGGTGAAGTCATCGCGACCGTATTCTAAGGAGTAGTCACAATGTCTCGCGTAGCAAAGGCTCCTGTACAGATCCCTGCCGGTGTTGAAGTAAAACTGGCAGGTGACAAGATCTCTGTAAAAGGTAAGCAAGGCCAGCTCGAGCTGGACGTACATTCTGCTGTTGAAGTTAAGCAGGAAGAGAATGTGCTGACGTTCGCTCCGAAAACTGGCGACAAAAAAGACAATGCTCTGGCCGGTACTTTCCGTGCCCTGGTAAACAACATGGTTACCGGTGTCAGTGTTGGCTTTGAAAAGAAACTGGTTCTGCAAGGTGTTGGTTATCGTGCCAAAGCCTCCGGCAAAACCCTGAATCTGTCTCTGGGCTTCTCTCATCCGGTTGATTATGAACTGCCGGAAGGTGTCACTGCCGAAACCCCAAGCCAGACCGAAGTCGTTATCAAAGGTATCGACAAGCAGGTCGTTGGTCAGGTAGCAGCTGAAATCCGTGGCTATCGTCCACCAGAACCTTATAAAGGTAAGGGTGTTCGTTATGCTGATGAAAACGTGCGTCGTAAAGAAGCCAAGAAAAAGTAAGGTCTAGGCCATGAATGAGAAGAAAAAAGCTCGTCTGCGCCGTGCCACTAAAACACGGGTAAATATCCGTGAGAAAAGCGCGGTACGTCTGTGCGTTCATCGTACGCCCAGACATATTTATGCTCAGATCATCTCTGCCAATGGCGCTAACGTCTTGGCGACTGCTTCTACAGTAGAAGCGGATCTGCGCGCTGAAGGTACCGGAAACGTAAACGCAGCGACCAAAGTTGGTCAGCTGATCGCTGAGCGCGCTAAAGCCGCTGGCATCACAAAAGTTGCGTTCGACCGTTCCGGTTTTAAATACCATGGTCGTGTTAAAGCCCTGGCTGACGCGGCTCGTGAAAACGGCCTGGAATTCTAAGGGTAAAGATCATGGCAAATAATGAACGTGTAGAACGTAACGAAAGTGAACTCCAGGAAAAACTGGTTCAGGTTAACCGTGTAGCCAAAGTGGTAAAAGGTGGTCGTATTTTCGCCTTTACCGCTCTGACCGTGGTTGGCGATGGTAATGGTCGTGTTGGTTTCGGTCGCGGTAAATCCCGTGAAGTTCCGACTGCTATTCAAAAAGCAATGGAACAGGCCAAGCGCAACATGGTTGATGTACAGCTGGACGGCAGCACGCTGCAGTACCCTGTACGTGGCCGTCATTCCGGTTCACAGATTTATATGCAGCCTGCCTCAGAAGGTACCGGTATTATCGCCGGTGGTGCAATGCGCGCCGTTCTGGAAATGGTTGGTGTTAAAAACGTACTGGCCAAATGCTATGGCTCAACTAACCCGGTCAACGTCGTGCGCGCAACTTTTGATGCGCTGGCACAGATGAAATCACCGGAAGAAGTTGCGGCTAAGCGTGGCAAGTCAGTTGACGATATTCTGGGGTAATTTGTTATGGCTAAGAAAACCGTAAAAGTCACCCAGACCCGCAGCACTATCGGCAAGCTGCCGAAACACCGTGAGACTATTAAAGGTCTGGGCCTGCGTCGCATTGGTCACACTGTTGAGCTGGAAGATACACCTTCCGTTCGCGGCATGATCAACCAAGTTCAATACATGGTTAAGGTAGAAGGGGAGTAATATGCGTCTCAACGAATTGAGCCCGGCTCCTGGTTCCAAGCCTGTCCGCAAACGTGTTGGCCGTGGTATCGGCTCTGGTCTGGGTAAGACTGGTGGTCGTGGTCACAAAGGTCAGAAATCCCGTTCTGGCGGTACAGTAGCTCCAGGCTTCGAAGGCGGTCAGATGCCTATTCACCGTCGTCTGCCAAAGTTTGGTTTTGCTTCCCGTAAAGCCCAGTACGTTGCGGAAATCCGCCTCAACGAACTGACTCTGGTTGATGGTGATGTGGTTGATCTGGCAGCACTGAAAGCAGCAGACGTAATCGGCGAGAAGATCAAACAGGCTCGCGTTATTCTGTCTGGTGAAGTTACTAAGGCTGTGACCGTGAAAGGTCTGAAAGTCACCAAAGGCGCTAAAGCTGCTATTGAAGCAGCGGGCGGAAAGGTCGAAGACTAATGGCTAGGCAAGGACTCCCACAGGGAATGCAGAGCGGGCTTGGCGAGCTTTGGGCCCGCATCCGCTTTGTATTTCTTGCAATTGTGGTATATCGGATTGGCACACACATCCCTGTGCCTGGTATTAATCCGGAGCAGTTAGCGAGATTATTTGAACAGAACCAGGGCACCATTCTGGAGATGTTCAACATGTTCTCCGGTGGTGCACTGGAGCGTATGAGTATTCTCGCACTGGGCATCATGCCTTACATCTCTGCGTCCATTATCATGCAATTGCTGACGGCGGTGAGTCCCCAGCTTGAACAGCTGAAGAAAGAAGGTGAAGCCGGTCGCCGCAAGATTACTCAGTACACCCGTTACGGGACTGTGTTGCTTGCCACGATCCAGGGCTTCGGCGTCTCGGCCGGTCTTGCCGGCCAGGGCGTTACTTTCTCCACTGGCATTGATTTCTACATCACAGCAGTACCGTCGTTCGTCGCCGGTGCGGTATTTATGATGTGGTTGGGAGAGCAGGTTACCGAACGTGGTATCGGTAACGGCATTTCCATTCTGATCTTCGCCGGGATTGTTGCTGGTCTGCCGAGTGCAATTGGTCAGGCTTTTGAGTCTGCGCGTCAGGGTGACCTGAATATTCTGGTGCTGCTGGCAATTGCAGTTGTCGCGGTTCTTGTAATTGGTTTTGTCGTATTCGTGGAGCGTGGCCAACGCCGCATTACCATTAACTACGCCAAGCGCCAGCAGGGCCGTCAGATGTTTGCTGCTCAGACCAGCCACCTGCCACTTAAACTGAATATGGCCGGCGTTATTCCCGCTATTTTCGCTTCTTCTCTGCTGTTGTTCCCGGCGTCACTGGGGCAGTGGTTCGGGCAGGGCGAAGGTATGGAATGGCTGCAGGATGTAAGTATGGCTCTGGCACCCAGCCAGCCGCTGTACATCATCATGTTTGCCGCCGGTATTATCTTCTTCTGCTACTTCTACACGGCGTTGATGTTCAACCCGAAAGATGTTGCCGAAAACCTGAAGAAGTCTGGCGCCTTTATTCCGGGTATCCGCCCAGGGATTCAGACCGCCAAGTACATCGACGGAGTATTGGGTCGCCTGACACTGTTCGGTTCCCTGTATATTGCTGCCGTTTGTCTGATGCCCCAGTTCCTGGTGGTCGCAGCCGATGTACCTTTCTACTTCGGTGGCACGTCTCTGCTGATCGTAGTGGTGGTCGTAATGGACTTTATGGCGCAGGTGCAGTCACACCTGATGTCGCACCAGTACGAATCGCTGATGAAGAAGGCAAACCTGAAGAATTTTGGCTCAACCCGTTGAGCTGAATTTAGGAGACTGTCATGAAAGTACGTGCGTCTGTTAAAAAAATCTGCCGTGAATGCAAAATCATTCGCCGTAACGGCAGTGTGCGTGTGATCTGTTCCGATCCCAAGCATAAGCAACGTCAGGGTTAATCCCCTGGCCTGGCCGGGTGAGTAATCTACAAAGGTGGCTTGATTTATTGTCAGGCCACCTGTAGTATTGCGCGCCCTTTCATTAAGTAAGTGTAACGGAGTTAGACATGGCCCGTATTGCCGGTGTCAATATTCCTGACAACAAGCATGCAGTAATTTCTCTTACCTATGTTTTCGGCATCGGTAAGACGACTGCCCAGCAGATCTGTGCCTCTACCGGCATTGCTGAGACCACCAAAATCGGTGAGCTGAGCGAAGACCAGCTGGATGTTGTTCGTAACGAAGTAGCAAAATTTACGGTTGAAGGTGATCTGCGTCGTGAAGTGCAGATGAACATCAAGCGTCTGATGGATATGGCTAGTTTCCGTGGCATCCGCCACCGTCGCAGCCTGCCACTTCGTGGTCAGCGTACTAAAACAAATGCCCGTACCCGTAAGGGTCCGCGCAAGCCGATCCGCAAGTAATTCATTACTTCGGGTCCGGCCTTTTAGTGTAGCTGCATTCGACTTGTTGCAGTGTTGATATTAAAAGCAGGATTTATCAAATGGCTAAGCCACAAAGATCAACCAAGAAAAAAGTTAAAAAGACGGTAGTGGACGGCGTTGCCCATATCCACGCCTCTTTTAACAATACCATTGTGACCATTACCGATCGCCAGGGTAACGCTCTGTCATGGGCGACTGCCGGTGGTTCTGGTTTCCGTGGTTCCCGTAAAAGTACTCCTTTCGCCGCTCAGGTTGCTGCCGAGCGTGCTGGTGAGGCAGCTAAAGAATACGGTCTGAAAAACCTGGACGTTGAAGTTAAAGGTCCTGGTCCTGGCCGTGAATCTGCCGTTCGCGCTCTGAACGCATGTGGATACAAAATCAGCAACATCACTGATGTAACGCCGATTCCACATAACGGCTGTCGTCCACCTAAGAAGCGTCGCGTATAAGGAGGCACTGAAATGGCACGTTATATTGGTCCAAAGTGTAAGCTGGCTCGTCGCGAAGGAACTGACCTGTTCCTGAAAAGCGGTGTGCGTGCTTTAGACACTAAATGTAAATTAGAAACCAAGCCGGGTGTACATGGTGCTGGTCGCGGACGTCTGTCTGACTACGGTCTGCAGCTGCGTGAAAAGCAAAAAGTACGTCGTCTGTACGGTATTCTGGAAAAGCAATTCCGCAGCTACTACAAAGAAGCTGCACGCCGTAAAGGCGCAACAGGCGAAAACCTGCTGCAACTGCTGGAATCCCGTCTGGATAATGTCGTGTACCGTATGGGCTTTGGTTCAACCCGCGCTGAAGCCCGTCAACTGGTCAGCCATAAGGCGATCGAAGTTAACGGTCAGACTGTAAATATTCCTTCTTACCAGATTAAGAGTGGCGATGTGGTGACTGTTCGCGAAAAAGCGAAAAACCAGGATCGTATCAAAACTGCTCTGGAACTGGCTGGTCAGCGTGCTGACTGTGGCTGGATCGATGTTAATTCCGGCAAGTTGGAAGGGACTTTCAAAGCAGTTCCTGAGCGCGCTGATCTCCCTGCGGAGATCAACGAAAACCTGATCGTGGAACTTTACTCTAAATAATAGAGGAACTTAAGGGGCAGCTATGCAGCGTGCAGTTAATGAATTTTTGACTCCTCGCAACATTCAGGTTGATGAGGTAAACAACACCCACGCCAAGGTGACTCTGGAGCCTCTGGAGCGCGGTTTTGGCCACACTCTGGGAAGCGCACTGCGTCGTATCCTGCTGTCCTCTATGCCAGGAGCAGCAGTCGTAGAATGCGAAATCGACGGTGTTCTGCATGAGTACAGTGCGATCGAAGGAGTGCAGGAAGACGTTATTGAAATCCTGCTGAACCTGAAAGGGGTTGCGGTCAAATTACATGAACGTGACGAAGCGATCCTGAGCCTGGCCAAAACCGGCCCGGCGATAGTGACAGCTGCCGATATTCAACTGGATCATGGTGTTGAGATTGCCAATCCGGATCACGTCATTGCCAGCCTTGGCGAAGGCGCTGAACTGAAAATGAGCCTGAAAGTTGCTTCCGGCCGTGGTTACGAGACTGTTGAGTCCCGTAATCAGAACGACGAAGAAACCAAGGCGATTGGCAAACTCCAGCTGGATGCCACTTACAGCCCGGTTAAGCGTGTGTCTTACAGCGTAGATTCTGCGCGTGTAGAACAGCGTACTGACCTGGATAAGCTGGTTATCGATCTGGAAACCAACGGTACTATTGATCCGGAAGAAGCGATTCGCCGTTCCGCGACCATCCTCCAGCAGCAGCTGGCCATCTTTGTGAACCTGGAGAACGACGAAGTCGTTGAACAGGTACGCGAAGAAGAAGAGATTGATCCGATTCTCCTGCGTCCGGTGGACGATCTGGAGCTGACCGTTCGCTCTGCCAACTGCCTGAAGGCCGAAAACATCTACTACATTGGTGATCTGATTCAGCGTACAGAAGTTGAGCTGCTGAAGACACCGAACTTAGGTAAGAAGTCTCTGACTGAAATCAAAGACGTTCTCGCCTCACGCGGACTGTCGTTGGGTATGCACCTGGAGAACTGGCCACCAGCCAGCCTCCGTAACGACGATAAAGTATTAGCCTGAGCGGAACGTTCAGTTAGTTAAGGAATAAAACCATGCGTCATCGTAAAAGTGGTCGTCACTTCAATCGTACCAGCGCACACCGTCAGGCCATGTTTAAAAACATGGCGGTGAGCCTGTTCGAGCATGAAATCATCAAGACTACTCTGCCAAAAGCGAAAGAGCTGCGTCGCGTAGCTGAGCCGCTGATTACTCTGGCAAAAGAGGATTCAGTTGCTAATCGCCGTCTGGCCTTTGCCCGTACCCGGAGCAAAGAAGCAGTAGGTAAGTTGTTCACTGACCTGGGCCCGCGTTATCAAACCCGTCCCGGTGGCTACATTCGTATTCTGAAATGTGGTTTCCGTGCCGGTGATAATGCACCAATGGCTTATGTCGAGCTGGTTGACCGTCCTGTTGTTGAAGCAGAAGACGTTGTTGAAGTAGCTGACGACGAGTAAGCTCCGGCTTATGAAGAAACCCGCCGCCTGCAAAGGCTGCGGGTTTTTTTGTGTCTGACGTTTAAACGCCGTAGAGTGGAAATCGAAGGCTGTTGGTATAACTGTTGGTATAAAGGGCGCGGAAATAAACAAGGCTGTACACGCAGATATCAGCATATACTCCTGATATCTGCGTCAGCTGCAGTTGCTCAGCCTTCCCCGATCAGTCCCAGACTGAGCCAGGGCACATAGGTAATAATGAGCACACACAGCAACAGAATAAAGAAGAAAGGAATGGTCGCACGGTAGAGTGTCATCACGGGTTTATTGAAGCGGAAGCTGGCAATAAACAGATTCATCCCCACTGGCGGGGTGAAGTAACCCAGCTGCATATTGGCGAGGAAAAGAATCCCAAGATGGATGGGGTGGATACCGTAATTCACCGCAATCGGCAGAATGATGGGGATCATAATCACCAGAGCGGAGAAAATGTCCAGCATCATGCCGAGAATGAGCAGGAACACGGTTAACAGCAACAGGAAGGTGAAAGGATCACTGATGTGCTGCTGGATATAACCGAAGATACGTTCCGGGACACCAGCGTCGACCATATAGTTGGTGGAGGCAATAGAAACCGCCAGAATCAACAGAATAGCGCCGACCAGCTTCATGGAATCCCGCATGACCACCGGCAGCTCCGTCAGACTGATTTCGCGGCGGATAATCACAGAGACAATCAGCACATAGAAAGCCGTTAAAGCCGCTGCCTCGGAGACGGCGAAGAAACCGCCGTAAATGCCGCCGAGGATGACGAAGGGCAACGGAATTTCCCAGGCACAATCTTTAATGGCTGCCAGTGCTTCGCGTTGATCGAACGGATGGGTTTCACGCTCCATACCGCGGGTCTGCCAGGCGCTGTAAAGGGAGAGCGCCAGCAACATTAAGCCGCCCGGCAATAAGCCGGCGATAAACAGATCGTCAATGCTGACCGGCGTATCCAGTGCCATTTGCTGTGCTACGACACCGTACAGAATCAGCGGCAGAGAGGGGGCAAACAGTAAACCCAGGCTACCGGAAGTGGTCACCAGGCCAAGGTTGAACTGCTCTTTATAGCCGGCTTTGGCCAGCGCTGGCACCAGCAGGGCACCGAGGGCGACGATGGTTACACCGGAAGCGCCGGTGAAGGCCGTAAAGAGCGCACAGGCCGCCAGTGAGACAATGGCCAGGCCACCGGGCATCCAGCCAAGAAATGCATCTGTGATACGCACCAGGCGCTGTGGTGCTTTACTTTCTCCCAGCAGATAGCCGGCAAAGGTAAACAGCGGTATGGCAATCAGCACTGGCATTTCCGCCACCTGATAGATACTCACTGCCATGGCCTGCAGATCGACCTCCGTCTGGTAATAGCCCCATAAGGCCGAGGCGGCAATGACGGTAAACAGCGGTGCCCCGGCCAGCGCCAGCAATAACAGAATCAGGGGAATCAGAATACTCATGCGCTCTGACCCTCCGTTTTAACGGCGCCGGTCAGATCAGCTCCTGCCTGCAGAATAAAGCGCACGGCCATCAGGCCAAAACTCAGAGGAATAATGATCTGCAGTGGCCATGCCGGGACCTGACCATAGGCTTTGTCACCGTACTCGTACGCCATCTGGACGAATTCAACACTGTGCCAGGCGATAACACCACAGATAAACGCGGCAAAGCTCTGAGTCAGTACGCTCAGCCAGCGTTTTACCGGCACAGGGGCCATGCGGTTAATCAGATCGATGGTGATGTGTTCGCGTGAACGGGTAGCGATCAGGGCACCGAACAGTCCGACCCACAGCACCATGACGCGCAGGAAAGGGGATATCCAGAGTACGCCGCCGCCAAACAGCAGACGGGCGAGAATATCAAAGCCTGCCAGGGTGATCATGGTCAGAAGCAAAAGCACCAGGACTGTATCTTCAGCCCTGTGCAGGGCGGTCAGCAGTTTCTTCATTATTCTGCGCGCAGTGCTTCCAGACGGTTAACCAGCTTCTGGTAGACTTCGACGGGGTAGACGTCATCCTCACGCAGTTCTTTCAGTGCGTCATCGGCCAGCTGACGCCAGGCGATTTTGTCGTCTTCACTCAACTGCACGAATTCCATACCGTTCTGAATCAGCGCCTGACGGGCACCCTGTTCGTCTTTGGCATTCTGTTTATCCAGCGCAGCAAAAGTCTCGCGCATAACGCGCTGAACGGTGGCCTGGTCGGTTTCACTCATGCGGTTGAACGCCTTATCGCTGACGACCAGCATGCCGAACAGAAATACCAGAGGGTAGTCGGTGGCGTAACTGACCTTGGTGTGCCATTGCAGGGCAATGGAAGTACTCGGGTTCACCGCCACGGTATCGATCAGCCCGGTCTGCAGGCTGGTGTACACATCGGACACCGGCAGGGACACAGGTTGCACACCACCGTTTTCGAAAATCGTCTGGCTGATGCGGTCACCTTCCGGTACCCACACCTTCTTGTTCTGCACATCGACAGAGGTTTTCAGTGGTGAGTCAGACATCAGGTAAGCAAAGCCACCTTCAGACAGGCCCAGTACCACGTAACCTTTGTCTGCCAGCGCGTCTTTGATGTAAGGGTCGAACTCGTCCCGTACCGCATTCACTTCTTCAACATTGCGGAACGTAAAGGGCAGGCTGTAGAGCTGAGTCATATTGCTGGCAGAGGCCAGTGCGCCGATTGACATCATGCCGCCCTGCAGCTGATTAATACGCATTTTACGCAGCACGCTTTTGTCACTGCCCTGAACACCCCCGGGGAAGTATTTCACTTTCACCCGGCCTTCCGTTTCCTGTTTGATGGTGGCAGCTGCTTTGCGCATCTGCTTCATCCAGTTGGTGCCGTCCGGCGCCAGGGTGGCGATTTTTAAGGTGGTGGCCGCCTGGCTGACAGGGGCCAGCAGGCTCAGTGCGAGTACTGCAGCGGTCAGAAATTTCATAAATAGTTACTCAAAGTAATCGGAAGATTCGTTCAGCAGGGTTTCCGCCTGTTCCTGCGCCAGACGGTTGACCAGTGTCAGACCGTCATAAACGGGATTGGCATCCAGCGCTTTGTGCAGGAGTTCATCATGCAGTGGCTGTTCAAACATCAGACGGGCGTATTGTTTGGCGTACAGTACATAGGCCATAAGGTTATGGCCGTCGCTGAGTTCAATGGCCTGTTCAAAGTGCTGGCGGCCTTTTTCCGGCTTGCCTCCCAGAGATGGCGGCAGCTGAGTTTCCAGCACGCCCAGATACACCTGCACGGTGGCGTTGTCGTAGGCCGGGTCCTGATCCGCGACCCAGCTCATCAGGGTTTTGACTTTGTTGAGCTGAGCAATGGCGTTCCAGTCGTCGGTATTAGCCTGAATCCAGCCAGCCCAGGCCGTTGCCATGGCATAGAAAACGGCCACGTCATCCTCGTCATAGTCTTCGTTCAGCCCGGCCTGCAGCTGGTCTGCGGGGCCATCAATCAGCTCACAGGCATCGTCATCATATTCACATAACGCGCGGCGGGCGTAGTCCATGGCTTTGTCGGCAAGGGGCTTGGCCTGCTCCGGGTCTTTGGCAAAAACGCCGGCATAAGCGCCGTATAAACGGGCACCGGAGATCAGAAAATCTTCATTATCCGGGTAGGTAAGAATCAGAGCGTCGAGCAGTAACAGATACGCCGGTGCGCCGGCTTCGACGATGGCAGGATCTTCCTGGTTAAGCATGGAGCGCGACAGGTTGCCGGGCAGGTTGCTGACGGAGCAGGCGCTGATACTGAGGGCAGCGGCCAGCACCAGACTGGCGGATAATTTCATAATTAAAACAATAACGGCTGATAAGTGCCCGGATTTTACACTGGTTAACCTTGCGGTTTCATTAAAATACCCGCGAATTTGACTGCTTCGCGGGCATTTTCAGGCACCTGAACTCACTGTTGCGCCAGCTGGTTCAGCGCTACGTGTTCTGCTGGTGCACCGATAATGAAATCGATGCCTATGGTACGCAGAATATCCCAGACATTATTGTTGGGACTGTATTCGGCAATGGTCTTTTTGGCCATGAAATGGGCGATTTCCTGAATCGATTTGACCAGCGCGTAATCCGCCGAGCTGGTATGCAGGCCGGAGATAAAATTGTCGTCGATTTTGACGTAGTCCACCGGCAGTACCTTCAGATATTCAAAGGAAGACTGACCGGTACCGAAATCGGACAAGACGAATTTACAGCCCAGACTGCGCATCTCGTGCATGAAATCAGCCGCATCTTCAAGGTTGCGGATGGCGGATGTTTCGTTGAGTTCGAAACAGAGTTTTTTCACCGGTACGTCTTTTTCACGCGCCTGCTCAAAAATGTACGACAACAGGCTTTCGTCGTTAATGGCATGGCCGGAGAGGCGCAGCATAAAGCGGCTGATATCGGCGGCGGTCTGCTGGTTATCCGCCAGCCATTGCACCAGCTGTTCGATGGTCCAGCGGTCGAGGGCATACATGCGGTTGTAGTTTTCCGCCGCCTGCAGATAGTCCATGGGCGGGATCTGTTTGCCGTGCCCGTCCTCGATGCTCACGATGACTTCATACTGGCGGCTGCCTTTATGGCGGTCCTGAATGGCATTGACCGGTACGCACTGCACCTGTAACTGGTTATTGCTGAGGGCCTGATTGAGCTTGTTGCCCCATGCCATGAACTGATCCTGGCGCTGATGGCTTTCGTCGTCGGGCTGGTATTCCTCAATGCGGCTGCCACCTTTTTCTTTCGCCATCAGGCACGCCGATTCCCCCTGTTCGATCAGTTCGGATGCCTCTTCCAGGCCGGCGCTCATGGCAGCAAGGCCGATGCTCAGGTGGATACGGAACTCGCCCTGCTCAGAGTTGATGCTGGTTTTTTCAATGCGTTTCTTCAGTGCGTTGGCGGTTGCCATAGCCTGTTGCGGGTCCTGCTGGTTGAGGAACACGGCAAATTCATTACTGCCGATGCGGGCGGTAATCACATTGTCTTCCGCCGTCAGCTGGCTGGCGACGGCCTGCAGGCAGGTATCGCCACCATCTACACCATAGTTTTTGTTGATCAGTTTAAACTGATCAATATCTATCATGCACAGAGAGCCCGGTGTTTCTGTGCGCACATTGGTGAGGAAACGTTCCTGCAGCAGACGCAGGAAATGCTGACGGTTAAACAGGCCGGTCAGCGGATCGACGTTAGCCTGCTCTGACAGGTCGCGGTAAATTTCCTGTACCAGCTGATCAACACTGCGGTCGACAGCGGATTCGTCCTGTTCGTACAGACGTTTAACGCGGCCTTCATCGAACGCGGCGGTCAGCTCGGCCAGGGTGAAGTCGATGACTTTCATGCCTGAATGATTCACACAGGCGAAGCGTGAAGCGTCGTGGGCGATCCACACCACGGATACCGACTGATCCTGCTCAGTGAGCAGCAGCCAGTCACCCACCTGCAGATTCATTGCCCGGCGCATACCTTTGCCTTCCGGTATGACTTCCGCCGGTTTGGCGACAAAGGCCGGCAGGTCGACGGCTTCACGGATATGGCCTTTGTTCAGGTGCTCTTCGGCGGCTTGCAGAATCTCATCGTGCCAGCGCTGATGTTCGGGCAGGTTGCCGTTGAGGTTATCCATTTCGGAGCGGGCCAGCTCCATCATCGGGCGGAAACGGTCCAGCAGTTCGCGCCGGCCGCTGTTTTTATTGCTGAACAGGATCAGTACCTGACGGTAGAGTTTGACCGCACCTTTAAAGCGTTTGCTGTCCGGGCCTTCGCGCAACAGCAGCAGTGACAGCATCTGCTGCCAGCCATTCTGCAGCCAGTCCACCACACAGCTTGGCAGGGTACGGTTGGCTGAATCCCGTCCGATCAGTTGCTCGACCTGTATGCGGACTTCCTGCATACAGTGTTCGCCTTCTGCCGCCTGAGCGACGCGCTCAGCATTCTGACGGGCTTTGCGTTCAGCTGAACTGACCAGTCCCTGCAGACTTTCCAGCAGCTCTTCCAGTGAGTTTTCATCGCCTTCGAGGTTTTCAGCGACCGGCGCGATAAGGTTCTCAAGCTTGCGCGCCACCTGACTCTCACCACTGGTAGTCAGCTGGCCCAGTTTTGCCAGCAGGTTGAGGATCAGGCGTCCGGGATGATCCGGGTTGAACAGCAGGCTGGCGTCTTTCAGCATCAATTGCAGCAGGGGCCAGCCGAGCTGTTCAATATAAGGTTTGACGAAGCCGGCGACCTGATCACTGCCCAGCATATGTTGGGTAACATGCTCCAGGGTGTCGATGGCATCGCGGGATTCCAGTGGCAGGCTGACCTCGCGTTCCGCCAGCGCCTGCTCCATGGCTTCGCGCACACCGCCGGCACCCACCGATGTCGCCTGGGCCAGAGAAGGGACGATCTGCTCAATATCTTCCGGCTGCGCCTGGGGCAGTTCGTTTTCCGGTATTTCCGCTTCCAGACGCTGATAGCGCAGACGTAACAGGTTCTGAATATTGGAGTAGGCCTGACGCGCTTCTTCCTGATGGCGGCGGAAGTTCTGGGCCACATCGCCCGGTGTCAGCGGTGCCGGGGCCTGCCAGGCCGAGCTGGCTTCCGGGTGTATGTCCTGCTCAGGGGTTTGACTGCCACGCTGGTCTGTTGCCTGGCCATTGCTGCTGTCGTTGTGTCCGTCGTCGCTGCTGGTCAGGGTTTTGCGCGGCTTGCGATATCGGAAGGTCAGCGGGATATCAATATCTTTAATCAGCTGCTGGTAGGCTGTCTGCAGCATATTGCCGGCCACCTGTTCAAAAATACTGAAGGCCAGGGTGCGGGCGTCCTGATCCAGACTCAGTTTCTCCAGCGCATCGCGGAAGGCTTCGGTCACGGTGGTCGGGCCGATGGGGTTGAAACAGTGCTCAATAGGGGCATCGGACAGGGCGTCCAGCAGCTGGCGCAGTTCAAAGGTAATATGTGACAGGCGCGACTGCAGATGTGAAGCGGTGACTTTGGCCAGCAGCCAGTCTTCAAAGTCGGATTGTTGCACCAGTGACAGACGCAGATCGCCGCTTTCTGCTTCATGATCCGGCGTGAATTCGGGTTTGCCTGCCAGCCAGCGTTCCAGCTGGTTATCCAGGTTGGCAACAAATTGCTGCAACAGCGCCGCGGCGTGCTCTTTGGCGTGCTTTTCCAGCTTCAGCCATTGCTGTTGTTCGGTGGTGTTATGTGCCTTGTTGGCTTTATCGAAGGTTGCTTCGAGAAATTCCGGCAGCCATTTCTTTGGCAGAGCTTCGCTCAGGCGGCTGCTTTGAGAGCGTATTTCGCTGAGATAGCGGGCGCGGCTCTGGTCATCAATTTTGTTGTCACTGCGGTGTTTCTGGGAAAACTCCTGCAGACGCAGAAACAGTGTATCGTCGTGCAGTGGCAGGTGAAGCCCGACATGCTGTTCATCATGGTGCACCCACTCCGCCGGAACATTCAGCTGCTGTCCGTCCAGATCAAGAGTCAGGGTATGGCGGCCTTCGGTATTATCCGGCTGCTGATGAGGCCAGAGCAGGTTCATACCTGACTGGGAATAATCGACGACCTGACAATCAAAGGTTTCGCCGTCGGCCAGTGTCAGGCGGGCACTGAAGCTGGTGCTAAAGCGGGGATGTTCACGAAGTTCTGCAGCCATGTTTTTATCCGGTTATGGCGACGTACCAGTCCACTGGTTTGTCTTATCAGAAGGGAGCGTTGCGTTACTGAGTGGCGTCGCTCACCGGTTGTTAGTTATAAAAGTAATATTATGTCGTGATTTGTAACATTTACATATAGTTATTAAGTCTGGCGCATGATCGTGTCTCTGAAAAGCCTGAATGACGACTCAGGCAGATTAAATCTCTTCATTTTGTTGCTGGTCGCGAAGTTGTCGTAATTTGCGGTACAGCGTCCGCTCACTGACCCCCAGCTTTCTGGCCAGCGCGGCGTTATCGCCCGGGTAGGCGCGGGCGATTCTGGCCAGGTAAATATTCTCCAGGTCGGCGAGTGGCAGAATTTCTCCGCTGCCAATGCCGGACGATGTGGCCAGCAGAGCCGACCCTCCGGTGGGCACAGGTTCCAGATGTTCAGGCTCAATAAAACGGCCATCGCACAGCAGGACGGCGCGCTCAAGCAGGTTACGTAATTCACGGATGTTGCCGGGGTACTGATGATTGATCAGCCAGTCGCAGGCGGCATCGGAAAATTCCAGTGTACGGTGACGGGTCAGCTGATCCAGCATATGCGTTGCCAGCGGGATAACATCCTCCGGCCGTTCATTCAGGGTTGGCAGGTACACAGGGAAAGGACTGATACGGTAAAACAGGTCTTTGCGGAAGGTACCCTGGGCCACCATTTCCTCCAGCTGATGGTGAGTAGCGCAGATCAGGCGGAAATCAGCCTGTTTGGGTGTCACACTGCCGACCGGGCGATAACTGCCACTTTCAATCAAACGCAACAGTTTGACCTGCATCGCCAGGGGAATATCGCCGACTTCATCAAGAAACAGGGTGCCGCCACGGGCGGCTTCCACCAGCCCCGGCTTGCGGTGAATGGCGCCGGTGAAGGCGCCTTTTTCATGGCCGAAAAGCTCGCTTTCAAACAGGGTTTCGGTCAGGCCTGAACACTCCACCGTGACGAACGGAGCAGCGGCTCTCAGGCTGTGGCTGTGCAGGTATTGAGCCGCGAGCTCTTTGCCGGTACCCGATTCCCCCAGCAACAGCACGCTGATATCACTGGGTGCGGCCCGGCTCAGCAGTTCCAGCATCTGAGTGTAGGCGGGGCTGTAGCCCACCATGCGCGATGCCGGGTCATCCTCTGCGGAACGCACCGGGTGCATGATTTCGACGAAGTAACGTATCTCGCCTTCGTCATCGCGGATCGGGTTAAGCTCGACGTCCACATGCTCACGGCCATTGGGGGTATTGTGAATGTGCAGGATGCGCTGGCGCTGACCAGTGTCCAGGCACTGGCGCAGCGGGCAGGTTTCACCGGCCTGATCACAGGGCACACGATAACCGTGGGACACCTCATAACAGTGGCGCGACAGAATGGCCTGATCCTCGGAAAAGGTCTTGCGGTAGGCTTCATTCGCTGCGCAGATCTGGTAATCGCGGTCCATCAGGATGGCCGGCGCGGTGATGGCGTCCAGCAGCGATGAAATCGCCGGCAGGGAATGGTAGTTCGTCAGGTCGCTCATGATGAATGCCAGTTATGTCTTGTCTGTATGTCAAATCTGGCAGGGGTTGATGTCAGTGTAAAGACTGAGACAGGAAATTTTTACTGTCATAAGGTGACTATGGTCTGACCGGGCCGGGTCTGAGCCCCGGTCTGGCGGCTTTCCCGGGAATAATCAGGAATTAATAACGGCGGCTATATCAGTTGGCCTGCTCCTTGCTCCCGCGCAGATATAAGCCGAACAAATTCCGGGGTCAGGCATGGTCAGAGTTAAGCAGTGGGAACAAGAGGAGCAACTGAGTTATCTGTTGTTCGAACCAATATCCCGGCGCAGTGCTTTAGTAGATGTCCGTCCTGAGCAGCAGGAAAGTTGCCTGAATACTTTGCAGATGCGCGGTCTTCATAATGCGTATTTGCTGTACACATTTATCCCTGATTTTAATGTGGATATTCCCGGCATTGTAATTACGCCGGATCTCGATTTACCGGAACATGTTTTACCGCTGGGCGAAACGCATATTGAGCGCCTGCGGAATTCTTCGTCTACTCTGGCAGCGTACCTGAGCGAAGGTCATTTATTTTCGGGCCCATGGTGGTTGCCGTTTGCCCTGCGACAAATTGGCACAGATGGTCAGTGTGGGAAATCCGTTATGCTGCCGCTCGTTAACTTACCTGATGATCATATTCTGCATCCCGGCAAAATTGTATCCGGTATTCGTATCAGTACCATCCGTCAGGAAAAAGCGTTTGCTGAAGCGGACTCGGCAGAAGGAGTTGTGCGTGGCTGAGTCAAACAAGTTTTTTCGTAAAAGTGGAACACACTTTTTTTTAAATTCTCTGGGTCTGACAAACCCAGGGGACGTCCTTTTCTGTCAATCTGAAGCTTATCAACTAAAAATATCTTTCCCTCGCAATCGGAGGATCTGCAATGATCAGTGAAAGCCTTGTTGATATTTCGCGGCTGCAGTTCGCAATCACCGCGCTTTATCACTTTCTGTTTGTACCCCTGACGCTGGGCCTGTCGTTTATTTTAGCGATTATGGAATCCACGTACGTGATGACTGGTAAACAGGTTTACCAGGACATGGTGAAATTCTGGGGTAAATTGTTTGGTATCAACTTTGCCCTCGGTGTGACCACCGGTCTGACCATGGAGTTCCAGTTCGGAACCAACTGGGCATATTACTCACATTATGTGGGTGATATTTTCGGCGCGCCGCTGGCGATTGAAGGTCTGATGGCATTCTTCCTGGAATCCACCATGATAGGGCTGTTTTTCTTCGGCTGGGACCGCATGTCCAAAGTGCAGCATCTGGCAGTCACCTGGCTGGTTGCCATTGGCTCTAACCTGTCTGCGCTGTGGATTCTGATTGCCAACGGCTGGATGCAGAACCCGGTTGGGGCAGAATTTAATTTCGAAACCATGCGAATGGAAATGACCAGCTTTGCTGAAGTTCTTTTCAACCCGGTTGCTCAGGTTAAATTTGTTCACACTACCTCTGCCGGTTATGTAACAGGCGCTATGTTTGTACTGGGTATTTCCAGCTACTACATGCTGAAAAAACGTGACCTGCCGTTTGCACGCCGTTCGTTTGCGATTGCTTCAAGCTTTGGTTTTGCGGCCATTCTCTCCGTCATTATTCTGGGCGACGAATCCGGTTACGAAATCGGTGACATCCAGAAAACCAAACTGGCTGCCATTGAAGCAGAATGGGAAACTCAGGAACCACCGGCTGACTTTACGCTGATCGGTTTCCCGGATCAGGAAGATATGGAAACTCACGGCGCCCTGAAAGTACCGGGTGTGCTGGGTCTGATTGCGACCCGTTCCACAACGGAAGAAGTGAAAGGTATTAAAGACCTGCTGGTTGAACACGAAGAACGTATCCACCGTGGTATGGAAGCCTATGCTCTGCTGGAAAAAATGCGTGCCGGGGATAAATCTGAGCCTACCATTGCGGCTTTCGATGCACTGAAAGACGATCTGGGTTACGGCCTGCTGCTGAAAAAATACACAGAAAATGTGGTTGATGCGACGGATGAGCAGATCAAAATGGCTGCCAAAGACAGCATCCCTCAGGTGGCTCCGATGTTCTGGACCTTCCGTATCATGGTGGGCATCGGCTTCCTGATGCTGGCGATGATTGCCATCTCTTTCTGGTCCAGTATCCGTCACAACATGGAACAGAAACCCTGGCTGCTTAAAGCACACCTGTGGGCCATTCCTCTGCCATGGATTGCCTGTGAAATGGGCTGGTTTGTGGCTGAGTTTGGCCGTCAGCCATGGGCCATCGGTGAAGTTCTGCCAACCCACCTGGCGGTATCCAGCCTGACTATGACTGACCTGTTTCTGAGTCTTGGCAGCTTTATCGGGCTGTACACGCTGTTGCTGGTGGCAGAAGTTTATCTGATGTTTAAATTCGGTCGTATGGGGCCTTCAGCTCTGCATACCGGCCGCTATCACCATGAACAGAATGCCTCTGGTGCGTCCGCTGCACCGGCTCAGGCTGTAAAAGATCCGGCGTAAGGAGCAGATCATGGATTACGAAGTATTAAAAGTTATCTGGTGGGTACTGATCGGCGTACTGCTGATAGGTTTTGCCGTGACTGACGGTTTTGACATGGGCGTGACAGCACTGCTGCGCGTAATCGGCCGTACCGACAGCGAGCGCCGTGTGATGATGAATACTGTGGGGCCGCACTGGGACGGCAACCAGGTGTGGTTTATCACTGCTGGTGGCGCCATTTTCGCCGCCTGGCCTGTGGTCTATGCCGTGGCTTTCTCTGGTTTTTATTGGGCCATGCTGCTGGTGCTGTTTGCGCTTTTCTTCCGCCCGGTTGGATTTGAATACCGCTCCAAAGTGGATGATCCCCGCTGGCGCAGTGCCTGGGATTGGGGTCTCACCATCGGTGGTGCTGTACCGGCACTGGTGTTTGGTGTTGCTTTTGGCAACCTGTTACTGGGCGTACCGTTCGGTATTGATGAGCTGATGCGTTCCACTTATACCGGTTCTTTCTGGGCGCTGCTGAATCCGTTTGCGCTGCTGACCGGCCTGGTCAGCCTGGGCATGCTGGTGATGCACGGTGGCACTTACCTGCAGATGAAAACTGACGCCCAGCTGCGTGAACGGGCGCGTAAAGTATCTCTGTGGATGGCGGTGGTTGTCGCTGTTCTGTTTGCTGTTGCCGGTGTCTGGCTGGCCATGGGCATTGACGGCCTGGTGATTACTTCAACATCCGCTGACATTGGTGGTGTATTCACTCCGCTGGATAAAGTTGTGGAGATCAAAGAAGGTGGCTGGCTGGCCAATTACTCTGATTATCCGGTAACAATTCTGGCACCGGTGCTGGCCTTTGCGGGACTGTTACTGACCGCTCTGATGTCTGCTGCTAACCGCTGTGCTCTGGCATTTGTCAGCAGCTCGGTGGCGATTGCAGGCATTATTCTGACCGCCGGCGTCAGCCTGTTCCCGTTCGTTATGCCTTCCAGCTCTCACCCATCTCAGAGTCTGACTCTGTGGGATGTGGTTTCCAGTGAGCTGACCCTGACCATTATGTTCTGGGTGGCTATGGTCTTTGTGCCTATTATCCTGTGCTATACCGCGTGGGGTTATTACAAAATGCGTGGTCGTCTGACGACCGACTTTATCGAAGGCAATAAATACAGCACTTACTGAGTGTTGTACGGTTAATCAATCTGCAGCGGGCACAGGCCCGCTGCTGAAGGAGAAAATTATGTGGTATTTTGCCTGGATTTTAGGTGTTCTGCTGGCCTGCTCTTTCGGTATTCTTAACGCCATGTGGCTTGAGAATAACGAGGACTTTGACCGTGACGCAGACAAATAACAGACGGGGTGCGAATGGCATCACCTGTTAACTACAAAGAGTTCGGCCCGCTGTATGCGGGCTGGGCCCGTTTTATCTCACTGGCAGCGTCACTGGCGCTGGCCGCATTGCTGATGTTCACTCAGCATGATCCCTGGATCAATTATCCCGTTATCGATCGCCTGCTTCTGGTACTGACGTTTGTCGGCACCGGCGCGGGGTTTGTACATGGCCTGGGCTATGTGCCGGTGCGTAAATTCTGGCGCGGGTTATTCAGTCCTTATGTCGGCTGGCCTCTGATGCTGGTGGGTATTCTCTGGTGGATCAGCTGACGCTGACGCCGTAAAATTATTTCTGTATGCTTATTTGGTAATTAAAAATAACGACGGGAGTAGCGTCATGGCACTGAGCAAAGAAGATCTGTTGAAAGCGGCGGGAGAATCCGTCAATCCGGTGGATGCATCGGGCGCTGAAGCGCTGTTGCAACAGGGCGCTGTCGTCCTTGATGTGCGTGAACCGGCGGAATTCGATATGGGACATCTGCCCGGTGCCGTGAATGTACCCCGCGGTGTGCTGGAATTCCGTGTCGGTGATCATCCGGCGCTGTGTGATCCGCAGGCGGACATTCTGCTGTATTGCAAAAATGGTGGCCGCAGCACGCTGGCCGCTCACACCCTGAAACAAATGGGCTTCGATAATGTACGCATGCTGGTGGGCGGCTTTGATGGCTGGTCAGGCTCCGTACACAAAGTTGAAGTTGATCCGAGCGTTTACCAATAGCCTGATAAGAATGAGGTGCCGTATGCGTTATCTGATGATCCTCGCCGCATTAGCGGCTGCTCCTTTCGCCCAGGCCGCTGATGAAGCGGCACTGACTGCGGAAGCCCGCCAGCAGGCAAAATCGCTCGGCCAGTCGCTGATGAAAACTCTGAAGCATGGTATTGAGTTGTCCGGTCCGGAGGCTGCTATCGACCTGTGTAATACCGAAGCGCCGGTCATTGCCGGGCAACTGAGTGAGGGCGACTGGCAGGTCGGCAGAACCTCGCTCAAAGTCCGTAATCCGGAAAACACCCCGGATGTCTGGGAAGAGCAGACGCTGCATGAATTTGAACAACGTCTGCAGGCGGGTGAAGATCCGATGAAAATCGAAGCAACCCGGCTGACAGAGAATGAATTCCGCTATATGAAAGCCATCCCCACTGGCGGGCTGTGTGTGACCTGTCACGGAGCGGAACTGAGTGAACCGGTTAAAGCCCGGCTGGCGCAGCTGTATCCTGAGGATCAGGCACGCGGTTTCAGTGTGGGTGATCTGCGTGGTGCTTTTACACTCACTAAAACCCTGCAATAAACAGACGGAAAAGGGAGTTTGTATGTCTGAACATATTATTCATCTGAATTGGGCACGGCAGGGCGAATTTTCCCATGAAGGGTTTGAACGCCGTCATGATATCGCCTTTAAACCTGACGTAAGCATCCCTGCCGGTGGCGCCGGCAACGCCTTTGGTGCCGACCCGGAACAGATGCTGGCGGCATCAATGGCCAGCTGTCATATGCAGACCTTCCTGGCACTGGCGGCCAAAAAGCGTCTGCAGGTTGAATCCTATGAAGACTCGGCCAGCGCTGAAATCGCTCAGCGCGACGATGGTAAATTCTGGGTGCCGGTTATCCGTTTAACGCCCAAAGCGGTATTTTCCGGCGACAAAATACCGGACGAAGAAGCAATCAGAGCCATGCACGAAAAAGCACATGCGCATTGTTTTATCGCCAATTCGACCAGCAGTGATGTGATCGTCGAGCCGCAGTTCTGACAACCGGGCTGACAAAGCGGCTGTAATACCCTGATAAACTGCCACAGAACCCATATTCTGGTTTAAGCTTGAATATGGGTTTTTATTATTCGGACTGCTCCCCATGATTGTTTCTCTATCCAGCGCCATTGGTTTATCCGGGGTGGATGTTTCAGAAAATACACAGGCACGGCGTGTTGGTCGTTATTTTGAATGGCCGATGATCGGTATTGCATTCTGGATAATATTTGAATGGTATCTGGAAGCTCAGGCTGATAAGCCACTGCCGTTTGCACATATCACCGACTGGTTTCTGTGGACTTTTTTCCTGCTGGAAACTGTGATTCTGACGTCGCTGGTGGACGATAAAAAACGCTACCTCAGAACCAACTGGAGTAACCTGGTGATTGTGATTGCCGGGATGCCGCTGTTGTGGGAATACCTGCCATATGCGGGCGGACTCCGGGCTCTGAGATTACTGGCCATGTTTACCATGCTGATGAATATGTCCGGCAGTTTTCAAAAAATTATGGGGCGTAATCATCTCGGCCCGACGCTGATGGTCAGTTTTATTATTATCGTTATGGCCGGCACTCTGATGGCACTGATCGACCCGAACGTCGATACGCCACTGGATGGTATCTGGTGGGCCTGGGTGACCGTCACCACCGTCGGCTATGGCGATATTGTGCCGGGTACGACCGCCGGACGTTTGTTCGGCTCGCTGTTGATTCTGATGGGGATTGGTCTGTTCTCTATGATGACGGCCAGCTTCTCGGCTTTCTTTATGCAGCGGGAAGAAGAAGATCTGTTTGATAAAGAGCGCTCACACGCGGCGCAGCTGGAAAAAATGGAAGGTCGCATGGAACAGCTGGAGAAAAAACTCGATCGTCTGCTGATAATGGCACTGGAAGCCGAGCGAGCGCAGCTGGAAAAAGGGCGGGACCCGGAAGCCGGGGAACGCTAGGCCACCGGCTGTGCAGAATGAACAACCGCCGGCGCTGCCAGGGTTAATTATCGCGGGCTGGTTATTCGTGAGACTCAGCGCATTTAACACACAGGGTGGTGTAGGGCACGGCAGCCAGACGCTGTTCGCTGATGTTGTCACCGCATTCACTGCATTCACCGTAGGTGCCGGCCTCAATGCGTGCCAGCGCCTGATTGATCAGTTCAATTTCATGGACCGATTCTCCGGCAATGGCGCGTAATACATCATCATTCTCGCGTTCCGTCGCCTGCTCAGCAAAATCCGCCGGCAGCGGGGCATCGCGGTGGCTGGCATCGCGCTCTGTCTTTTCGGCACGGGCTTCCAGCAGAGTCTTACGCTCGGATAACTGTTGTCTGATTTGGCTGAGATCCATAAATCACCTTTTTGTTGTATTACTGACTCAGGCTATGCCTGAGACTCTGTATGCGCATTGATATGCGTCATACATAGATTTAAATGGCGCCGGCAAAGTTTCTTTAGCCTGCGCCTGCCTCTGGTATTTTTCTGCGCGGCTGTTCAAACTGAAGTTAACTGACGTGAGCCACGGGAATACAACCGCTATGCATGAACCGCTTGAACTGAAAGACCCGTATGCAGCGCTGGGCCACCCCATGCACTTTATCGGGCGGCTGGAACACCTGTACCGTGTACTGCGTGAGCAATATGAAGGTATACAGCGTTTTGCTATGGCGCTGTATAACGCCGAGGACGACCAGCTTTCAACCTTTATCTATGAAGGTGAAGTGGCGTCCCCTCTGCTCGGTTATTCGGTGGCACTGGCTGATGTCCCGTCGCTGAAACATCTGGCGCAAACCCATGCCGTACGTGTCGTGCCGGATATGCGCGTTTTCCGGGGCGCCGTGATGTCGGAACACACCGAAGCGCTGCTCAGTCAGGGGTATCGCTCCAGTTTCAGCATGCCGCTTTATCATGATAGTCGTCTGACAGGGTTTTTATTCCTCAATTCCACCCGTATGGAATATTTCGACGATGCCAAGGTTGCATACTGCAACCTTTGGGGGCACCTGATCGGTCAGCAACTGGTGCGCGAGCAGGATTCGGTGGAAAAGATGCGGGGGCTGGTCAATTTTGCGACGGACGTGACCGGCCGCCGTTCAGTGGAAACTGACTCTCACGTCCGTCGTATGGCCGCTTACGCTCGGCTGATCGGGCGCCAGCTGCAGGCGCAATGGCAACTGAGCGACGCTTTTATTGAATACCTGACGCTGTTTGCGCCGCTACACGATATCGGCAAGGTCGCTATTTCAGACAGTATCCTGCACAAGAAAGGCGGACTCAGCAGTGAAGAATTCGAAGTGATGAAACGCCATGTGACGGTGGGCAGAGATATGGTGGATCAGGCCATCCAGCACTTCGCCCTGGGCGATATGGAACACAGTGAAATGTTGCGCAATATCGTTCAGTATCATCATGAAAAACTGAATGGCAGCGGTTATCTGGGCTGCGAAGACGGCGATGTGCCGCTGGAGGCCAGAATCATTGCGGTGGCCGACATTCTTGATGCTCTGCTGAGTAAACGCAGTTACAAAGAAGCCTGGCCGTTTGACCGGGTGATCAGTGAAATGCAGCGCATGGCGGCGGATAATGAGCTGGATCAGGCCTGTGTTGCGGCGGTGATTTCTCAGCAGGCGCTGATCGATGATATCCGTCGCCGCTACCCGCAGTAGAGGGCCCTGCAGCAGAGGGCCCCGCAGCAGAGGGCTCAGTCGAGCAGGATAATGGCCAGGCGCAGAAAATCCTGTGACGTCAGCAGCCCGGTCAGGCGCCGGTCGTCGTCACAGACCAGCAGGCAGCCATGGCGCTTTTCTTTCAGTTTGCGGCCGGCTTCGGACAGAAGCATGGTCGGTTCCACCACCAGGTAATTGGTTTCGGCACATTGGCTGAGCGGGGTTTTGGCCAGATATTCCTGCAGGTGGTGGGCGCCGAATTTATCCGTGATGCGGAATGCCTGGGAAAGGAATTCCTTTTGCGTCAGTACGCCGGCAATGCGGCCGTCATCACCAACCACCGGAATATGACGGATCTGATGTTCTTTCATCAGTTTTTCAGCATCCTGAAGGCTGTCCGCCGGGTTCAGCGTCAGCAATTCACGTGTCATCAGGTCCTGAACCAGTTTCATAGGTTAATCCTGCAGGCTGTTAAGTTAAGTATCTGGTTAAAGTAAAGCAGGAAATTGCGGAAGTGCTACGCTTGTTAAGAGCGAAGGAGGCCCTATGAGCATTAATAATCACATCCGCAATTACTACGAACAGCTGGTGGCAGAGGAGATTCTTCGCACCTTGTCCGACCAGGATAAAATCAACAACGTTGATTATCTTGCCGACGTTGCCTGTGTGGCGCTCAACCGTCTTCCTGCACGCTACATCCGTTTTGAAGTGGATATGGCGTTTTACATGACGCCGGATGAACTGGCGCAGAATAATGAAGCGGTGCAGAAAGCCGTTAAACAGGCCATCAGCTTCGTAGACAGCCATCACCGCGACACCTGAATCTGATCCTCCTCCCGCGCAGGCCATGACCTGCTTCTTTTGTACCAGTACTCGCCAGTTGATGCCGCGATCAGTACACTTAGCGTTTTTCTGCACAACCGTCCTGTTATGAAAACACGAATTACTGAATTGCTGGGCATTGAAGCCCCCCTGATTCTGCCCGGCATGAGCTGGATATCCACCCCGGAACTGGTGGCAGCGGTATCCAATGCCGGTGGACTTGGCATTCTGGCCAGTGGTCCGTTAACGCCCGATGATACCCGCGCAGCGATCCGCCGCATCCGCGAATTAACCGATAAACCTTTTGGTATCGGTGTCACTCTGCTGATGCCTGGTGCCAAAGAAAACGCAGAAGTCGCGCTGGCCGAACAGGTCCCTGTGATTAACTTCTCGCTGGGTAAAGGCGACTGGCTGGTCAAAGGTGCCCATAAATACGGCGGCAAAGTGATTGCCACTGTGGTGTCCGAAAAGCATGCACTGTCCGCACAGGCTATTGGGGCGGATGCACTGCTGGTGACCGGCCACGAAGCGGCCGCCCACGGCGGTGACGTGACGTCTCTGGTACTGGTGCCGGCCATCGCGGCCAAAGTCGATATCCCGGTGATTGCAACCGGTGGCTTTGCTGACGGACGCGGTCTGCTGGCCGCACTGTCGCTGGGAGCGGATGCGGTCGCCATGGGCTCCCGCTTTGCCACCAGTAAGGAATCACCGCTGCATAGCAATACTAAACAGGCGGTTCTGGAACGTTCAGAACAGGACACCATCTACTCGAAAAACTTCGATGGTCTCTGGGCCCGGGTTATGAAAACGCCGCGCTCAGTGAAAGAAACCCGCCGTCCGATGAATCTGCTGGTAGCCTTTGTTGAAGCCAGTAAAGCGGCCCGTATCGTCAAACAGCCGATCTGGAAAATCCTGCTGGGGATGCTGGCTATGATGGATAAAATCCTGCTGCTGGCCTATTTCGGCGCCAGCGTGCCGCGTCTGAAGGCCGCTACCATTGACGGCAACCTGGATAAAGGGGTGCAGTTTATCGGCCAGACGCAGGGTCTGATCCATGATGTCGCGTCAGTGGACGATATTATTCAGCGCACCTTGCGCGAAGCCGAGACCCTGAATCAGACACAAAGTGCTCTGTGGCAGAAATAGCCGCTGGCCTGATGTCAAAAGGATAAGGATGTCCTTTTCTGTACCATGGTTTTTATTTTACCTGGCAGATCAACCTGCGGCATGAGGGCGTGAATACGCCTGTTTATCTGGCCTGTATTGCCGGTACAGGTGTCCCGGAACGTCCTACACATAACGCCGTTGCCTCCTAGACTGTGCCTGCCTGATCGCGCAATACCATTTCCCGCGACAGGGAAAAACGTAATAAAAATAACAACAGGACGGTAAAATGAAAAAAATTCTTGCGACCCTGGTCATGTTCGCAGCGATGTTCAGTGCGAATGTGTCGGCCATGTCTCACGCGCCGGAAACCGGCTACACCGAAACCCGCTACCCCATTGTGCTGGTCCATGGCTTTCTCGGCTGGGATACCATGCTCGGCATTGATTACTGGTATCAGATAACCGAAGCACTGCAGGAAGGCGGAGCGGATGTTTATGTGGTCACCGTGCCGAATGCCAATACGCCGGAAGTGCGGGGCGAAGAACTTATCCCTCAGGTGGAAGAAATTCTCGCGCTCACCGGCGCAGAAAAAGTGAACCTGATCGGCCATAGCCATGGTGGGCCAACCACGCGATATGTCGCATCCGTGCGTCCTGAACTGGTGGCCTCCGTTACTTCGGTTTCCGGCGTCAATAAAGGCACTCCGATCGCCGATACACTGATGGCCACCGCGGATGATTCCGAAGCCTTTGACGCTGTGTTCGGAGGGATTGTTAATCTCGCGGCTGAAGCGCTGAATCTGATTTCCGGTGCCGGTTATGACGACGTCAATGCCATGGTAGCCATCGCCTCTATGACCAGCGAACGGGCCGTTATTTTTAATAACCAGCACCCGGGTGGTATTCCTGACAGCGCGTGTGGTGAGGGCGATTATGAATACAACGGCGTGCGCTATTACTCCTGGGCCGGTGCTGATCCGACCACGGTCGCCATTGATCCTATGGATCTTATTACAGTGGCCTTCAGCCAGTTTTTCCCGGAAGGTTACGTGAACGACGGATTCGTCGGTGCCTGCGATGCCCATCTCGGCATGGTGATCCGTGACGATTTCGTGATGAACCATCTGGATGAAATTAACCAGTTTTTAGGTTTGCACGACCTGAATGAAACTGACCCGGTAGCCGTTTACCGCACGCATGCCAACCGTCTTAAATCGGCGGGTCTGTAACCGCATCATGAACAGAATCCGTCTTCGCCGTCAGTTTTTCAGGTCAGCTTAATACCGGCAGCGGTGCGCTGTTTCAGCGCTCAGGCTGTCCTGACATGTCCTATGGCCGCAGGCGGATTCAACTAAAATTCACGTACGCCGCACAATAACCCGGACAACATGGCCGGGCACGATGAAGCACACAATAACAATTAAAAACAGGCGAATAATAATGAAAAAAATCATTGCGACAGCAGCCTTAACCGCTGCACTTGCCAGTGGCCAGGCGATGGCGATGTCATCGGCCCCTGAAACCGGTTACACCGAAACCCGTTATCCGATTGTTCTGGTGCATGGATTTCTCGGCTTTGATTCGGTACTGGGTATTGAATACTTCTACAAAGTGGCAGAAACCCTGCAGGAAGACGGCGCGGATGTGTATACCGTGAGCGTCTCCAATACGAATTTTCCTGAATACCGTGGCGAGCAGCTGCTGCAGCAGGTGGAACAGATTCTGGCCCTCACAGGCGCAGAAAAAGTGAACCTGATCGGCCACAGCCATGGCAGTCCGACCAGCCGTTATGTGGCATCGGTACGTCCGGATCTGGTGGCCTCCGTGACCGGGGTCTCCGGGGTAAATAAAGCCACCCCCGTGGCAGACACACTGATTGAGTGGTCTGAAAATCAGGCTGTGTTTGGCGCGGCGTTTGAAGCCGCCATCGGCACTTTGTCAGTGGCAGTGGATTTTCTCTCCGGTGCCAATCAGGAGCTCGACGTAATGGACTCCGTTGGCTCCATGACAACGCCGGCGACTGAAGCCTTCAATGCACAGCATCCGGGCGGTATCCCGGCGACGGAATGTGGTGAAGGTGATTATGAATATCAGGGCGTACGTTATTACTCCTGGGCCGGCGCCGAATCCGTCACCAACCTGCTCGACCCGCTTGAATTTGTGACCGCGACTTTTGGTAATTTCTTCCCTGAGGGCGTTGCCAATGATGGTTTTGTCGGCGCCTGTGCGGCAGGTCTGGGCATGATTATCCGCAACGATTTTGCCATGACCCATCTGGATGAAATCAACCAGTCACTGGGGATTCATGATCTTAACGATACCGATCCGCTGACGGTATTCCGTACCCATGCTAACCGGCTGAAAAACGCAGGACTGTGATATGAAACCACTGCACGGAGCGATCGCACTGACGGCGTTAGGTGTTCTCATTTGGGGGGGCGGTATGCTGAGTGAACCTCAGATCCGTATTGCCGACAGCACACCACAGATGACGACACAGACACAGTCAGAATCGGCGCCGCTGTCCGGCAGTGACGGGCAGGCTGCAGACCTGCCCGATCTCACGTCCCTGAAAACCTTTCGTGGTGCCACGGTTGATGGCCATCTGCGCACGGATTTACAGGGCAACCTGGTGATTGATAAAGCCCTGAAACGCTGGATTGATTTTTATCTGTCAGCGCGCGGGGAACTACCACTGGCGGATATCATTGCTGCTATGCATGCCGAAATAGATCAGCTGGTGCAGCCGGGCCAGGATCAGGCACTGGCGCTGGTGGATGACTATCTGGGGTATCTGGCAGCGCTGGGCGAGTATGACGAAGAAACCGCTAAACGTATCAGCGGAGCGGACTTTGATTCCATGGTGGCGCGTATGGAATGGCAGCAGCGGCTGCGTCGTGAGTGGCTGCAGCCGGATGTGGTGGAGGCTTTCTTCGCTGACGACGAAGCGATCGATGCCTATACCCTGGAGCGCATCCGCATTGCCCGTCAGGGCGGTGATCCGGCGGCATTATCCGGGGAGGTATTGCCACCGGCCATCCGTGAAATGCGCGAGCGTTCCCGGGCGGTGGTTAACATGCGCAAAACCGAAGCCGGCTTGCGGGAGCAGGGCGCCAGTGCAGAACAGATTCAGGCCTGGCGTATTGAACAGTTTGGTGAAGAAGCGGCGCAGAGACTGGCCAGTGTTGAGCAACGCCAGCAGCAGTGGCAGGAACGATTGCAGGAATACAAACAATACGCCGATTCTCTGGCCATGCAGGGATTAGCGCCGGCGGACCGCGAGCGTTTGTTAACGGCTTACAAAAACCGCCACTTCAGTGCCGCAGAAATCAAACGATTGCCGGCAGCATTGTCACTGCTGGCGTCCGGAGAATAAGGTATTTATTCCGCTTCCTGATCCGCCTGCTGCAGTAATTGCTGCAGCGGTGCAAACAGTGCCGGCACGCTGATCAGAATATTGTCACTCCATATTTCCGGATTGTGTCCCGCCGGGGGCTCATGAAAATGCCCGGATGTTGCACCGGCTTCACGTGCGATCAGCTGCGCGGCGGCAAAATCCCAGGTCTGTACGGTTTCGTAATAGCCATCCAGCCGGCCGCAGGCAACCCAGCAGATATCCAGTGCGGCAGACCCTAACCGGCGCAGGTCTGCACATTGCTGCATAACGGCCGACAGACGTTTCATCAGCTGCGGAATATTGTCTTTATGGTAGGGAAAACCGGTGGCAATAATGGCGCGTCGCAGGTTATCTGTGTGGGCGCAGTGAATCGGTTCTTTATTCAGCCACGCCCCTTTATTTTTTTGCGCTGCAAAAGTCTCGTGCAAAAAAGGATTATGCACCACGGCCAGCTGCGCTGATCCCTGATAATAATAAGCAATGGATACCGCTACCTGAGGATGATGGTGAGCGTAGTTTACGGTTCCGTCGATGGGATCAATGATCCACAGATGCTCATGATCTGTGGTGGCATCCGGCGCCAGTTCCTCTGACAGTATGTGGTGATGCGGAAACTGTTGGCGGATGGTGTTGCGGATCATCTGGTCTGCAGCAACATCGGCCTGGGTGACCAGTTCGTCACCGCCTTTAAAACGGATATCCAGCTGGTGGCGCTGGCGGTGGATTTCTTCCCCGGCGCTGCTGGCCAGAGCGGTAAGAAAATCGAGCGTAACAGCAGACGTCATAGTGTTCTCATTCAGACCATTGTGATTGGCTCAGCCAGGGCTGTACCTGGTTCAGTACCGCCTGCATCATCATCGGCTGCGCTTTTTCTGTCGGGTGGATACCGTCATCCTGCAGCATGCCGTCCTGCAACACAAAATCCTCCAGCATAAAAGGCACCAGACGGATGTCCTCGTCTTCTCCCAGTTGCTGATAAATATTGCGGAAGCCTTCGGTATAGCGGGCGCCATAATTGGGGGGAATCTGCATGCCCAGCAAAATCACGCCGGCGCCGGCCTGCTGCGCGCTGTTGACCATACTTTGCAAATTTTTACGAATCTGGCCCAGCGGCATGCCGCGCAGGGCATCATTGCCCCCCAGTTCCAGAATCACAAGGTCAGGATGATGCTGCAGCAGCAGTGCCGGCAGACGGTTGCGGCCGCCCACAGTGGTATCGCCACTGATGCTGGCGTTGACAATTTTTACCTGCGGAACATCCTTTTCCAGCTGTTTTTCCAGTAATGCGACCCAGCCCTGTTGCACCGGAATGCCAAATCCGGCACTAATGCTGTCTCCAACGATCAGAATTACGGGTTCTGCCCGGGCAATGGCCGGCAGAAAGAACAGTATCAAAAACAGATGACGGATGTTTATGCTGGCAGACACAGGCAATACCACTGAATACGCTCTCCGGATTAATTCTCTGACGAAAACCGTGACCACCGGTTCCCAACCGCTGACCATCTTGCAGGGCGTGAATATCGATATCAAGTCAGGCGAGAGCCTGGCCATCGTCGGCACCTCCGGCAGTGGTAAATCAACCCTGCTGGGCATTATGGCCGGACTTGATCTGCCGACTGATGGCGAAGTGGTATTACTGGGCCAGCCGTTGTCTGAACTGGATGAAGATCAGCGCGCCGCGGTGCGGGCCAGCGGCGTCAGTTTTGTATTTCAGAACTTTCAGCTGCTGCCGGGGCTGACTGCTCTGGAAAACGTTATGTTGCCGCTGGAAATCCGCAGTGAGAAAAATGCCCGTGAGCAGGCCACGGCGCTGTTGCAGAACGTAGGGCTGGGAGAGCGCCAGCTGCATTATCCGGCGCAACTGTCGGGGGGCGAGCAACAGCGCGTCGCTATTGCCCGTGCCTTCGCCGGCAGTCCGGATATTCTGTTCGCTGATGAACCCACGGGTAACCTCGACAGCCAGACCGGCCGTCAAGTGGAGGATTTACTGTTTGAGCTCAATCAGGCCCGGGGAACCACACTGGTGCTGGTCACCCATGATGAGCGCCTGGCCCACCGCTGTCAGCGGCGGGTGCATATGAGTGGTGGGCAGCTGCAGGAGATGACCGGCGGGGAGGGCTCCCTGTGATTCTGCGTATGGCCAGCCGTCTGCTGTGGCGTGAAGCGCGCAGCGGCGAGCTCAGTCTGATTCTGGCAGCCTTGCTCATCGCCGTGGTATCGACCACCGCCATTGCTTTATTCAGTGCGCGGCTGGAGCTGGCGATGGAAGCCAGATCCAACGATATGCTGGGCGCCGATCTGCGCCTGCAGTCCACCTCAGAGCCGGACCCTGCCTGGCGCCGGCAGGCGCAGTCGCTGGGCTTAAACACCGCCCGCACACTGACCTTTCCGTCGGTGGTTTTGTTTGGGGAAGAAATGACGCTGGCGGCCATCAAGGCGGTGGATGATGGCTACCCGTTGCGCGGTTCATTGCGGGTACGTAAAGGGGAACAGCAGGCGGCGGCTCAGTCCCATGGCCCGGCGCCGGGCAATGTGTGGGTGGAACCCAGATTACTGGCCCTGCTGAATGCACAGCTGGGCGATACGGTGGAACTGGGGACGTCAGAATTTACCGTGACCGGCATTATCACCGAAGAAAGTGATCGTGGCGGTAATTTCTATAACCTGTCCCCGCGGCTGATGATGAACTGGCAGGATCTGGAAGACACCGGACTGACCGCCGCCGGCAGTCGTCTGCGCTGGCGTATTCTGGTCACCGGCGATGCCCGGGCCATTGATCAGTGGCGTGAGTCCGGGGAACTGAAACCCAATCAGCGTTTTGAATCGCTGGAAGATGGTAATCAGGCCGTTGCCCGTACCCTGAACCGGGCCAAGCGTTATCTGGGCATTGCTGCTCTGTTATCCGTGGTTCTGGCCAGTGTCGCGGTGGCGATCAGTGCACGGCGTTATGCGTCCCGCCATTTTGATATCAGTGCACTGATGCGTACCTTTGGTCTGGCGCGTCGTCAGGTGTGGCGCATCTATGCCACGCAGCTGATCATGCTGGGGCTGGCGGCAACCGCCGTGGGCCTGTTACTGGCGGCCGCTCTGCAGGCCCTGTTACTGCACCTGTTAGCCGGCGTTGTTCCCGCCGATTTGCCACCGGCTCCCTTATCAGCCTGGTTGCTGGGGGCCAGCTCTGGCCTGCTGACGCTGCTGGGGTTTGCCTTGCCTTACCTGATGCCGCTGGCGCGGGTGACGCCGTTGCGCGTACTGCGCCGCGATCTGGAGCCGGTGCCATTGTCCGGCTGGCTGATTACCTCGCTGGCGCTGGTGGCGCTGACCCTGCTGCTTTATCTGTTTACCCATGATCTGGCGTTGACGCTGGGCATGATGGGCGGCGGCAGTGTATTGATTCTGCTGATGCTGCTGGCACTGGTGTTTGTGATCCGGCGGCTGCAGCGCCGTTTTGCACAACGGACGCTGCCGCTGGTGGTGCGCTTTGCCTGGCAGCATATCAGCCGCAACAGCCGCCAGAGCGCCGGCCAGATTCTGGCCTTTGCGTTAACCCTTATGGTGATGGTGGTGATCGGCGGACTGCGCACCGATCTGTTGGCCGACTGGCAGGCCAGTTTGCCGGACGACGCGCCCAATGTGTTCGCCATTAATATTCAGTCATATGAGGTTGATGATTTCCGGGCCTCACTGGAAGACGCAGGGCTGCAGCATCAGAAACTGTATCCCATGGTGCCGGGCCGCTTACTGACCATCAATGGTGACAGTGTGCAGGATCTGCAGGTCGCCGATGATCCGGCGATTAACCGCGATCTGGCACTGACTTCCGACAGCGATCTGCCGCCGTCCAATGAGGTGGTGGAAGGCGACTGGCAAGTTCTGGCCAGCGGCGATCATGAAGTATCCATCGAACAGCGGCTGGCACAGAGGCTGAATGTCGGTATGGGCGATACATTGGGATTTAACGCCGGTGGCCATGAGTTTGACGTCACGGTGACCAGTATCCGCAGTGTTGACTGGTCATCCATGACACCGAATTTTTATATGATGCTGTCTGCCGATGTGCTGAACGAACTGCCGGCAAGCTACATCACCAGTTTCTATCTGCCGCCGGATCAGCAATCTCTGCTGACCGGGATGATCCGTCAGTATCCGGGCATTACCCTGCTGGATATTCAGGCGGTTCTGAATCAGGTGCAGGGCTTATTGCAGCAGGTCTCTCTGGCGGTGGAAGTCATCCTCATCTTTGTGCTGGCGGCGGCCCTGCTGGTCATGCTGTCATCGCTGGTGGCGGCGATGCCGGAACGGCTGCGGGAAGGCGCTGTGGTGCGCACACTGGGTGGTAACTCCGCCTTTCTGCGGCGCAGCCAGTTAACCGAGTTCGCCCTTTTGGGGGCTGTGTCGGCGCTGCTGGCACTGATCGGCAGTGAGGTGGTGTGTTTCGCTCTGTATTACGGTCTGCTGGATATTCCGTATCAGGGGCAGGGTTGGGTCTGGCTATGGTTACCTTTTGCGGCCGCGGCGGGTCTGGCGCTGCCCGGCATGTGGCTGATGCGGCGTACGATCCATGTTGCCCCGCTGACCGTGCTGCGCGATCTGGTGGACTGATCGCCGGGCCTGGTCTGTATTCAGTACTGGCATAATGTTACTCTGTAACAATTAGGATGGGAGTAACTTATGATCCGCACGCACCTGATAACCGGCTTTCTTGGGGTCGGCAAAACCACAGCCATTCTTAACCTGCTGCAGCAAAAGCCTGCAGCAGAAAAGTGGGCGGTACTGGTGAATGAGTTCGGCGAAGTGGGTGTGGACGGCGCCATTCTTGAAAGCCAGGGTGCGGTGGTCAAAGAAATTCCCGGTGGCTGTCTGTGTTGTGTGTCCGGCCTGCCATTTCAGATTGGTCTGAATATGCTGATCGCCAAAGAAAAGCCGGATGTTCTGTTAATTGAACCCACCGGCCTTGGTCACCCCAGAAATATTCTTAATACGCTGGTTAACGGGCATTACCGCGAATTACTGACACCAGGCGCAAATCTGTGCATTCTCGATCCGCGTCACTTATCCGATGCCCGCTATACCGGGAACGATGTCTGGCAGGATCAGATTCAGTTAGCCGATATTCTGGTCGCCAACAAAACGGATATGGCCACGCCCGCTGACAGGCAGGCTTTCGAACAGCTGCTGGCGGATAGTCAGCCTGCTAAATCAGCCTCGGTATGGACCCAACAGGGAAGGATCGACAGCCAGCTATTGCAGGCAGAACACAATCCACAGCGTGTCGCTGTGAACCCTCACGCTCACGACCATCAGCACAGCCGCCAGGAGGATCTTGCGCCTCAGACGGCACTGGCCGAAGGTGAAGAGATCCGTCTGCTGGAAAACCACGGACAGGGGTATTTTTCTGTAGGTTGGTTAATTTCGGACAAATGGGTTTTTTCGGCGGAAAAAATCCGCAGCTGGCTGGCCGGGCTTAACGTGGAAAGGGCCAAAGGGATTGTGATTACCGATGAAGGCCCGCTGGTGATTAATCTGCGCGAAGGTGTTTTAACAGAAATGCCTACCCGCCATCCGGATGAAAGCCGCATCGAGTGTATTGCGGCACAGCCACTGGATGGCCAGAACTTACAAAATCACTTGTTATTAATGCGTGTATCATAAACAATCGTCGTAAAATGACAGTGGGAAAGCATTATGCGTATCGGGTGGTTGTTGGCGTTTTTTTTCTGTGTGCAGCTGCATGCAGAAACACTGGATATTGCCGCAGAAGATGCCTGGCCACCTTTTTCAGACAGCAATGGTGAAGGCTATTCCCGCCAGCTGGCTGAAGCCGCGTTCAGCCTGTCGGGAATCTCACTGAATATTCACACTGTACCTTATGCGCGGGCGTTGAGTATGACCCGCGCAGGAACGGTTGATGCCTGCTGGAATGTTACCCGTCAGCCCAGTACCGAAGTGGATTTTATCTTCGGGGAAATCCCCCTGTTTCAGGCGGCTGCCTCCTATTTTTATAAAAAAGGAAAAGCCCGTGGCTTTCATAAGCCGGAGGAAATCCCTGATGGTACTCGGGTGGCAGTGATTAATGGCTATGAATATGGCGAAGAATTCGAACACAATAAAAAGCGCTTTAACTTAGTTGAAGTATCAAAACAGTCACAGATGCTGGCATTACTGATGAATGAGCGTGTCGATGTGGCCATCCTGTTTGATCACGTGTTCGACTATATTATGGCCAGTGAATACCTCGATAAAAACGTATTCGAAAAAGGCTACACCAACCATATCAGTGATATTTATATCGCCTTCAGCCGCCGTAAACCGGATGCTGAGCATTACGCAAAAATGCTTGATGCCGGTTTGTTACAGCTGAAAGACAGCGGTGAATATGAACGTATTCTCAGCGCTGCGCCTGTCATTTAACTGAAGCGTCACTGTCATATAAAAACAATAAATCAGTAAGAAAAAAATAGACTCCCTGTAACACCTGCCATGCTAAATGTCCCGCGTACAAAAACATACAATTGGAGATGTGTATGAAAACGTCACGACTGAAAGCAGGGATTCTTTGTGCCACCTTATCCGGTGCGGCATTTACTACGGCTGCCCATGCCGAAATATTGATTAATGAAGTGGATGCAGATCAGGCCAGTACTGATACTGGTGAATTTGTTGAGTTGTACGATGGTGGTCTGGGGAATACTCCGCTTACCGGTTACTCGCTGGTCTTCTTTAACGGCAATAACAGCGACACGGCTTATCAGAATTTTGATCTCAGTGCATACACCACTGACGCTGACGGTTATTTTGTGCTTTGTGGTAACAGCAGTGTTGTAACCGGTTGTGATATGGATGTATCGCCAGACTCCAATTTAATTCAGAACGGTGCTGATGCGGTTGCCCTTTATTACGGTACCACGCCACAAACGGCGTCAACGGAAAATATCATTGATGCTTTGGTTTATGGCACCAATGATTCTGATGATACCGGCCTGCTGGCTTTATTAAATCCTGGCCAGCCTCAGGTCAATGACACCACCAGTGAATCCATGCAACGTTGCGCTAATGGTTCCGGTGGTGCGCTGAACACCAATACTTATACTCAGGCTGCCCCGACACCGGGCGCTGCGAATGCCTGTGGTGATGATCCAGTGCCTGACCCTGAACCCACCATCGGAGCCTGTGGTTCCACTGACCAACAGAATTTTCACCTGATCAGTGAAGTGCAGGGAGCAATCAGCAACATTAATAACGACGCCAGCCCGTTAAATGGTCAGACGGTTATTATTGAAGCGATCGTCACGACCGATAAGCAGGGTGGCTATCTGGCTAACGGCGAATATTCTTACCAATACAGTGGCTTCTGGCTGCAGGAAGAAGACACCGACCGCGATAACAACGCTGCCACTTCAGAAGGGATTCAGGTATACGACTACCGTGATGCCGTTGAGGTGGGCGATAAAGTCCGCATCATGGGTAAAGTATCAGAATACAATGGCGTAACTCAGTTGGGTAATATCAGCGACATTGTTATCTGTTCCTCAGACAACAGCCTGCCGGCGGCAACTCCGGTCACCCTGCCGGTTGAAAGCCTGACTCAGTGGGAAGCACTGGAAGGTATGCTGGTCAGCAATAATCAGAATCTGGTCGTCAGCGACCTGTATGGAACCGGTTACGGTTTCGGAAATTACGGGCAATTTGTGGTGTCTTCAGAACTGCATTTTCAGGGAACTGAAATTGCCTTACCTGAATCCGCTGAAGCACTGGCGGCTGTTGCTGCCCGTGAGCTGGATGTAGTGCTGATTGATGACGGTGTTTCTGCGGCTTACCCGGAATTTATTCCTTTCCCGGATGATACAGGTTTCTCGGCCGCCAATCCGATGCGCATAGGTTACCGGGTGCCGGCAGTGACGGGGGTTATGCACGCTTACTATGAAAATTACACCATTATTCCGTCTGACATCACCATCGACCCGGTGAATCAGCGTACTGCTGAACCCGTGATTGCGGCCGACGCCAACCTGGTGATCGTCGGCATGAATGTATTGAATTACTTCAATGGCGATGGCGAAGGCGGTGGTTTCCCGACCTCCCGTGGTGCTGCAACGGAAGAAGCATTTGACATGCAGAGCGATAAAATTGTCGCGGCACTGGATGCTATGGATGCAGATATTATCGGTTTAATGGAACTGGAGAATGACGGCTTTGGTGAAAACAGTGCGATTCAGGCTCTGGTTAATGAACTGAATGCGGTACAGGCTGCCGGCGACGAATACAGCATTGTTGATCCGGGTACCCCGGCTATCGGTAGCGATGAAATTACGGTCGGCCTGATATATCGTGCTGCAAAGGTTGCCACCGTTGGGTCGCCGGTTATTCTCAGCAGTGCAAACTCTCCGCTTGATGATGATGGCAACGCATTATTTATTGATGATAAAAACCGTCCGTCGTTAATCCAGTCCCTTACCTTCAACGGTCACACTTTTACCGTTGCGGTGAACCACCTGAAATCCAAAGGCTCAGCCTGTAATGAAGCAAATGAAGGTGAAGATGGCCAGGGTAACTGCAATATCACCCGTACCAAAGCCGCTCAGGCACTGGTGCAATTCCTTGCCACCGATCCGACCGGTTCCGGTTCTGATCAGTATATGATTCTGGGTGACCTCAATGCTTACAGCAAAGAAGATCCGATGCAGGTGTTCTATGACGCCGGCTATACCAATCTGAAATACACGGATGCCTCCACCGAAGAGCAGCCTTATTCTTATTCCTACAGTGGTTTCCTGGGCAGCCTGGATCATGCACTGGCCACCGATGATCTGAGCGCACAGGTTGTGAGTGTGGATGCCTGGCACATCAACTCGGTGGAAGACAGCCTGATGGATTATCAGACAGAAGCGAATGGTCAGAGTTATGATTCTGTGGATAACTATGCTGCCGCAGATGCTTACCGCTCTTCGGATCATGATCCGATTGTGATCGGTGTTAACCTTCCGGAGGATAATTCATCTCCGGGTCATGGTGACGACGATCATCATGGCCCGGGTCATGGCGATCATCACGGTGAAGATCACAACCCGCTGAAGCGTTTTTTGGTTGGTCTGATCCGCTGGATTTTCAGCTGGTTCTGAGGGATTGAGATCTGGCGTACTTAATCGCAGACATAATCAAGCCTGAGTATGCCCACTGCTGTGCAAAAGTTTGATACCATTCTGCCTACTATAAACGACTTTTAAATCCGCAGTGCCTGATGCCTCCCAGGGGAACTTAT
>CETQ01278703.1_pt1 | contig 39321 bp, 32 predicted proteins | sample 531261 | NCBI WGS metagenome assembly CETQ01 (sample SAMEA2622376, study PRJEB7988) | marine metagenome | biome: marine biome (ENVO:00000447); feature: surface water layer (ENVO:00002042); material: "saline water (ENVO:00002010), including plankton (ENVO:xxxxxxxx)" | depth 5 m
TGAGCCGGTCAGGGAATGAGCCGGTCAGGGAATGAGCCGGTCAGGGAATAGTCCGGAAGGAGCAGGCGTCAGGCGACGACCCGCATTTCCATTTCGCTGAGGTGATTTAAGAACAGGGTAAAAATCTCACTCTGCTGCGAGGTATTTAAGCGGCTGTGAATATTTTTACGGTGCACTTTTACCGTGCCGACACTGATGCTCAGCTGGTCGGCAATGGACTGAGAGCTGTGGCCCTGCAGAATCAGCGCCGTAATTTCCTGTTCGCGACGGGTCAGCACGCCCTGGCCGAAGGTACGCAGCGCCTGCTCCAGCGTGCTGCGGCTGCGGCTTTGCGGCAGATATTCATCACAGTTAGACAGCCAGAACTGACGCACCAGGGACGACAGAATGGCCTGCTGTTCCTGCAGGCGGTTCATTTCTGTGCGGGTAATACAACCCAGCGCGGATTTGCGTCCCAGTGAAATGGCCATCACGCTGCGCTCATCCAGCTGCACCAGCAGGTTGATTTCGTCCACCAGATCAAACGCCTGGTAGCAGCTCTGGTAGTACTCACTCTGGGTAAAGGAGTCCGGCGCCAGGCTGCTGATGCGGCTGATGGCCGGAGCCTCGTCTTTCTGCACGGCGTTGTACACGGGGTCCAGCAGATAGCTGCGCTTCAGATACAGGCTGAGCGCCGGGCTGAGGGTATCGGTTTCGGTATATACCAGTGCCGGACGGCTGCCATGCTGGTAAACCAGCATCAGGCAGGTGTCGAAATGGCACAGCTTTTTAAGATACTTCTCCAGCTCAGTGGGGAAACTGGTTAAGCGGATATGATCAACCAGGTTCGCTAACTGCTTACAATCTGCTGAATCGGCCATGTTACAGAGCTCCTGCGGCTTTGGCGCTTTCCAGTGTGAGGTCGAGGCAATACACCGCTTTTTCACACAGTTCATCGATTTCGGCTTTGCTGATCACCAGCGGCGGCGACAGAATCATACGGCTGCCGGTGGCGCGCATAATTAAACCATTATTAAAGCAGTGATCACGACAGACCATGCCGATATCATAGTCGGATGGAAAGGCTTCTTTGTTGGCTTTGTCTTTCATCAGCGCCATACCGGCAACAAGGCCGACACTGTCTATGTGGCCGACCAGTGGATGCTGGCCAACGGTCTCACGCAGTTTTTTCTGGAAGTAGGGGGCAATCTCTTCCTGCAGGCGCTCGACGATTTTTTCCTCTTTCATGATCTCGATGGTCTTCAGCGCCACGGCGGCCGATACCGGGTGACCGGAATAGGTGTAGCCGTGGTTGAAATCGTCATCGTGCTCAATCAGCGCATTGGCCACGCGGTCGCCAACGGCAACGGCGGCGATGGGCAGATAACCGGAAGACAGGCCTTTGGCCATAGAGATCATATCCGGCTCGATACCAAAGGTTTCGCTGCCGAACCAGTTGGCCGTGCGGCCGTAACCACAGATCACTTCATCGGCGACCAGCAGAATGTCGTACTTTTTACAGATACGCTGAATTTCCGGCCAGTAGGTGGCAGGCGGGATGATCACACCGCCGGCGCCCTGTAATGGCTCACCAACGAAGGCGGCGACATTATCCGGACCGACTTCGAGGATTTTGTCTTCCAGTGCGCGGGCGCAGACCAGACCAAACTCGTCTTCGCTCATGTCACCGCCTTCGCCATACCAGTAGGGCTGACGGATGTGTTCAATATTCGGTACCAGTGGCGCGCCCTGCTTATGCATACCACCCATGCCGCCCAGACTGGTGCCGCCGATGGTGGAACCGTGGTAAGCGTTTTCACGGGCAATCAGGATGTTGCGGTAAGGTTTACCTTTGATGGCCCAGTAATGACGGGTCAGACGGATCACAGTATCAATGGCTTCAGAGCCGGAACCGGCGAAAAAGATATGGTTCAGGTCGCCCGGTGTCACACTGGCGATGGCTTCAGCCAGTTTTGCCGCCGGGGTATGCGTGGTCTGGAAGAAGGTGTTGTAGTACGGCAGCTCGTTCATCTGCGCCGCAGCCACCTCGGCCAGCTCTTTGCGGCCATAGCCCAGATTCACACACCACAGGCCAGCCATGCCGTCGAGCAGCTTCTGACCGTCTTCATCCCATACATACACACCTTCACCCCGGGTAATCACACGGGCGCCTTTTTTGTTCAGGGCTCCGGTGTTGGTGAAAGGATGCAGGTGATGGCCGGCGTCCTGTTTCTGGATATCTGACTGGCTCATGTGGCGAACTCCTGAGCTGGGTTTGGATTTAAAATGTGATCACAATTTTGTGATCACAAAATGAAAGTTGCAAGTCCTGTTCGATTTTACTGGCCTGATTGTCAGCTTTGGCGTCTGAGCGTACCTGAGATCCGGCAGGAAAGTCAGTTAAGAAGCTGCTGCAGTTTGCTGGGGATTTTGGCGAAGGCACAACCGTCACGGATATCGGCGGCGATGGCCATCTGCAGGGCCAGCGGATCGTGTTTTTCGATGGCGGCCAGTGCCTCCTGGTGACGGTCAATCTGGTAGTACTCGTCCAGACTCTCCGCCGACAGGCGCATAAAGGGCCCCAGCTGCAGCCACAGGCTCTCGATTAACGGCTGGGTTACCTGATGCGGATGCGCTGTGTATATGGTGCGGTGAAAGGCCTGATTCAGGCGCGTCACATTCTCCGGATCACTGTTGGCTTCGGCTTCGTCAATCTCAGCATCAATGGCCGTCAGGCGCTGCAAACAGTCTTTGTCTATGTACGGCAGCGCGCGTTCTGCGGCATGGGATTCGAGCGTGATTCTGGCCTCGACCAGTTCGTTGAATTTCATCGCCGTCATGCGCGGCACCATCACCCGGCGGTTGCCCTGAATCTCCAGTGCGCCCTCGGCCGACAGCTGGCGCAGGGCCTCCCGTACCGGCATCGGCGACACCTCCAGCAATCCTGCCAGTTCACGGATGGTCAGCGCCCGCCCGGGGGGAATCTGGCCCAGCAGAACGGCGTTGTGCAGCGTGTCGTATACCCATCGGGTGATAGTTACAGCCTCATCGCGCTGGGCTAGTGTGATGGTTATGGGTGTGTGCTTATCCATATCGCTGGTATCGGTCTCTCGGTATTTTCGGGGATTGCCAGTGAGTGACTTTGTGATCACAATTAAGCATATAGTGTTTCAGGTGCCGACGGCCAGTCGTCACCGATTAATAATGATCCGGTGTTCCCATGGAAAATGATTTTGACCTCTTTGTCGTCGATCTGAACGGTAACCTGCGCGGCAAACGCCTGCTGGGTGACTCTCTGGAAAAAGTGATGGAAGAGGGAATTAAACTGCCACGTTCGGTGGCTGGCCTCGATTTCTGGGGTGACGATGTACCCGATAACGGCCTGGTGTTTGAAACCGGCGACAATGACGGCATCTGTATGCCGATTCAGTCCCGGCCTGTGCCTGTGCCCTGGACCAAAAAAGAACGGCATCAGTTGCACGCCATGATGGAAAACCCGGATGGCACGCCATTCGATGTGGACCCGCGCCAGGCGCTGAAAAACATCGTCGATAAATTCCATGCCCGCGGCTGGTATCCGGTGATGGCGACTGAGCTGGAATTTTATCTGATGGATGGCACGGCGGAAGAAGAACAGCGCCCCAGACCGCCGGTGCTGGATAAAAGCCATGGCCGCCGTCTGAATACCAGTGATGCCTATTCCATCGAAGATGTGGATGGGCTGGAAGACTTTTTTGCCGAAGTGCGCGAATGCTGTGACGCCCAGGGCGTGATGGCCGACACCATTATTTCTGAACTCGGCCCCGGCCAGTTTGAAATTAACCTCAAGCATGTGGCTGATCCACTCAACGCCGGTGACCAGGCCATCTGGTTTAAACGCATGGTGAAGGGGATTTCACGTAAATACGGCTACAGCTCCACCTTTATGGCCAAACCCTATGCCGATCATTCCGGCAGCGGTTTTCACGTGCACTTTTCACTGCTCGATAAAGACGGCAACAACCTGTTTGACGACGGTGGTGATGAAGGCACTGAGATGCTGCGCATGGCCATTGCCGGGATGATAGAAACCATGCCGGAATGCATGCTGATGTTCGCGCCGCATCTGAATTCCTACCACAGATTCCAGGACGGCTCACACGCGCCTGTGTACGCCTGCTGGGGTTATGAGAACCGCACCACGGCGGTACGGGTGCCGGAAAGTGAACCCGTAGCACGCCGTATTGAGCACCGTGTTTCAGGGGCTGACGCCAACCCGTATCTGGTGCTGGCGGCGGTATTAACCGGAGCATTACACGGTATCGAAAACCAGCTGCAGGCACCGCCCGATGTTGAAGGTGATGCTTACGCTATTGCTGACCAGTCCATTCGGTTACCATCCAGCTGGCGTATGGCCATTGACCGTCTTGAGAAAGCGGGTGCTGTGCGTCACTATCTGGGAGACGAATTTGTGGATGTTTTCTGTGCGGTAAAACGCCATGAGCACAGTTTACTGAATAAACGCATCTCGGATATTGAATACGAATCCTATCTCGGGCTGTTGTAAACCGGCCGCGGATATCGTGGGATTCTGCAAGAATGAGCACTTTGTCGGTCCGGCAAAGTGTTTATCCCCGCCAGCGGGGATAATACCCTCGCGGGGGTATGGGTTGAGACAGGCCGCTCCGCTATTTTCATCGACATAGCAAAAAGACCGGCACAAGATCCTTGCCTGTTTAACGCAGGCAATAATTTCTGATACCCCGGGCCAGCGCAGGCCGGAAATATGGTAGTTTTTTTATGACAACAGAAGAAAAATCCAACCAGACGAATTCTGATACGAACCCGCTCACGGCCCCCGTGCCGGACTTATGGCGCGACCCTAATGCCACACCTTTTGTGGAAATTGAAAACATAACGAAAAAGTTCGGTGATTTTACCGCCGTTGATAACGTCAGCCTGAAAATCTACAAACGCGAACTCTTTTGTCTGCTGGGTGGTTCCGGTTCCGGTAAAAGTACCCTGCTGCGCATGCTGGCAGGATTCGAAGCGCCGACCTCCGGACGTATTCTGATTGACGGTGTTGATATGGCGGGCATTCAGCCATGGAACCGGCCGGTCAACATGATGTTTCAGTCGTATGCGCTGTTCCCGCATCTGTCGGTGGAGAAAAACGTCGGCTTTGGTCTGCGCCGCGATGGCATGGCCGAAGAGGATGTGAAGCGCCGGGTGAAGGAAATGCTGGACATGGTTCAGCTCGGTCATCTGGCCAAGCGTAAACCTAACCAATTATCAGGCGGGCAACGTCAGCGGGTGGCGTTAGCCCGCTCTTTGATTAAGCGCCCGAAACTGCTGTTGCTGGATGAGCCGCTCGGCGCACTGGATAAAAAACTGCGTGAAGAAACTCAGTTTGAGCTGATCAACCTGCAGGAAGAACTGGGTGTCACCTTTATTGTGGTAACCCACGACCAGGAAGAAGCCATGACCCTGTCGACCCGTATCGGCGTGATGAATCATGGTGAAATTGTGCAGGTCGGTGAGCCGCATGATATTTATGAATATCCGAACAGCCGCTATGTTGCACAGTTCGTCGGCTCGGTAAATATGATTGCCGGTAAAGTCTCCGTCGATGAAGTGGATCACGTGGTGGTGGAATCGGAAGAAGCCGGTTGCACCATGCGCATCGACCACGGCATCAGCTGTGCCCCTAATCAGGAAGTGCATGTTGCCCTGCGGCCGGAAAAAATCATGGTCGCCCATGACAAGCCGGAGCAGGACCTTAACTGCATGAAAGGCCGCATTGAAGAAATTGCCTACATGGGCAGTCTGTCGGTGTTCCGCGTGCGTCTGCCAAGCGGTAAAGAAATCCGCGTCACTCAGCCAAACTATGCCCGCGATATGGGGGCACGCTTCACCTGGGAAGATGAAGTCTATCTGTATTGGGATGTCGACAGCAGCGTGGTACTGACCGTATGAGTAAACTTCCGGGGCTCGCCCGCGTGGGTGAAGTGCTGGCAAACCGCAAGCTGCCGGCACTGGTAATGAAAGTGAACTGGGGTCGCCAGATGGTGATCTCAATTCCTTTCCTATGGCTTGCCATTTTCTTCTTTATTCCGTTTGTGGTGGTGCTGAAAATTTCGTTTTCAGAAGCCGCCATCGCCATTCCGCCGTTCTCGGATTTATTTGAATGGGACCCGGACGGCGCTTATGCGACCTTTAAACTGAACCTGGGCAACTTCCTGTTTCTGCTGGAAGATACTTTCTATCTGGATGCCTATTTAAGTTCGGTCAAAATTGCAGCCATCGCCACAGCACTGACCTTGATTGTCGGTTTTCCGATGGCCTATCTGATTGCCCGCGCAGAACCGAACCGTCGCCTGTTTCTGCTGGCGCTGGTGATTCTGCCGTTCTGGACGTCCTTCCTGCTGCGGGTTTACGCCTGGATGGCGCTGCTGAAACGCGGTGGTCCGATAAACGATATTCTGATTGCCTTCGGCTTTATTGATGAGCCCATCCGCATGCTGCAGACCGACTTTGCTGTGTATATCGGCATTGTTTATACCTACCTGCCATTTATGATTCTGCCGCTCTATTCAGTGATCGAAAAACTGGATGGCAGTCTGCTGGAAGCGGCTGAAGACCTTGGCTGTCGTCCCATTCAGAGCTTCTTCCTGGTAACGGTGCCTATGGTGATGCCAGGTATTATTGCCGGTTGTCTGCTGGTGTTTATTCCGGCCGTCGGTGAATACGTGATTCCGTCCCTGCTGGGTGGTTCCGATACCCTGATGATCGGTCGTGTGTTGTGGGATGAGTTCTCCATTAACCGTGACTGGCCAATGGCGTCGGCGGTTGCCATCGTTATGCTGGTGGTACTGGTCCTGCCGATTATGTTTGTCCGTAACCGCATTGGTAATAAGGGGGAAGTGTAATGAAACGCAGATCCTACTTCCTCATGTTCACGGCACTGCTGGGGTTTATCTTCCTGTACGTGCCGATGATCTCGCTGGTGATCTACAGCTTTAACAAATCCAAGCTGGTGGGCGTCTGGGGTGGCTGGTCGCTGAAATGGTACGGTGAGCTGTTCCAGAACGAACAGATTATCGACGCGGCATTGCTGAGCTTTAACATCGCCTTTATCACCTCCTGCCTGGCGGTGATACTCGGCACCATGGCAGGCTTTGCGCTGACCCGTATGGGGCGCTTCAAAGGCAAAATGCTGTTGTCCGGCTGGATTACAGCTCCGCTGGTGATGCCGGAAGTGATTACCGGTCTGTCGCTGCTGTTGCTGTTCGTGACCATGGAGAGCCTGTTTGGCTGGCCGGCAGAACGCGGCACCCTGACCATTATTATTGCCCATACCACCTTCTGTATGGCGTATGTTGCTGTGATCGTACAGTCGCGGCTGGCCGATATGGACGAGTCGCTGGAAGAAGCCGCCATGGACTTGGGCGCCAAGCCTTCGTCGCTGTTCTTCCTGGTGACGCTGCCGCTGATCGCCCCGGCCATTATTTCCGGCTGGCTGCTGTCCTTTACGCTGTCGCTGGACGATCTGGTGATCGCCAGCTTTGTTTCCGGCCCGGGTAACAGCACCTTACCGATGGTGATTTTCTCCAAGGTGCGCCTTGGTGTTACACCGGAAGTGAATGCTCTGGCAACGCTGATGATTCTGATTGTGGCTGTCGGTGTGGTTGTGGCTATGCTGCAGATGCGCCGTAAACAGAAAAACGACGAAACCGAAGCGTAACGCCGCAGGGCTGTGAATGCTGCCGCTGCTTTTCTTCCGCCTGCACGGGTCCGTGCAGGCGCTTCTGTTGTGCTGAACGCAGCAACAGATCCGACCGCTATTTCTTACAGGTAATAAAATGAAAATTGGTATTCTTGCAGCCGGTACGACACCGGATGAACTGACTGACCGCTACGACACTTATGCGCAGATGTTTGTTGATCTGCTGGGTAAAGCCGGAGCCGATTTTGAATACGCCGTCTACGATGTGCGCGATGATGTGTTTCCGCAATCCGCCGGAGAATGCGATGGCTGGATTATTTCCGGGTCCAAATTCAACGTGTATCAGAAGCTGCCGTGGATGCTGAAACTGGAAGCACTGATTACCGAGATTGACCGGCTGGGGAATCCCATTGTCGGTATCTGCTTCGGTCACCAGATTGTGGCTGAAGCCATGGGCGGCAAAGTGGATAAATACGAAGGTGGCTGGGGTGTGGGCCTGCATACTTACCGTCTGACGGACGCCGCCGACATCACCGACATGCCGGAATTCACCATTAATGCCATGCACCAGGATCAGGTGATCGTTAAGCCGGAAAATGCCCGGGTGTTCGCTGAATCGGATTTCTGCCGTTACGCCGGTTTGCTGTATGGCGATCATATTATGACCTTCCAGGCGCATCCGGAATTTACCATCCCCTACGAACAGGATCTGGTCGCTGCGCGCAAAGGCAGTGTGGTGCCGGACGATGTGGCCGACGAAGGTCTGAAGACCGTCTGTGCGGCGGGCGCTGAGACCGATTCTGTGGAAGTTGGGAAATGGATGGCCGCCTTCCTGACGCGGGGCAGCAAAGGCCAGTAAAACCTGTCGGCGGCTGCCGGTCGCGGCCTGCCTACCAGACCCAGCGGAACGCTTTGCGGAAGTGTTCCGTTGCCTTCTCGCGGATAATCTCGCCGTGGGCCATCACAATCCGCTGTGGTTGCCAGTTCAGAATCGTCTGCACATGTTGCCGGGCTCTGTGCTTGCCGAATAAAAAACTGGTACGCCAGTCGATCGGTGTTTTGCCGTTGGGCGCCAGAATACCGCTGAGGCGGGCCAGCAGGCGTTTCAGCGGGGTAAAATGGCGCGGATTAAAGTTCTCAATCAGGTCCGTCAGAATCAGAGTTGAACTGGCGCGGTGAAAGAACACGCACTCCTGCATCGCCGGTGAACCGGTAAACAATAATTGCTCAATATCGCTGTGCCATGGGTATTGACCGTGCTCTGTCAGCAGACCGGTGAAATCAATATCCGGCCGTTTCTTCGCGACTTCGCGGGTGCCGTACGTCTGTGCGTCCGGGAAGGCCTGCGCCCAGTCGCTGATAAACAGATGATGCAGATGGTTGGGGGCAATCAGCCACTCAACCTTGCCCAGCGCAGAAACTTCCTGCTGCAGACTGTCCGTCAGGCGGATCGGGCTGTGCACCCACAGACGCTCCCCGGGCAGCCGTACCACCGTCATACGTGTGCTGTAGGGCAGCGTAAAGAAGGGAACCGTTTCTCCATCAAATATCCATATATGATCGGCCAAGGCTTCCATCATTGAGCTCCTGAAAGTAAGAGGGCTGCCGGGCTCGGGCATTCGCCCGCCGGTTATTGCTGTCACTCTGACTGCCCGGTGGGCTGGGAGTTTCCCTTAATGCTTCACCGCTGCCTGTTGTGCATCATTTTTGGGCTGTGGCGGATACAAAGCTGACTGCCCGGAGAGATGCCTTCTGCGCATGATGAACAGATACAAAGCTGACAGCCCGGAGAGATGCCTGCTGTAGTTGATGAGCGGATACAAAAACAAAGCTGCCCGGAGATGCCTGCTGTACTTGATGAGCGGATACAAAAACAAAAAAGCCCCGCAGTGCGGGGCTTAAATACCTGTTTTAACCGAAAGGTTAAAGAACTCCGGATCAGCGACCTGTTTTGATATCAGTCCAGGTGCGGGTCAGGACACGGTCGATTTTCACGCCGCGGATTTTACTCGGGAAGAGTTTTTTCTTGGTGGCTTCGCTTGGGTAAACCGCCGGGTTGTTGGTGATTTCCGGATCCTGATATTTGGCTGCTTCCGTGTTCGGGTTAGCATAAGCCACATAGTCTGTCATACGGGCAATCACTTTTGGTTCCAGTACATAGTTGATGAACTTCAGCGCTGCATCCGGGTTTTTGGCATCCGCAGGAATCGCCATCATATCGAACCAGATCTGAGTACCTTCTTTCGGAATGGTGTACTCAATGCTGACACCGTTGTCGGCTTCTTCAGCCTGATACTGAGCCATCAGTACGTCGCCGGACCAGCCCACAGTGACACACATTTCGCCGTTTGCCAGTGCATCGATATAACCGGAAGAAGCAAACTTGGTCACGTAAGGACGCAGTTCTTTCAGCAGTTTGGCCGCTTCACTCTCAGCTTTGTAATCGCCGATTTTGGTGCTGTTCGGATCCAGACCAACGTAGTGCATAACCAGCGGGTAGATTTCATCGGAAGAGTCGAGGAAGTTCACACCACACTCAGACAGTTTTTTCAGGTTTTCCGGTTTGAATACCAGATCCCAGCTGTCGACCGGTGCGTCTTCGCCCAGAATTTCTTTCACTTTTTCAACGTTGTAACCAATACCTGTGGTACCCCACATGTAAGGCACGCCGTAAGCGTTATCCGGGTCCTGGCTGGCGAGTACTTCCATCAGGTCTTTGTCCAGATATTTGTAATTAGGCAGTTTGGATTTATCCAGCTTCTGGAAAACACCGGCCTGTACCTGACGGCCCAGGAAGTGAGAAGAAGGAACAACCAGGTCGTAACCTGAAGTACCGGCCAGCAGTTTGGCTTCCAGCACTTCGTTGCTGTCGAACACGTCGTAGGTAACGTCGATACCGGTTTCTTTTTCAAACTCAGGAATGGTTTCTTCGTCGATGTAGTCTGCCCAGTTGTAGATGTGCAGTTCTTCTGCCTGGGTGGCTGGTGCAATGCCTGCCAGTCCCAGCGTAATGGCTGCAACAGACAGCTTCAGACGCGACTTCAGAGTTTCCTTCATGTTATTTCCTCTCACAGGTTCAGGAGTTCAAGTTATCAATTTATCAGGGGTTTCTGCATTTGTATGCAGTGTCCGGGCCTGTTTTATACACTTTTTTCAGGCTCACAGGGCTGTCGAAAAGTACCGCTCCGGCAAAGCCGGAAAAACAGCCTATAACCACTTTAAATATCTTCTTGTGGGGCTGAACTACCCATTGAGGGGTAGATCAGCACCAATTGCCCACTTTATACATTTAACAGCAGATGTTCACGCTCCCAGGAGCTGATCACCTTATGGAAGGTTTCGTACTCAGCACGTTTCACGCCAATAAATGCTTCAACGAAATCGGAACCCATAATGTCACGCAGTTCGGGGCAATCCTCCAGCAGACGCAGGGCTTCTTCCAGCGTCCGGGCCAGCTCAACGGTATCGCCTTCTTCGGCGGCGGCATCATAGGTTGGCTTGGTGGGTTGCAGTTTGCCTTTCATACCCAGATAGCCACACGCCAGGGTGGCGGCAATGGCCAGATACGGATTGCAGTCAGCACCGGGGAAGCGGTTCTCAATCCGGGTGGCTGCCGGCACAGCTTCCGGAATGCGCAGACCGGCGGTGCGGTTATCAATGCCCCACTTCATATTGATCGGTGCGGCAATTTCTGGTGCAAAACGACGGTAAGAATTCACATTCGGTGCAAAAAAGGGCAGTGCATGGGGCGTATATTTCTGTAAACCGCCCAGGTAGTGGTAGAAGGTTTCACTGAAGGTGCCGTCTTCCTGCACAAACACATTTTGCCCGGAAGTGACATCGATCAGACTCTGGTGAATGTGCATGGCGCTGCCCGGCTCATTCTGCATGGGTTTGGCCATAAAGGTGGCGTAGACGCCGTGCTTCATCGCGGTTTCACGCAGAGTGCGTTTGAAAAAGAACACCTGGTCGGCAAGGTACAGTGGCGTGCCGTGCAGGAAGTTGATTTCCATCTGCGCAGCACCGGATTCGTGGATCAGGGTATCCACTTCCAGATTCATCGCCTCACAGTAGTTATACAGGGTATCAATGACCGGGTTGAATTCGTTGGCGGCATCGATGCTGTAAGAGCGGCGGGCGGTTTCACGGCGCCCGGAACGGCCGGTGGCCGGACGGATTTCAGAATCCGGGTCGAGGGTTTTCTCAACCAGGTAAAACTCCATTTCCGGCGCCACGATGGGCTGCAGCCCTTCTTTTTCGAACAGGTTCAGTACCCGGCGCAGCACGGCGCGGCTCGACATAGGATGCGGCTGCCCGTCAGACGTGAAGCAGTCATTAATCACCTGTGCCGTAGGCTCATCCGCCCAGGGAACCAGACGCAGTGTGCTGCCGTCCGGCCGCAGGTGCATATCGCGGTCGCTGGCATCCACCAGATCATAATGGTTATCGGCCCAGTCACCGGTGACGGTCTGAACCAGAATGGTTTCCGGCAGACGGCCGCCTTTTTCAGCCAGGAATTTTTTGGTGGGATAAAATTTACCCCGGGCATTACCTGTCATATCTGGCAGGATGGATTCGACTTCGGTAATACCATGTTCTGTGAGAAACCTTTCCAGGGCTTCCATAAATCACCTTTGCGCTTACGCATAACTTATTGATTTTAGACCTATATTCGGCCCCCGTTTGAAAAGGGGCGGCGGGAATACTGCAATCGCAGACGGCAGTAAAAAACCGATAACGTACCGGGAAGGTCATAACCCGAATCATTATTCGGGTTATAGATTATGTAAAGGCGTCGGGTAAATCAATCTGCAGCCTGTGAAAATGTTCAGAATGTAAGCTGTAAAAAACTCAAAACCTGAAGTATTATTCGGTTTATGGTCCCGGTAAGGGTAGTAAATACAGGCTTCATAGCCTGACATACATAAGGTTTTGAAGATGAGCAGTACCGGTTACGAAGACAGCTACTATGTTGATACCGCCATTGATATTGGCGCTTTTAAGCCACTTCAGGGCGAAACAGAAGCGGATGTCTGTATTATCGGGGCCGGTTTCACTGGCCTGTCCGCCGGGCTGCATCTGGCAGAGCGTGGCTATTCCGTTGCCCTGCTGGAGGCTAACCGCGTGGGCTGGGGCGCTTCCGGCCGCAATGGCGGGCAGGTGTGTCAGGGGCATAATCAGGATGCAGAAGATCTGGTGGCCAAAGTCGGTATGAAAGACGGCAAAGCGCTGTTTGATATGTCGGTGGAATCCGTCGGGCTGGTGCGCGAACTGATCGAAAAACACAATATTGAATGTGACCTGAAAAAGGGCATTGCCTACGTCGCGGCACGTAAATCCGACGTTAAAGAAATGCACGCCTCAACGACCTACATGCAGAACGAAATGCAGTACGACCGGGTGCGCCATCTGAGTACCCCGGAAGTCCAGGAAATGCTGGGTACCGACCGTTATTTCGGCGGTAAACTCTGGCTGGATGCGCTGCACCTGCATCCTATGAATTATGTGCGCGGGCTTGCCAAAGCCGCCGCGGACGCCGGTGTGCGTATTTACGAAAACAGCCGGGTGAGTGATTATCGTGCCGGCAAAGATGCCGAAGTCAACACCGCCAACGGTAAGGTGAAAGCGCGTTATATTCTGGTGGCCTGTAATGGTTATCTGGACAAACTGGAACCACGGGTGGCCGGTAAAATTATGCCCATCCGCAGCCTGATGCTGGCCACGGAACCTCTGTCGGATGAAATGTGCAAACGCATCAACCGCGATGACGTGGCGGTGGCGGATTCCAAGTTCGCAGTGAACTATTTCCGCACCGCCGGTGATAACCGTCTGCTGTGGGGCGGCCGCGAAACCTACACCGGCCGTCTGCCGAAAGATGTCGGTCAGTTTGTGCGCGGCGCCATGGTCGAGCGTTACCCTTATCTGAAAGACGTGAAAATTGACTACGGCTGGTCCGGTCAACTGGCGATTACCCTGAACCGTCAGCCGCATTTTGACCGCCTGGAAGACAACCTGTTTGTGGCCCAGGGCTACTCCGGCCACGGCGTTGCGCTGGCGACGCTGGGCGGCAAACTGATGGCCGATGCTATTTCCACCTCGGCAGAAAAATTCGATATTTTTGCCCGTTATCCCACACCGACCTTCCCGGGCGGCACCCTGTTGCGTAAACCTGGCCATGTGCTGGGGATGATGTACTACGTACTGCGCGATAATCTGATCTGATGCCGGTCAGCGGCGATCTGCCCTGATGCTGACAGCATAAAAGGGGCGGATTGTCGGTCATTTTTGTGGCCGGGTCCGCGCTGATCCCGGGTTGAGAATGTTACGCTCCGGCGGAGCAGGTATAATCCTGACCAATACTCAGTAACGCTCAGTGCGCCCAATCAGGACACCTTGACTGCATGACCAGAGACGCCGTGGACAAAAAACAAAAAAAGCAGAATCTCGCGCCCAGAAATGCCCCGGTTCAGGGGCGGTCACGGGAGCGCTCGCGACAGATTCTGGATGCCACCAGTGAGTTACTGGAAGAAGTCGGCTTCGACGACCTGAACACCATTCTGATTGCCAAGGCCGTGGGGATTTCGGTCGGCTCTCTGTATCACTACTTTCCCAATAAACACGCCATTCTGTTTGCCATGGGCAGCCGCTGGCTGGAAGAAGTGGAAGATGTGCTGAACAGCATGGCGCTGTGGCCCATCGAAGAGATGCCGCTGGACGAGCTGGTGGACCGGATGCTGGCCGCCAACCTGAAAGTGTACAAACAACAGAAAGCCATTCTGACGCTGGTGCAGGCCATGTTTGCGGTGCCGGAACTGCGCGAACTGGATGAACGCCACGATGAAATGTACATCGCCCGTATGGCGGAGATATTCAAGCGCATGGGCAGTAAGGCGCATATCCGTGAGCGCGAGCGCATGGGGCGCATGTATCTGGAAATCACCCACGCCGCGAGCCTGGTGATCGTGCATCAGAAAGGTCAGCGTGCGCAGCGTACCCTGGAAGATCTCAAACTTATGGTGCTGACCTTCCTGCGCAGCCACCTCAATGTTGCCGCTGATTCAGACTGACCAGACTGGTTAAGCGACTGCCAATACCCTCAAGGACCAGACCCTCAAGGATTAAAGCCAGACCATGAAGTACACCACCTACGCCCGCGAAGGCGACCTTTTCTGTATCGATGACCAGCGTCTGATGCGCCAGATGCTGCTGATTTTTGCTGCCCCTTTTTTACTGGCTGGCGCCGGAGTTCTGGCCAATGTGCTTTATCGTTGGCTGTTTACCAGTGAGCCGGTACCCGGCGGAATGGTGGTTTTTGCCCTGTTCCCGTTATTGTTCGGCAGTTTTCTCATTTCCTTTCGCTTTACCCGTTACCTCAGTACGGACGGACGCTACATGGTCACCCGTCACCGTATGCTGTTTTTCAGCTGGGAAGACAAACAGCCGCTGGCGTCCTTCTCAAAAATTCAGCTGAAGTGGACGCTTGTTCATTCGGGCGGTTCCAATAAAAGCAACAAGCGTATGGTGGGTGTGGTGCTCGATACCCGTTATGCGGAAACCGAGCTGTCCGCCGATTCCGAGTACGAAATCGCGCGCAGCAAGGCTGAACAGCTGGTGAAGAGTTTTAATAAGCCGCTGGAAGACCTTACCAGCGCTGAGCCGGTTATCACCGCGCCGGAAGACATTGATCGTAAGCTGGTTCTCACTCAGACCGATATGCCCGAGCCGCCGGAAAACTGCGCCATCCGTCTGGCAAACACAGAACAGGGGCTGCGCTTTACCATGCCGTGCAGAGAAGGGCTGCCGTTTGGCGGTATTTTCCGCATGATCGTTCTGGTGATCGGCGGCCTGTATATGCAGTCCAGACTGGGGGGCAGCGTGCCCCATGGCTTTGTCGTGGGGTTTAATATCGCCCTGTATCTGGCGGTGATATTTAACGTGATTCAGGCGTTTTACCCTTACTACTTCCGCCCCTGGATCGAGGTAAGCAAGCAGGGCGTGCGGGCAAAGTTATCGGCCTTTAAGAAGCCTGCGGAGCTCCGCCTGAGCGGGCTGGAAGAAGCACGGGTGAGTAAGAATAAAGTGATTCTGCGCGCCGACGGCTTTTACGCTGCCATTCCGGTGAACAGCAGCCCGCAGGATGCGGAGTTTATGTTGCAGATCATCAGGTGGCTTGCCACTATACAGTCCCGCTAATGAACAGAGAGTCAGGATCAGCGTATGTCTGAAGACACTATTTTCGGCAAAATCATCCGCGGCGAAGCCCAGGCCGATATCGTTTATGAAGACGATCAATGCATGGCGTTCCGTGATCTTTACCCGGCCGCACCCACTCATATTCTGGTGATTCCGCGTAAACCGATTCCGCGCCTGTGCGATGCCACGGCGGAAGACCAGGCGCTGCTGGGTCATCTGATGCTCACTGCTAATAAGATCGCAGAACAGGAAGGGCTGGGCGATAAATTCCGTCTGGTGGTGAACAACGGCGAAGGCGCGGGCCAGTCGGTTTTTCATCTGCACCTGCACATTATCGGTGGCCGCGCGCTGAAGTGGCCTCCGGGCTGAAGGCGCGGTATTCTTTACCCTGTTTCCTGTCAGGCCGGATATACCCGGCCTGATGGCTATCCGGCGCCGGTGTTCTGCTGTCGCCGTTCTGATCAGTCTGTGCGGATCTTAATGCATGCATTTCAAAGATATTCTTGCCCGTCTGCATGACGGACGTCACCTTCAGGTTGCTGCATGGCAGCTGAATCCGGGTGAATACTGGGCCATTACCGGAACCAATGGCAGTGGTAAAACCGTATTGTCGTTACTGCCCGCAGACGGGGTGGTGCTGAGCAAAGGCGTGGCAGAGGATCTGCCGGCTCATGTGTCTTATGTCTCGCTGGAAGCCCAGGCTGCGCAGATCGAAACCGAGCGCCGGGAAGACGAAAGCGACCTCACCGACATGGCCGATAAAGGCACACTCATCCGTGATTTTCTGGCGCCGCTGGACGAGGTGGAAGAGTGGGTGCAAAAACTCGCCATCGGCCACCTGCTGGATTCCGGCTTCCGGGCATTATCCACCGGCGAAAGCCGCAAAGTGCTGCTGATTCATGCGCTGCGCGAGCGGCCGGATTTGCTGGTACTGGATGAGCCGCTGGAAGGGCTGGATCAGAACAGCCGCGCGGTATTAAGCGAGGCTCTCGATCAGCTGCAGGCGCAAGGACAGTCGATACTCTGGGTGGCCAACCGGCTGGACGAATTACCGTCCTGGATTACCCATGTCGCCTTTATGCACGATGCGCAGCTGGTGTATCAGGGCGCAAAAGACGAGGTACTGGCACAGCCTGAATTGCAGGGCCTTATGCACTTCGACCGGCCTCTGCCGGAATTTCCAACCGCCGGGCGTGATGCCCTGGTGCTGGAAGACGGTGACCCGCTGGTGGGCATGAAGCATGTTTCCATCACCTATGGCGAGCGCGAATTATTCTCCGGCCTTAACTGGCGTGTGGAGCCCGGCGTGCACTGGGCCATTCAGGGCCCTAATGGCTGTGGCAAAACCAGCCTGCTGCAGTTGATTACCGGCGATAACCCGCAGTGCTACCGCAACGATTTAAAACTGTTCGGTATTCAGCGCGGCAGTGGTGAAACCATCTGGGATATTAAAAAGCATATCGGCCTGGTGTCGGCATCATTGCAGTGGGAATACCGCGCAACGACCAACGTGCTGAGCACGGTAATATCCGGCTTATACGACAGCATTGGTCTGTACCAGAGCACCGGCGATGACGATAAGGTGCTGGCGCTGCAATGGCTGGAGATTATCGGGCTCAGAGACAGAGCCAACCAAAGCCTGCAACATCTGTCTTACGGTGAGCAGCGTCTGGTGCTGATTGCCCGCGCACTGATTAAACAGCCGCCGCTGCTGATTCTGGATGAACCCTGTCAGGGGCTGGATGACCCGAGCCGTATGTTAGTGCTCGCTTTCATTAACCGTCTGGCAGAGCAGAAAGACATTACTCTGCTGTACGTCACCCATCACCCGACGGAAATTCCGCCGGCGATTGATCATCGTCTGCTGTTCAGTGCAGAAGATGGTCACAGCACCATTGAGCTGGTGGAAGGCTGAGCAGGCGACGGATCAGATCAGCGCCTGTGGCTTCGCCGCGGGCTGCGCGTCAGTAGCCCGGTCGTGGGAATAAACGCCGGCCCTGTCGAAGGAATGAACGGCAGCCGTTTCAGGGGTGCGCTCACTGCCGGTAAAAAACAGGCCCAGGCCCAGCATCAGAATGGTGGCCAGCAACAGAATGCCAGCCCAGCGGATGCGACGGTTATTGGCTGAGAGGGTCAAAGCAGAAAGGGCTGGTGTCATATCCGGCTCCTGCAGGGGATCAGCATTGAAAGATGAAAGTCATCATCCTCCTGTCAAAAATGATTATCAATACCTTTTATGTTAAGGCCTGATCAGCCACTATTTCTTCCAATATCAGGTCATCAAATGTCAGGTTGTTGTGTGGCTTCTCATCAGGCCGGGACCTCGCGCTTTGGCCGATCCGTTATAAACTGAAACAAGGGCATCCCGCCCGCCGCATGGCGGTTTATTTTATTAGCGCTCTATATCAGGAGCTTTAATTTGATAGGTTCAGTCACCACTACCCGCAACGGACAAAAGTACCGGGTTCACAAACGTCAGCTGCGTAAAAAGCTGGATGTGGCTGAACTGACGGCCGGTATGTACGTGGTGGAGCTGGATATTCCGTGGGAAGAATCCCCGTTTCTGTTTCAGGGCTTTCTGCTGGAAAACGAACAGGACATCCAGACAGTGCAGCAATATTGCCGCTATGTCTGGGTGGATGTGGTGGAAGAGGACTGGGTCCCGCTGGATGAGACCCGGCAATCCCTGCGCAAGACCCGCACCCGCTATGTGGCCAAGCAGGATATGGCGCGCCAGCTGAGCGAAGCTAACCGCACTTATCAGGCCACCAAGATGCAGGTGAAGCAGCTGTTTGCCAGTGCTCATCTTGGCCAGGCGCTGAATATGAAGCAGGCCCAGGTGATGGTCAAAGACTGTGTGCAGCGGGTGATCAGTAATCCCAACGCCATGCTCTGGCTGACGCGTCTGAAACACCAGGATGAATACACCGCCGAACATTCGGTGAATGTGTCTTTGCTGGCGATCTCTCTGGGCCATCATCTCGATTTAGCACCGTACGAACTGGAAAACCTCGGCATCTGTGGCCTGATGCACGACATCGGCAAAATGAAAGTACCGGATGAAATTCTTAACAAACCCGGGCGCTTAACGGCGGAAGAATTTGAAGAAATGGCGCGCCACACCACCTACGCCCGACAGATGCTGATGGGGCGTTCGGATATTTATCCGGGGGCGGTGGATGTGGCCTGGACACATCATGAACGGCTGGATGGTTCCGGTTATCCGCGTGGTATCGACAGCACGAAACTGTCGCTGTTTACCCGCATTGTATCCGTGGTGGATGCCTACGATGCCATGACCAGTGATCGTGTGTATAAAGCCGGGATGTCGTCGCTGGAGGCGATGAAAATACTGAATAAAAATGCCGGCACCCAGTTTGACCCGGAGGTGGTGAAAAAATTTATCGCCATGATCGGGCTGTATCCGCCGGGGTATTTATTGCAGATGACCAATGGCGAAGTGGGGATTATTTTATCGGCGGATGAGGGTTATCACCTGAAACCCAGGGTGATTATGATTCTGGATAAGCATAAACAGCCGCAGCCGGAGCAGGTGATTAATCTGGCGACTAACCCGCAGGATATGGATGGTATCCCATACAAACCGGCGGGCGTGTTCCGCAGTGGTAACTTTGGTGTGAACGTCAGCGACTATATTGAACGCGGGCTGCGCATCAAAGGGTTTGAATACAGCCTTAACGATTAAATCACTGCGCTGAGTCCGTGCCGTTTTGCGGCGCGTCGTCTTTCTGAGCCGTGTTTTCCTGAGCGCTGTTTTCCTGAGCGCTGGTTTCCTGGGTAGTTTGTGCCGGCGCTTCTGTTTCTGCCGGTGCAGCAGCAGACGCTTCGCTGTTTGCCTGAGGCTGGCTGCTCTGGCCCTTCGCGGCGCTTTCCAGTGTTTTATGATACTGGCGTTCGCGCTCCCGCAGTGCCTGAATAATGGCCAGTGCCTGATCACGCAGTTCCATATGACGCAGGTCATCGCCTTCAATTGCGGCGGAAATATCGTGCAGATAATTCTCAAAATCCAGTGCTTTCTGTTCGGCTTCTGCCGGTTTCAGCTTCTGTAATTTTTCCGCCGCCCGGCCGACGTACAGCGCATGCTGAGCTTTGCGTAACGCGGCGAGCCCCACTTCTTCGCTGTGTTGGCGGTCTTTATAGTGTTCAAGGATGGTCTGGCGCGCGCTTTCTACCACGGCTTCGGCGGCAGCAAAAGTGGCCGGTGCATTGTGATCCGCGTCTTCATCTTCCGCCTGTTCCAGCGTCTGTTCCGCCGGACGCCAGTGAATGGCCAGCATGGCCTCGGGTTCCAGTTCGGTCAGTTCTTCCAGCACGGCAGCAGATTTCTTCACGGCTTTTTCTTTATTACCGGCTTCAATCAGGGTGATCAGATCTTTCATATCGTCCATGGCATCGGCGTAATCATCGGCCAGAACCTTATCGGCATGAATATCCTGCAAGACCGACTTTTGTGTCAGCAAAGGTAACAGGGTGCTTTCCACCTCCTGTTTATTATCCAGAGCGGTTTTCAACAGGGTCTGTACCAGCGCGGAAGACTGAATCAGGGCATCGCGGTCGCCGGATAAATCACTGCGCTGCACATCTTTCATAGCTGCTTGCAGGCGTTCCATATGCAGCGGGGCATAAAAGGCCAGTTCTTCCTGACGGGCTTTGTCATAGGCCTGTTCGGCGGCGCGCAGTGCTTTATCACTGTCGTTGCCCAGCGCGTCGGCCATCTGACTGGTCAGGTCCGGCAGGTTATCAATCTCAGCAATCTGAGGCGTGGAGCAGGCTGCTAACAGGAAGGCTGGCAGCAGCAGGAAGGAAAAAGAAGAAACAGGATGCGACATACAACTAACCGTAAAAATAATAAAAGCCCGTACAAAAATATCTCTGTACGGGCTTTTATTATACGGATGATTTTCGTTAAGTCGTGAACGAAGATCTCAATCGAGCATAGATTTGTCACGTACCGCGCCTTTATCAGCGCTGGTGGCAAATTTGGCATAGGCTTTCAGGGCTGTGCTGACTTTACGTTCACGCACTTCTGCCGGTTTCCAGCCTTTGGCATCCTGCTCGCTGCGGCGCTGATTCAGCACCTCATCACTCAGCTGCACATCAATGCGGCGCGCCGGGATGTCGATTTTAATCGGGTCGCCATCCTGCAGCAGACCAATGGCACCACCTGCTGCGGCTTCCGGCGAACAGTGGCCAATGGACAGACCAGAGGTACCGCCGGAGAAACGGCCATCGGTCAGCAGCGCACAGGCTTTGCCCAGACCCTTGGATTTCAGGTAAGACGTGGGGTAGAGCATTTCCTGCATACCCGGACCACCTTTTGGCCCTTCGTAGCGGATGATCACCACGTCTCCGGCACTGACTTCATCTCCCAGAATGCCTTTGACGGCGCTGTCCTGAGATTCAAAGATTTTCGCTTTGCCTTCAAACACCAGAATGGATTCATCCACCCCGGCGGTTTTAACCACACAGCCGTCTTCGGCGATGTTGCCGTACAGTACCGCCAGGCCACCTTCTTTGGAGAAGGCATGCTCCATATCGCGGATACAGCCTTCGGCACGGTCACCGTCCAGTGTTGGCCAGCGGGTTGACTGACTGAAGGCCTGCTGAGTCGGAATACCGGCCGGGCCGGCTTTAAAGAATTCCACTACCTCAGGCGATGGGCTGCGCATGATGTCCCATTTATCCAGCGCGTCTTTCATGGTCTTGCTGTGCACTGTCGGCAGATCATTATGCAGCAGTCCGGCGCGGTCAATTTCACCCAGAATCCCCATGATGCCACCGGCACGGTGAACATCTTCGATGTGGTATTTAGGCGTATTGGGCGCCACTTTACACAGTTGCGGCACCTTGCGGGACAGGGCGTCGATTTCCGGCATGCCGAAATCCACTTCCGCTTCCTGAGCGGCGGCCAGCAAATGCAGAATCGTGTTAGTCGAACCACCCATGACGATATCCAGCGTCATGGCGTTCTCGAAGGCTTTGACGCTGGCGATGGAACGCGGCAGCACGGATTCATCATCCTGCTCGTAATAACGCTTGGCGTTGGCAACCACCAGACGGGCGGCTTCCAGGAATAATTCCTCGCGGTCAGCATGGGTCGCCACCACGGTACCGTTGCCCGGCAGTGACAGACCAATGGCCTCGGTCAGGCAGTTCATCGAGTTGGCGGTGAACATACCGGAGCAGGAACCACAGGTCGGGCAGGCGCTGCGCTCGTATTCTTCGACTTTCTCGTCGGAGGCAGAATCGTCAGCGGCGATCACCATGGCGTCTACCAGGTCCAGCTTATGCTCTGACAGCTTGGTTTTACCGGCTTCCATCGGGCCACCGGAAACAAACACCACCGGAATATTCAGGCGCAGGGCGGCCATCAGCATTCCCGGGGTGATTTTGTCGCAGTTGGAAATACACACCAGTGCATCCGCGCAGTGAGCGTTCACCATGTATTCCACGGAGTCGGCGATGATTTCACGGCTTGGCAGGCTGTACAGCATGCCGTCGTGACCCATGGCGATACCGTCGTCCACCGCGATAGTGTTGAATTCTTTTGCCACCCCGCCGGCTTTTTCAATTTCACGCGCAACCAGTTGCCCCATGTCTTTCAGATGCACATGGCCCGGTACAAACTGGGTGAAAGAGTTAGCAACGGCGATGATGGGCTTATGGAAATCATCGTCTTTCATCCCGGTGGCACGCCACAGCGCACGGGCTCCGGCCATATTACGGCCGCCGGTAGACGTCTTGGAACGATACTCAGGCATGGTGTCTCTCGTCTTTATTGTCGGAGGAATAACAGGGCGCATATTGTATCAGTCAGCGCGCCACAGCTCATCCGCCGATTTTCACTGCTGAGTTGCAAACAGTTTTCCACGTATTCTGTGGATAAAATTGTGAATATCTTATGAGTTACTGTCTGTATTGCAGATAATAACGGCCTCTGTGACAGATTGGTTAAAGTTTGATCCTTTCCCGTATCTCATACGAAATCCATATAAAAGCCCGCCATGCAAGGGTTTTAGCAAAAATATTTCAAAGTATTTCAGATGCTTAACACGGGTTTGTTGTGTCGGATGTCAAGTGTTGACAGTAATAAGTATGAATTATCTCTGTGGATAACTTTGTGGGTAAGCTGGTGGTGCCCTGTGGGAACAGCAGTGTAAAAACAGATTCAGCCTTCTGGCGTATCAGGTGACGTTACAATCGCCGCCGGATCTTCGTGGGTGGATACCTTCGCAGAACCTGTAGGCTAATTCCCTCAATTAAGGATGAACAGATGAGATCAATGATAATACTTCTGCTGGCAGTACTGTCGGTTTCCTGTGGTCAGGAGCAGGCGGATAAAGCAGAGGCTACCGGCACAGATAGCACAGGCGCTGAATTTACCCCGGCATCAAAGCAGGATAAGTGGAAAGCGGATACGGCCCTGTATCTGTACCAGACACTGGCCAAATATAACTTTGATTACGCCGCTGAAAATTACGTCACCGACCCTGACGCAGTGCTGGCGCTGAAAAATGGCTGGCGCCTGAAAGCTGACAGCTTCCGGGTAAAAGAAGTGAATGACGATGGCGTGGTGATGGGTTTCTCCCGCTTCTGTTACCCGGAGCTGGATGTACAGGTGTACATGGTGCAGCGCGGTCAGCGTTATTACGTAGAATTCGGCCGCACCATGCGTGAGCAGATGCGTGATCCGGCCGCACGCCAGGCAAAGCCGGTACGACAATATTGCTACGATTTTAACAATCAGCCACTGACCGGCAGTATTATGAAAACGCCCTGGACCGCTGACCGGGTGGAAATATCCAGCATGGAGTTTGCCAGTGGGCCGCGCCTGACCATCGATATTGTCAGCAGCGCCTGTACCTCGTACCCCGACTGTAAGTACATGGACGAAGCCGATGGCTCCGGCTTTGTGGTGGGTGTCAGCAGTCTTGATCTGAACGGTTCCGGCGGCAACCTGGGTAACAGCGAATACGTGACGGTTTCGGCTCCCAATATACAGAGCTTAAATCTGCGCCAGGGCAGTTACCGGGTTACTCACCTGGAGAACGGTAAAATCCGGCTGGAACTGGCCGTTACCGGTGAAGAATCAGTAGAGCTGAACGGCTATGTTGAATTCACTTTGCCAGAGTAATTTAGCTGGTCAGCGTTTACTTCCCTTCTGATTGTGTTCAACATTCTGTTGTTGCATCTGCAGGTGCGCCTGCGCAGCCACGCCCCAAGTGGCAGGCTGCGCGGTTAATAACACACAACCGGACCACACATGACCCCTTCCGACAAGGATCTCGTATTTCTGCCATTAGGCGGCACCGGCGAGATCGGCATGAATATGAACCTCTACGGCCACGACGACCGCTGGCTGATGGTGGATTGTGGCGTCACCTTTCCCAAACCCGGGCGCGTCAGTGCCGACGGCACCGTGCATCACAGCGGTGAACCGGATATTCAGATGCCGGACCCGGAATTTATCGCCGCCCGGCGCGATAAGCTGGCCGGGCTTATCATTACTCACGCCCACGAAGATCACGTTGGCGCCGTGCCTTATTTATGGGAGCAGCTGCGCTGCCCGATCTACTGCACGCGTTTTACCGCCGAAGTGCTGAAGAAAAAACTCGCCGAACACGCGCTCTTACATCGGGTAAAAATCATCATTCCTGAACTCGGTGAGCGGGTGAATATCGGGCCGTTTGAAGTGGAGTGGTTAGCGCTGACTCACTCCATACCCGACCCCAATGCATTAATGATCCGCACGCCGCTGGGCAATATTTTCCACACCGGCGACTGGAAGCTCGACCCCGACCCGGTGGTCGGCCACGGCTACAAAAAAGAAACCTACACCCAGCTGGCCGAAGAAGGCGTACGCCTGATGGTATGCGACTCCACCAACGCCACAGTGAGTGGTCACTCCGCCTCCGAAGGCGCGTTATACAAAGGTTTATTACAGGCGACAGAATCTGCACCGGGGCGTGTAGTGGTGACCTGTTTTGGCTCCAACATTGCGCGTTTATTAACTCTGTCGCGCATCGCAGAACAGACCGGCCGCTATATGGGCCTGATGGGCCGCTCGCTGATTAATATGCATCAGTGCGCCAAACGTGCGGGTATCTGGCCATTCGATGCCGGTTCTATTCAGGCCGGGCATTTAGGTTACTTACCGCGTAACGAAGTGCTGGCTGTCGCCACCGGTAGCCAGGGCGAACCGCGCACCGCACTGCGCCGTTTAGCCGCCGGTACTCACCCGGATTTTGAGCTGGAAGCCGGCGACCGGGTGATTTTCAGCGCCCGCGCGATTCCGGGTAATGAAGAAGCCATTCACGGGCTGATCCACCAGTTACAGGGCATGGGCGTCGAAGTCATCACCGCTGATGATACTGAACAGCCCATCCACGCCTCCGGCCACCCGGCGCAGGAAGAACTGCAGACCCTGTATTCCTGGGTGCAGCCGGATATCGCCATCCCCGTGCACGGCGAAGATATTCATATGCGCGACCATGCAAAACTGGCCACCGCCTCAGGTGTAGAACGCACCATGACCGGCCGCAACGGCGATGTTTTTATGATCGCCCCGGTGCCCGGCATTCAGCGGCAGAAAGTACATACCGGCCGCCTGGGCTGGGAGAAAGGGAAGTTAGTGCGGGTGGTTTAACTTTTTAACAGAATTGCGATGCGCGGGGCATGCACCTTACCGGAGTGGCTTCAGTGCCTCGTTCCCACGCTCCCGCGTGGGAACGTAAGCGCCGTCTGCTGCATGGGAATGAACTGTGGCAACAAACCGCCATTCAAAATGGCGCCATCGTCTATTGACTGATCTATAGATGCCATACAGTATATTTCCCCTGTATAAGAAATATGCGCACGCTTTGTTCTTTGTATAGGCACGGTTTGCCAATTGCTCTGGCTATAAGTACCTGATTAGTAGTCAGATTTTTTCCTGAGGTCAGAAATAGTGTGCCGGAGCAAAGCATGTTTATGCGCATGCGCGTTTTTGCCGGTAAGGTTTGTATAAGAATTCTGGAATACCTTATGGGAATCAATGGGTTATGAGGGGATGTCTGGCTGGTCGGGGTAGGGGAAAGTGAGCGTGCGTATGAATAAAACTGTTAAGCGGCAAGAGTGGCTATGTCAGAGAAACAAGCTTTGAGAGCAGATTTTGAAAGTGCAATGGGAGAAGAATTCGGTGATCTGGTTTCTCCTCCTGTTCCATTTTTTGAGGCTTCACCTCACGAGTGCTGCGAGGCTATTTGGAAGGCCCTTGGCGACGAGGTAACACCAACCATGTTAGAAAGTCTAACTGATTCTGATTTTCAGAAAATTGCAGTGGCGTTCGGTAATTGGTTTGAGTGCGAGGCTCCGCCAGCAATGCAAATTGCTGAAGCTGTCGCAAGAACATTAAGTAGATGGCCAGCGGGGTCATTAGATGAAAGCGCTTAACAAGGCCAAGCAGCATCGCACCAGCAAGCTGGTGCTGGACCTCGCTACGCTCGGCCGCTGTTGGCGGCGTTATAAGCTCAAATCTATAGTGACGGAGCGCGAATGAAAGACGAAAAACTAGAAAAAGACCTTAAAACCAAAAAAGTCTATCACTTTGTAGATACCGACGCTGGCATAGATCAACTATCCAAGGAAGTTTATAAGAATAAAGATTTAGAAGTTCACTATCCCAGAGGTTTCGAGGGAGGACAAAAGTATAAGACTATAAAGAAAATATCTTTTCTTGGATTTAAAGGAAAACTACCTGTGGGAATGGTGAAATCGCCATTTTTTGGTTATGGTTTCACTAAAACTTTGGGGCCTTTTTCAAGATTTATAGATGATAACTTTAAGTTTAAAGAGGTGGTCGTTGAAAAAGGTGGATTGACCAAAATCGATAGTTCGAAAAATATTCTATACCTCAATGAAATCTCGCTACAAAAGCTTAATTCGTCTTTTTCTACTGTTTTTGCCAAAAACAAAGCTGAGGTTCAGGTTGTACTGGAGAGGGTTGTTCATGATCTATTTCCGAAGGAAGTAAAAGAGCCAGAAGCCAAATATATAAAAAACGCTCTTTCACAATCCTTAGCAACTTGGGGGAACTCTATTGATGAATTTTCTGAGCAAGATAAAGAGGCTATAGCAGAGCTTTTTGAATCTTTATCTTCTTCTACGGACTTTTTAACAGCTGACTCGCTAAAAAGCACAAAAGAAATTGTCGATATCCGACTCATAGAAAAGGCGTTGTCGGAATTTGACGATCTATACTCACAATCCAGTAATACGACAACTTTAGAGAAGAAATGGCAAGGTTATCTCAAAGATAATGCATGGATATTTTCTTCAATTTTTGCCCAGCCAGTAATTTTGTACCATGACGAGGCTTATGCAGGCGGAAAATCAATAGACAATAAGAATGGAAAGTATACAGACTTTCTCGTTAAAAATAGTTTAAGTGATAATGTTGCCTTTTTTGAGATTAAAACCCATAGAACAAAGCTCCTAGAAGATAAAGCTTATAGAGGAAATGATGTTTTTAGTACATCCAAAGAGCTGGCTGGGTGTATTAATCAGGTTCTAAACCAAAGAGATAAATTTCAGAAATCATATGCTATTTTAAAAATGGAAAGCGATGAAGAGTTTGAGTCGTGCAACCCTGAATGCTTCGTTTTGGTTGGGTCTCTCGAAGCTTTAACGAAAAAACAACGGTATTCTTTTGAATTATTCAGAAGTAATAATCGAGACGTTGAAATAATCACATTCGATGAGATTAAAAGAAAAATAGAGATGCTTAAATCGCTCATCAGCGGGTAAGCTTATAACAAGGCCAGGCAGTGCGACCCATTTTTCGTTGCGCTTTGCTTCACTACAAATGGTCGCCTGCTAGCGGCGTTATCTGAACTAGGAGGTTGTGGTGCAAGGAATGTGTCGGCTTTGCCATTCTGAGTCGGTGTTAAAAGAAAGCCACTTCATTCCGAAGTTCATTGGTAAGTGGGTAAAGCGAACTGGTATTACAGGCTACATTAGGGAAAGCAACGAAGTTCATAAGCGTGCTCAGGATATCGCGAAAGAATACTGGCTTTGTGGGGATTGTGAAGCGCTGTTTTCTGAGTGGGAGCGAGAGTTTGCAAACAAGGTTTTTTACCCATTTGCAGATAAAGGTGAATCAGTAGCAAGTTACGGTGAATGGATGTCAAGGCTATGTGCCTCACTGTCTTGGCGGACGCTTACATATATTCGTAGTAAAAATGAAGCTGAACAAAAATCTGACGATTACAACAAGGCTCTAGATGATGCTGAGCGCCATCTGGAAAAGTTTCTTCTGGGTGAAGAATCAAATCTTAATCAATACGAACAGCATGTATTTCCTTTAGAACGAATTGAATCGACAACCGAGTCAGGGTTGCCACCAAATATCAATAGGTACTTTTTGCGCACAATGTCTATGGATATTGTTGGTAATTCGACAGATTTATACATATATACAAAACTCCCCTGTTTTATTGTTTTGGGGGTGATTAAAGCAAAAGATCTGAGAAAAATGAGATCTAGCAGAATAGCCATTAAGCACGGAAAGATTAGCCCCAGAGAATATTGGTGGCCAGATGGTTTCATCAATTACATTGTTGAGAAGGCCCAAGCTGTTTCAGATGCATACGACAAAATACCTGAAAAGCATAAAGCCAGCTTTGAAGAGTACATAAGAAAAAACCCGGATAAAGCGGCAAGCTCAAAGCTATTTGAGGCATTCACACATGATCACGACCAATTTGGCAAAAAAGTATTCAGATAACAATCGGCGGCAGTCGGATCCAGGTTCCGCTCGTGCCTCGCTACAACTAGCCCGCTGCGCTGGGCGTTATATGCCCGTCAGAAAGGGTGGCTCGCAATTTTGACTTGGCCAGAAAAGAGCTGAAAGTAACATTTATAGCCTGTTGATGCTGTGCTATTAGGAGAAGATTTTGGATATTACCTATAACAATGGAGCAAGGTTTATTCGAGCTGACCTTCACATACATTCTTACGGAAAAGATTCAGGTTCTTTTGACGTTACTGACCAAGAAATGACTCCTGAAAAAATTGTGGATACAGCAATAGATTCCAATCTGCAAATAATAAGCATTACAGACCACAACGAAATTCTGAATAGTAAGGCTGCAATTGATTATGCTGAAGGCAAGGATTTACTTGTAGTGCCCGGCATTGAAGTTAGCACAACACAAGGCCACCTTCTTGTATATTTTCCAAGTTTCCAAGAGTTGAGGTCGTTTCACGGGAAGCTCACTATTTCAGAAGACAAAGAGCGCTGCTCACAGGGTATCGTTGAGTGCTTAAATTTAGCTTCTCAATCCAATGGTTTTGGAATTCTTGCACATATTGAGTTGGATTCTGGCTTTGAAAAGACAGTAGTACGATTTAATTCTCAAATGGACGATATATTCTGCCACCCAGCTTTGCTTGCTCTTGAAATAAGTAAAAAAGGTAGTTATGAATTTTATACAGATGAAGATGCAGATAGTAATCGATTGGCTTTAGTGAAAGAGCGAAGAAAAAGACTTAACCACCATGAGGATGTAATACTACCTAAAGTAATGTCCTCTGATTCACATTCAATAAATAAGCTTGGAACAAACGCAGAAGGCAATAAGAAACTAACACGTTTCAAGGTTGATGAATTGAGCTTTCAGGCACTTCGCATTGCTTTGATGTCCTATGAATCTCGAGTTCGTATCGAAGATGTAATTCCTGAAAAGGTCCCAAAATTTGTCAAAGTACAGATTAAGGGAGGGCTACTAGATGATCAGTTTATTGATTTCAGTAGTAATCTAAGCTGCATAATAGGAGGCAGAGGGACCGGAAAGTCAACATTGATGGAGATTATTCGTGTGGCATCAGGGAATGAATCTTCGAAAGATGTTGTTGATAGTGACGTGTGGCCCGACGATATTAGTTTGTTTTATGAAGATGAAACTGGAAAAGTAATTGAATTCCGACGATCCAAGAATGGCTATGCATTCAATCATACGGACGGAGATGATGGTCTCCAAAAAGTTCCTATGGAATGTTATGGGCAAAGCGAGACGGCCGATACAATTAAGAACAGCGATGATAATCCTCAAAATCTGCTTGATTTTCTCGATGGTTTTTTGGAAATCGGGAATTTAAAGTTAGAAGATGAAAATGTCTGCCAATTGCTGCTTGATAACCAGAGCAATCTAGGGAAGTTGCGAATTGAGGTTGCAGCAATAAAAGATACCGAACGGCAACTAAATTCTCTAAAGGAGAAAAAGTCGCGGCTAGAACAAGACAAAGTTGGTGATCTTGTTAAGCATCAAGTTGCTCTGGTTAAAGAGAAGGGGCTAAGGAAAGATCTAATAGAACAGCTAAATAATCTTGCTAAAAGCTATCGAGAAGTTCTTAAGGATTCAATGTTATTTGAATACTTTGATGAATTTTCTGATGATGAGATCATTGTAGGGAAAGACCAGATAGCCGAGGTGAAAAAGCTGGTTAATGAGTTTTCTGAAATTGTGTCAGGTAAATCTGATGAGTTAAACATCGCCTTAGAAGAAAAAATTGGTCTTCTTAAAATTCAACTCGAATCATGGAAGTCAAAAGAGTCTGAAATTCAACAACAGATTGACGATAAAAAGGCGGAGTTAGAAAAGGCAGGGATTCCTTTTGATATCGGAAAAATTAATCAGATTGCTAAAGATCTTGAGTATTATGAGAAGCGCCTTAGGAAGCTACAAGCTGATCAGGTTGAGCTGAGTAAAAAAGAGAATGAAAGAGCTGAGCTTCTGAAACAGCGTGTTGAGCTGAAGAAAAGTATTTATAAAGAACGATATTCTTTTAGCACACGGATCAACAATAATTTAAAAAATTCAGTTGATGGGTTGTTTGTTTCCGCAAAATTCACCGAAGGTGGTTACTCTCCAAGTTTTGAAGAGCTTCTCAAGCAAATGATGGGCTGGAGAACCTCCCAGGTTAAAAGGTCGGAAATTATAGCTTCTCAGATGTCAGCTATAGCCTTTTCTTCAGAAGTTAAGCGTCGTCGAAAGTCTTCATTTGCAAAGATTTTAGATGAGAATGGCAGTCGAGTTTTTTCAGATGAAGAAATAGAACGAATATTTGACCAAGTCGGCGAGAATAACTCATATGAGGATTTCCAAGCCCTTACATACGAAGATAGGCCACACATTTTAGTGACCAAAGTGGTTGAGGTAGACGGTCAAAAAAGAAATATCTCTAAGTCAATATCTAAGTTGTCATTGGGTCAGCAGCAGTCAATTCTTCTGGCAATTCTTATTCAATCTAAAAACAATATCCCCCTGTTAATAGATCAGCCTGAAGACCACTTGGATAGCGAATTCGTATACAAAACTATTGTTGCTAATTTAAAGAAAATAAAAGAAACGAGGCAGGTAATTATCGTTACACATAATGCAAATATTGCAGTTTTGGGCGATGCAGAGTTGATTATCCCACTGCGAAGCACAAGTGATAAAACGTCGATCGTAAACCGAGGCTCGATTGATAGAGAATCTATACAGAAAGATTGCTGTGCGATCCTTGAAGGAGGAGAAAGAGCATTTTCGCAGAGGCAGAATATATATTCTTTATAGTCGCATATAACGAGCGCATGTTGTCGGACTGTGATCTTCCCCCGCTTTAACGGACACCAAAGTTAAACTGATATGGTATCCAAAATAATTACACTGAAAATCTTAGTGTTAAAATAAAAAAAACGCCGGCAATAACCGGCGTTTTTTATAGCTCGAACTAACTCAATCGAATCAGTTCATGCGCACTCTTAATCCATGCGGGGAACAGACGCCAGATCCACGGTGAATTTACCACGGTTATCCGCATCATCTTCCTTGCGGTGTTCGCCACGTTTCTGTACCACGGCGTTTTTGCCAAAGCCTTCCGATACCGGGCGTGCACCTTCCCGTTGCAGCCACAGGCGCATCAGGTGTCGGCGGCGCTGAGGTTCCGGGTAGTCGATAAACTCGGTGCGGGAATGCAGCGCAGCATAGTTGGACAGCCATTGGATATCACCAGGGCGGAAGTCCATTTCAATGGCCATGCCGGGTTCATAACAGATGTCTTCAAACAGATCGAGCAGATCAATCTGATCCTTGGTCAGTGCCGGGATGCCCGGATATTCCTGAGCGGTTTTAATATAAATAGAACCGGCGTAAACGTTCATCACACCATCAGTGATATCCAGAATCGGCGAGGTATAGGTATCGGCCGGTGCTTCCGGGTCCTGACGGCGCCAGTCCCAGTTGAAAGGTTCGAACAATAATGGCGCCAGATCCGGGCGACGTTTCAGGATTTCGTTATAAATTTCTGCACCAGACACCAGGCAGGAGGCGCCGCCTTCTTTGGATGGACGCAGACACATCAGGGAAACCACATCCGAGCTGTCGGAGTGGAAGGGAAGTTTGGCACGGATGGATTTAGACAGGGCATCCGGGTCTTCCAGCGGTTTGTCTGAGGTGGCATAAATATGGTCGATCAGATCGCCCATTTCATTCTGACGGAAAGGTTCGCCCATATGCAGGCCAAGGATGTAATAGATTGCCGCAGACAGCGCATCGGAGTACACATGAGTACGCAGACCACGCACCAGAATAAAACCACGGCCACGGTCAACTTCTTCACACCATTTTTTGATGCCTTCGGCGGTTTCTTTCAGCGGGTAATCGCTGGCCTGCACAAAGCGCAGATCCGGGTTTTCTTCAACAAACCGGGTGCCCAGTGTTTCCAGCTCCTGAATTTCTGCGTCAGACAGCAGGTAAATCCAGTCCGCTTCATTTTTTACTAATTTATCACCACGCCATGCGGCACGGCTTGTAACAGGTTGCAGTGCTTGGGTTGTCATATCAGTTCCTAACGGTTTTCGGTCAATTGAGTTGGCTGTATCAGAGATCCAGCACCAGTCGTTTACTGAGCGCGCCGGAGCAACACACCATCATGGTGTCATTGGCGGTTTTTTCGGCGTCGCTTAATACGGAATCCCGATGATCTGGTGTGCCTTCCAGAACGCGTACTTCACAACTTCCGCACACACCTTCAGAGCACATATACTTCACTTTTACATCGTTGCGGCTGAGTACATCGAGGATGCTTTCTCCCTGATGCACTTCCAGTTCTTTGCCACTGCGTGCCAGTACCAGGGTGAAGTCGTTATCACGTGCGGCTTCCTGATCTGAGGTAAAGCGTTCATAGTGAACCTGCTCAGACGGCAGTACTTGCCCGGCTTCGATATAGGCATCCAGGAATTCGTTGGAACCGCAGCAATAAAAATGGACGTTGGTTTTCTCGCCCTGCTGAAAAAGCTCAGCAAAGTTAATACGCTCATCACCTTCGCGGGTGAAGGCGTAATGCACATGGCCATAACGGGCGCGGGCGGCAAAGGCCTGCAGGGTATTCAGCAGGGCTGCTTCTTTTTGGCTGCGTGCAGAAAACCAGATATCCCAGGTTCTGCCGCTGGCTTCCAGCTCTTCTGCCATGGCCAGAATCGGGGTTACGCCAATACCACCGGCAACAAGCACGGAATGCTCAGCCGACTCATCCACCGCAAAGTGGTTACGGGGCGCACTGACTGTCAGTAATTTACCCGGTGCGGCATAGTCATGAATCCATTGTGATCCACCGCGGCTGGGGTTGGCCAGCAACACGGCGACGAGATAGCGGTGACGTTCACTGCTGTTATTGCACAGTGAGTACTGGCGCACTATGCCGTTATCGGCGCAGATATCGATGTGGGCACCAGCGCGGAATTCAGGCAGATCGGCACCATCTTCCGCCCGCAGGTCGAGCAGAATGACATCGTCACCATCTTCGGTAACATCGTGAATAATGAGTTTCAGAGTTTGTTCACTCATAACCGGGTCCTGAATAAGCTGGGTTTCTCTATAGGAAACACTATAAATTCAGGCGGTAAATTTTCTTGATTAATAGCGCATAAGAAATTGACTGAGGGCGTTTTAAAAAATGCGCAGCCAGAAATAAAAAAAGCCATAGATCACTATGGCAAATCGATGAAGAAAAACGTCAACCAGAAAAGCGTGAATCACCCGTTCAGAGGGTGATCAGGAAGGAGGGTTAAATACAAAACTCGCCATACTGAGCGATTTGTGCATCACCTGAGGCGTGTATATCTTCAGGTTATCATCCGCCTGGCGAGTGCCAAGAAAATAATGGAGCGGCCAGAAGTGATCCGGCGTGGGGTGGCAGCGGCCGGTAATTTGCCCAAAAGACTCTGCTGCCAGAATTTTGTCTGCCTCATCATCCTGCAGGGCTTTAATAATGTAGTTATTAAAGTCACTGCACCAGGGATAAGGTTCAGACTTTATATTCCAGTCCATGGTACCGAGATTATGGACGATGTTGCCGGAGGCAATGATCAGCACGCCTTCATCCCGCAGTGCAGCCAGTTGGCGGCCGATATCAAAACGCTGTTTGGACGACAGCGCGATATCCATGCTCAGCTGCAGCACAGGAATATCGGCTTCGGGAAAAGCGTGTACCAGTACCGACCAGCAGCCGTGATCCAGCCCCCAGCTTTTGTCCTGGCCAACCTTTCTGTCCAGTAAGCCTGCAATTTTCTCCGCCAGTGCTGGTGAACCCGGCGCCGGGTACTGCACTTTATTGAGGGCCGGAAAGCCGCCAAAATCGTGCAGGGTGCGCGGGTTTTTCATAGCAGTGACCGCCGTGCCCCGGGTGCACCAGTGTGCCGACACACACAGGATCGCCTGTGGCCGCTCAGGCAGCTCAGATGCGATCTGAGCCCATGAGCGGGTGAAGCGGTTGTCCTCCAGTGCATTGGTCGGACTGCCGTGACCAAAGAAAATAACAGGCATACGTGACATAAGGTTTCCTTTTATCCCGCTTTTTTCTCAGCTTTCATTTTTTGCCACTGAGCGCGGTAACGTGGTACCAGCCAGGTGTTGAAGCGGCTTTGTGCACCTTCTTCCCAGGAGTAACGGCCACGTGGCGCATGACGGGAACGCAGACCCTGCTGTACCAGGTGGTCAGCGTGGATATCCTGATCGTTGATCTCCATTGAACGGGTCATGATGTCTTCCATCTTCTTGTCGAAGTCCGGATCACCCATGGCGCCTTTGGCGAACAGAATACCAAGGTCAAGGTAGTGGCTTTCCGGACCATCGGCACGCAGAATCAGATAGATAACAGCGTCGGCAGTCATTACCAGTGACAGGGTTGGCGGCAGGTTGGCAAACGCCATACGGTTGCGCTCTTCTTCTGTCAGCTTAGGAAATACCGGCATCAGTGCTTTGTGGGTTGTGTTAAAGCTGGCATCTTTATGCAGCGTACCGTTGGTACGGTAGTACCCGGCAGTGTTCTCTGGCAGCTCTTCCGGGAATTCAGCCAGCTCACTTGGGATGTAGTCGTGGAAACCGGCGTGCAGACGGCTGGCGTGGTAACCGTCGTTGTTGTTTTCAAACTGAACTTTCCAGCCGAAAGGATAGTGGGTATCACGATCCGGTTCCGGACCTTCACCGTTTTCAAACTCGTAGTTAGCAACAATCGGTTCCAGTGCGCTCAGGCGTGGTGCCAGTGGTGCCGCTTCGTCGTCGAAGTTAATGAAGATAAAGCCGTGCCAGATTTCCAGTTTGAATTGTGGCAGACCGTTTTCTTCTTTGTGGAAATCACAGGTTTTGTGCATTTCAGGGGCGTTAATCAGCTCGCCTTTAAGGTTATACGTCCAGTGGTGATAAGGGCAGGTGAAGGTGCGGGTGTTACCGGTACCTTCGGATACCACCATGGCGCGGTGCTGACAGACGGAAGACATTGCACGGATTTCGCCGTCACGGTCATGCACGACCACAATCGGTTCATCAACAATAGTGGTATTATAAAAATCGCCTGGATTTTTAACCCAGTCTGTACGGCCTATGCACAGCCATTCGTGGTCAAACAGTGCTTTCTTTTCAAATTCAAAAAAATCACTGTCGGTGTAGCAGACGGGTGGCAGTGTTTCGGCTTTATCAATCGCAATGATCGAACTTTCCAGACTGTCAAAAAACTCATCGTTTAAGAATTGTGTACTCATCATCAGCTCCTGTGACTGAACCTGGTCCGGCCTCCGGAGATATTAAATGACCAGGCCAGACATGATTTTGAGTTTTCATGCTACGACGGGGGGAGGGAATATTATTGGCTGTACGCGTACAAGTTCTGGTGCGTCTGCGAATCCATCTGCACGCAATTATGCTGCTTCATTATAAGGCGGGAAGAATACTGAAAATCAGACTTTGCGCATAAGTGTCGGGTGTTTGCCAAGTATTTATTCGCATTTGTTCAAGAACTCATGCGCAGGTCGTTGCCATAGTGGGTGAACCATAAATATGTCTGCTGAAAAGCCGGTTTACGGCGGTTTTCAGGCAAAACGGGAAGAAAACGGCGGGGCCTTGTCCGTTTCCCGGTATTGCATTCTGATTGCCGTTATAACGCGGATTTTACTGACAGGCAAGTCAGAGAAGCTAACCTCAGGGTTAAGTTGTGTGCACAAAGTATGTACTTTCTCGGCTGATAAGAACCTCGCTCTCTGCACAAAACAGCAGTACCGCTGAATCCATAAGGGTTCCGGTCATAACTTCAGAAAGATGCGAATGAGGATACTACCGTGGAAACAAAACAAACATTTAACAAACTCACTCTGGCAGCCGCCGTATCGTTAGCATCTGCCAGTGCATTTGCGGATGTACCGGTGGCAGAGCTTGCGAAAAATATTGAAATGTATGGTGTGCTCGACTTCGGTGTTACCTGGGTTGATGACGAAGGTGGCGAGAACAAAGTGACTGCCCGTGACAGTGTAAACTGGGGCAACCGTATTGGTTTTAAAGGTGCAATTCCTCTGACCGACGATCTGCAGGGTGTGTTTAAACTGGAACACGGGTTCAAATTATCTGACGGTGTTGTTTCACAGTACGACACTATGTGGGGCCGTCAGGCTTATGCCGGTGTTGAGAGCAAAAAGTACGGTACTCTGACTTATGGTCGTCAGTACGACTTTATGTACGATAACTTCAACCAGCTGAACATTGGCGGTTATGCCAGCACCTACGGCGGCCACCATGGTGACCTGGACCGTATCTCCGGCTGGCGCATCGACAATGCCGTTAAGTATGTTTCACCTTCCCTGGGCGGTTTTAAATTTGGTGCTATGTATTCTTCTGATGACCGTGCTTATGCGGATCAGGGTCAGGCATGGGGTATGGGCCACGCACCGCTTGAATCCATGAGTGCTGGTGCAAGCTACTTTGGCGGTACCTGGAGTCTGGCAGCTGCTTACGTAAAAATTGAAAACGATACTGTTTATCCACTGCTGCAGGCGGGTGTACCTTCTCTGCAGGGGCTGACAATGGACGGCGCCGGTACCACCACTGACCGTGAGATTGTCGCTCTGGGTGGCTTTGTAATGCTGGGTGATTTCGCTCTGGTACTGAATACCACTCAGACCACGCTGTCTGACATGGTGAACAGTACGGGTGCAGCGGAAGACGATGCCACTCAGAATGTGTATGAAATCGGTGGTTACTATCCGGTTGCTGAGAAAACCCTGCTGATTGGTGGTTACCAGCACTCTGAACTGGAAGAGTACGATTTCGACGAAGTGACTCTGGGTGTCAAGTATGACTTTACTGATGCTGCCTGGGTTTACACTTCTTACTCTTATATGGAAGGTTCAGACGATACTCTGGTTAACCAGGGTGCGGCCTGGTATCTGGAAAATTCCAGTACCAATACCCAACAGACTGCCCGTATTGGTATGATTCTGACATTCTGAGCCGGATGCTCATCCATAATTAGATAATTAAGGTACGAATATGAAACGCAGAACGATTTTAAAAACAGCGCTGCTGTCTGTGTTGATGTGTACATCCATGTGGGCATCTCAGGCAAGTGCAGACGATAAGGCGGTGTCGCTGGCATTGCCGTTTGATGTGGAAAGCTGGGACCCGACCGCCCGCGTGATTCCACAGGCAACATCTTTATACAAAACCGTCTTTGATCAGCCGCTGGAATACGATGCAGACAATAAACTGCAGCCAGGGGTGGTGAAAGAATACAACTGGATCGGTGATGATGGTCTGACGCTGGAACTGATCCTGCGCGACGATGTTTATTTTCACAATGGTGACAAACTGACTTCGGAAGATATCAAGTTCACCTTTATGGATCATCCGAAGTCCGATAAGAGCATTCAGCTGGGTTATATCTGGTGGATGGTGACGGCGATTGATACGCCGGAACCTACCAAAGCCGTGTTCCACTTCAGTCAGCCGTTCGTAACGGCACCGGAATACCTCGGCTTTGCCAGCTCTTTTATTCTGCCGAAGAAATACATTGAAAAAGTCGGTATGGAAGAGTTCCTGAAAAATCCGGTCGGTTCCGGTCCTTATAAATTGGTCAGTTATCAGCGTAACAGCCGTATGGTACTGGAAGCTTTTGATAAGTACTGGGGCGGTGTTCCTGAGATTAAAAAGCTGACCATTCAGGTGATTCCGACTTCGACCTCCCGTGTTTCTGCCGTACAGTCTGGTCAGGTTGATCTGGCGTATGCACTGCCAATCCGCGAAGCCGTACGTCTTGATAAACTGCCACAGGTGACCAGTTCGCTGACATCAACGGTGGATACCTATCTGATCCACATGGTGAATAAAGGCGCGCTGAAAGACAAAAATGTCCGCCTGGCGATGCATTATGCCATTAATAAATCGGCAATCTCCCGTGCGCTGCTGAACGGTCTGGCAGAACCACTGTCCACCGCTAACCCGCCGGGCACACCGGCCTATGACGCTGACTATGAGTTTGACTACAGCCCGGAAAAAGCCAAAGAGTACCTGGCTAAATCCGGCTACAGTGTCGATAACCCGGTCACGTTTAAATTCCTCGCTACTAATGGTGTCCACCCAATGGATAATCAGATGGCCCGTGCCATCGTGCAGATGTGGAAAAAGGTTGGCATTAATGCAGAACTGGAAACCATCGATTTCGGTAAATACTTCCAGGAAGTGGCAGCCGGTACGCTCGACGGACCAGCACTGTGGTTGTGGAATAACTCCACCGGTGACCCGGAACTTTATACCGGCAGCTACCTGAATGCCGATACTATGTTCTCGGTATGGCGCAGCGAAGAAGTTATGAAAAAACTGCGTCCGTTGCTTGCCCAAACCGATTACGACAAGCGTATGGAAGAGTATAAAGAGTTCAACCGCTGGGTTGTTGAGCAGGGCTTTACTATTCCGTTAATGGAAGGTGTCAGCAGTGTGGCTCACGATAAAGATCTGAACTATGTACCTTACCGTAATGGCTGGATTCTGCCGGCTAAATGGTAATTTTATCAGCGGGCTTCGGCCCGCTTCTGTCCCACAGTTTGATAGCACTCTGCTTTCTGTAAACGACTTTTAAAT
>CETQ01048072.1_pt1 | contig 37687 bp, 32 predicted proteins | sample 531261 | NCBI WGS metagenome assembly CETQ01 (sample SAMEA2622376, study PRJEB7988) | marine metagenome | biome: marine biome (ENVO:00000447); feature: surface water layer (ENVO:00002042); material: "saline water (ENVO:00002010), including plankton (ENVO:xxxxxxxx)" | depth 5 m
CATGGATAACATCAAAGAACATGGGATGCAAAGGGTGTTCTGGGATGCGTCAGCTGAAGATGTTCAATCCCTGTACAAGAAATACTATTTACAGAACCTAAAAGAATTATTTTATAAAGAAGATTATGAGAAAGTATTTGAAAGACTATACAACATCATGCCCAAACAAGAACTCATATCAATCATTAATCAAGATAGTGTAAAAGATAATGATACTCTTGTCAAGTATTTTCAAATGCATGGGGAACAATATAGTGACTTATACACAGGATTGTATGATGATGGCAATCCAGAAGGTGCATTAATACAACTATCTACCAAACAAAATGATACTGGGAATGAATTTAATGATATTTTTGTCAATGGAAAAGAACATACACTAGATTCTCTCAAGACTGTAGTTGAAAACTTCAAGTTACAATGGGTTACATTTATGTGTGAAATCACAGACCCGACAAACTGTGACCAAATTGAGTCTATTTGTCGGTATTTTAAAGAAAAATTAGGCTGTACAGTTACCGTTCAAACATTTAAGTCATATATAAAAGACCTACCTTTTGTTGATAGGGTTGAACATGTACTTCCTACACAACCAACCGAGAACGAAATAAAGGTAAATGATAGTATTGCTAGTGATATTCCAGTAAGTCTGGAAACATTGAAACGGTTTAAGAAGGATGAGGAAGTACGAACCAAGAAACCTAAGATGAAAGAGAAGGAACCAGTATGGTGTGACGCGAGGAAAAGTGAATATTTTTATGTGAATTCGCAAGGCAACCTTTTTCCGTGTGCGTACATTGCTAGAGATGTAATGGAACACAAATTATTTCCTTATCATCCTATTGACTATACATACAATTTCAAGTATAATGATGGGACGAAATTTAATATCGGTGAGATAATTTATAACCATGACTTTGAGAACATAAGTCAACACTTGAAGAGGAAACCCCTCAGCGTTTGTACCAGAAATTGTGGAGATTGCCATGCGAGTTAATGTAGTTTGTAGTAAATGGGGAGAAAAATATGGCCCGCACTTTGTTAACCGTCTTTATAACATGTCTAAGCGCAATACACCTTCGACAATGGATTTTCATTTCTACTGTTATACGGACAACGATAAGGGATTATTACCAGATATTAAGGTTATACCATTTCCCGATATCCCTACCATCCATCCTAAATACTGGTTCGGCGCTGACGAGTTTAAGTACGGCATGGCTCGCTGTTGGGACAGGCCTAAAACTTTCGTTTTTAATACTCACAATTTCGGCCCAGATAAGCCGACAGGACGCTTCATCTTCTTTGATTTGGATGTAATTATTCAGAATGATATTACACCACTTCTAACTTACAACACAGAACAACCAACTAAAATGCGGTCTTGGTGGCAAGACCCGAAACCCATGAAGACTAGACAATTTAAACTAGCACATGGTGCGTACACGAATGGAAGTTGTCAAGTATGGAGTGATGACCAATGTGAACCTATATGGGAAGATGTATTAGAAAACCAAGAAAAGATATGGTTCACATATACAGATGGGACTGATAACTATCACTCTTGGAGATGGGGTGAGTATGGTGCTAAACTATGGGATTACTTTCCATCATGGATGGCGTACTCATATAATAGAGGTAGGTCATGGGATGAAGATGATTTGAATGTGGGTATATACAGACCCAATTGTATTTTGTGTGTATTTAATGTAGATTTGTTACCGTTTGAGGATGAAAGCAGAGGACACACTAAACAAGATGACCTCGCAGACCCCAAACTATTAGAACATTGGAGGTAGAAATGAAAAAACTTTGGAAACTATGGTGCATGTCTTTAGGAGAAAAGGCATCGGATGATTCACACGAGGCTGATATGGTTGCAATAATGAGAACCATAGTTGTCTTGGTAAACTTCTTCACCTGTTTCTTTATTATATCGGGAGTATTGAGACATTGGTAATGATGAGTCCAAATTGGTTTATAGCCGAAGAACAGATATCAAAACATAATTGTATCTGGACAGGTGAGGTATCTATGGATACCTTGAATTATTATAGAAAGTTTGTGGGTGAAACTTCAAACAATTATAACTTAGCAGGACATCTGGATAAACAAATAAGAATTGAGGATATGCCGTGGGAGGTTAAAGAAGATATTATGAGTCACTTCTACAGACAAGAAGTACAACGGTATATGAAGATACATAAAGACACAAGTCATCCGTTATTACCTATTGGTTTAGAAAGCGTATGGATTAACTATCAAAAGAAACACGAATTCAATCCTATGCACAATCATGGCGGATTGTTTTCATTTGTAATTTTTATCAATATTCCGTATAACTTGGAAGATGAAGATAAATTCTTCCCAGAAAAACAAGACCCAAAAACTTCAAGGTTATGTTTTGTGGTAAACTCACCAATGGGTGTACCAGAAGAACTGGCAATAAATGTTGACCAAGGGTTTGAAGGAAAGATGATTTTGTTTGATGCAAAACTGCCACACATGGTTTATCCCTTTTATACTTCAGATGGTGAAAGGATTACCGCGTCTGGTAATGTAGTTTATGAGAGGGAACCATTTTGAATATCTACACAGTAAAGTGGGGTGACAAGTATAACTATCAACATGTCAATAATGTATATGAGGCGTGTAAAGAATTTTATACACCCCCAGATGGACACTTCGATTTCTTTTGCCTAACAGAAAATCCAAAGGGGTTAGATAAGAACATTACGCCACTCGCATTGCCTGGCGGAAACAAACTAGTGAAGTGGTGGAATAAGATGTACCTCTTTGACAGTAACATCGTCACGCAGAAAGGTGAAAAGATGTTCTTTGATATTGATACTATCATTCAGAAAGACATAACTCCTATCGTAAACTATGACCCAGAGGATTGTCTTTGTTTCGTAAAGACATACTGGCACGATTTAGAAACTCAATATAAAAACACTAGGCACATTCCACATAAATATACAGATCTAAACTCTTCGGTTCTGAGGTGGAATGATAACTTAAACACAGAAGAGATTACAGAATACTTTAATAAATATCAGAAACAAATACTATGGTACTATCGTGGTCTTGATAACTTCTTTTATAACAGAAGAATAACCAAAATCAAATTGTTTCCTATAGGTTGGGTATATAGTTTTAACCAAGGCTATGTCTTCCCACACGATATAGATAAACACACATACCGCGAACTACCTTATGTTTGTATTTTTGACTCAATGGGAAAAGGTGAAGATGTTAAATTTTAATTTTTTAAATAACTTTAAATACTGGGGCGAGGCGTTACATGTTATAGAAAACAAAATGCCTCACAAACTTGTAGATTTTAGACAATCTCTACAGGAAAATAATATGGATGCTTCAATCTGGTTGGTTGAAGAACTGAAAGAGTACTTGGAAGAATATTATACCAAACAAGGTAATCTTAGAATATTAATTCTTAATTCTTGGTTAGGTCTTCCTATGGTTCCTCTTTTATGTGAAAACTTAGATGTCGCACAAATTCATTTAGTGGACATGGATGAAGAGAGTATCAATCTTTCTAAATCATTTCACAAGTACTATGCCCAAGAGAAGTTTGTAAACATTCGTCATTGGAATCTAGACATACCGTTTGAGTTTGAGAATCTAAATAAGATTGATGTTGATATAGTAATTTGTATTCACACAGAACAAATGTATCCTCTAACAGAACTAGTGGGTAAGAATCCCAATGCCGTGTACGCGATGCAGAACTCTAATGTAGTTGAAGAGATGTATGGTATCAATTGTGTGAACTCAATCGAGGCACTAAAAGAACAGATAGGAATAGAAGAGTGTGGATATGAAGGAACCAAACAACAAATATATTATTCTTGGGATGGTAAAAAGGAGTTTGATAGATTTATGATTATAGGACAGAGGGAAGGATTCTTCTAAAAATCTAATAGTGGATATTCACTCATATCAATATCTGCTACCATCTGTTTCCATAGGTATTCATCTGGTATAACAAAACCAAATGTTTGACGCGGGCCTCTACTTCCAGCAGTATGCCAGTATGGAGTTTCGTCTTTACCACCATAATATCCTATCTTCACATTCCACCCTACTGGGTCATGGATAGTCACAACATTTCCATCTTCATCTAAGTGTTTAAAGAATCCACACCCATCACTATAAGACATTAAAATATTATAGCCTGGACAGTCCCAGTTATTATGCCAAGACATGAAACCACCAGCAGGATAGTAAACATGTACCGCGTTAAACTTAGCACACAACCACGCGGATAATTCAGCACAAGTCTTCAAAGACTCTCTTCTAAGTTCTTTATCAACTCCATGTGTCAAATGAAAATCACATACCTTCGCATACTCTGGTGGGCCTTTGTGGTCTTCACCCTTTGCCTGAACCTCTCTAAGATATTCTTCCGAACAATAGTAATCCATATCCCTGTCACCAAATCTTCTTTCGTCCATAGGTAAAGGTTGTATTGCGTTGTTATTATAGAAGTCCATCCACTTGTCGAGGATTTCTATTAACTCTGGATTTACTAATTTTATTGTTTTCATTTTAACTGAAAAGATTCTTGTTCTTTATATATTCTATCCAAGGTGTAGTGTGTTATAATAATAGGCATTCCCGCCAACTCTTCTGGTCGTTGTCCCATGCAGAAGTTCCATCTAGCATCTGGCCATGGGAAGTCTCCAACTTTAATTTTGTCCTTATATTTCTTTTCTAAAAGATACCACATACTAAATGTATCCCACTTACAGACTTCTCTCGGATATGGTGATTGGTCATACTCTGGTCTAATCTGGTCACAGTATTGTTGAAACCAATCGTCCATCAATTCAAGTACAATAGGTTTCTTTTTATATACAAAGACACCACAATGATATATCATTTCCTCCGTATCATTTAACTTAGTTATCTTTGCATTGTATGGTCTGTTTCTAGTAAATATTATATCATTATCTTTTACAAATGTAAAGACCTTTTTTATATCTTCGTGTTGAATATAGGTGTCACAATCTATATACATTGTCTTTTCGTATGGAGTTCTGGATAATGCCCAGAGTTTTGCTCTCACATGGTCATCACAATAAAATACATTATCAAACATACTTTTATCATATGTTCCATCCCACCTTTCTTCTGTAAAAAGTGTAATCTTTGCTTTGGGATGAAAGTCTAATAATGATTCAGCGGATTGAATAGCGGCTTGTAAATATCTTTCATCACGAGAAGCAACATAAAGATATCCATTCATTACGGTTCCGTTGGTAATGCTTCTTTTTGAATCAATATAGTAACCCATGCTTGTACTTCTAACTGGGTTTTTGCTTTACGAATAAGTTTTTTGATTTCTTTGTTGTTAGAGTTTTTGATTGCATCGATTTCAAAAGCTTCTAGTTTCATATTGAATAATGATTCTTGCAGTATTCTGTTCCTATGAACCTCGCGTTGTTCAGCATCTTTTAGTTCTTGTTCTGCTACAACCTCTTTGTGTGCTTCTGTATTTTCATCGATATCTTTTTCGGTGAAGATTTCCATGATGGCATTAAAGTCCTCATTGACAAGACCTTCTTTGATATTACCAACATTGATTTGTGCTGGACGATAATTCTTTCCAACCAAAATCTCGCAGAATAGCGATCGGTTTTCTTTATCTATCCATCGGGGGTTGCGATATTTCGCCTTTTCTTCGGTCATAATATTTCCTCATGATTAAATGGGTAGGTTTATTATACACCTACCCCACTATATATGTCAAGTCTTAAGCGGTTCTAATAAACAGCTGTTTTGTTTCTTGCGTGGAACTTGAAGTTTGTACGGTGTTACCGTCATAGTATCCAGTATATGTACCAGAATATGTACCAGCGTATGCACCATTTAAGAATCCAGCAAAGAATCGGTCATAAAACCCAGTATATGACCCAGTATAGTCTCCAGCGTATGCTACAGTTGAGATGTCTTTTAATTGGTCAGTCATCGTTGACCCCATCTGTACCCATGTTCCAGTAGCAGATGGTGAGCCAGTTTGAAGTAAATATGTTCCTACTCCACTAGCAATAATTCTATTTCTAAATGCGGGCACCATTGTATGTAAGTTTGCAGTTGACATTTCGTTTGGTTCGCCATCGTCACCAGCTTTTAGTAACAAGTTTGAATCTGTTCCAGCGTCTGTAGTTGGTGCGGTTTTTTGATAAAGAAAGTATGAAACATCTGTACCGTCAACTTGTGTTTCTGTAATAGTATATCTTGCAGTCCATGTTCCACCAGAAGGCGCACCAGTTCCAATTTTATATTGTCCGACTGTATTTGCATCTTCGGCAGCCATTGCAGTTATAACTAAGTCTAATACTTCAGTATCTAATTCTGTATCTGTTGCTTGTTCTAAAGCGGTTCCTGTCCATCTAAGGGGATTGATTTGTCCAGACTCACTAACAGAAGCAGTTGGTTGATTGAATCGGTGTACAGTATCCGTAGTGCTTCCACCAGAGGGGTGAGTACCTACAGCATCAGTTCTCTCTCTGTTTGTGAATGTGCCGATTTCATCTCCGCCAGCAGAACCCCCAATTACAACATTTAGCTCAGCAGTACCCGAACCGTCTGTATCATCAGCGAATTTCTTTGTGATAACTCCTGCTACTTGGTCTTTTATTTCAGTAGCAGATAGCTCCCTAAGACCCTGTAGGCCCCCAGCGGGAGTCGGATATGATCCTGCTTTAAGTGTAACTGGCCCTGCCATTCAATTTCTCCTTAGTTGAGCAACGAACCAGATGAATTGTAGACTGCAAGTCCTCTGTGTTTCACCCAATTGGTCGCGTCTTGACATGTTAAAGTAATAGTAGTTTTCGCAGGCAGCGTTACAGCGGCATTTGCGGAACCACTTTCAATAGTATCCGATGAAGCGGGATACAATTTACAATCAGTTGTAGTGATATTAGCGACAACTACATGTAGTCCAGCAGCAGCGGTTGGTAAAACAACTCCTTCTGCAGCTCCACCGACTGTACCGATTACATTAATTGTTTCAGTCAAAGCAGTTGCATCACCTTGAGCAGAACCAGCAGTTGAAACTGAAGCAGTTACTCCGTATTTCAACGAACCTAGCAATTCTGCGGAATCGTTTACTGTTATTTGAGATAAATTACTACCACCAGAACCAACTTGTCTCCAACCACCAGTACTAACACCAACTAACTCAGCACCGTTTGAAGTTACTACTTCGATTGGTGCATTTGCAGAACCACCATCTATGGTTTCTGTAGAAGCAGGATATACTTTAATAGTATTACCACTTACATTGTATATGTTGATTACTAGTCCAGCAGCGGCAGAGGGTAAAATTACCCCTTGGTTAGCTGATGCAGTAGATATAATATTGTATGTTTTGGTTAATGCGGTTGCAGTACCCTGTGTACTACCAGCAGCGGATACCGTGGCAGCGATGCCAAAAGTAACATTGCCACTCGCAGTAAGAGTACCAACTGACACATTATTACCCGACTCATACTTGTCGTTGTTGAGGTTACTAAAGTTAGTATCCACCTCAGTATTAGTGAGGGGTGAACCCTTAGATGCTCTTAGTGTTATAGTTGACATGTCTCTTCCCTATCTTTATTTATCAATGTTATTAACAAGTTGCATTAAAATGCTTTTGATTTCTTGGAAATCTTCTTTCAGACTATTTATATCATCTGACATTTCAGTTATTTGACTGTTTCTTTGATTCGCCAAATATTTTCTTCGTTTGTACGCAGCTAAACCAGAATTGTCTACATTTACCAAAGCACCAGATTCTTTATCTCTGTTATATTCTAAACTTGATACTTGTCCTAATTCGCTTGCCATATTCTATTTATCACGCCTGTAAGGCGATAATCCTCAATTGTTTTGCTTCTGGTACTTGAGAAGTGTTTGATGTAAGCATTACCAATTTACTTGAGAAATACTTAAATCTCTTAAACTCTGTGTCTGCAACCGTACATGTGACAGCGGGTCTTGTTCCTCTAAATGTCCATGTAACCGTTCCATCTGTAGCAGTACCAGAACCGTGTGTAGGCGCAGAACTAGCAGAAGCTGCACCAGTTGTACCACCTACTGTTGCTTCATATATGTTACCAGAATTACCTATAATTGTTCCTGTAGCATAAAATTTACTTACCGCGTGGTCATCGAATACTTTAACAGTTGGTGCGGTAGTATATCCTCGGCCTGGGTCTACAATTTCTAAAGTTGCGAGACCACCAGCAGACAATGCAGTACATTTAATTTGTGCCTGTTTAGTAACAGCAGAACCACCTCCACTAAATGAGAAGTTTACAGAACTTGCACTTGCGATACCACTTCCAGCAGTACCGATTGTTAGAGCGTTTACACGCTTAACAGATTGTGTAAATATTCCATCTGAGTCTAAAGCAGTACTAGGCAACTTGTAGTTAAAGTCGATAAACCTACTTTGTGACATAGCAATTCCTTTCGGATTTGTATCGTCAAGTTCCATTTCTATCCAAGGTAAATCTTCGTAAAAATCTCCATCATCTTCTATTGCTTGTCCTTTGAAGTAAATTTTAAATGAAGAGCCAGGCGGTTGTCTTAGAGCAACTGAAAGTCTTACATCCTCTGCTTCTTGTCCATCAGCAAGACGAACTCTCCTTGAAATAAACTTAGATAATGCGTTACCAGTATTAGTTTCTTCACCAGTAGAATCATTGTTGATATCAAATTTTCTTAGTATAGCAGCATTACGATATAGTGATATAACTGGAGAAAGAAGTGTGGTATCAGTACTCAATTCATACCTGTGTCGATAACTCTTCTTAGCTACTTTAGAACCACCAGTAAATGCAAACTCGTTCTTCGCGGAGAACAGACCAGCCTCTAGAACAGTAGGTTGTCTGACAACTGGTAATATATCCGTAAATGTAGAACCAGCAGCAGTTGAACCAGTAGAGTTTGTTACACATGCTTTATATTTAATTTGAGCTTCTGGGAATTCTTTAACAGTCATGTTAGTTCTAAGACTATTAAAGGTCTTGTTAAAGATACTGGCAATCTTAAATGAAGTATTCCTATTGAATCCTTGTTCTCCGTCAGCAGTAACAGGGTCACCTGTTCCCAAGACATCACCTACAGCAAAAAGGAAGTCAGAATCACCAGCGTAAGCAGCATCTATTGTTTCTTTATCATAGATGATTTCCATCTTTTCTGTTCGTGGGTCTACTTCGTCTATCTGTCCGTGTTTAATCTTTAATGTAAATGTAGCACCAGAACCACCAGTAGGAGTAACAGAAGCCTGTCCTGTAGTTGGTATAGAAACATTAGCAGGAAAATCACTTGCTCTTTGTGGTTTAAATCCTATACCAGCATCATGAATTTCTACTCCAGTTACTACACCAGAACTTACTGAAGTTACTTTTAATTTGACTCCAGAACCAGAAAGATTATTACTGGATGAAGCAGTAGCAGTCTGGACATTAATTGCGTTCAATGTAATAATATCATTGACACTATAACCAGAACCACCACCAGCGATACCAACTTTAAATGTATGAACATCTTGTCCATCAATCGGTCTACCGTTTAGATAATCTGAAGCAGTAATAAATTCTGCATCTTCGTTTACAAACTCGCATGTTCCAGAACCAACTGTAAATCTTTCATAGAAAGCCACATATTTCAAGTCTTCTGTTTGGTGAGGACTCCAAGCCCTGTTGTTTGATGAAGTAAATAACATTCCAGCGATATCAGTTTCTTCCGCAGTTACCCTTTCTTCTGTTCCTATTTTATTTTCACCTAACTTAGAACACCAAACATTGTAATTGGGGTCATTTCGTTGAGGCATAAGAACCATGGCGTATTCTTCATTTGGTGCGACATAAATTGGTTCATCAAACTCAAAGTCTGTAGCAACATCTGCTGTAAACTGATAGTTAGTTTGTCTACCACCAGATATATCTGGAGTTGTTTTTACTTCTGATGCTTTTAAGAACTTCCTAGCACCAGAAAGAACTACATCGGTTGGGAACCCATTTAAAACTTTTCTAAGTTCACATGTAATACCCTGTCCAGTATCAGTTGCTGAATTTGCAACATTAGCAGATTGGCCTGGTCTGTCTCTAAACCAAACTCTCATTTTCTTTATAAATGCTCCACTTGGTGCATCACCGATACCAAATGTTTGAGCGATTGGGTCTCCCCTTCTTATAGGTGGATGGTGAATAAATGTTGGTGAGGTAACATCAAGTCTGGCGTTTAAGTCTGCATTGAGAGTCATTTCGCCTGGCTGAAGGTCTACATCTGTAACCATTGTTCCTTTCTTTTCAAGTACTGGTTCACCTACAGTAGTTGAAGTAGTCATCGCGTGTTGTTCGTAAACTATATCTGTTTCCTTTTGGAAAACATTCATGGCAAAAGCAGAGTAAATATTTTCTGCTGATGTTGTTACAAAATTGTATCTATCTTCTGGGTCATCTGTTACTCGCATCCTTCTTGTACCTACGGCAAATGTAGGTAGTCCAGCAGCTTCCGCTGAACCATCATTACCTCTTGGTAACCAGTAAACAAAAGCAGCGTCACCGTTTGAGTCAGTAACAATAGGTGAACCTATATCAGCAGGAGCAGAAGCACTAAACAGATAGTTTTTACTTTCATCTTCAACACCACCCAAAGGAGCGGCATTTAATCTTGCACCTAAGAATATGTGTCCTGTTCTGGAACCAGATGCTTTCCATGCTGGAATCAGAGCGTCAAACCCGCCTGGGTCACAAGGACAACATCTATCATCTTGTCTGATATCATCAAAGTAGAAATATAATCTTGTGTTGGGTTTCATTCTGCGAACCCTAACACCTATTCTGTTTCCTCTCATGTTTGGTAGTAGAGAAACATCCGTAACAAAGTTACCTAATGGGTGTACTTGAGTGTCTACAGCGGATGCTGTCGCGGTGGTTATTATGGAAGTAGTTTTCTGTACAATGTCTTGAACCTCCATAGTTTGAGTAGCAGTTGCACTCGCAGAAATTGTACCGCCAATATCACCAGTTACCGAACCATCTCCTCTTTGTTCAAACCATCCATTTCTTGCACCGCCATTTAGTGTTGTAATACTTTGTGATACATCACCAGTAATTGTTCCAGTTGCGTCAGTTTCACCAGAAATTGTAATCGCTTCTTTTTCAACTGGTCGGGTTCCCCCCTCAACAAAACTTCCATCTGAATTTAACAAACCAGCTTCAAAACTAGTTTCAAATCTAACAGCATTATCACTATTATTAAAAGAGTCAACTTGAGCTTGAACAGCGGCAGCATTTGATAATGTAATTACATTTTTCTGTTGTTGAGTTTTAAAAGTAGCACCCGAATCTGAACGAGGGAATAAATCCATTTCACCGTCATAGTTAAACAACAATTCACCTACACAGTTTCTTACCTTAGTTGCGAATCTATTTTCTAATCCAGCTTCTAAAACAAAAGGTCTTGTAATTGAACTACCTTGTTGAACCCACCCAGAAGTGCCATGTGTGTCATTTAATTTTAAGTCTACTTGATAGTCATCAAAGTTAGGCCCTAATCTTTTCTTCTGAGAATCATAAGAAGCAGCATAACTTGGGTCTGATAAATCACTTAGTAGGTCTCCATCAAATGAGTTTACATAGATACCATTTTTAAATCTATCATTTCCGTTTGAGTCTAGAATAACTTGGTCTTTTGCTTGCATTTCCATTAGACTTAAAGCAAGATAATATTCTAGTCTATCAATTCTTTTTGAGATTGCACCAATGTCTCTCATGGTGAATCGTCTATGTTGTCCCTCTAGTTTATGAAAGACAGCATTTAATTCTTGTCCAAATCTAGCAGCAAGTCCTGGCGCCAATGATGGGAAAGGTGGAATTTGTATTTCAGCAATCTGCATTGCATCATCCATAGATGGCCCTTTAGCAGGCAGAGCAGATATACCCTCGACAATCTTCATCTGACCAGATTTACTTATAACAAGTTTATCTATTCTAGGCAGATAGTATTCTACATCTGTTGTAAAATTACTATTAGGTGTCGGGAATTGAATACCGTTTGAAGGTAAATCAAAATCATCTGTAGGATATGGATTTTCAGTAGCAACTTCTAATGTTGTAGCAGATACAGCAGTCTGTTTACTTCTTGGTCTAAAATCAATCGCATCCCTAAGATTAAAGTTACCTAGTTTTTTAGAATTGTGATAAGGAATTTCAAATGTGTATATACCAGTAGCACCAGTATCGTCTACTGGATAAGAATCTTTTGCAAAGTATGTTCCATTTGAACCACCATAGTTAGCGGTAAAGTGACTCAATTTAACTGTTAAAAGTTTGTCTGTTGTGTTGAGAGAACTTGTTGCTTTTTTAACTATTTTTGAGTGACCATAGAAGTTATCGTTCTGTCCAGTATCTAAAATAAAATCTTTTTTATGGTTAATTTTATTATCTGAATCGTCTAAGTATGTGTTTAAGTCTGAAGAAACATATATCGCTTCAATTTCCTTAACATCTACTATACCAAGAGGCCATGGCCCGTTTGCACCGCCGACATTATCTCGCGTGTCAATCTTGACATATCTACCAGTATTGAGTGCTTTTGGTACTGGAACAGCATCAACTACTTTTACTTCTACTTGTAAGTAAGCGTCATATGTTCCACTAGGTGTACCAACATCAAACTCCATTGTTTGACCGTTAGCAGCAGCTGTAACCATGCTTGGGGTAATTCTAATAACTCGACCTTCAGAACCAGAAATAGTAGTACCATCACCAATATCTGTGATACCAGAAGTCTTACATACCATGTAAATTTTATTATCTAATATTGTCTGTGTCAAACCAGCAACACTATATGGGAATATTACTTCTGAACCAAGTGATGCAGTACTGATACTAAACTGACCATTAGCAGGAACACTTACATTGAATTCTTCTGTATAAAAATATTGAGTATCATATGTTCCACCACCAGCAGCTGCAAGGGTCTTAGTTGACTGCCAAGGTGCTTGATAAACTAATTTGTTGTAATCTGTTCCGTGTACAAAAGCAGTATCACCAGTTCCATTTCCAGTTGTATCATCGAGTATGATGTCAGCGAAACCACTATCAGTAGAATTTGGGAATTGAATACATCTCGCGTCCCCAATTTTTCCATCTCGTATTCTTACATCATATACAAAAAGTCTGTATTGTGTAGCAGCAGCGCCTGGGTTTCCAGATGCCCTCTTTAAGGCACGAACCCTACATGTACCAATAGTTGTTCCTAAAGCAGCATGTCCACCAAATGTTCCATCTGAGTGAGCGGCTGCACCTGTCTGTGAACCTATACTTCCAAAGAATCCAATATTACATACCCCACCATTTTCTATATCAAATGTACCAACAACTTCTTTAACATTAAAATAGTTACCATATCCTAATGTGACATCTCTAGATTCTTTGGTTTCTGTAGATGTTCCTTTTCTAATTTTTATTGGTTGGTTTTTGAAATATTCTCTTCGGAATCCATTTGCGTATGCAATGCCTGGCGAAACAAGTGCCATAAGCGCATTTGCATCGCCTGGGTCTGTAGCGTTTGTACTAAATCTATATCCTTCGTTATCTATTCTATATGATACACCTCTGTAACCAAAACTTACTGTGCCACTAAGAACATCTCCACTTGTATGTACTGGTGGAGTACCAGAATTAGAGGTTCCAGCAATATTCACTTCATAAAGATTACCTAAGTGATTTACATATTGACCCACACTATAATTGGTATTTGTTGATGTATTAAAAGTTACACCTTTTAATGTTTTTAAATGCTCTACTATTTTTATAGTAAACGGTTCAATTACATAATCACCATCTGTTTCATTTTTCTCTACAGCAAGAGCTTTACCGAGTTCTGCAAGTTCATTTAATCTGGTATCATATTTCTTTTGTATCTGTCCTTGTTTTACTTTATAAAGAGCAGTAAACCCAGTTGGCATTTCAAAATATTTAAATACCACAGTACCATCTGTCGCGTTACCTGTAGTATGAGTTGGGCCATCACCAACTGAATTAGTTGTACCAGAGGTAGTAACTTCGTAAATGTTATCACCGTTTGATATAAACTCACCGATTTCATATATTGTTGAGTTAGCGTAATCTTTTCCGTATGGAACTTTTGTAATTACGGTGTCTATTTTAGTTCTATCGGCGCCTGGTGCATTAAAGTTGAAAGCACCTGTAGCGGGGTCTAGAAGACTTGAATCATCATCTGAAGTTACAATTGACTCATTTACTTTGATACCAACAAAGAAGTTGACATTCATATTGAAATCGTCAAGTCTTAGTGTCTGAGTATCATGAGCAATAAATTTACCTTGAGCGTATATAATACCTTCTTCTATAACAAAGTCTATCGCGTACCCATAAAAGTTTTTGGTAAAACTAGCAATGTCTGTATTATTATCTACAACAAAGGTATCTCCGTTTCTTCCAGAGTCAGTACTAGTTACAGTTAATGTTTCTCCTGCCTCAAATCTTATTGAAGATTCAATAATACCAGATTCTAATTCATTACCTTTGGTGTAGTTAAGATAAAATGTTTTCTTTTTAACTGCATCTGTGTCACTTCCAGTTTTACAATCTTTAATTTCTGCTTTGATTCCTGTCGTAGAACCAGTTATTGTGTCGCCAATATAATTTGCAAGAGTGTCATTTGATACGGCAGTACCAGAAGAATCAACATCGTTAATTTTAATATAAGGGACAAGGACAGGATATCCAGAACCACCTCTTACTGTAGCACCATCGGTGAATACAAAATCACCAAATTCTTTTATGGTGTTTAACACATAATCTTGTAACTGGGTTAACTCTCTGGCTTGTACCGCAACTCCAGGCTTGAAGACTACGCGATTAAACTTTTTCGCTGCTGAAAAATCGTTATAATAAGGTGTTACATTTAAATCAATCGCCATTTCTTTTCCCTTAGAAAGTAAATATTATTTTTACTGTCTCTACTTGACCCTCTTCTCTTGTAATAGGTTTTCTATTATCAAAGTAAACTATGTCTCCAGAGTTGTGGTCTATTTCTGGATTTGTAAGACTATTTATAGGTAAACTAGAGAGTCCTTTTGTTAAATTTGTAATTGTGTCACTAATGCCTATTCCTGCCACATCTTCCTGTAAATAAACACTATCGTCCGTTCCATTTCCTGTTGTATCTCTTAACTGTGCTACTGTAAAACTACCTCCACTTGTCGCGGTTAGTTTATCGTCTGGGCCATAATTGTTGGGGTCACTTATTCCTATGATGAAATGAGGAGAACCAGTTGCATCATCGAATAAGGTACTTAAACTATATTTAGTAATGTTTTTCATCAACCCAACTTGTCTATAGTCGTTTCCTGTAATTAAATCTCTAGAATCATTATCAAAAGAAACTGTTACGCCCACCCTCTTACAAAACAATTCTTTTTGTGGGTGAGCTCCGTGTCCGTCAATAGGTGATATGATAACTCTAAAAGCAGCATTAATTCCACCACCAGATGCCTGAGTAAGTTCAACACTTGCATTTGTATATCCAGAGCCTGGATTTGTTATGGTTACCCCTGTGACATTTCCATTTGTATTTACCACAGCGGCTGCAGTAGCACCAACACCATCACCTAATATTTTTATACTTACATCACCAGCAGTATAATCTGAACCTTGATTTGTAACTACTATTTTATCAATGGTTCCTTTTACAGCAGTACCTTCCACATTTGTTTGTAAACTTGGTGTGTCTGTACTTCCAAGAACAGCATCTGCTTTCGCGTTAGCACCAGCACCACCAGTTATAACTATGTCTGCAAAAGTATATCCAGAACCAGCACCAGTTATGGTTATAGCGGTTACTGCTCCACCACTTATAGTAGCAGCTGCAGTAGCACCAACACCATCTCCGTTTATGGTAATAGTAGGTGGTGAAGTATATCCACTTCCCCCATTACTAACTGTAATACTATCAATCTCACCGTTTACATCAAACGATGGTTGACCAGCACCAGATACTTTTCTGACTGGCATAAATGCTGTAGATAAAAACTTAGTTCTATCTGAAGCACCTATTTGAAATAAAAATTTCCATTTATAACCATCTGAGGTTGTAAATATTTCAGTTCCAGTACTGTTTGGTTTTACGGTACTTTGTCCATTACTGTTATTATCAATACATTTGTAAACATTAAAATCGTCTGTTAAGGCATAAAAGTTTGCAGTATGTAATGATGTAGCACCAGAATTGGATGGATTTGAGGAACTATAAGCATCATCATACCTATCATAAACCGTACCAGTTACCCAATCAATCCTACGAGCTAACATAGCCGTATCAGCAGACTGTACTCTTTTTACAAAAAGTATCTTGTCTCTGAAGTTCTGCACATCGACACGATTATCTACCGATGTATCAGGCGCAGTATCATCCGTCCATGTTTCAGTACGCGAGGCCGCAAGATAAAATTTATCATTGCCGTTATAGATGTCTCTATAGAAAGACCTCGCCTGATGAAACCTTGCCTGTTCTAGTAACAGAATGGCCATGCACTAACTCCTTAGTTTAACTCTTAGGAGTCAGATACAGTAACCGTCCAAGTGATCTTTAGTGTATCAGCAGCGGCTTTGTTTACCACAGAAAATACAGTTCTACACAGTAGCGTACCACCAGAACTAGCGTTTAAGATTCCTGCCTCAACAACCGCACCTGTACCAGTACCAGCGGGGAAGTCCCCAACATAAGCGACTGAATTTGAAGTGACAGTAGTAGAAGTAAGAGCAACCCTACCAAGTTCTGTACCTAATGCGGTATTACCAGCAGCGGCAGCAGTATTATCTGAACCGATTGCCATATGTGACATCGCGGTAGCAGATGCATCTTTCATACGAGATGCGATATAGTTAAGACCGTTGTTTACAACGACATTTTTTATTTCTTGGGTTTCTTTTAAGTTCCCAAACTCATCAAACAACTCAAGAGTCAATCGACCCTTAGCGTCTAAGGCATTTTTTTGCAACATTGTTATCTCCTCTAAAAATTAGTTATTGCCTTGTTATTCCTTATTTATAAGAATTAAAATTAGTTTTTAAAAATTCACTACCGTATCAGCAACATAATCTTCGGCAAAGTAAGTTAAATCGACTGTATATGATTGTGAGATAAGACTACCACTATCACTTATAGCAGCATCTTCGTCCACGGAAGAACCTGTGAGGTCTATCTCTATATCAAGTTTAGTAATTGAATCAGCAGTATTTGAAGTATCTGTTGGGCCAGTTGTGATATCAAAATTATTTATACTGTCAGCAGTAGCACTTGTATCAGTTGGATTGACACCTATATCAAACTTATTCACACTATCTGCGGTAGCTACTGAGTCAGTAGGTCTTGGTTGTGCCTCTACAGATGGAGTGTCTTGCGTTAGTGTTGTATCAGTACTAATCAATTGTGGTTCTATTGATAGTGTATCATCACTTGTAAATGTGTCAGCTCTACCAGCGGTTACATCAAATGCTGTTGAATCATCCGCATTTGGTGTATCTGTTGGGTTAACTCCGATATCAAATTTATCAATCGCGTCAGCAAACAGAAGAGTCTCAACAGCACCAACACCTCTTTCTACACTTACTGAATCTTGCATTGTAAATGAGTCAGTCGGATTTCTGAAGAATACGAATGATATCAATACAGACTCACCCATTTCTACACTATCCGTTGCGACAGCCTGAACTTCAAGTGATGTTAGTGTATCATTAGCAAAGAAGAATTCTGTACTTCTTTCGGTATCATCTGCAATAAGAACCGTATATCTACCAGCATCGTTAGCAAAGTAATCCAATGCGTATTCACCAGTATCCGTTGAATTGAAATTCATCTCTACTAGTTTTTGTGGATTACCAAGTTCTACATACGGGCCACCGTCATTTAAGAAATAGTCACCAACACCAAATCTTTCTACATAGTCATCTGATGCAGAACTGTGTTGTTCAAAGTATGGGTCACCAGTTTCAGTTCCATCTGAAGTCGCGTAGAAAACTCTTACGGATGTACCAACAAATGTATACGGGCCTTCTTCAGATTGAATTCCAACACTCTCTGTTTGAGTAGTTGTGACATCAAATGTATTGATGGCATCGCCTGGGAAAATTGAATCAGGCCCTGCTTCTGCAATCTCAACTGCCTTAACCACACTTTCATCAACAAGAATTTCCTCAATGTCTGGATACTTGAAGAACATGTAAACATCTGTTTCAACTGTAAATCCAGCAGAGAAATCAATATCCTGTTTAATTTGTAGGTCACCATATAATGCAAAACCAGCTGGGTGAGCAGCTCGTTTGACATAATCTTTCCATTCAGATGCTTGTAATTCTGATTGTATCTGATAGGCGAATGGTTGATAAACTATGTTATCGAATAGTCTGTTTGCATCTGATAGGAATCCACCAGCGTCACCAGCAACTCCACCTAGAACTGCATTATATCCTGTATTAAAGTCAACTAAAGCAATCTGACCAGTAGGTGATTCCAATTCTATTTGGAAATCCTGTCTGTTAAATCCTTGTCCTACCGCGAGAACTTCAAATGTAGCAGGATATCCAACATCGTTCAATGATGTAATTCTTACATAGGCATTATTAGATACGCCTGTTAGTGTATAATCCTCTCCAAAATAATCTATAGCATAGACACCCAGAATACCACCACTTTCATTGATAACATAAGAATCACCAATTTTAAATCCACCAGCGGTTGTGCTTGACCCATCTTTTATTGAGTTAAATTTAGCAGTATTTAAAACCCTAGTTACCATACCTTTCATAGCAGAGAAGACATCACCACTAGTGGTGTCTGGGAATACTTCTCCCGCTAAACTAACAAAGGTAAGAGTTAATCCTGTTGATATTCTAAGGTCTGGTAAATTATTATATCCTGCCCCTTGTTGGTTATTTGTAAATAAAATTTGGTCTACAACACCATTTGTGGTTCTAGTTTCTATTAGCGCTTCTTGAGTAATAGTATCAGAAGCATTTTCGCTTACGATAATTTGTGGGTTAGCAGCAAATCCAGTACCACCATCAATAATAATAACTTTCTTTACTTTACCATTTGTAATAGAGGCAACTTTTATTTTAACCCCTGTTCCTGTTCCACCAAATTCAGTAGCAGGAATTTCTATTATTTCATTTGGATAATAATCAGTACCATTATCTGTCACCGTAACACTAGATACCGCGTTGCCAGCAATAACTACTGTAAATGTCGCACCAGAACTACCACTAGAATAATGTCCTGTAGCACTAGTTATTTCAATAAATCTAAACTTAACATTACCATCTATAGCGTCACCCGACTCATGATTTGGCCCAGTTCCAACACCATTGGTAACTCCTTGGTTAGTAGCAAGGTATATTTTATTATTTGCTTTTACATATGTTCCTTTAGATATTGCTAAAGAATTATCGTAGTCAATATCAATGTAAGAAGTAAAGTCTGAATCAGTAATACTATATGTACCATCAACTACTGAGGGGTCTGGTGTGTTAAAAGAACCTCCCCCCTCTGTTCCTGTAATTGTACCTATGTCTCCTGCTACTTCTGGTTGAAGCATTTCATCATTTGAAAGACTACCAGCGCCTGGGCCTGGCAAACTAAAAGTATTGTTTATTCCAGATAGTACAAGTTCATATGCTTGGGGGTTAGTGTAAGCAATTTTTTTGACAGATTGGACACTTGCTCTTTTAGTAAAAGCATTTGTAACCGAACCAGTTGATTCATAGTAATGAAGGTCTACTTGTTGACCAACAAAATTCTGTGGGTCGAAATCTTCTGTATCCGCGTTGATAAAAGTTTTTCTTTCATAAACTTTTACAACATAATCTTCTTGCCATTTACTTGAAGATGGTCTAAGTACAAACTCCTGTGCATTGAATAGTTCTACTTCTTCATTATAAAGTATTCTGAATAAAAGTTTGATTGCTTCTCCACTACCTTTCGCAGTATAGAAGTCATTAATATTTTTTAAAACAAGACTTAATTTAGCAGTCTGACCTAAAGGTAAATCTTTTACATAGTCCTTATAAAACTCTTTAAGAAAATTATCGTCTGTATTGATACTTCCATCATCGTTAAAATCAACATCTAGTTTAGCAAGAAAATCTTGTAATACTTTAAGTGGGCCGTGTTTAGAAGAATCAGTTTCATTAGTGAGTTCCATGAACTCAAAATACTTTTCAATAAATGTTTGAAAAAGAGCGTGGTCGTTTCTAATAAATTCTGGTAATTGTTGACCAACAAGTTTTGAAATTTTAGGTTGTGCGTATACATCTGCTTTCGCAATGATGTCAACTTCTGCTGTTAGGATTGCCCCCTGCCCACCATTGATGTGAGTAATAGTACCAACAACAGTTAATTCTGAACCAGTACCACCAAGAGCGGTAGGTAAAAATGAAACAGTATCACCTTCTACATAATCATTACCATTTGAAACTGGTGTTATAGAAGTTACATCACCATTGCCATTGATAACAATAGTAAATGTACCAAATTGACCAACCCCACTCGTAGAAGTAGGTTCAACACCAGTATATGTTCCAGCGTCAAGTCCTGTGTTTGTAGTAGTACTAGTAACAGTTGTAGCACCACCAGATACTTTTACTGAAGGAGTTAGAACATATCCATCACCACCCTCAGTAATATTAATCGCGGTTATATCACCAGAACCAGAAAAGTCAATCGTAGCAGTAGCTGCGGCTTGTATCGGGTTATCACCAGTAGGTGCATCTATTAAAAGGGTGACTCCCGATGTATATCCAGAACCAGCGCTGGTGATAGCGATGGTTTTGATATATTCTAGATATGATGGTATTCGATTAGTCATCCTTTACCCTTGATATCATAGTAACAGCAACACCTTGTTTGACATTATTGGTGGTATCTACTTGAGAATCATCAAGGGATAGGATTATGTTTCTTGCTGGCAAAGCAGTAACAGCATAACTTTGTTCTTCGGTTGCACGAACTAAATCATCTGTAGAAATATTTTTAGCACTTTCATGTGGTGTTATGTAAACCCTAACATCATTATTTCCTGCCCCACTTATAGCATCTATTCGCAAAGATGTTATATCCAATGACCCTGTGTCATAATCGATAGTCCCTACAGTACCCCCTATAATTGTATTTGTTTCTTTTGTTTTTAAAATAAGGTCACCTTTTGCAAGGTTAAATCGTTGACCGTTATATTGTTGTGAGGCAGTAAATGTCTCATCTGGTTTATCTGTAATATAAACTTCATCTTGAGAACCGTTTATATTTACAGTAAAATAATTTGTTCTAACAGAACTAGCTAATAGTTTGTTATTGTACTTCAATTGATATCTAGTAGGAGTTTCAAGAGTAGGCGTCAATTTTTTCATTAACCTCATCTCTATATTATTTGCCAAAATAGAATCACTTACTGAATCTAATTCTTTACTTAATTTTGAGAAGAAGAAGTTTTTCTTTAATTCGTTAACATTAGTATCAAAGTGAGATGTTACTTGGTCTAGTACTTTTGTCTTAATAGCATCTGAACTTTCCGTAGTTAGTTTCGGGTCATAAGTTACAGCAATATTGAAACCTATGAATAAAGTTTCCGCGTCAACAAATTCAGTAACCAATGATACTGGAAGTTTTGGTTTGATAACATTATTAGCAATCTCATTTTTTTCTGTATCAGTTATAACAAATCCAGTTTGAGGTTGAAGTGATATATAAACTGTTCCATAGACAGGCGGTACATTATCTTCTCCGCCCCAGACTGTTACAGATTTAATATTTGGATTTGATTGTTTGATTGCAGTTTCGTAGTCAGTAGATGTCACAACCCTACCTTTAGCAGAATTAAATCGCGGTGCATTAAAACGAATACTGTTTATGTTTTCTAACTCGAATCCACCTGTAGCTGCTGAAACAGTTTTACCTGTAAGGTTTTCAGCTGAACCTGTAATACTTGATGGTGGAGAGAATTTCCTAGCACCATTTCCTTTTGTGGCATTTCCTAGAATGTATTCGCATATGACAATGTTTCCTACATCTAATTGTTTACCAAGAACACCGTCACCAAAAACAACTTGGTAAAATCCATCTGTTCTTTCTTCTAAGTAAAATACAGTAGACTTAGATGTAACTCCAGTAATTTGTTCTGACAACGCGAATGGCGTAGCATTTAAGTTAGTACTAGAAGTCTGTACTCTTACTGACAAAGTAGTTGTATCAACATTATCATTGGGTAATATTACTGGGCCAGACCTATTCGTACTATTAATAACCTCAGAAGTGGTAACTCTTGTTCCTTCCACCAAAGTTATATTAGTAAATCTAAAAGCAGCCACACCATTAATAACTGATTTGTCTACGGTGTAATCTTTATCTGGTAAAAAGTTAAAGTTTCTTCCGTTTACATTAGATGTAAATATCCTGTCTTTTGTTAAAGTAAGACTCGTTGATGTAAAAGCTGGGTCTGGTACTATTGTAAGGTCAATAACAGCCTTAGCAGAACGGGCAGACCTTGGTGTGTATCCCATTGTTTTTGCAATCGATACAACTGAATTTCTTTTGACAGCAGAATCAATAAATGCTTCATTGGATACCATATGAGCAAGGACGGCATTGTAGTGTGTATTATATGCGAGTAAATCTATAAGTTGCGAAATACCAGATGCTTCAAAGTCGTAGTCTGCAAACTCAGTTTGATTTTTTAAGTGTGTTTTTAGATTTGTTTTTATAGTATCGAAATCTAATTCTGTTACATTCTTGACTGCCATTTATCTCAACCTCTCTAAAACTATTCCGAGTTCTTGCAACTCCCTAATCCCTCTTACGAAAAAGAACACTTTACATGAAAATGAATTTTCATTTTGATCTGGGTAAACCTCTACCTCTTCTACTACAACCCTTGGTTCAAAGTTAACAATCGCTCTTTTTATTTCTGTCGCAAGACTCGTACCAGTAGCCACATCGACTGGTTCAAATAATAGTCCTCTTATTGGAGAACCATATTGCGGTTTAAATGGTTTTTCATAGTATTGAGTTAACAACAATGACTTCAACGATTGTTTAACCGCTTGAACATCTACTCTCCGAGCAATATCCTTTGTATTTGGGTTTTTTGTAAAACTCAAATCAAAATCTTTATATATTGTAGTAGGTCGTTTAAGCATGTGACTATTTATAATACTTTGCACTAGGCAAATGCGTTCTTAGTATCTTTATCTACTTTAGATTCTTTTTGTACAACTTCCAATCTTAAATTCTTGAGAAAGTCCTTTAACCTTTCTATCGTGGGTGAAACCCCTTCGTTTATTAATTCTTCAGCATCTATCTCTCCAGCATCAAGATTAAACTTGGCAGAAGTTACTTTAATCTTACCGTTTTTTGCCTTTTCAAAATTTGGCATTGCCTCACATAGACTTTCCAAATCTGAACCAAGACTATCAAAGAATCCAACTGGGTCTCTCATGATGTTGTTTATGGTATTGTTCTTATCACCATATTTTTCTTCAATCTCTTTAGCTTTAGCAATAAACCGTTCTGTTTGTGCCGCTAATGCCACCAAATCACCAAGTTCATCCGCGAATGGTATACCATCTCTTAATTGTTTAAGAAAGTTTTCTAGGTTACCAAATTCTTCTTGGAACAAGGCCTCAAACTCTCCTTGCATAGCAAGAAATTTTGCTTTAAGAAAATTGATACCCAGTTCACTCGCAATCGCATCAACAGTAGTATCAACTGCTAGGTCAATTTGGTCTTGTAGTTGGTCAATCTTATCCGCGATTTCCCCAAATGCTTTTCCTATACCTTTACAACTCATTTATTTCTCCATTAAAGCGGTGGTGTCGTTTGATATGTACCAGAAGAAGACCCGCCAGGTACAGGTGTGTTATGAGTATGAGTCTGAAGTACGGTGCTACCACCAGTAACCAATCCAGTAACAGTAAGAGTACCAGTAATTCCAGTTGCACCAGTAATGGATGTTGCACCCACTATGCTTGTTACACCAGTAATATTTGTAATCGCAGTAATATCAACTATCGGAGTAACCGTCAAGAGTGAAGCATTCGTCATTATCGTACTTGATGTTCCAATAGGTATGGCACTTGGTGTTCCAAATGTTGTTGGAAGAGCAGCACCAGTAGTATCAATAATAGTACCAGCACCAGCAATCGCGTTATTAATAAATCCAGCACCTGTTACGAAATTATTAATAGCACCAACCCCTGTAATGTTATTCTCAATTACACCAGCACCAATCAAGGTATTTTGAATACCACCAACTCCACTAGGATTCACAACATAAGTCCTTTTGTTTCCGATAATTTGAGCTGGGAAGGGAACCGAAACTGGGCCAACTCTCTCTACATAGTCAACTCTCGCGGTTGTGTTAATTCTATCAGAAACTATGGAAACAACACCACCAAGAGGCGAGCCAGGTACTTTCGGTAAATCAGTCGGAGCAGCTGCAATGTCAACTTTCTGAATTGCCTCTAATTTGATTGAACCACCTTGAACAAGTGCATCTGGAGATGGAGCTGCCCCAGCCGAAGCAGCTTCTAAAGCTGCAGTTGGGTCAAGCCCTGTTCTAAGCGCGGTAGTAAACCCTATGTCACCTTTGACAATGTGTTTAAAATCATTACCACCCATTATTTTATGTTTACCTTGAACTGTTTCGTTCATTTCTCCCAAAACACGCAAACGATAATTACCTATTTTCTTTTGGTCTTTATCAGACTGTCCTACTTGACAATTGAAGTTACCAGCAGTCATTAATAGATATGAACTTTGAGTATCAACTAACTCATGTCCTTGTATCTTGTTTAACCTATTACCCATTACAGTATTGTATGAGTGACCACTTATATGTTCGTATTTGTTTCCCTTGACATTAATATTGTAATCGCCCTCTACCATAAGGTTGAAGTCGCCTCTAACATACATGTATCTGCTTTTTAAATCAATGACATAATCTTCACCAACAATTTTTTCTACTTTGGTTCCGTCTGGTTGAATTTCTCTAAATGTTCCAGCAGTATGATATTCGTGTATTCTTTCCGCGTCTGGTGTGTCATCAACCTCAAAGACATGTCCACTCTCTGTTTCCCTTACATGGTTGTATGGGTACTGAGATTTAGAAATTTCAGAACCTTGTGGGTGGGGTTCCTCCCAGAAAGTTGGTTCGTATAGGCCTGGAAATACTGGAATGTCTTCACCACCATTATCATGTTCGTATGGTAGTTCTGTATTATTCCACCCAGATATTTTAGTTGCAAATCCTCGTGGCACACCATCGTCTTTAGCTCCTATTCTCGTTTCTCTTTTTCCCTTTAACGAATAGTGATTTTCTGACATATCACCCCTAGCAAGTCTAGAGGATGATGCTTCTCCCAGAACATTCTTACCTACATCAACTTCATCAACACCTTCTGCGAGACCAGTAAGTTTATTGCCTTCCGCGTCTAATATGCCACCAAGTCCATCACTAACCATTCCTTTGACTTTATCTGCAAGACTCTCGTCTTCTGATATCTTTAATTCTTTTCTGCGTGGGAATTTTCCATTTGGGTCATAGAATCCTCTTTCTGCCAATGACTCTGGTGATTCTGGTGTATCTTTATCGTCTATCGTGGGTACATTATCTTCTACACCAAAAGAACCCATGATAACTGGTATTTGACCATCTTCACCATCAACAAAGAATCCGATTACAGTTGAACCCTCTACCAATCCAGTAGGTGATGAACCAACACCAGATATCGCTGCTGAGGTAACTGGTTGCATAGGAATAGACCAAGGCAAAGACTCTGTAGGTAATATATTCTTATCAAGTGTGTGATAACCTATTATACGAACACGATATCTACCAAACTGTTCTGGGTCATTTCTGTCTTCTACGACACCCTGCCACCAAGCAAAATTGGGGTATCTATTCATCATGATATATCTCCTACACTATCTCTTACTACTTCTAACTTCATTTGATGACTATTAGTTGCAACTGATATGTGATGTCTAATAGATGTAACACTATAGATTCCAGATATTCTTTCATCAAACAAATCTTCTGGTTTGGGGTCACTACCTTTTTCAGAAGTGTTTGGAAAGTTTAGATATACTAACATACCCAAGTCAAGGTCTGTTCGGCCTGGAACCTCAAAATCAATTTGTAATCTTTGCAATTCTGCTAATGCCGTATCTCTATAAGCGGTATCTAATAAAAATCTCCAATCATATCCAAAACTTTGGTCAGTCCACATTTGCGAGGAACCTATTTGCACATTTAATGCAGACCTCGGATTTGTCAATGGCACTTCTCTTATTGGACTATTATTTTCTATATGAAAAAAGTCATTGTATCCTGCCCCTATTGTCCTTTTATTTTGTTTTACTCTTGTTGGTTGGAGTGGTGTATAATCAAACTCCATGTGATAAGGAATTCTGGTAGTCATATCAAACCCTATTGTCATGTTTCCTTGATACCCAGAAAGTTGGTCATCTAAGTCATTTGTAAAATGGGGAATATTTAATCCAGACATTGTATTTTGTTTCTTTGATAAGAAAGGACTAAGATAACTATAACCACCTCTTTCTCTTCTTTTTTCAGACAATTGAAATGCATCACTACCTGTGGGAATATAAAAGAATTCATCATATATTGCATTTTGTTCTTTATAAAACGCAGCCATTTTAGAAAGACTAACTGCATAAGTTCCCTTATCAGATTGAAAATACCTAACATTGGGCATCAACTCTTTACCACCAGCTGCAGTTGGAGCGCATTTATTTGAAAGAAAGTTAAGACACTTATATGGAGTCCAATAATTAGAGATGAAACATATATTTTCTTTTTTAAATCCTTGACTTCCACCAACATCCATGAAGTTGAGGTCGGGCCCATCTCGCGTGCCACCCTTGTTACTAATTACTTTTGGTTCTTTTAAAAACCTAGTGTAAATATCTGTAAATATTTCTTTTGGTGAACCAGTAAACCTTTCGTTAATAACAACCGTATTGTTTTTATATCCCTCTGGTGTTATACACCGTAATATATAAAATTGTTCCCTATCATCTTTGAATTGTCTTTCAGAAATAGAATGAACAACAAATGATTGTTCTATACATTGCGATGGATTTGTATCATTTAAATGTCTAGATACAAATTTTACTGTAATAATCTCTCCACCCATGATAGGCAGATTACCTAATAAATTTCTACTATCACCTATGGACATCTCCATCGTAAAATAGTTAGTAAATATACTTTCTTTAATAACAACATCACCAACATAATTTCTTATGTCAATAGTCTGACTTCCCGATTCTGGGGATGTTAAAAGGTCTATAGCATCTATACTTATAGAACCTGCTGTTGGGACTGAACTATCCATGATGTATTATCTTCCTTTTATCAATCGTTTAAATTGTCCTGCTATTTCTGCAATGAATTCTACTCTTGGTACTTTAATTCTTCTTTTTTCTTCATTAACTTTTTCTTCATGTTCAATATTACTTACTGCTTTAATAGCACCAGTATTAAACTTAGTTTGGTCAAAGTCAACTCTAATATTTTCATTTGTACTATCGACATAATGATGTACTTTTTGTAAGTTAAGTTCACCATACCTTTGTTTTGCAAAGTTGTTTAAATCAATATTAGATTTAGGCCAATCATGGTATGGGTCTATAACTTGATTACAAAGTAATATGACCCAGTAATAGTCTACAGTATCATATAAGTCATAAGAAAGATGTTCTGGTCTTTGTCCATCTTGAACATCATACTCATCCATATAGGTGAGATTATCAAAAATATCTTTTGTTCCCACACGGCGAAACAGGTCTGGAATGTTAACAAGAGTTCCATCTATTACATACGCGGTTCTAGGAAATTGTCTAAAAAATGCCATTATCCATTCTCTCCTGCTGCTTGTGCGGAACTAGTTTCTGTTATTGTTTCTGGTGTTTCTGGTTCTTCTGCTGGAACCTCACCCGATACACTTGGGCCTAATCCTTGGAAACCACCCATCACATCTTCTTGGTCGGTGAGATCAACAATAGCATCTCTGTGAAGAAGTGTTAGTTCTTTGAAGTTTAAAGACATAGTAATTTCTGATGGAGCACCTTCTGTTCCTTGGAATGAAGTATAATGTCCACCTTGACCATAGTCTACCACAAAATTTACCAAAGCAGTATCATTAAAGAAGTTAGTAAAGTAAGCATTTTCTTTGTTTTTATACTGGTAGATTATCTCAAACTCAGCAGGATACTGTAAAAATAACTGGTGTTCACTTTTTTCTGGTGTCATATATCTTTCAAATACATTAACTATTTTTAAAGCTTGTAACAATTCATGTCTATTCTTGGGTGCAAATTTAAATGTAAAAGGAAAATTCCTAAAGTTCATCGTTTTAAACAATGTCTCTGTAAATGGGTTTTGTACTTTACGCGACATTAACTCTATACTGGATTGAAGTGGTAAGTTTACTCCTAATTGTTTTGTTATGTTTAATGTACCAGCTGCAGTTCTAAGTAATGCTTGTCCAGCTTCAGTTGAACCATCAGCACTTTTCAACATATCTGTTACACCTCTAGTTCCACCTTCGGTTACCAATGCACCCATAATAGAACCAAAATCTGTAACATCCCATTGTGCTTGCATTTCATTTTTTGGAGACATTGGCATAGCCATTCTAATACGAGCAACACATTTTCTGGTAGTTTTAGTTTCTACTAATCCAGCTGCTAATTTACCAGCCTCTCCAGAAAGTAAAACACCAGCAGCGCCCGCTGCCTTAGTAGTAGCACTCCCAGTTACAACCGCAGCTGCACCAACGCCCGCAACTAAACCAGTTGTTGTATCTTGAACTATTTGATTTGCTTGGTCATTACTAAGATTACTCATTAAGTCTTCTCCACGGCCCGCATTTCCTAGATGAGTATTGGCAGCTGCTTCTGCATCTGTCTGTCTTATCAAAACATTGAACATTATTTGATGGGGGAATTCATCTGTATTATCTAATCCATTTGGGTAAGACAAAGACTGAAATGTAATTTTTTGTTTTGTTGGTTTTTCTTTTTTGGTGCCTCGTGCTTCTTGAGTGGCACCAGCTGCTGTTGCAACTGCGTCTTCGGTGTTCGTTGGGTCACTTCCTTCTTGTTTACTGCCTCCGCGTGGGATGCCGCCTGGCAACCAACCACCAAGCTTTTCATCTAACCAATTGTAAACACTCATGTAAGAACTCCGAATAAATAGTAATTATGTTATTAATGGACTATTTATAAGATGCCGTACCGAAAAGATATCCACCAAGGAAAATTTATTCCAAAAAACACAAAAAAATATCGTGGAGACATTTCAGAGGTTATTTATAGGTCTGCCTATGAACTAAAATTTATGAATTGGTGCGACAAGAACCAAGATGTTTTAGAGTGGGCATCTGAACCTATAGCGATACCCTATAGGTCACCAATCGATAGAAGAATACATCGTTACTTTGTTGACTTTTATTTGAAGACAGTTGGTGGTACATATCTGATAGAAATCAAACCAGAACGGTTTACAAAACCACCAGAACCAAGAAAGAAAACAAAAAAGTATTTACAAGAGATTGCCCAGTATGGTATCAATGAGTCAAAGTGGAAGTCAGCAAAAGAATTTTGTCTTGATAGAGGATGGGAATTTAAAATAATTACTGAAAAAGAATTGGGAATGTATTATAAATAGTCGCTATGGCGAATCCATTTCTACAAATAAGACCTAACTCTGACTCTGGAAGAAAGTCATTTAATTGGTACATGAACCAAGTAAGGCAGATTATGCGTGGCGTATCTACACCTTCAAGTGCCATAGCAAATGACATTGGTAAACCAGTAAGTCAATTTGATATAGGTTCAATGTACTTGTTTAGGTATGACGCGAAATGGAAAGATAAACTACCATACTTTGATGCGTTTCCTCTTTGCCTTCCATTTGAACCTACAAAAGATGGATTCTGGGGATTGAATTTGCATTATCTACCTTATATGATGAGAGCTCAGTTATTAGGCAAATTAATAGAAACAACAAACGATAGAGCGATAGATGATAAAACTACAATGAGATACAACTGGGAACTATTGTCAAACTCTGCACAATTTCCAGAAGTAAAACCATGTGTAAAAAGATATTTAACAAAACAAATAAGGTCTAGATTTTTTGAAATCAATCCACAAGATTGGAAAGGTGCTATATTTTTACCAGTAGAAGACTTTAATGTTAGTAAAAACACCGTATTCCAAGCGTCTAGGAGAATGATTTAATGGCATATTTTAAAACAAAAGATTTCATTGCGAAAGTTAGAAAGAATGACCTTGCGAGGTCTAATAGGTTTGAGGTGGTTATTAATTCGCCAGGCCGATTTGTAGAGGATAGAGACATATCATTAATGTGTGAAGAGGCACAAATACCAGGCTTACAAATTCAATGGTCGCCAACAAAAATATCTCATTGGACAGAACAAAGAGCGCATGGTATAGAATACTTTGGAGACACAGCCGCGTTCACATTTTTCTGTGACGATAATTGGGATGTAAGAACATATTTTGAAAACTGGATGACCACTATCGCTGACCCCCTTTCAAAAGAAGTCAGTTTTCCAGACGAACATGTGGGACAGGTAGAAGTATATGCTCTTGACAGAGAAGATAACATAGTAACAAGATGGAAACTATATGATGCATTTCCAAGACTCATGAACATTCTACCAATGGGTCAAAGTGCTGAAGGTATAGTGAGAGTTAATGTGACATTTGCTTTTAGAAGGTGGACTTCTAGAGGTGTTGTAGCGGGTGATGCAGAAAGGTTGTTTGGAATACTCAATTTCCGTAAGAACGGTATTAAAAACGCTATCAAAAGTAAAATTGCTCATAATATTAATGATTGGATTGATTAAATTATTGGAGGTTTGTAATGACACTACCAAAGGCGAAATATCCTTTGACAGACATTTTTGTCTATTCGTTAGATAAAAAAATTCCGTTTAGACAATTCTTAGTAAAAGAAGAAAGATTATTTGAGAGCCCAGACTCGGACAGACATGTTCTAATAAAATCAATATCAGATTGTATCACTAGTTGTTCTCTGGGTAAAGTGGATGGAACTACTTTACCTATCTTTGACTTACAGAACATATGGATTCAATTATCTAAAATTTCTGAAATAGAAATACCAGACTGGGCATTCATGTGTGGAGACTGTGGAGAGTATAATACACAGTCAATAAATTATGATGACTTTGGATTCAAACTAACTGATTATCACACCGACATACTTCCACTAAGAGATGATTTGATAGTAAAAATGAGATATCCTACCGCTGGTGAATTATTTGAATTTGATAAAGAAAAAATACCGTATTATGATATAGCTGCTACATGTATCGACTCAATTAAAATAAAAGGGGAAAAGGTAGAGAATATATCAGAAGAAGAAAAAATAGAATTTATAGAAACTTTGACAAGTTCAGAGTTTGAAATGATAACATTATTTTTTGCATCAATGCCTGTGGTGCAAAATGTAATAGAGTTTGAATGTGGAAAATGTGGAACTGAAAATCAGGCAGTAATGAATGGATTTTTCGGTGAATCAGAATAGGTTTGGAGGATAATATGGCACTACCACAAACTGAACATCCTCTGATAGATGTTCATATACACTCTCTTAATAAGAGTGTTAAATTCAGACCTTTCCTAGTAAAAGAAGAAAAATTGCTTGTCTTAGCAAATGAAACTAAAGACCAAGACGAAATGATTAGAGCCACTCAACAAGTGGTAACTAATTGTTCTTTTGGTAAAGTACAGGGAGATGAACTTCCCATATTTGACATGCAAAAAATCTTTTTAGAATTAAGAAAGGTCTCAGTATCAGACACAGTAGACATAAGGTTACTATGTGGACATTGTGAAGCACCAATAGATATTCAAATAGAATTGGATACCTTTAAACTTCATGAAACAGAAGGACACGCGATGGACTTTCAGATTGCTGAGGATATATCAGTAAAAATGAAATATCCTAATGCTAAAGAACTTACTGCTCTAGGACAATCAGAGACAGAAGGTGACATCTATAAAGTCGCTGAGACTTGTATAGAAACTGTTTTCTATGGAGATGCAATCATTGAGTTTAAAGAACTAAGGGAAGAAGAAAGAAGTGATTTTATTGACAACCTAACTTCAGAACAGTTCTCACATATCAAAAACTTTTTTGAGACAATGCCAGTAATAGAAAACCATGTCGAATATAAATGCAACAAGTGTAAAAAAGACAATGTTGCTTACTTGAATGGGTATTACGATTTTTTCGTATAAGCCTTTTCCATGAAAATTTAGAAAATTACTTTAAAACTAACTTTCTACTAATGCAAGAACATAAATACAGTTTAACAGAAATAGAAAGTTGGGTTCCGTGGGAAAGGCAAGTATACATTTCGATGTTGGTTCAACATTTGAAGAAAAAAGCGGACGCAATCAAAAATAATAAATGGAGACAATAAAATGGCATTCTTTATACCCGCTTTGATGGGAGCAGCAAGATTTGGAGGAATGGCTCTAGCTAGAACTGCTGGGGTTGCAAAATCTGGATTAAGAGCGGCGGGTTCTTTGGGTAAAGGTGCGCTTGGATTTGGTGCTGGAGCAGCTTTGGCAGGAGGCGGTCAAGGTATGCAAACTGCCGTACCTTCCTCTAATGAATCAATGGACAATGTTATTCCGTTTCCAACATCTGCTGGTGGTGGAAATAGAGGCGGAGGTTCAGGCGGAGTATCGACAGCTCAAGCTACTTCCGCGTTACAGGATGGAGATTCTTCAAACCCCACAGTTAATGCTTTAAATGAAATAAGAGAAGTCTTAGTAAGTATAAAGGGTGATACCGCTACTATAGCAACTGGATTCGCCGCCCCTAAAGCAGAGTCACCAGACGAAAATAAATTAAATGCAATGTTTGGTGGAAAGGGTGGTGGTAGGTCATTACCAGTAGGTAGTGCTGGATTAGGAACTGCTGTCGGTGGTCTTGCTGCTCTGGGTGCTATGGGTATGTTTGATACTGAAACATCTGAAAAAAGAGCCAAAGAAGTTCAAACGAAACTTGAAGATGGCACAGATAATTTCATAACAAAAATAACACAATCACTAGTAACACAAGGTAATAAATTAATTGCCGCTCAGACTTTAGGACAAGGTGCAAAATCTGCCGTCAAAGCTGGAGCAGGAATGATTGCAAGTGGAGTTAAAAAAGTTACAACCCCTTCACTTGATAAAGCTGGGACGCCCGCGATAGACAGTTCTAAGGTAGTTGGTACTACACCAGATGGCAAAAATGTAGTGCAATCACAAAAAGGTAATTTTACTGTACAAGGCGCGGATGGTAAACCAACCACGAATATGGTAAAACCAGAAAATGTGAAACCACTAAAAGTTAAAATTGATGGGCCAACCAAAGCAAAAACAAGCGCATTGGCCAAAACTGGTGATTTAGCAGCTTCATTGATGAAAAATATTGGTAAGTATGGTATTAAACAAGTACCCTTAGTGGGTGCAGTTGCTGGTCTTGGAATGGCAGCACATCGATTATTCAAAGGAGATTCGGCAGGGGCAGCTGCGGAACTGGCTGGTGTCGCGTTAGTTGGGCCGTTAGGTGGTGTATCAATAGATGCTGGTCTTCTTGCTAGAGATATGTACAATGATGTTTATGGTGACCCAGATAGTGATGATGCATCACTTAAATTTCCACATGATAGTGATGTATTGAGTCCAATAGAAACTAATTACTTTGAAAAGTATGGAGCTATAATTGATTATGTGAAAGGCAAACTTAAAGAAATGAAAGATAATCTTGGTAAAGGTGAATTGGAAAAACCAACATCTGCAAGACCAACAGAAAAAGGATTTTTTCAGACTGATAAAGGATTGGCTGCCGAACAAAAACGATGGGACGAAAAATTTGGTGCAACTCACAATGAGGATGGAAGTCTAAAAGTTCCGTCACCAGAAATGCAAATGCAAGCGGCAGAATCTACTACCCCAACAGATTTAATTGGAGACTCCGCTCCAGCAGAAACAGAAAGTGGTTCTATAACAATAGATTCAGCATCCAATCAAGTAGCAAACGCTCAAGCATCTGCAAGTGAAGAAAAGGCAATGCAAGTTGCAGCTATACAAAGTGATGCAATGCAATCATTACAACAAGTAGTTGGTGGTCTTGGTGGAAAAGTAGAATACTTGCCTGTCCTAGTAACAGATAAGACAGTTGTAGATACTGAAGTTAATAAACTTATGGTTCAAAAGAACAATTAAGTTTTTTCTGAATATATCCATCAACATGGTCTAGAATAAAACTTTCTCTTCTTTCCATGTGAGTTTGTGTCTGAAAATCATTCCAAGTTACACTAGGGTCAATGAAAAACTTATCATACATGAATGGGTCTAATACATTTTTTAGTTTTGCTTTACTAAACTCTTCCACGCAAAATTTAAAACACTCATACATGCTAGAGTAGTCATTTTCCCACATAATGTACTCGCCAGAGGTCGCCACATAGTCGTAGAGGACTTTATAGAACGGATTGATACTCATATCCCACTTTATATCATCTTCGGGGAATTTACCCTCTCTATATCCATATTCTTTCCAATTTAAATCAAATTCTGAACTATGATTGAGAGATGGTTTTCCTAGTAACTTAATCATCAATATATTCATATGATAACTCTGGTCTGCCCAGTATTCAGAACACCATTTTACTGTATCGCGTAGACTATCAATGGTTTCGTATGGAAGTCCAGATATTAATGATATATGACCTTTGTAGAATCCAGCATTTTTCTGAAAGTATTCTTTTACTTCTAATAGTCCGTCCTGTATCCTACCAGTATTCATTCCCTTACCAACAGATTTAGCTGCCTTGTGGTTCATACTTTCAATACCATAGAAGTGAGATGTAATTCCCATCTTAATTAGGTTATCCCAATCTTTAGGACGCGAAGCTATTAAATCACCACGGATATACGCGGTCATCTTTGGTTGAAATGGAAGTTTTTCTATTACATTAGCAAACTTCTCAATCTTCTGTGGACTGTCATTGAATGTTTCATCTAGGACAATATAATGTTCTGTTCCCCACTTATCATAATTCTCTAACATCTCATCATAGACGCTTTCTGCTGTACGAGAGTAATCACCCTTGACGCCTAGTATCGGGAAACTACAGAACTTACATTTGAACTTACATCCACGAGCAAACTCCAAAAGAAGTATTTCCCTTGGGTTCATAAAATCTGTTTCTTGGTAAGATACTGTTAAATCTTCTTTCGGAAATGATTTGTAATTTACATAACAGTTAATTACTTTATTGAAGTGTATCGGTTCTGGCCCACCATCGAAATGTTTCATCAATTCCAACATGGCGTTTTCACCGTAACCATAGACATACCAATCCATGTCCAGACTACGCATACTATCATTTTGACTACCAGCAACACGCGGTATATTTGGATATTCTTGTTTTAACCATTCAACCAGTTCTTTAACAACTGGACTATCTAAAAAGAATGTAGAACCAAATCCAAAGAACTTACACTTTTCTGCTCTAGGTTTTAAATATTTTTTAAGTTGTTCTATTTTCCATCTGTGGACATAATCTATTACATCTATATTATAACCGTTCTGCCTCAAAAAAGTGGCAATCTTGTGTCCGCCTGAACTTCTTCTTATTGAGATGTTTTTTGAATCTTCTTTATGAATTGACCCAGCAAAGTCTTCTAGTTGTCCACCAAATATAATTCCATCCATAATTTTCGCCATAAAAAAAGGGGCGACACTATTTATGCCGCCCCTCGCATAACTAATCTTAGATATTAACTATCGTCAGCAAGTTTTGCAAAGTACGACATTGCATCGTCATCACTATCTGAACCATTGGAGACTACCTTTGTTTCAGCGTTTTTGTTAACAAACAAGTCATCTTCAATGTCGCCTGTCTGGGCTGCGACAGTTGAAGCATTAGGAACCTTGCTTGCACCTTGAAGAACCATATCCAATTTGGATTTAAGGTCTTCATAAGACTTGAAGTTAGATGGGTCTACAATCTCTGCAAGAGAGTGTTGTTTCGCCCAAATTGCCTCAATTTCATCATCAGCGGCAACTGGTGATGGAGCAGACTCAAACTCCGACTTGTCATAGTTTCGGAATCCCTCAACTTGACGAATCTTCAGTTTGAAGTTTCTGCCTTCCCAGAAATCAAAAGGATTTACTGGAGTTTCATCTTCAAATTCTGGCTTTAACAAGTCTTGAATTTTGTCGAAGATTTTTTTACCATAACGATAAAGGAATACATTACCTTCATTGTCTGGATTTGATGGGTCTTTCACAACAAGAATGTTGGAGTAAAAAGACTGTCTACGCTTTTGTTTGCGAGCAATGTCTTTGTTAGACTCAACACCGCTATTCCACAATTCGCTGTTCAATTCTGAAACAGGGTCTTGTTTTCCTAGAGTTGTGAGAGAGTTTTCGATGTACCACTTCCCAGTAGGGCCTTGGAATCCATGAGTCCAGAGTCGTGCCCAATATTGGTCTTCACCTTTTGCTGGGGGCAAAAATCGGATGACTGCATACCCATTGCCAGCTTGGTCAACAGTTGGTTTCCATTCCTTACCATCGTCATTAGACTCGGTAGTGGTGGTAGACATCTTCTCAACTTGGTTAAGAAGGGTGTCAAAATTGCCACGCGACTTGCGTAGCTCTTCTATAGTATTAAACGACATATATTTCTCCTTGTGCGTTATATTGGTTTATGTTTGCGTTGTATTTTACTTTTTTTGTCTAAAGCGTCCAAGAACTCTTCAGACTCATACATATCCTCATTATACATGATGTGTCGGTATTTGTCAAGTCTAGTTTTATCTTCACTAGGTACTCTCCGCACACGCTTCTCATCATCATGAGGTCGTAGTTTCCTACTCATTATATACACTCCTATTTATACAGGTTGAGTAAGTGTTTTGGCGACTTCCTTCATTGAGTCGGTCACCTTTATGAAAGGACGATATTTTTTAACCAGCAGTACAACATCTTCTAGTAAAACATCATCCGTTTCTTCTACAAAATTAAAAATCTTATCTAATATAACAAGAGTTTCAATTTCGATCATTCTACCAAAGTACAGACGAAAAGTCAAGCCCTGTTTTCCATTTTTTTCAAAAAAAGCGCCAACTTTTTGTTTTTCCATCTCTAGTAGTATCTTTGAGACATCCCTTTGAAAGAGATATTCTCTCTGATTCTTTTTTGCCTTCCAATCTTCGTATCTCTTGGATGCTTGTATATCAAACAATCCACCCCATCGTTCTCCAGATACAAAATTTGCGACTAAAAAATCTATTATTTCCTCGCGTTTATAATCCCTAGCAAGTTTCTTTATAGATACCATGTCTTTCCGTTTACGAAAAGTCTCTGGTTTTACTCTAACTTTACCCTTATACTTCACTACATCATATGACTTGGTAGTAAAATGAAGTTTAATAGCTAGGTACAGTTTATAAACTTCATAGGGTTCAATCATATGGGTAACTTACAAGACTT
>CETQ01016232.1_pt1 | contig 36639 bp, 22 predicted proteins | sample 531261 | NCBI WGS metagenome assembly CETQ01 (sample SAMEA2622376, study PRJEB7988) | marine metagenome | biome: marine biome (ENVO:00000447); feature: surface water layer (ENVO:00002042); material: "saline water (ENVO:00002010), including plankton (ENVO:xxxxxxxx)" | depth 5 m
AAGTTGTTTTTGGTTCCACTACAGGAACATATACTTTTTCTTTAGCCATAATCATTCACCGCTTAACATTATTATAGCATATTTATCGCTCAACCGCCATTACCACCACCATTACCACCCCCATTACCGCTAGACCCTGTGCCACCATTACCATTACCATTCCCACCGTGTCCATTCCCATTAGCATGTCCGTTACCGTTTCCGCTTTTTCCATTCCCATTACCATTTCCATTCTCCTTTTTGTCATGTGCTAGATATCCGCTTCTACCTATATGATATCCACGGGGAATTTTTTTACATTTCTTATCCTGAAAACACCAATACTGTCCATCAGGGCATTTCTTTGCTTCAGTTGCTTCTTCTATAAAACCTTTAAAACTTTTCATAATCCTACAATTGTTAATGGATCAGAAGTGACAGTTGCAATACCAGTTGCACTTAGTTTTACCCTATTGCTATCGAAGTTTAGTTCTTTCATATTGCCAAGGCTAGTTCCATCACTAGCAATACCAACTTGCCCAGAACCATTAATTTGACTAAGAAGTCTAGGCATTTGCAGTCTCCAATACAGAAAGAATAACCTTCAAAGTAGTATTAGCACCTGCTTCAGCAACAATATAATCACTAGTTTCTAATACTAATTTTCCATCTAATGGAATATAAGCATCAGCAACAGGAACACTTGCTCCCTTAATAATTTCTGTTGTTGTAGAAGTTCTTACATGAGACATGGTAAGAGTAGTTGCTGCTGCAGCATAGTTGGTTACATGTGCATACAAAACTATTCCTGTATAACCTGTAGGTGCAGTATATACTGTTTGACTACTTGTTGTAAGTTCTTTAGTAACTGTTTTAAATCTGTTGAGTGCGAGTGCCATATTAACTTAATGCTAGGATAAAGGGAGTCATTTCCGAGAATAAACTCTTACTGAAGGATCTTCCACTAATTGTACCAGTTTCTTGGTCAATTTGTAAATCATCACCAATTCTAAAGTTACCTGCTTGGTCTGTGCTGGTATAAAGAACCTTACCACCATCTAAAGTAACTACTTCATTTGCTTGATTGGTAACACCACCCCGTTTTGGAGTAGCAGTAACAATCTGATTACCAGCACCAACATATTCAAATGTATGAGAACTAGCAATAATTCTACTACCTTGAGCAAAGTATGCAGTAGCACCAGTGCTTACATTATTAGCTAAATTAGTAGCAAGTGTTAATGTAGTAATTCCACCCGTAACTGGAGTTGAACTATTTATTGTATAGTATAATGGTTGAGTAGTTGCTGTAGCAGTTGCAGTATTACTACCCGATTGTGGAGCAGAAATTGTTACATTAGGAGTCCCTACATATTGACTACCACTACTAATAATAGTAATACTTGCAACACTATCTCCTTCAAGAGTTGCAAAAGCAGTACATGTTTCGCCACTAGGACCAGTAGGAGCATCAACTGTTACACTAGGAGTAACACTATATCCAGTACCACCTGAACCAACCACTATAGTAGTTACTTCATTATAAAGTTCATCAAAATAAACTAATTGTCCATCATAAGGTCTATCTACATCAATCTTTGCAGTACCACCATTAACCCAAGTATGAGCAACAGTTGAGATACCTAAATTAACTTGGAAAGTGGAAGAAGAAGGTATTGCATCTACAGTAAAGATATATGGTGCTCTATGTGGATATGTTTTCTCACCATAAACACAATTAAATGTAAGACCAGAAAGAGTTACTCCCATTCCTACTTGGAAACCATGTGCCCCTGAAGTAGCAACGGTTGCAATACCTGATGGATGATGGTATTGAACATCAGCAATATCGAGTGTAGGTGTTGCTACATTTACCTTAACTTCTGCTTGAGATATAGAAGCAATTGTAGATGCTGTACCAGTGTATTGCAAATCACTTACACCTCTAGATACCAATCCAAATGTACCAAAACTACAATTACTGTTTGCTATATCTGCCTGTCCACCTTTATCGCAAGTAACTGCTTCGTTGTTGCATATAGTGAATAATGAAACTAACTGAGCAAATCCTCCGTTAGTAACAGCAACACCTACACCACCTTGATTGTATTGCGTGAAAGCATCTACATTCATTGCTTTCAATGACCTTGCTTGATCACCATCAATATAGATTCCTTTACCTGTAGTAGTGTCACTTGTACAGTTTTGAATATATGGTCCTTTCCACTTTCCACCACCTACATTTTCTGCTATCTCATCCGTAGGGAAAGAAACTGCAGCAGCAGGGTGTAAATGCTCCTTGAAGGTCATGTTAGATAATTTGACACCCTTTCTTACATGGAATAGATTCTCGGTCTTCTGAGAACCACTAACATTAACTGATCTTTGATCATCTCCAACTACAGCAACAAAAGCAGGAACTTCGATAGGATTATTCTCTTCATAACTTCCAGATAAAACCTTAACTGTAGTTCCTGATTGTGCAACACCAACTGCTGCTTTAATTGTTAATTTTGCATTATCAATTGATGTTCCATTGTTAGAGTCATTACCATCCTTTGCAACATAAAGTACATTTGGTGCAGAGTTAATACCAGTAGCAGATGCATTAATAGTAACATTCTGACCAATTGTAATACTAGAATTGTTAATAGTAACATCTTCATTACCAATACTGATAGTCTCATTATCACCATCAATAACAATAGAAGCAGTACCAATAGTTAATATACCAGTTACCCTTGCATCACCTTCTACTATTAATGCAGTGGTAGCAGTTCCTGTTTGTACTTTTAATCCACTTCTAAAGGTACTGAGACCTAGAGAATCTACATGCGTTACATCATCATAGGTAATTGTTCCTGCAACATTTACATTTCCAGATGCCTCAATATCTCCATCAACAAATAGTGCAACATCAGCTTTAGCAGTGCTACCAATACCTACATTCTTAGAGGTACTAACACCAACGGAATCGGATGCCCAAGTACCAGCACCACCAACATTACCTGCCTTTGCTACCCACTTAGAACTACTATTGTCATATTGTATTATGTAATTATCTGCTAAACCGCCAGTTACATCAACATCTTCTAAATCATCAAGACGAACAGCACCACCACCTCCAAAGGTTGCTAATTGCTGCTGAACTCTATTGATGAATAAACGATAATGCTCTGCTAACTTATCAAAGGTTACATACTTTTGATCTAATGGTGTAAGAGGATCAGAATTATCTACATTAGGAGGTATATTTAAAAGACCTTCGGTAAGTTGTTGTTTTTCATCATCAAACTTCTCAAGTACTTCTTCTAAGTGTCTAACCTTACCAGTAAGTTCCTTATTTTGTTTTTCAATTTCATCTATTTGTAATTTATCTAATACCTCACCAAACTCTTTTCTGATACCATCAATATGCTTTTCATTTACAACAAAATCAATCTTTATTTCTTTTAATTTATCATCTAAATCCTTTTGAAATTCACCTACATTTGATTTTAAATCATCATAATACTTAGTAGTACTAGTATCTAAATTCTCCTGTAGTTCGCAAATATTACTCTCTAAATTCTCTTCTAACTTTCCAATCTTTTCGGAGAAAGAATCTAAAGTAGTAGAATACTCTTGAAGTTTTCTATCTTCTTTTATTTCTCTATTCTTAAAATCTCTCTTAAAGATATCAGAAAGTTGCTTTGATTCTTCTACCAGATTCTCGATCTTTATAATCTTTTCTGCTAGAATATTATTAACAGAAGTATCCTTATCTTTAACCTGCTCATTAATAGAAGTAAGACCAATATCAACTACTGTTATCTTTTCATCTAGAGTAACAATATCTTTTGCTAGTGCTTTAAATAATTTGTTTATTCCCTTCTCAGTATTTGCTCTTGACTCCTCTATACCCTTGATATTCTTTTCTACTATTCTAATATCTTTCTTATAATCCTTCTTAGTAGACTTTAACTTATTCTCTACTGATTCCTCACTCTCACTGATCCTATCTTCTACTTTTAATTCTGTCTCAGCAAAAAACTTTTGATACTGTGGGAGTTCTTCTTCTAATAATACCTTAACCTTTTCACCAATTCCTTTTACATCTTCCTTAATTGAAGTAAGACTTTTCTCATTTACACCTTCAATACCTTCAGTTATTGTAGCAATTTCTTTATAGATATCTTGCCCAAGAGTTTCAAAGGATTCTTTTACATTATCTTTAAAAGTGCCAAATCTATTATCAACTCTTGTCTCAGAATCAACAATTAACTTCTTATATGCAGGTACTTCTTCACCTAAAAACTTACCAACACTTTCAGATAATGATTCAAATCCTTGATTGATTTCTAATAAAGTATTTGAATTGACTGTTTTTACTTTATCCTGAACATTTCTTATTGATTCTTCTACAAACAATAGATGAGCCATCATGGCATCATCCAAATCCTTCTTATCAATTAAATCAGTAATACTTTCTCTTATTTCTTCTACTGATGATGATAAAGTTTCTACCTTCTCAACATTAGACTTAAATGTACCAAAGGTTTCTGTAAAATCTTTAAGTGCTTGGAGATTATTTAAATTACCTTTAAAAGAATCAAAAGCTTCCGAAATTCGCTCAACCTTTTCAGGCTTAGCATTTTTTAACTCTTCTTTTACATTATCAAAAGAAGAATTAGGTTTCTTATCGTAAAAATCTGAAGGCTTTTTAAGTGGCACCTTTATTACTACTCCATCTACAAGTATATTTATTCAGACTTATTTGGTGGTATTTGACCTTTGATTAATTTGGCAAGGTCTGCTGTGGAACCAACAAAAAGTGCATTATTAACAGTGGACGGTCCTTTTGATACTTTTTCCTCGTTAACATCCTTCAGTTTCTTCTGAAGGTCTATTAATTTGTCAGTAGCATCAGAAACGCTCTTGATTAACTGTCCAGCAACTTCATATGCTCTAGGCATTTCACTTTCTTGAGCAATCTCAAGAATACCATTAATTGCTTCTTGTCCTTTCTCTATTATACTATAAAGATTGCCTCTTGTATACTCATAATCTTTAGTAATATCATCCTGTGTAAGTCTAGCAGGTTTCTCAGGTTTAGTCACATCAGTAAGTTGCTCCTTTTTAGGGAAGCATCCATTTTCTGGAGTAGTTTCTACTTCTACAGGACTAACATTGAAAGTCTTATCTAATCTATCAAAATTTTCAGTCATGATTAAAAGGTAGATCCATCAAAACCGAAGTTATCCCCATCCTCAATGAATGGAGTATCTGCTGCGGTAATCTTCTTAACTTCTTCACCTTTTAAGTGTGAAGCAATTGTAGTACCGTCCTTACCTCTGGTAACAGTTACTTCACTACCAGAAACAGACCTTACTAACATTTCCTCATTACCAATAACAATATAATCAGTAGCAGCAATTGTTCCTATACTATCAAGAGCAAATACTGTTGTAGTTAAATCAAGGTCATTACTTAATAATGTAGTTTCTGCACTAGGACTGTAACTCTTAATAGCACGAGGTACAACAGAGTAATTAACATTTCTGGTAGTATTGGTAGTATCTGTACCTGTAAGATAACCCAAAGTAGCCTTCCTGATAATATCCTTGGTAGCAGACTGAACAGGACCGAATAGGTATGTTTTAGCAGTAAATCTTAGAGTATAAAGAAGAACTCGTCTTTGAGTAAAGTCCCCTTCATAATCATCTTGCATTGTAATATTTTCTAAAATAACTGGTATATCTCTCTTCTCTTTAATACTTTCTACCAACTCTACAGTTACATTATATGATGGTTGGAAATAAGGTAATATCTGTTCTACTATCTGCAATGCATCATCATTTAACTTACACATAATAGCAAGTTCAAATTGCATATTATAAGGAACTGGCATAAATGCTTTTTTAGTTTCACTACCATCAGAAGGATCTGCAACAGTAAATTGCTGAGTTGTAGTTACCTTTCTTGTAGGATCATAAGTAAGTCCAGTAAACTCAAAAGACATTCTAGGCAAAGTAATTGCAATACCTTTGTTCAAATCAGGTTGCTGCTCTAATCTTGCTAAGAATTTCTGAGTTGGTCCATATGCAAGTGGAACTCTTATATTACTAACAGTCTGATCACTTTCATTCTTTTGTTCAACCGAAATTCCATTAAAAAGAGTACCAAAGGATATAATAGTCCTCCTCAAAATTTCGTTATAAAAATATTCAAACATTGTTATAGTCCTAGTGTATTATATTTAGGGAATCCCGAATGGGTTCTGTTCTGTAAAGTCTAAAATCTTATCTGCTTCTGTTTCTATATTAAAGTTATCTGCAAATCCATCATCTGTAGGATCAAGATCTATAATCCTTAACTTACGGGATGCTCCTGTAGATTGACCTACAATTTGTTCTCCTAGTTTAAATGAACCAGTAATAGAAGAAACTTCTAAGACATTAGTTACAGCATTCCATGTTCTTACTCTACCTTCTGTATTGCTGACAGAACCTTTTACAATCTCGTTAAATTTAAATGTTCCTGAGGAACCTACATCTGGTGCAGACAATGTAACTCCTCCAATAGAACTGTAACCCATACCAGCATTACTTAATCCAATTTCTGTTACATTACCAGCAGCATTAATAAATGCAGTAGCAGCAGCAGAAACCGTTGTAACACCAGTCTTAAAGACTACATTATCTAATGTTACACTTGGTGCATATACATAACCACCACCAGCATCTGTAACCGTAATAACTCCAACAGTATTATCTCCAATAATTGTTGTTGCAGCAAATCCAGTTCCACCACCACCTGTTGCAGCAATACCTGGAGCAGTAGTATATCTTAAACCTGGATTAGTTAAATAAACATCTTGTATTGACCTATTTCTAGGATTAACATTTAGATTACATACATTGATACCACCAATCAATCCAGCAGTAGCAATACCAGTTACACCACCTGTAGGAGCAGAAGAGAATCCAATATAGATGGGAGCATTAAATCCACCACCCCTATTAGAAATAACAACTCTACTAATAGCACCCTCTGTAGCAATACCAACTGTTGCAGTTGCTTGTACAGCATCTCCTACAAGAGTAAGAGTTTGAGTTGGACCAATAATGATTGGAGTACCATCTTCAGTCTCACCAGTTGCACTATCTCCTGTTAATTCGTCATCAATCTCAGCAATACCAGTATCAATAACTTCATCTTCGTAACGGAATAGTTCACATCTAAGTTCGTAAATATAAGTCTTTTGTAACTGATAGAATGGTTTTTCGTGCTCAACATACTTAATTTCAAATAATCTATCACCTAAGGGGAAGTATATTAAATCACCTTCTTTTGGTCTAGTTGTCAGCTTCACATCAGGTTCATTCTTCATCAAAGGTTCAATATACTGTTCCCATCTATCCTTTGATATAGTTAATGTTATCTCATTAGTCTGTTCTATACCAAACTTAGATAGAATACTAGGATTCTCTCCATATCCATCATAGGTATCAACATATGCTTCTAAAGGATATGCATCATCAAATTTAGATTGTACTACTTCCCTTATAACTGTATTAGTTGCCAAATATTTTCTAGGCATATAATGCACTTCAACACCATACATCCTCAACTGTTCGTTGATTAAATCTTGAACTAAACCTTGTTCAGAACGAGCACCTTGTTGAAAGTATGGATTTAATGCCATTATCCTATCATATCAAGTGGTGGAACTTCATAAGTATTGGACATTTGTTCTCTGATAATTTCCAGATCTATATTGGCATCATCATAGATTTGCCTTCCATTCAACTCTATTCCTCCTGGTAATTTAACTCCTTGGAACTTAAGTAAATTTTGACCCCACTGTCTTTTTAATTTAGCAGTAAAGTATCTTTTTAAGAATGAATCATTCCATACTCTAGGAAAATCATTAGGATTTAATGCTCTAAAACATTCCATGATAATAAAATCTCCTTCATTCACTGCTTCCCAATCTACATCCAAATACAATCTATCCATTCTCTGATTAAATCTTATTTGCTTCTCTGTTGTTAATAGGAAGTTAATATCCTCTAGATATCTTCTTGTCATTGCATAAGTTAATATCTCAGTCGATCCCCAATAATAAATGTCATTTAAGAATAACTGATACTTAACACTGAACATATTATTAGTAGCAGTGTTAGTGCCATCATAATGAAATATCTTATATACTCCTATAACCTCTGGTGGTACTTGTAAATAATTACTATTTTCTGACCAATCAAATTGAATTGCAGAACCATTAATAGTGGTTTCTGCAGTCATGGTTGTTATACCTGCTGCATTATTTGTATTTTCACCAAGATTTGCAGTTCCTCTTTTAACATCTTCCTCAGTCAACTTATACTTCAAATAAGTGCGTTCTACGCCATCAAAATGCCTTTCCTGAAAGTATTGGATAGAATCATCTAAGATATCCTCTACTTGTTCATCAGCGACATTAATCTCCAGCACAGGAGCACCTAACTGCCTCTTAGCATAATTTATTAAGTCTGATCTACTTGCTGGTTGTGCCATTGAGAATAGTACCCCTTCAATATATTTATGGTGCTGATGATATGCCTGAATATACCAGTATATTACCGTTTACTATATTATAAACAGTACCTACTCCAGAACTTACTAAAACATTATACTCATATCTTCCTTCAGTTATGATACCAGTGAGTGCCTTTGGTAAATTTATTGTTATTTGATTTGTAATAGTATTAATACCAGCAATAAAACTTGCTGTAGGGACAGTTGTTGCTCCTATACCAGAACTTTTTATCATTTGTGAGGAAACACCCCAACCAGCAGTAAAACCGTATCCAGCGTTAGCAACATCAACTACATTAAATGTTGTATTAAAATCCGTACCACCATAAATGGTCAAATTAGAAGCAACTGGTACTCCTGCATCTGGATCAAATGTTATTTTTCTAGTTGCCATTGACTAATTCCTTAAGTAGTGATTTGATTTCGTTCATTTCATTTTTCATATTATCAAGATCATTTTTCATACTATCAAGACTTTCATTCTTTTTTTGTTTAACAGAACGACTAGAAATATACTTTTGATATTCCAAATCATTCACATTAACAATAGAATTTGTTTTGGGATCTCTCGCAAGATCCCTATTGTTTTTTACATTCTGCATATCAAGCTAATGCTAGAACCCTAAGATCTTTGACCCTCGGAACATGAACTTGACTTGTAGAAGTCATTACTAACTTAATTCTATAAGTCTTAAATGATGGTAAGTTATCAACACTAAAGGTATACTCCGTAAAATCAACATCTTCAAAAGCATAGGTATTACTCTTTATAACTTTCTTATCAGACTTACCATCATTATTCCTCTTATCAATTATTTCACCCTTACGGTTAATATTACTATAACCAGGGAAAGGAACAAAGATAGGAACTTTTCCTTCAGTACTATTAATAGCATAGAATGCTCTAATATCAGCATTTTCATTCACATGAGCATCTAATAGTATCTTGATTGAAGATGCAGCATTTTCTAACATCATTTCTTGCGATACATACTGACACGCATTAGGATCATCTGTAAGAGAATTAACTCTACTATCATTTGCATAATCAGTAATAGGTTGATTAATATTGTTAGAAGTAAGAATTGTATTAATTCTGGTAGAATCAACTACTGGACTTATACGAGAATCTCCACTAGACAATGCTAATCTCAAATTCAATGACTTTTTACCTTTCACTTGTGTCAAATACTCATCTGCGTTGACTTTAGATCCAATTAATCTAGGAGTTTCTAGATAATTAGTTTCATTAATCGAAACAGATTCAAATCCCTCATCCAACCACTGATCCTCATCACCATCAATACTAATACCAGTAGTAGTCCGTACTTCTGCAGTAAGAGTAGTTCTTGGTAGTGTAATATTATCAACAACTGGAGTAATAATTTCAAAAGGAATATTTTGAGTTGCTCTTACTTCTACTCCACCTGTAGACTTAGTTTTTCCTGCATAAAGTAAAGGATAACCAGCAACAGTTCTATCAACACCTTCATCAGACATATCAATCTTAATATTATATGATTCAAAATCAATATCAGGAACAGATAATACATCATGAGTTCTATTGATCCTATGTAAACTTACTCCATTAAGTTCATACTTATAAACAGGAGTTCCTACAGGATAATTAAACTTATCTGAACCTCTTGCTCCAGTAATATTAATCAAATTACCAGATACTGACTGGTATTCTAAAATTTCATTTTCAATCTTAAGATATCCTGCATTAGTGGTTCCTACACCAACATTTTCAAACTCTAAGAACTGTGAAGGATCTGAAACTGATATTCCACCTGTACTATCTACATTATAAGCAACATTTAATTTTGTTGGTTTGATATCAGAAATTGCTCCCGAAAGAGTAACTTTATTCTCATGAGAATACATTCCATGATTCTTATGATTTACTTTAACATGTAAACCATCACTTATAACATTATTAGAGGTAACTTGAACATCTCCACCTAAACCGTTTTCAAAGTTTAATTCAGTTGTAATACCTGAATTGTTAATATAAGATAAAGTTTGAGCAGCACCAACAGCGAAATTGCCTTGTATTTGGTCCAGAATTATTTCATTAGTATTACCAATAGAGACTATTGATAGTCTTGCATTTCTTCCAACAGCAGCAACTCCAAGAGTATTGAAACCTACAACATCACCAATCTGATATCCACCTCCACCAGTACCAGTTATAACAGCATTAGCAATAACACCATCAGTAACTGTAATATTAGCAGTTGCTCCTCTTCCACCACCAGTTACAGTAACCAAATTAACTCCAGTGAATCCTAAAGTACCACTACTAGGTGTATATCCAATACCAGGATTTATTATATTCAATCCAATGGCAGTTCCTGCAAATCCTGCAAGATTTCCTGTAGCATTAGTTCCTGCCTGTATAACCACATTACCGACTCTAAGACCACCATCAGCAATTGTTGTTCCCAATCCAACTCTTGATTGTCTTGAAGTAAATGATAATGAATTTTCCTCAAGTAATGGAACTTGACCGTTTCCTGAAGATAATTCTGGATTATAGAATTCAACAGTTCCATCTGAAAGAAAATCTGCTCTATAAAGAGTAAATTTAAGATCTTCCCACTGACTTGGTTCCCATGTAGAAGCATTTTGAGACTTAAATAGAGATCCTAAGAATGGTTGTTGTCCCACAAATGAATCAGTAATTAAATCATTTTCACCAACTCTAGAAATATAAACTTCATATTTTGCTGAGTTTGATAATAAAACGATAGCATATTCTTGCTCTGGTTCTAAGTAAACTGGTGATTTAAATTGGAATGTAGTAGCAAAAGAACCATCACTAGAAACATTAACATCACTAGGATCTAAAATAACTTCTGTCTCTGGAACCATTTTTGTAGTAGGAATTCCATTAACTACTGTTCTGATAGAGAAGTTAACAGGAACATCCATATCATCTTTAGTTCTAAAGAAGACATCGCACTTGGTTATAAAGATTCCAGTGTTATCATCTACAGTAAATGTTTGAGCAAGTGGATCTCCTCCTACTCTTTGTCTTGCCATTGTTTGCCAATTATTTGTATTAGTCCATGCTGTAGTCTGTTCTCTTCTTGTTTGTGATCTTTCTTCAGTTAACTCATTCAATTCTACAGTAGCATTTCTAGTAGAAATAATAGTTTCTTGTACAACATCATGGAATCCTTCTGCTCTATATTCTTCTTCACCCCTTGTCGAAGAACCTAAACCATTTTCTTCATCACTAGTAAGTCTAAACAACTTATTACCCGTCTCAAATCTAGGTGCAGATGGATTTACTGTTGTATCAGGAATAAAGAATGAACCTTGAAGTGCAGATGTAATATCAGAAACCATTCTAACATTACTTACTCTTGCTTGAGCACCACTACTCTGACCAACTAGAATCATTTGATTCTGTACATAACCACTATATTCTGGTTGATTGATATTAGCTAATGAGAATGTATCTACATTAAGTAATGTCGAAGTAGACGAATACTCTGATGAAAGTGGTTGTAAGGTATAAGGATTATCTGGATATGTCTTAGTTGGAAGATTGTATTCACCTTCTCTATGATTTGCTTGAGCAACTCTAAAAGTAATAAGATTAGATGCTCCAGTTCCTGCACTATTATTTGATAAATTTACTCCTCTTACAGTTTCCCCTACTTGGAATGTACCGTCAATCATATTAATTTCAATTAATTTTGGTACACAGAATTCGGAAACACTTTGAGAATCAAAGAAAGCATATATTCTGGTTAATGGTTTTAATGATTTTGCACTAAACTCAATATTCCTAGATCTCATAAATGGAATTAAACTTCTACTTATAGTCCTATCTCCTTGAGATACAGTATCAAACTGCTCTCTAACTTCCATTCTTGCACCAGTTCTTCTTTGTCTGTTTTCAACATCTCTAAAGTTTGCCCTTGCAAGTACACGCTCTCCAATTCTAAAGTTACCTCGTCTACTCCATCTCACATTACCAATAAAATGCTGTTCTTCCACTTCTCTTCCAACTCCAGTCCAGAATGTCTCCCAAGAATTCCATACAGTTTGACCAAATCCATTCTGTGGATCAAATCCTCTTGTTCTTGATAATTCTGCTACTGTTTCTGCAAAATTACCTTCTCTATTGATAACACGAGCTTCTAATCTAGTTTGATCAACCCAAGTATCAGATTCTGGATTCAATGTTAAAGATCCAGCCCAGTAAGATACCACATAAGGAGTTACACTTTCTGTTCTAGTTCCAAAAACTTGCTTAATCCATTCAATCTCAGAATAATCTAGAGTAATAATACCATTATCTTTTCTTATATTAACACCTTCAGGAGTTGTAAAATTCTTATCTTGATCTGGAATAACACCTTCTACAGGACCAGTCATTAGGTCAATAGAAGTTGTATAATGCGATGCTCTTAATTCTCCTCTTTTAGGGTCGATACTGTTCTTAACTCCCTCACTAGTTTCTTGTGCAACGAATGATGAGAAATTGTCAACAAAGAAACCAGACTTAAACCTATTAAGTCCATCTGAATCTGAAACAAACATATTGGAAGTATTAGTTTCCAATAAAGATAATGCCGTGTAATATTCTAAATTCTTAATTCTAGTATCAAGTTTATGGATATCTTGCATTTGATATCTCTTATACTCTAAAAACTTAATAGAGGATTGAGAAACATCATAAAGATATGGTGGAAGAGATACTGTTGCAATCTCTATAGCATCATCAACTGGAAGTGGTCTTGATGGATTGTCTGATGGTGTTCCATATACCACTTGGAAAACACCTTCTTTATTAGCAAAAATTCTATCTATTCTTCCTTGATAGTATGAATAAGTGGTTAAAATAGACCCATCTGATTGGAGCATAGCACCAGCAGAATTACCAGCACCATTAAATGTTCTACCATCAAATTCAAGAGGAGAACGACTATTTTCTGCAACTGTATAAGTAGAAACTCTAGGTCTTATATCAATAATATCACTGTTCCTAATACCATTAACAGAAGGAATTTCCGTAGAATAATTAAAGTTTCTATATGATTCAACAGTTGTTACATCTCCAGTATCAGTAGAATCATAAGATGCACTCATAAAGTAAATTTTTAACTTATGAGTTGGTGCATCAACACCTGAATTTCTAATGAGGAATCCATAATTATAGAAACTTCCTTCCTGACCACTATCATAAGTAAATTCTTTACTTATATCATAACTAGTAGATTCTAAAGTAGTTACATTACCTTGTATTAATGACTCTTTTGCTGCTACAATTTCTCCTTCTATGAAAACTTTTTCATTTTCATAAATGAAACTGATCTGACTTGCTGTTAGCTTTTCAGCAACAATAGCAATAGCTCCACTAGTCTGTCCTACTATTTGCTCACCAACTATAAACTCTTCTGTTGTTGTAGAAGCACTTGTAAGAGAAGATAAAACAGCAGTTGGTGCAGAAGCATCACCTGTAGTAGATGATTCAAATATACCATGAACTTTAATAATATCAGGAGTGTTCAAAGATATAACTTCATCTTGAACTCTAGTTCCCCAAGGATAATTTCCATATTCCAATCCATCATTTAAAGTAGTATTACCAATACCTGAAGTATTAATACCAGAACCACCAATTGTTGACTTGGTAACTACAATAGAATTAACCCTATCTTTAATTTTTTCTTTTGAAGTAGGTTTAAGTTTAGTTATTGCTGTAAGTAATGTAGCATCTTGATCATCAGAACCTAATCCATAAATCTGTAATTGTGTTCCACCAGTAAATACAAACTGATTAGCAGTTAAAGATTCTGTAGTGCCATCAGACCTTATAAGAATATATCTTTCCTCATCAAATGGTAAGAATGTCTCATTAGTTCCTGTAGTAGGAATTGTATTTGATTTTAACTGACCATTCTCTATATCAACAGCAAATTTCTTTCTTATTGTTATACTTCCCTTTGTATTATCAACTGTTGCGATATTTGGTTTAGGAAGCACCGTAAATAAAGTATCATCTGAAGATGCATCCAACTCAGTAGTCAAAACTTCTAAATCAGTAACTTGTAAAGATGCAGTTGGTAGATTACCATTAACTACTCCATTTACATCTGCAACTGCTTTTATTGTAACAGTATTAGTTCCAACTGCAGTAACTTGACCATAAGTTGGATCGTCTGATTGAGCAGTATTACTAAATTTAAGTAAATTATTTACGGATACAAGAGTACCAGGGAATAGTTCATTTGTACTTGTAATAGTACTAAGACCACTTGAAGCAGCAGTAATACTACCAATACCGATAAAAGATCCAACTGACTGTATTACATCAGCAGCAAATGTATTTCCACCACCAACTTTACCAAATATAGATTTTACATCATTAATACTTTTAACATCAACTGCAGTAACTACTCTTGATACAGAAGTTCCATCTTCGTTTTTACCTGGGAAAAGAAGTGGTTCTTCTACAATAAACTCACCATTAACTCCATAGAGGGTTAATGAATTTGTAGCAGAAGCAGCAGTTCTAAGGAAACCAGTTGCACCACTCTTAGTACCTTTAATATATGTTGGTGTTGATAAAGTAATACCCTCATTCAATGTTAAAGTTACATAGGTTTCAACATCATATAAAGAAATATCCCACTGATTTACATTAGCATTTGCAGCATCATAAGAACCAGATTCTAAATTATAATCATATACTCTTGCTACTCCAATCTCTGTTCCCTGTGCTGTAGTTTGGTTTGCAGCAGTTCTTTGATCTTGTAAACTTAAAACATATGTATTACCAACACCAACTATAGGAGCACCAAAACTTCTATTTACTTTAAGAGCAGCACCTGTATTATAAAGTATACCCTCATCTTTAATAATCTTAGTAGTTCTTGGTTTAGCAGCATCTAATATTGTTGGTTGAGGAGTACCAACCTCATAACCTTTAACATATGCTTTACCTCCAGAAATTTTATAAATCATCAATTCGTCTGAAGGAGTACCTCCCATTGGAGTTATTTGTCCTTCTTGGTAAAGTCCTCTATTACCAATATTATCATTTAATGATTCCCTTAAGGTAACATCAAATGGTTTTACATAATAATCTCCAGATTCGTCATAAGTCCTTCTAGCAAGTGTATCTTCTAAATCCTCATAAAATACACCACCATTTGGACCTACACCAAATCCTTGTCTAGGAATAGTCTTTAATACTCCATCAGTAACAGTACCTAATTCAATAAAATTAGTATCATCTTCATCAGTTAAACTTTTTTTGAATAAAGTTAAAGATATTTTTAATCTATCTGCACCAGGAGCACTATAATTATTATATCCTTGAGAATTATCATTTAAAGATTCGTCTAAATCAGATGTAATTATTTCCTCATTAACAAAAAATCCAATTCTATAACTAGGATTATTTGAATATTGATCTAATACCAGAGTTCCTGTTTGGCATTGAACAAATTGACCCCTAACAAAATATACACCTTCCTGAATAGAAAAAGAAGAACCTGTTATTGCAGCATCAGCAGAGATAGTAGAACCAAATGGAGTACCTGCACTTATGGCAGTATTTCCTAATAAACCAGAAGTAATTGTTGTATCTGAAGATAATTCTTCACCATCAGCAAAAGTAACAGTGGAGTTATTAGCAGTACTTGAACCAATATAAGTTACATATAAAGTTAAATTGCCATTTTCAGAATCTTGATCTAATAATACCTTATTAACAACTGCAGTTACACCTGAAGATTCTCCTGTAATTTTAGTACCGATTAATTGATCTACATAAGCAGCTACAGGAATACCTTGATATAAATTGTTTAACTGAATACCACGATAATCATTATTATAAGAAGTGTTACCAGGTATTACCTTGGCACCATCCTTAAAAAAATGTTGACCAAACTTTTCAATCTGATTCTGCAGTATAGACTGAAGAGTTGTTAACTCTCTTGCCTGTACAGGATATCCAGGTTTAAATAATACCCGATGGAACTCATCAGCAGGGTTATAATCGTCAAAATATGGCGATACATCTAGATTGGTTTGCTGTGGCATGATTACTTAGAACTGCAAAATAACTTTAATATCTTCTTTTTGGTTAGCAGACCTAGTAATAGAAGGTCTGTTATCAACATATATTATATTTCCTGAATGCTGTTTAACTTCAGGAGATGCAAGACCATTATTAAAAAATTGACCAAGGTAATATGTCTTATTATTTATTGAGGTACTTATACCTGTAAAAGTAGTATCAATACCTAAGTTTGAACCACTTGATGGAACAATAGTAACATTTCCATTTCCAGATGGGGTACTAGTAAATTCTAATAATTCAAATCCCCAAGTAGGATTAGTTTGTGCAGTACCTACAGTATTAAATCCTGCAATTGTTCTATCTTGCCAATACTTTAAAACACCAGTAGTTTGATCATAATTAACAACTCTTCCTGCTGCAGTTTGACCTGTTCCTACTGTTTGTGTAACATAAGAATCTGGTGTAAATGTAGCAGTACTGTATCCAATACCAGTCAATCTAAGAGCATGTAAAGCACTTGCCTTATCAATACTTAAATTTTCTGTGAGACTTCCAGGAACTTTAGGATTTTCAACTACTCCAACTCTTGCTATTTGATTTCCTGTAATAAAATCAGGATTCTCATTATCATTTTCAATTCTAGAATATAAAAGAACATTGTATGCACCAAGTTCTCTGTAAACATCAGCTCCATGACCTCCTGGAGGAGATGTAATAACATCAAAGGTAGGTATTGTTGTACCTGTAGGAACACCACCTGCCACTAAATCTACATTACCGTAAGTATATCCAGAACCTTGATTAGAAACTTCTATACTTCCAACTTTTGATTCTGCATTAATTACAATAGTACATTCTGCACCAGTACCATCACCTTTAATAGGAACTCTAGTGTAAGTTTCACCAGCAGTCCCTAATCCAACACCACGGTTAGTGATGGTAACAATTTTAAGTGAACCATCAACTGCATTGCCTCTTACAGCAGCATCTTCAGTATTAGTACTCCAATTTGGTGGAGTAGGAATAAAGTCTGTTGATTCAAACTTTACAATATCACTTGGTTTAATAGTATAAAGATATTTCCAAATATATCCATCACCACTACTACCAGCAGACCTTGGTTCTAAATCAGTAAATGTTGGTTCATCTAAAGAAGGTTTTCCATTAGGATTTTCTGGATCTGTACCATTCTGAAGACACTCATAAACTCTATAATCACTATTAACAACATAATATGATGCAGAATATAGATTAGTTGCTCCAGATATCTTTGCAGTATTAGATCTACTATAATCATTCCTATACATGTCATAGGTATTTCCAGAAGACCATAATCTTCTTCGTACAACCTGTCTAACATCACCTGCATTGATTTTCTTCAATGCAATCATAGTATCCCAATAATCATCCTCTTCCTCAAAATTATCTTTAGGTGACGGTGGATTACTATCCCAATCACTTTGATAATCAGTAGGATTTGGTAGACCTATAAAAGAATAATAAGCATTAGTACCTGTAGTTACACCCGCAACAAAGTTCTTTGCATTTAATATTCTTATCTGATCAGTTATTATGGCCGCCATTGTTAAACAGTTTTCTTTTTATTTATCTAGGTTATACTGTATAATTTTTAAACTTCAAAGGATTAGTCCTTTCGACAAGTGTGGAAGTGCTAATACCAGTAGTACCATTTAGAGTTTCTGCTGTAAAAGCATTTTCAAGTTGTCTTCCATCAAGTTTAATTCTACCCCAACTAAATGAACCAAAGTAATCAGAAGTTGAAATTCCAGAACCGTATGTAATAGGACTAGAAACATTTACAAATACTCTAGTAACATTTGTATTAATACCAACTATATTCTTAGGAATAAATTCTACACTCTTCACTTCATAAACATTATCAACATAGGATTTTCCTATTCCAACAGTATTAGAACCTGCACTATCTTGAGAAGTTATTGAGGTCACTGCAGAACCAACATTTGAATTATAAACAACGAAACGATCATGACCCATCAAACTACTTAATGTCTGAGCAGTTCCCACCAAAGCAGGTTCTCTTAGATAGGAATCGTATGGAATAAACAAATCAAATATAAGTTGATCTTGTGAAGAAACAGTAGTAATACCAAATCCAACAATCACTCCAGAATCACCTGCGTAACTAGAAACTTTATTCTTTTCATCAACTGCTATAGTTGGAGTAATAAGAACCAAAGGAGGATTAGTATTTGTATATCCAACTCCAGGACTCGTTACGGCAACTCCACTTACAACTCCATTAGTTAATGTTGCCTCTGCCATTGCCATAGTACTGGTAATAATTCCTATGGTTGAAGCAATGCTCACTGTAGGGGTCGTAGAATACCCTCTACCGCCTGTTGATAGTACTATAGATGAAATGGTACCCAATCCAGAAACAACTGCAGTAGCAGCAGCAGAAACGACTGTATCTTGTGAAATCAATCTTATACTATTCTGGAAACCAGTATCAGTCTCATTCTCATTATTTGCGTCAAATAATGGTCTTAAACTATCAACCCAAACAGATGTTGATCCAATACCAACAGATTTTGTAAGATAACCATAAGGATAAATGATTGGTTCATACAAAGATCTATCTTTTCCAATTTCTTTTCCATCTACAATTTCATCTTCAGTCTGTCTACACCATACTACAGGTCTCATCATACTTTCATCTGTAGTATTACCAGGTCCAAAGTATGGATTAGTAGTTACAAGATCAGTAGCATCTATACTAGTAACTATTCTAGGATCTTCCTGTAAAGAAGCTTTTTGTCCTTTAGAAGGATCATATCCAACTGTCAATTTATCTCCTTTCTTAACAGTTTCTAAAACATCTTTAAATACAACATCCATACCACCAGTTCCTTTATAGAATAGAACTTTAGATGTATCACCAATTTTAGGTGCTTCAGTAAAGGTAATTACACTACCACCACTAAATGTATATCCTCTTCCAGGAACTTGTAAAATATCATTTATAAAGACTAGAAGAGCATCTTCAACATTAATATTAGAACCAGCAGAAGATCTAATAGAAACTAATGTTCCTGCTTTACTAATTCTAAATGACTGAGTACTACCATCAAACTTATTGTCAAAGTTATCAAGCATATCAAGAGTTCCGATAGACCATCCTGTAAATTCATCAGTAAATTCTTCTGTGACAGTAAGTTGGAATTCTTGGAATCCATATGTAGTTGGAATTCCTGTTGTTCCACCGATAGGAACTGTTAGGATATCACCAGCTCCATAACCATATCCAGTATTAACAACTTCAAAATCAATTACACTAGAACCTTGACCAACTTGAACATCAACTCTTCCTGCAGTTCCAAATCCTGCTTCACCATTAGCATAAACTAATGGCATATCGTCATAAGAAAGAGGAGAATCAAATACCACATCTAAAGGTTTTTGAACCTTACCAGAACGAGCATAGAAGTGTGTTCTGGTTGATACTCCACTATTAACACTAAATGTATTATTGTCAATAATACTTAAAACAGTTGTCCTACCAGCAGCAGCATCAGTAGGTCTTGGAGCAACAATTACTCCCTGTACTTTTCCTCCACTCTTATAGAATGTTTCAACAGTAGATATACCAACATTAACTACGAATTCAGTTGCACTATTAACCTGAGTAACTTTTGTACCAGCATAATATGGATCAGGTTTTCTTGGATATTTGTGTGTAGTTGCATTACCATCTTTAGAACATGTAAATGCTAAAGATTCGGTATCAAGTTTAATACTAGTTCCAGTTTTTAAAGTATGAGCACCAATGGTTAATACCATAATTCCCGAAGCAGCATCATAAGTTGCACCAGAAACATTATGACTGACTAATGGAGATGTACCAACATCAATAGTAAAGGTATTTGCTGTTGTAGCAGCAACTGCTACCATAGTATTATGAATAGGATCAGTTGTACGAGGATATGAATGTAATGATGAGTAATCATCCATCTCACATCTAAATTCTAATGCATTTGTTGAAACTCCAACAGTATCTGTAGTAAACAATCCATGATTAGAAACAGTAAATGTTACTAGTCCTACAGCAGCATTATATGCCGCATCAGTTGGTGTTAAGGTTCTTGTAGTATTAGCAATACTAATTGAATTTGAAGTAGAACTTGCAAATATATGTCTATAATCACCACCACTCTTCACTGCACCAGTAGTTGCTGAAACAAAGGCATGTGTATATTGGTCATTCTTTCCAGAAACTCCAACATCAAGTGTAATACTATTAGATGTTGTGGCAGCAATTGCTACTGAATTATTATAAGCATAATCTTCACCTCTTGGGTAGAAATGATCAGTAGCACCATTATCTAATCCACAAGTCATTCCAATACCAGTAAATATCACATCCTTACCAGTTTCATATCCATGAGAACCAGATGTTGTTACTGTTGCAATTCCAGTTGATGCACTATAAGCAAATCCTGTAATTGACTTAGGACCAGAATAAGTACATGTAAATGCAATTCCAGAAAGACTAACTTCATCACCTTGAATTAAACCATGAGGTTGGAATGTCTTGATTTCAGTTATACCTGTTATTGAACTATATCCTACATTGGTTATACTTCTGGGTTTATAGAATACTTGAGAATTAGTAAGTGCAACTCCTGTTACATGTCCATCAGATACAGTAGCAGTACCAATTTCAACTTTATCAATACTAGTAAGACTTTCTTGTTGAATTGAAACATTAACAGTTTGAATTCCTGATCTATATCCAGAACCAGTGTTACCAATACTAATAGAAGTAATAGTTCCTGCTGTACTTACAATTGCAGTACCACCAGCGGCAACTAATGGTTGATATCCCCACCCTTCAACTGAACCAACAGAAACTATAGTACCACCAAGAGGACGCTTAGTAGCATTGGCATCTCTATCTAAAGTAGATACATCAAGTGCCCCTCCAGTAAAGGTTATTGTAGTAATACCTGATGCTTCAGAAAGTTGATAATTATAGTCAGCACCTGGTCCTTGGAATACATCATTAACTAAAATTATTCCATTTTCTGAAGAAATCCCTGATACATCTTGACCTTTTGATTTTAATCTAAAGTCTTTATTAATACCATTAAATCCAGCAGAAATATCATCAAAAATATAATTCTTATAATAAGTTTCATTAGTTGTATTGGGAACTCCACTACGCATAAATGATCTACCTTGGAAAGTAGAACTTGTAGAAATTCCTACCCAATCTCTAGAATCTGGTGGATTTAATGGTGAACTCTCTGGGATATTTCCATAAGGAGGTTCAGAGAAATTAAGTGTGTTATCAACAATATTATAATTACCATTTACCCTGGTAATTAAAGTTCCAGTTCCATATCCAGCAAGTGGAGTTCCTAACCATCCTCTTCTAACTCTTACCATATTAGTACTACCAATCCCCACACCTTCAATCTTCATTATTTCATCTTCAATCTGTATTAGATCACTTCCGAAGAATGATGTTATACCACTAAATGGAATTAAATCATTAGTTGTGAATATTTCATCTGCAAGAACAGTAGTTTGTGCAGTAGATACTATTGGAGACTGAAGAATATTATCTAAAGCAACAATAACTTTTGGATTTTGATTAGTAGAAACGAATCTATGTGATGTACCAATACCAACGCTAGTAATATCAAGTACCTCAGGAACTACCTTAAGTGCATTTGTAGCACTAGATGCTAATTTAATCTTATCAGCATCAATCTTAACAGCGTATAATTCACTAGGTACAAAAGTAGTAGATACACCTAAATCAGGGAAATTGGTATTAGTAATCTCTATTGCCTGAGTAGAACCTGCTCCAGCATGTGCATACTTAATCTTTTCACCACTTACAAAGAAGTGATTAGGAATGCTAATAGTATTGGCATCAACACTAACAATAGAACTTGAATTTCCTTCAAAACTTCTTTGGAAAATTTCAAAATTATTATGTGTTAAATTAAATGCTCTCTTAATATCTCTATCAGTACCAGTATAATCACCAAAGAATGCATTTACTGATCCTGCTTCATCAAGACTCATTGAAGTCTTATTATCATCTTGTATTCTTAATGCATTAGTATAAGCATTAACTGTAACATCAATATTTGGTAGTGGAGTAAATACAATTTCAATATTAGTAGTTGCTCCAGCATTAATATTCAATCTAGATCCAAAAGTACCAAGACCAACAACTGTTTCTACATTACCAAACTCAACATCATAAGTATTACCTGTTCCCTGTTCTTCAACATAATCATCAACAACAATAAACTCAGACATCTGATATCTATTATTTGTTGTATCAGTAACCTGAAGTACGAAATATCCAGCATCATATGCTTGATCAGTTGCTCCCACTTGACTTGGGAAATCTGCAATAACTGTAGGTGTTGGATTTGCATTAGAAGCAATTGCAGTAGTTCTTGCCTCTATTCTTGCATGTTTTAAATCAGCAGTTCCAATACCAGTTGCAGCTGCTGCCATAGCAACATTTACTGTATTAACTACTGCAGTTGTTCCTATTCCTGCATTTGGATGGAAATCAACCTTTACATTACCTCCATCAATATAAGCACTATAAGTTCCAAAACCAGAATTAGCCCAAGGAGTTAATGTTGTAGTTAACTGTCCAAACTCCATTAATTCTACATCAGTTCCATCATGAATAATATTCAACTCTTCCATTTCAAATTCATTATTCTGAAGACCTGTATCTGCAGTAATATTGACAAGTGATTTAATAGAACGATATGTAGTAGCAATACTTACAATAGTAGTTGGGGTACCAGACGCTACTTGCACACTTTGTGAATCAATGGTTGCAACTCCACCCAAACTTGTAGCACCAGTAGCAACGAAATTATCATTCATATTATAAGAAAGAGCCATGACCCAATAGTCATTAACTGCAGACTTAGTAGGATAGAATAATAATTGTCCTTCATTACCAGAAATAACAAAGTCAAAAGAACCTTGATCATACTGAGTCTCAACTCTACCGTACTGATTCAAATATGCAATAGAACTATCATGAATAAGATCAACAACCATTAATTGTCTTTGTCCAATAAATCTCTTATCTCTTATAAAGGTAATAAATTTTGCAGAACGAGTATTTGCTAATTTAAAAGTTCCAGCAACACTAAATTCAGTTGCTCTAGGATGACTATTAAATTGTGGACTAATATCATCAATTGAAAGCACTCTATTACCAATTGATTCAAAATAATCAGTAAGAACTTTACTATTAAAGATTATTTCATCAGATGCTATTTTATAATCTAATGTTAATGAATTTTCTTTTACTAAATCAAAATTATAATCACAATTTAAATCCCCAACTCCAATTAAATCATTAATAACTTCAAAAGAAGTTAAATTAGTAGATAGTCCTACTGAAGCATTAATTTCTTCATTAGTCTCTAATTGATAATCAGAGAATTTTCTAAATCCTAAAGTATGATTAGTACTACTTACAAGATCATCCCAAGTATCAAAATCAACTTTAGATCTTAATGAATATGCAAAACACTGATAATAAAAACTATCCTGGATTCTTTGCATACTATAATTAAGGACACCTGAATCAGTTTGATTTCCTTTTTCTACTTTAGCAAATGCACCCATTTCAAAATGAGCATCATATGAAGTTATTGAAGATGCAGTTCCTTGAGTATTTGAAGATTGACCTTTAATTACTTCATTTTCTACAAAACTGCCTCTTGCAGATATTTTTAAAATACCATCATTAGTATCCCAAGATTCAACTATACCAGATGCAGAATTTGATTTAACTTCTTCACCTACAAAGAATTCAGTAGTTGTTAATTTTGTTTCAAATACTGGGAAATCTTTTTCAGGAATAATTCTACCAGCAGAGTTAGCAGGTACAAACTCTCCAATAGTTTTACCAGCACCAATTAAAGTACCCATATTATAGGTAACTGTTGCTCCTATTCCACCTATATTCGGATGAGTTTCAGTAATTGTAAATAACTGATGATTATAATTAACAGAATTATATCCCAATCCAGTTGAACCAACTCCAACACTTATATTCTCCACCATCACCTTATCATTTACATTAAATGGGAAGGTATCTGCAGTACTAAATCCAACATTTAATTCAACAGTTACATCAGCAGTATTAGGATTATATGAAATAGTACTAATACCAACACCATTTGAATTTTCAATAGGAAGAATAGTTGGAGGTAATAAAGACATACCTGTACTATTATTCAAAATTTCTATCTTAGAATTACCTAAAGTATATTTTAGATCAACACCAGGTAATTCTTCTTTAGTTTCACCATCTAAAACAATTAATTTTGGTGCAATACCATATGCCTTTCCAACAGAAGTTACTCCTACAGACTCTAAAGTTCCAAATCTTTCGATAGTAACAAATTGCGGTAAATTAACACTAGGTGTCAATGTAGGATCAGAAGGATAATCAAATCCAATATCTTTAATTTTAGTTCTTGTAATTTTTCCAATAGTATTACTCTTTGCTTCGACTAAAGCATTTTTACCTATTCTAGAAGTAATGCTAGAAATACCTGGAAGAGTATAATAATTTTGCCCATCATTAGTAATTTCAAATTTATTAATAGAACCAAAAGCAGTTTTAGAAGTAGTATTATATTTTAAATCTGAAGATGTTGAGGTATATGAAGTCTTTTCAGGTATATTTGGAATAGAATACTCAAATGAAGTAGTAGATCCAAAAGTAATTGAATATTCTCCATTATAATCGCTATTATTAAATTCAATCTCACTACCAGTAATTACAGGATCTATAATAATATTTTTATATAAATCAGGTAAATCACTTTCAGAAATAGGATCTAATTTATAATATAATATTTCAGGAATATTTTCATCTACCTTTAAGCTAACTTTAGCATCTGCACTTATACCAGGAGTACCAGTTCTCTGAACTTCAAAGTTTCTAGTTGTTTTACTTGTATTCCACAATTCTGTGAAATCTTTATTAGTATAAAAATTAAATTCAAATGCTGCATAAGATGTTGCCTGATTAATATAAGAAAGAGATGAATCTGACAAATCAAATTCTACTGTAGAATTTTTATATGCCTTTAATGGTGGATTAATAGCACTAAATGTTGCATCTTGAGCACTTGTAACATTAACAATAACTGGTTTTAATTGAGTAGACTTATAATATGTCTCAGATAATTTAAATGTATTATTATCGACTTTTACAATATAATAAATTCTATTATCAGTTAAACCATTTCCATTATGAATAACTTTATCACCAGTTAAATATCCATGATTAGCAAGAGTAAATGAATTATTAGATATGTTTACATTAGCAGCAACAACTGTCTTAGGATCAACTACAAGTCTTCTATTATACTTGTTATACTTAACAATATGTGTTGTAGTATTAATAGGATTAACTGAGACATTAACTATATCATTATTTGATAATCCATGAGTTTGAGCAGTAGCAACTGTAACAATGTGCTGAGAAACTTCTCCAGTTATGGGTTTGTAAGTGGTTTTAAGACTATGATAGGTATTCGTACCAATTCCAGTAAAGAAGAGGGTTGTAGACGCTTTAAACCCACTATCAACGCCATTAAAGGTACCAGTAGAACCTAGAGCAACTCTTACTGTTGCTAGACCAACTAAATCCTCACTAATCCTGGCAACATAGACAGTAGATGGTAAGGTTGATACTGCCCCACCAGAATTATAAGCAATAGAAATTCCAAGACCAGTATTTGCAGAATAAGTAAGTTTATCTCCTGTTTCAAACCCATGATTAGGAATATATAAAGATTTTGTAGGAATAAAGATTTCGCTTATACCTGCACCTGGATTATTAAGACCAATAACAGTTCCTACACCTACTCCAGTAAGAGTTCCTAATCCAACACTATGAATAGGATTGAAATAAAGTTCATTATTGACTTTAGAATTATAAGTTGTATTAAAACCAGCATTAATAGTTAATCTCTTTGGTCTTTCATAAACAACTGTTGTTACAGAATGAGCTGATCCAACAGTACCATCTATTTCCCTTAATACTCTAATTCTAGAATATAATGGTTCTACATTTAAAACTTTTACTTGCTCAGTTCCTATTCCTAAAATATCATTACTTCTAATTACACTATTGGATAAATTACCAGCAATATTTAAAAATGTAACTATTCCTGTTGCTGATACAGCATCTACAGAAATTGTAGTATCACCAACACCTGTCAATGACCATGTATTAGTACTAACACCTATATTGTAAGTACCACCAATTTTGGATGAAGTTGTAGATAATCCACTAACAGTAAGTAATTCAGTATTATAGAAATTGTGGGGGTAAGGAGATACAATTTCATATTCTCCATCAACATTAGAAGGATATATTTCTACACCAGTAATTACACTACTTGCAACACTAACACTAGTTACAGATTTTCCATCAAGATGTGATACTCTAGCAGCAGCACCCACACCCTGTGTATTAGTGTTATCAAAATTAACTTTATCACCAACTTGATGTAATATACCACCAGTTTGAATTCCAATACTAGTAATAGTACCTGGAGTAGTACCAACAATATCTACAGTCTGTTTTAAATCATTAGGAATAGAAATATACTTATAATTAAGTTCAGTACTAATCAAATTATAAGGTTGAGTATTTCTAAACCACCCATCAAAATTATATTGATCTTGATTTGAAGTAATATCGTGATTAAAACTATTAGGAACAGAATTATAGTTATCACCAATTAAATATGGGAATTGCGGTTCCTTATATCCATCAAATGGTCCTGAAGATGCTGCTGCAGAAATATCAATAGTCGCAAAATATGCATAAGTACCATTTGGAAATTCTGGAGTAACACAGAATCTTCCATTATTTTCATCTAAGACAGTATTATCACTAACATCTCTATAAGTATAATCCTCAATAAAGAAACCTTCTGGATATATTGAAATAGGAGGTCTACCTTCTTTTAAATCTAAAGAATAACCAGATTTCATCTGGGCAATAGTTCCACCCTGATTTGTAAGGTATCCATATGGTCCATATATTGGATTGCCGTCATATGCCCATCCAATTATAGGAGAATGAAACTCTGATGGGATTTCGCTATTGTTTACTCTTCTTAAATCAGGTCTAGCATATAATATTCTACCAGACTGGTCTACAGAATAAATTACTTCTCTTAATTTTCTTGGTGCATATAAATGTGTATATTGTAATCCTATATTACCATCAGTAATAAATCCATCATCTTTTGTAAAATTCGGATCTTTATGGAAAAGATTTATTCTCCAACTTTGAATATTTGATTTTAATTTAACACCTTTACCAGTTGAAAAAACACTGATTGTAGTAGATGCTTGAGAATATCCAACACCACCTGATATTATCTTAACATCAGTTAATTTATTATTTTGAATTATTGGGGTAAGAACTGCACCTATACCATCACCACTAATATCTAAATCAGGAATAGAAATATAACCACTTCCGCTATTTAAAACAATAACATCAATAATTTTTCCATTACTAATAACTGGTTGTAATTGAGCATTTCTCCCTGCAGTCAAACTAATAAATGGTGCTCTTTCAAAATTAACAATCTCTGATGAACCATATCCAACACCATTATTAGATAAATGTACAGATGTGATTTCTCCTCTGAAAACAGGTTGTACTTTAGCTTTGAATGTATCTGCTCCTACAGGATCTATTCCAACACTACCAACCAATTCAACACTAATTTCAGGATAATTAAATGTCTGTGTACCTTCACCTTTTGATCCAATATTAACATACTGCTCTGTATCATATAAGTCTTTTGTTAGAGATAATTTGAAATTATCTTTATCAACTGATGTTACATAATATTCAGATCCATGAACTAGACCCTCTATTATAGTTCCATCGGTTGTATATTTAATAACTTCTCCAGAACTATAATCATGATTTTCAATATTAATACTATCTAAAACAGTACTAACTCCTACAGGTTGAACTGTTCTTGTCTTAACCTCATAATTACTTCCACTATTAGTGACATTTATAGAATCAACAATAGATTTCTTAAAAACAGATCTAAACAACTGCTTTCCTTCACCATAAGAGGTAAGAGAAATAGGAGCATCTCCATCAATAGCAGCTTGATATGTAGAATGAATACCTATAGTATAAGCATCCTTTACATTTACAAAATATGTTGATGCTTTAGTAAGTCCACCAATTGCAGTTTGACCATCGGTATTATAAATTACTTCTTCTGCATTTCTAAATTTATGATAAACATTCCCAAATCCAATAGTATTATCAACAAGATTAACTGAAGATGTAGTAGCAGCACCTGCAAAAGGAACACCAGCATTAAATGAAACCTTATGCTCTATTTGCCTCATATTTACAGAAGCAGTTGCCCCATTTCCATTACCACCAGTAATATTAATAATCGGAGGTGCAGTATAATCAAATCCAGTATCTTCAATATCAATTTTTGTCAAAGAACCAGAAACAGCAAGAAATCCTGTTGCTCCTGTTCCAACTTGATCAGTTATTGTTAATAGAGGAGGATTTATAATGTCATAGTCAGTTCCACCATCAACAACATCAATAGATTTAATTTTTCCATATGTTATTTGATCTGTAGATTTATAATTTAATATTTCAACACCATTTATTAATACACCAGTAGTTCCTGGTTCTGTTTTATGAACAACTCCACTACTAATAGGAGGTGTTATCTTTCTTACTAATTTCTGAGGTTGTAAGGTACTATTTCTTAAAGCATAAGGTTCAATTATACAATCAGTTACAACAGCAGTATTGTTTAAAAATATAAAGGATGAATTATTAAGATTTGATCGACTACGGGCAAGTTTAATAGTAGTAGAATCTATTCGTTTAACAAAATACAAACCTTCATTAGGAGGAACTCTATTAGATACTTCTGATCCACCATTATTACCTGTTACTACAAATTCCAAATCTGTAGTAAACAATGAAGAATTAACCCTTACACCTGTTTTACTTGCAAAGAATGCATCATAATAAGTATACTCCACTTTCTGAGGAATATAATAAATTGCATCACCTGTATATAATCCATGCTCACTATCTGAAATTTTAAAGGTATCACCTCTAAATGTACCAGAAAATACTACAGATCTAGTAGAAACATTTAATGGTTGATCGTTGTAAGATGGAATAGATGGAGATGTTACTATTAAATCATCATCTTTCTTATAAACATTTTGTACATCAGTAGAATATCTTTCAAGGTCATTAAAAGTATTTGATCTTCCTTTGTTTAAAAGACGCTGAATAGTATAAGTTTGAGCAGTAGATATATTTCCTTGACCTTTAATAATAAAAGCATTTGCGGCATTTAAAGAAGTAATAGTAGTTTCTCTATCAATTCCATCATGTCCTTTAAGAATAGCAGTATCGCCAATCTTAAATATGGTATCGTTCTCAGTAACTACTTCATATGCTAAATCGACATTATCAACTAATGTTACTTTAGTGACATTATAAATTGGAGATATATTATAAAACCAATTTTTACCTTTAAAAGTATTATCGTTTGTACCTAATGTTTTAATCTTGGCAACATTTCCTTTAGAGTATCCTTCAGTCTTATCGGGATATATAAGGTTCTTTAAAACCTTATTAACTCTAACTTTAACAGTTTTGGTAGAATCATTAACCGATGTTCCATATGCATAAGTATTGATTCCAATATTTGCAGCATCTGGGATAATTCCCGTTACATTAGAACATCCAAAGAATTGAGTTGTTGATTTTGAAGTATAAGAAACAATACCTGTAGTAGCATCATTATAAACTACAGACAATTCTCCAGAATGGGTAAAGTCAACAGTTGAATCAACATCTAGAGTTGTAGTACCTACACTTACCTGTCCTATTACTTTAGTTTTAGGATGAATGGAGAATGCACCATACATTGCACCATCCACTCTTACATCTCTATTATATCCACCATCAACACTTAATTTATATGCGGTAGTAGCAGTTCCTGTAAAAACTTTCTCTACACTGGTAATTGGAGCATATGCTTTTCCAATATCAGTGCCATATTCATCCTGGAATAATGTTGCTAGTTCTAAATCTACTGGATCACCTTCTATTGCTTCAACAACTAGATCATTAGTTACTTGATACTGTGCATTAGATGGTGTAAAAAGAAATTCCTTTGGTCTGATGATTTTTACATCTTCATTATATAATGCTTTAAATAAAATTTCAAAAGATTGGTCTGTACCTTTACTTAAGTAAAAATCTTTTGCTTGTTTAATGAAAACATTCTGATTCAAGTCAGAATGCAAAGATCTATCTTCAAGTCCAGGTAATAACTGATATTTGGTTTTTAATAGGAATTGCTTGAGGAATAGAGTACTTAGATTCGTTATCTCAGACCCCTTTGTATGCTCCTCAGAGGTGGTTGAATTGAATACTAGTACATCTGGATTAGTCTCTGCTTTATATGAAGATATTCCACAAAAACCCCTTACACAACCAGTAAAAGAAGTATCTGTTTTTCCAGTATAAGTTATAATCTCATTATCAATTTTTATAAGACCATAAGAATCTGGGAATCCATCAGTTCCTTGCGGATAAGCTCCCATATCCACAGATATAGTTTCATCAATCGCAGTGATGTCTGAATTCAAAGAAACCTTATCAACTACATTAGTAAGTTCATCTATTTTAGAATATTGATCAATATTTTGAATTAAATCAGCAGGAGCACCCTGATATTCATTTGCTTGATAATATGTCTTTAAAAATTCAGAAACCAGCGGAAATTCATCCCTGACATATTCAGGAAGCTGGTTTTGAACTATATTATTAAACTGAACTCTTTTTACGGCCATCTTATGATCTTACTAGTGTTCCGTTGGAGTAACTGGAGGTTACGGTATAATTTGATGCTGCTGGATCTAATCCTGAGGAAATTTGATCAACAACTGTTTCAAAATTACTGTTACTAATATCTAGTTGCAAATATAAGTCCTGTAATCCGACAACATCATTAGATTTAGGGCAAGCAGATATTTCTATAGTAGGTTGACCATCTTTTATCTTTCCAGATAACACATTAACTGGATTAATAGTCACAATTCCCTTTTTATAATTAACATTTCCAACATTTCGCTTAACGATTGTAGGACTGGTTGAATTTGGAGAGGGAAGAGTAAAGAAAAAGAGGGAACCTGTTTCTTTATTGGTATTAGGTATATCAGATAGGTAAAGATCATTTGCAAACCCACTTACCTTAAATGCAGTAGATTTAATATTATATCCATCCATACTCTTAATATGGAATTCATTTCCAAAACCAATTTGATACTCTGCAAATGCATTAATTAAAACTCTCAAGTCCCTACGCATTTGAATGGTGGTAATATTAGAAGTAATAGCATCTGCACTATCATCAATCACCTTGAGGAACTTACTATACTTAAATCTTGCTCCATATCTATTTAATTCAGTTGATTCTCCGTACTTTGTGCAATTTTGTATTGCTAAAGTCGAAACAGCAGCAGCATTTGGTGCTAAATTGGTGTTATAATAGATTTTAGAGTCAACTTCAAGGTAAAGATACTTCAAATCAAGAATTTCTGGTATAATTCCCGCAACTGCATACTTTTTAAGCTTAGTTTTGATATTTTCTTTGATCAAATTAGGTAAAAAATCACCTGTTCGTGGTTTTATGCTAATAAAGACCTTTCCGTACTGAGGAGGAACTAATTCTTCACCTCCAAAAACAGAAATTGACTCAGTTTCGGGATAAATTCGTGATGGAATGAGTGTTTCATAGTCACTTGCAGTCAAAGCACGATTTTGAGAGGCATAAATGCGTGGTGCAAACTTTTTAACCGACTCAACACTCTCAATATTCTCTCCACCGCTTGAAGAAAGACCTGTTGTAAGTAAAGAAATGCCACTTGTAACAGAATAATCCAAACCATTGCGATTATAAACTAATTTTCCTGAAAATGCGAACCCAGAAACACCATTTGCACTATCTCCATTAGAAACAATGTAATTTACTGTAACAAAATTACCTCCAGTTAGAGATTTTCCAAAAATTCCATCTCCAAAGAAGATTTCATACCTTTCATCGCTAATTTCTTGTAAAAAATAGACATTTGAGTCTTTAGTAAGGTTAAAAAGACTATCTTGGTATGCGTATTTTGTTCCAGTTGTAGAATTTTGATTATTTTTGACTGTTACTGTAATTAAATTGGTATCTATACCAGAATTTGGTAAAGTAAACTTCTGATTTGGGTCATTAGAATTAAAAGTAAAGTCTTTTGACAGTAATGTACCCTCATAAATGTTAATATTGTTAAAAGATGCCACTCCGTTGTAAACTGGGACTGTAATATCTTCTAAAATTGAAAAAACAAAGGAAGAATTACCAAAAGATGTGGTTGTTGATGCTATTGGACCTTTTTTAAGGGTCAAAGATGAAGGAGTAGGTAGAACTGATGTCAAATCTACTGAAAAACTTACCGTTGCTCTTGCAGCAGTCCTTGAACGGGGTGTATAACCTATATTTCTTGCTAACGAAACAACATTTTCCCTTAAAGTTGCACTATCAATGAATACTTCATTCGTTACCATGTTGGCATTGTACGAAGTAATGTAAGTATTGTATGCTAAAACATCCAGAATAGTTGAAAGGTTAGACCCTTCAAAGTCATAATCTGTAAAATTAGCATTTGTTTGTAAATACTCTTTAAGAGTGGTCTTAACCTGATCAAAATCAAGGTTAGAAAAGTTAACTAATGGCATTTTACCTAGTTGCTTCTAAAGCGAATTGTAATTGCTGCGGGGGTATATCGACACCTATTATATCGTATATAATTGTGACATCATAAGAATTACCTTCAAAGTCTGGAAAGACATCTACTGATTGTAATTCTACTCTCGGTTCATAATTGTCGATAGAAGTTCTTATTTCATCTACAATGAGACTAGAAGTAATCTCATCCATATTCTCAAATAAGAGTGCAGATACACGAGATCCGAAGTTTGGAGCAAAAGGTTTCTCTCCTGGAAGAGTCATAACGATATTTCTTACGGATCTTGCTATTGCATTCTCATTTTTTAACGCAATAAGGTCATCTGTCAGTGGGTTTGACCCAAATGACATACTAATATCTTTGAAACCTTGACTTACCCTTTGTACAGGCACTATATTACACCGATTATCTTTTATTTATAGGGGTTTTTTACTAAAATTCCTGAAGGTTAGCAGAATTGGCACCATTATGCATCAAATCTACCTCATAATCGAGTCCATCAGGCTCATATAGGTCATTTTCTACCTTCAAATCTCTTTTTTTAGGAGTTTGATCATCATTTGCAATCTCTCTAAGCATTTTTTGATGCTGATGATTACCCAGATTGTCTAAAAAATCTTTCATTTTGATTATTGCAATAAAAAAAGGACTCTTTCGAGTCCCTTGTATTTATTTACCCTGTCCACGGTAGCGTTTTTTTGCTTTATTACGAGAGGTCGCCCCATAGGTGGTATGCTTTCCTCTTCCCTGAAGGGTTTTTTTCGGTTTGGATAAGATTAATTGTTCCGAATTCCAACTAACTGATTTTGCCATGTTTAATGTGGGTTATAAGTTTTGATATACCAAGCGAAAATGCATATTGCGAGAATCGCCGCTAGACCGAGATACGAAAGAAGTAGCATTTAATTACAAAGATTGGAGTTTACTCTCAACTGATTCGTCTGTTGCACGAATCCTGTAACTTACTTTATCTCTTTTAGAGAGTTCTGTCAAGACTTCCGATGCCAAATACCACAAATCTTCATCATTCTTATTGGGTAGATGGTGCTCTACCCATTCCTTAATCGGATTCATTATATAATGCGAGATTTTTCGTGCCCTACACGAATACGAGGATCACATAAGATCTCATATCCTGCTTCGATTGCATCTAAACAGAAGCTAACATCCTCTCCACACATATCCTGAACCGCACCTGATTCAAAGACTTGCATCTTTGGAGCAAACCAAGGGTACTTCATTGCCTCGGATTCAAATACGCCCTTCTTAATCATCAACCATCCAAAACCTGCATAGTCTACTGTGAAAGGTTTCTTTCTTTTCGAGATACTTTCGACGGTCTCGTGATTCATAACCCCGCCATTCTTGCGGAAGTCATCCTCTTCTAACCAATGAGCAACTGATGTAGTCTTACCGTCCTCTGTTGCATACCATCCTGAGACGATATTCTGAGTCTTCTCTTCATCTACTGTGCCGTCTTCATTAACTGCCTCTGCTGGTACCATCATATCACATAACTGCCAGAACTTCGCTGTATCAAATACGATATCTGAGTCAATCCAGAGCTGATAGTCATATGCGAGTTTGCCGTCCCAAGGTATCTGATCTGGACCCCTTAAGACATTTGCTCCGAGACACTTACATCTTGCAAAGTTAACCATTGAAGAATAGTCTTGTGAGATTTGGATTGACATACCATTCTGAACCATGTCAAAGCATAACTGCACAAAGTTCTTCAGAAAGATGTATGACACTCCACGACCAGGAAGACAGAATACAATCTGCTTTCCTTTCATTCTTGCCTTAATCGCATCAATATCCCAATCTTCTTTCTTCTTGGGTTTTGGTGCATTGGCTTTTACTGTAAATCCTTTTGCCATAGCGTGTTGTAATTACATATCAATTATAGACTGATATATGTAGAATGTCAATAAGAATCTTCCTCCCATAACTCTTTCTGGATAACCGACCTATCTCCCAATCTGATATACGACAAGTCATTGGTAGTATACTCTGTCTTCAGTAACCCTACCATTACTTGTAGTAGTTCCCACTTCTCTTTGAAATCCTTCTCCGTTATATTACAATACAATACCGTATCCTTTGCATATATGTGATAGGTAGTAGGCATAATCTCTAAGGGGGCAAATATGAAAAAACCCCTATGGTCGAAAAAAACCTAAGAGGAATTTTTTTATATAGGGGAAATTTTTTTTGTTTTTTATATACAACTCTCGCATGTACCCACTTTTGTAGGTTAGGGACTTTCGGTTTTTTAACAACGCCGCCCACGCAGGATATAAACGAACCGCAAAAACACTGCTGATTCACGATATAAAGAATTCTAGCATATTAACTGCCTATTTGTCAACAACCGTGTAAAGGGGAAAGTAACACTAACTGACCCCTCACAGTTCTTATCAATTATAATGCTGTATCTGCACCCTCCACAATATCATCTAACACTGCTAAGATTTCATTACCATTGTTTGCATTTTCTAGAAGGAATTCTGCAAAGTTAGGTGATACAAACTGTGCGTTACTGTTTGACATAATTAGAACTCAAATTTGGTTTATAAAGTAATACAAACAGTTTAGAGACTTGCTGCACTGGTCTATACTTAACATACGCTTTATCCGTCCCCCTCAATGTTACCAACTGACAGGAATTGACAGATTTTCGATAACACTTTCGACTGTCTCATTGTCTTGCATATCTAATACTTTTCTCCAGTCAATTTGATGTGGATTAAAGTCATCTAATACATCTAATTCCAGCGTTATTCTATACTTACTCTTCTGACCGTAAATGTTAGAAACTGTCATGGGATTAGAGGGAATGAGTGTTACTGAGAGTCTAGCATATAATATGATATACTGTCAATTAGTGTGTATATTTATAACCGATTCCTAACAAACTAAAAAACTGATTAGGGTTACAAAATATAAACGAGGTCTTGTACTTTTAGCGAGTTCGTGTTATACTGTGCTCGCTTAGATAACAACAACTCAACGCATTTTCCACACATTCTTAACACTTTTTCCACAGATTAACCCTCTATTTATAACACTTTGTGGAAAAGGTTTAGAAAACACTTATACATTAATTTAACCATTTAATGTGGAAAAGTAACACATAAGAGCATAGTTTTCCACAG
>CETQ01124264.1_pt1 | contig 36120 bp, 27 predicted proteins | sample 531261 | NCBI WGS metagenome assembly CETQ01 (sample SAMEA2622376, study PRJEB7988) | marine metagenome | biome: marine biome (ENVO:00000447); feature: surface water layer (ENVO:00002042); material: "saline water (ENVO:00002010), including plankton (ENVO:xxxxxxxx)" | depth 5 m
CGAGCTCCTCCAGTTCGCGTCGCAGCTTCTGGTTCTGCCGCCGCCTCTGATTACGCCTCTGCTTCTTCGTGGGCGGCTCGGCCTCGAGCTCCTCGCCCGACTGCGCAACGGGCTCCGCCTCCGCGATTTCCCCCTCCTCGGCGACGGGAGCCGACTCCCGCTGCCGCTTCGCCATCTGTCGTGGGCGCGAAGCGGGGTGGGCGCGATCGGCACGTAGCAGAGCTGCAGCCCTTGGCGGTTTCGGAAGCGTGGAGTCACACCTCCTCTTTCCCTTTCAATTCCCTTTTAATGCCGTTCACGTTCACACCTACAAGTGCTTCCGACTCTTTCGCGCCGACGCAGCTCACGTCGGCGCGAAGCATGCGCCGCGGCCGGGTGCGGCCGGCGTGGGCGCGAAGCCGCAGGAGCACAGCGTTCAACCATCGACCCCCACAGCAAACGAGCACGAACCAGTGAACAGGCACGTGTTGCCCGCAGCCCTACTACGCGGCCATCGCGCCGAATGCTAGCGCGCTGCTAACGCGCCCACTGCCGCGTTGCAGATGCCCTGCTTCGAGAACGCGGCGCTCTCTGGCTCCAAGCGATCGCGCACTTCGCCTCTGATCTTTGACCCCACGCCTCCGAAACGCGCGTCGCCCACGAGGACGCCGCCGCGCAAGCTTGCGAAAAGCAGTCCAGCGCCTCGTTTCAGCAAAGTCGTGGTCCGCATCCGCCCGCCGGTCCCCGCCGAGGAGGACCTCTTCTCGTCGTGGCTGCTGGACGAGTCGCAGGGCGGGCGGGTGCCCGGTCTGTTCCTCGGGGACGCGGGACTGGACCGGTTTGAGGCGTGGTTCTGCGACGAGCTTCTGTCCGAGCTTTAGGTGTTATACAGAAAAGTACGGTAAAAGAGTCTCCCTCAAGTTATTGCAGCGGTCGTTCACGGCGGGGTGGCAAGAAGACGGGGTCGGGCGGCAAGAAGAGGCGGGGGGCGGTGAGTACCCCCAGGGGACTCTGCCGCACCACTTCTGGCAGTGGCCCAGCATGAACGTTTCGCCGTCGGTGAGCCCGGCGCGCAGCACCCCGAACGCGCCGCTCACGTCGGCGATGGCCTCGTGGAGGACGGAAGGGTGGTACGCACTGAGGAAGGAGCTGTAGAACGTGGTGTAGGGCGAGTTGAGCGACAGGTGTCCGAGCTCGTGCGCGATCGTGAACACTCCCCCGCTGGCCAGGGAGGCGTCGTCGTACTGGGCGTCGAGGTAGGGACGGCGCGCCATTCCCAGGAAAAGAACGCTGCAGCGCAGCGTGGGCAGCATGTAAGCGTTCAGCTTCACGCTCGAGTACAGCGGGGGGTGGTCGCAGGGGTCTGCGCCCCCGATGACCAGCTCGCCGAAGTGGTCCTTGAACAGGGTGCGCGCCTGCTGGATCGCGGCCACGAAGAGGCCCTCTCTGTCGCTCCACTTGCCGCGCGGGATCGGCCGTTTCACCCCCGCCCAGGAGCCGCGCGGCGCGCCTGCGATGCGGATGCCGGCGACGCGCGTGTCCTCCGATACGAGGGAGGCGTTCTGCACCACGGCGTTCAGCGGGGGCACCAGCCAGGCCTGCTGCATGGCGCTCCTCGTCGAGGCAACCATGGGCTCGAGCCGCTCGTACAGGTGGGCGGGCACGGTGGCGTCAAAGCGCATGGCGTCCACGTCGTCGGGGAAGAGCCCGCGCATGTAGCCGAGGCAGTCCGCGTCCGCGTCGCCGGTGGCGGCCTGCAGCTGGCCCAGCGTGACCGCGCTGGCCTCGAAGACCGTCTCGTTGGTGACGGACACCTCCTGCTCCTCCGTGCGCAGCCTGCTCAGCGCCGCCGCGGGCGGCCGCGCGCCGCGGATGCGGGCCACCTCGTTGGTGAGCGACCCGAGCCCGTCCACAGGGGCCCTGAGCTGCACGCTGCAGAAGGCGGCGATGCCGCGCAGGTAGGCGCGAGTTTCGTCAACGCTCCCGGATTCGAAGTAGGACACCAGGCTGCCCAGCGTGTTGGTGGCAGCCGCCCCCGCCGAGTAGTACCACTGGCCCAGCTGCTCCCTGTCCAGCGCGCCGCGCATCATCTCCGAGATGTCCGCGGCGGAGAGCGCCGGACTGGAGAGCGAGTCCGCGAGCGCCTGCACCGCGTCGCGCGCCGCCTCTGCCTCCTTCTGCATGGCCACCGGCTCCCCCGCGATGTGCAGCGCGGTGGCCAGCGTGCCCGACGCCGGCTGCCAGCCGTCGGCGAGGTAGATCCCGAAGGTGCCCTCGCGCGAGAGGTACACGCCCGTGCGCACGCTGTTGTCGCAGTACGCGGACGACAGGAAGCCGCTGGCGCGCAGGAGCTCGCTGCGCGTGGACACGGTCTCCAGCCGCTCGGCGAGATGCCGGTAGGCCAGGGCCCCGGCGGCGCGCAGCGCGGCGGATCCGGAGCGGACAGTGCGGTCGCACATCGCGCGGAACTTGGAGGCCTGCGTGGTGGCGGTGCGCGCGGAGAGGGTGCTCGCGTTCTCGGCCTGCTCCAGGGCGGAGATCCAGGGGGAGTGCTCTTTCCAGGCAAAGACCTCCACGTCCTGCACGTAGCCTCCCGCGTCGATCCACTTGCCGCAGGCCTGCCGGTGCGGCTGCGAGGCGGACGGCTCGGTGATCTCGTGGTTGATGGAGCTCGGGAAGGGGTAGTAGGTCGCGCACTCGAGCTTTCCCGTGAGGGCGTTGCGCTGCTGCCGCTCCCCGGGGGAGCAGACCCCGCGCAGCAGCAGGGCCAGCGCGTCCGAGGAGGCGTTGGCGGCGTAGGCGGCGTCCGTGGCCACGCTCACCTGGTTCGCGAAGCCGCATATGCCGGTGTCGATCGCTACGCAGGTGCCGGCGCTGACGCACGCGTCGCGCGCGGCGCAGGCAGCTGCCGAGCAGGCGACGGCTGCGGCCACCCCGACCGAGAGGATCAGGATCACTTGATTTGTGGCGTCAAAGTGGTAGGCCTCCCCCTTCAGCCGGTCGTAGGACGGCATCGCGACTACGCCTGTCCTGTGGATGGCGACGGTGGGTTATCAATGCACGAGCTAAAGCAAATGATAAGGTGGATGCGTGGCCACAACTTCTAGAGCGGCATGCCTGTTTCTGTGGCAGGGGGCGCGATGTTGCGCCTGGCCGGCGACAGAGAGTCGCTGCGGGACGCCGGGCGGCGCTTCCTCGACCGCTCGCTCGGGCGGGTGAGCGCAGTTGGAGCACCAGCGCCCAAAGCGCCTGCACTGGAAGACATAGACAAAAGGGACTTTGACCAGGTCGACGACTTGGCAGAGCTGCAGTTGAACTCCTTGAAGGCGGAGAACAACCCGGCTTTGCGCAGGCGCTACGCGGCTGAGGCATTTCGCCGCGAGTACATCAATTGGGAAGCAAAGGAGTTTCCATTCCTGCAGGGTTCCGGGTCCGTTCGGCTTGAGTTCTGGAAGATCTTCTTCGCGGCAAAGGGCGGATGGTCCGCTTACGAGGCGGACAGGTCCGCAACCAACATGCCGGTCCCTCTCGCCTCGGGGCTGCGGCTCTGGGTTGAATTCTGGAGCGCGCGCGCGTCTTTCATGACGGAGAGCGACAAGGTCTTGAAGCTGATGAACACCATCAGGGACATGGTGGCTGCATTGGACACCCCCCAAGACCTAGACAAAAAGAACTCACTGGATGCTGAGATCAGGAAGCTGTCAGAGACGAACCTCGGCATGCAGAACGCATGGAAGACCGTTTCGGCCAGGATTCCGGAGTACTACAGGGCCGCGAACGTGAGAAAGACGGCCCTCCTACAGGAAGCAAAGCCCCATCCTCAAGAAGGGGTCGAGTTGCGCTTCTTCGGGGGGACTGGGGCCGATCGCGACGAAGGACGCTGGGCTGGTGAATCAAACAGCGACGGCGACATCGTACGCTTGGTTCTGGCCGCCACAAACGCAAGTAACCAGCACGACATATCGAAAAGGTTGGTGCAGGAGTACAACAAGGACGCCGAGTTCGCGAAACGGGTGAACGACGGGAAGGAGCTGGCAAAGCAGCGAAAGGCCGCCGAGGATGCAGCCCGAAAAGCCGCGAACGCAGCGCGGCTGGAGAAAGAGAAATTCGAGATTCAGAAGCAAAGGGAGGCGGACAGGGAAGACGCCAAGGCGGTCAAGGACGCAACCGACGCAGCTTGCAGGGCCGAGAAGTCCAATGCCAGCGCGGCGGCGCTGCTGGCTGAGGCGAAAAAGGCGCAGGAAGAGGCACAGGAGATCCCGCGCGAAATTGCGGCGCGCATTACGGATTTGGGAGAGATGGGTGGCAACGCGCCCACCGAACTCGATGCGATACTCAGGGAAAAGAAAGCCATCATGAACGAAAAGCTCAGGGCTGCAAGCAGCGCGCTTGCCGAGATTGACGTGAAAGTGCAAATCGCCAGTGCCGAGGCAGATGCCGCCGCTCAGAGCGCGGCGGAGGCCAATGGGTTTCTTGAGTCCGTGAAGGAGGCCGCAGCACAGCAGCGGGTGGCGGACCGGACGCAGCTCGTGCAGTGGACTACGCACCGCGCGAACGCGGCGAAGGAGGCGGAGGCCCGCGCAAGGTCTGCCAAGAAGGCTGCAGTCGAACAGCTGGGCATTGCGGTGAGCAGCCGAAACGCGTGCTCGCGGGAGCTGGAGACAGTAGCAACTGCACTCAGGCGCGTTGCGGCGAAGGCAGAGGCTGCCGAGAAGAAGCGGACTCAAGCAGATGCGAGGGCGGAGGCAAAGAAGGAGGAAAAAAGAGTGGCGCTTGAGGCCCGCGCCACGAAAGCGAAGAAGAAAGCGGAGGAGAAAGAGCAGGCAAGGAGTCAGGCAGAAGCGCGCCGGGAGGAGAGGGAAGCGGCGAGGGAGCTGTCCACGCTTCAGAAGGTGAACATCTGGAAAGAAAACCACGCAGAAGAAGATGATTCCGCGAAGTCGTGGGCGTTGTTCAGCAAGGAGAAGGAGGATTGGAGCAAGGAGCGCAAGGCGGCCACGGCGAACGGTACTCTGCAGAAGCACATGCTCTCCCTGGGCAACAAGAGGCGCGCGATGATCGACCTGGCCACAAACGCGTCTGTTCTCAGCAAGATGATTCCGATGCCGTATTCGAAGTGGCAGAGCCGTCGCGAAGAGTGGCCCTGGCACACGGTGGTTGTCGCCGACGAGATCATGGGCAGCGCGAGGGGTTTCAACTCCGTGCTGGACGAGATCTGGGAAGAGGTTGCCTACAAGGCCGCGTTCGACCTCGAGAACTTCAAGGTGGAGGTGGCGGCAACGTCGAGCCAGAAGGATGTGGACAGGTTAGTCCAGGAAAACTTCCAGCCGGGCAGCGAAGTGGCAGCGCCGAGGATGGAGACCTTCCTGTTCAGCACTGAGCAGCTGATCAAGAAGAGCTTCTCGAAAGGCGATGTCGAAAAGGCGCTTGACTGGCTGACGACATGCGTTTTCCGCATGTACTGTCGCGCCCAGGACTTTCTCTCCAACCCCGACCTCGAGCTGGGCGAGTCGGCCTTTCCGGGCGAAGAGAAAGCGAAGCCGACCAGCATACCAGACAAGTACCCTCTGACCATGCGCTTGGCGCTCATCCGGCATGAAAACGAGATGCGACTCTTTCTGGAGTGGGCCAGGGAAGAGGCGCTCCTTCGGGTGACGGCCATGGGCGGCGGCTTCGACGAGGACGCGGTGATGGAGGACGACGAGAGCCGCCCCGACACTCCCGACTCTGTCGTCTCCGCGAAACGCAAGGCGGAAGAAGGTGCCGGCGGCGGCAAAGAAAGCAGAAGCAAGGTTGAGTTCGCCGCCCTCTACTCAATGAACGCCAGGGCCAAGAACGCGCAGGGCCTCAGGTACAAAGACGAGACTGCGCGGTTCGACTGGAGAGACTTTGAGTCTGCCAAGGAAACATGGGCCGCGTCGGCGGCGGGCTGGTGGCACAGCGACTTTACACAGTTCATCGAGGACTCGGAGAAGAGCCTCAACAAGGAGCTCAACAAGGAGCTCGGGGAAGAGGGCGACGTCGACCTCAAGAGCTACGACAAAAACAAGGCGGTCGTGCTAAAGGAACACTACAGCAGGACGCGAGACGACGAGCAGCTGGCGAAGGAGCTCGACAAGTACCTGGACGTGGAGACCGCCGTCAAAGCGGCCGAAAGGGCGCTTGACGACGCCAAGGAAGCACTGCGCGTCGCCAGCCCAGACGAAAAAGCCAAAGCCACGAGGGAAAGGGACGCGGCGAGCAGGGCGCTGGACACGGAGAAGCGAGAGGCCGTCCTTGAAATTCTCAAGAGGAAGAGACAGAAGGCCAGAAGCGAGAGGAAGGACAGACAGGAGCTCGCGCGGATCCTGGCGGGAAACCGCACAACGAAGGACCAGCTGGATGCAATGCCAGACGGACCGGAGAAGTCCGCAAGAAAGCAGAAGATCCTTGAGGACGCGCGAAAAACGGCAAGATACGCAGCACGTTCTTTGAAGAAGCTGCAGCTCGCAAAGGAGGGGAGCGATCGGAAGCTCGCGATTAGGGAGGAGCTGGAAAGTCGGCTCGGAGTGCCCCCAGAGTCTGTGGCGGAGACGGTCGTGAAGATGATGGACTTTGACAACGAGAGGGACCGTCTGACGGCGGCGCTTGACGAGGAGTACCGCCGTAGAGACTATCACCGGAACCCGCTGATCGAGAACCCGCACTCAGCGAGTCTCCTGGAGAAGCTGGAGGAGCTCCACGAGGACGGCGACAAAACCAGAACGGACCTGGACGAAGACTTCAACAAGCAGCAGATAGACCGCCTCTTTGTAGGCTCTCAAACCGTGGACAGCATCCTTCGCGCTTCAGTGGGCATGGATCCCAGCCAGGCTACCCGCGAGGCAAAGGAGGGGCCGGTCGTGTTCAACCGGGGCTACGCGCGATACCTGCTGCGCCAGCACGTCGAGGCACTGAAGAAGGCGCACGGCGATTGGAGCAAGGCTGGTGGCAATGCAGGGCTGCAGAAACAGCGAGGGGACGCAAAGTACTGCCAGCCCCACGCCGCTCTGGGCAACGTCGACACCCCCGAAGGCCTTGCGGCGGTCGTGGAGCAACTGCTGCCCTTTTTTGAGAGCATGTGCACGTACAGGCAGGCGGTGCTGGCCGCCAAGCGCGCCCTGCTCATTCGCGAGATCGAGATGCTGAAGCCGTCAGAGGACGATGCCGACGCGTCCAAGGAGGAGGTTGTCCGCCAGAAGAGTCGCGTGGAAAAGCTCAGAAGGCGCATCGTGGGCACCAAGAAGGGGGTCCTCGACGAGAGCATCTCAGCGGATCTCCGCTTCCTGGAGGACTGGGAGCTCGACGGGCAGCGCATGATCGACGCGGCGGCGGGGCGCGTCCGCGACCCAGCCTCAAAGAAGCCCGCCACGGACACGGCCACGCTCGCCCCCAGCCAGCCCACGTTTCTGCCGCTGCGCGTGTTCGCGCCTCCAAGAGTGGGCAAGTCCGCCACTGCGCTGTTGGTCGCCTCGCTGGCAAAGCGGCTCGGGATGTTGGTGATGTACAGCGTCGCGCCCAACAAGCTCACCCCCATCTACGAGCTCGAGCAGAAGCTCAAGAACATCGGGTGGCAGGCGCCGAAGGCCGATACTCCCAAAAAGGATGATACCAAACTCTCCATCAAGTTCAACGCCGTAAGAATCGACTCTGTGATTAAACAAGAGCTACTGTACCGGAGCTACGCCGACGTTGGACCCAAGGACAAAGTCACGAAGCGGGTCGACATGGTGCTCTACTCGAGCGAGGTGGACTCGGACGCCAGGCGCGCGGGGGGGCTGCTCGCGCACCTGAAGCTCCGAGGCCGCCCGGTCTTCCACATCCGCGACGAGGCACAGTCCATCGCGCAGCAGCTGAAGAACGAGGACGATCCCACTCACTCGACCGACGTGCCGTCTCCCCCGACGCTGCAGTATCTGCGCGCCTTCTACGGCAACCTCTACGGCCTCAACTGCCACGTGACAGCCACGCATTTCCCCACTCTGCTCGAGGAGGGCACGGACATGTGGGGCTACATCGGCACCGCGCAGCAAAACTCGGATGCGGGCATGCCCCCCGCCTCCCGCGAAGGAGCCATCCGGAAGTTCCCGGCAACGCACGTTCTCCCCCGCCTGCTGCCAGCGCTGCTCCCGACCGTCCCGGATGGCTACGTGGGGGTGGAACACATGCGAACCTTCAGGACCCCCACCCCCGAGATCTCTGCGGCCATCGCAAGCGCCAAGGGCGCGCTTGGGATGGCCGCCACGCCGGAAGCGGTCGACGCGGCACAGCAGACGCTGGCCGACCTCGAAAAGAGCGCGGAGCGGTCGCTGACCGAGACCAAAGTCGTGGGGTACAACGATGACGGTTCGCCGTTCCGGGGGTACCAGGAGGTAGACCCGGAGAAAAGGCGCCTCCTCCGGCGGGTGGAGAAGCTGCGGGAGCAGATCAGAAAGCTGGAGACCAAACAACAGGTCTCGGAAGACATGAACGCCGGCCTGGAGGACCGCCGCCTGAGGAGAAGCAAAAGGAACACGAACAATTCCAGCGCGGAGACCCAGGCCAAGTTCAAGGCAGAGATCATCAAGTTGGAAGCGGAGCTCGCGGCCGCGGTGCGCGCGGCCGCGGAGGGCGAGCCCGCCCTCTATGACCCAGCCGCCGTCTCCGAAGCTGCCGGCCAGGCAGTGGGGGGCGACGGGGACCCGTCGGCGGCGTACGCTCCCGATTCCTCCGACGAGGAGACTGAGAGGACGGACGAATGGAGGGAGAAGGCAAGGCAGCTGGTAGAAACGCAGAAACAGGATCGGCAAAAGGACGTTGAAAGCGTGCAGGCCCACTTTGACGCGTTCCTGAAAGAGGGCGAGTTTTTGGCCCAGAGGGACGTGAACGCGAAGCAGCCCCAGTTCTTGGTGCCTACATACGTGGGTGCCCTGAACAGCACCATCCAGAAGAACGGAATGCTCTCGATAATGCTGGTGCTTTCCGAGGTGGCGAAGAAACACCACAAAGATGTAAATGAGAAGCGGCCGCTCGCATTTGTCCTGTTCACGTCGGTCATCGAGAAATCTACCAAGATACCGGGCATTCCTGAAGATTCATACGTGGAGGGTGGCAACGGAGCCGTCGTGTGCACCGGCGCCAAGGATGGCAAACCGCAGCATGACTGGAAGAAAGTGAGCAAGGACACCCCCCGCTCCGCCGTCTGCTTTCAATGCTCCATCCAAAAGAAGAAGGGCAAAACGGAGACGAGCTGGGAGTGGTTCTTCGTCTCAAGTGCCGGGGCCGCCATCAGCTACATGCACGCCGTCGCCGGCGCCATGAATGTGCGGCCCATCGTCGCCGTCTTGGGCTACGACATGCTGAAGGCCGGACTGACCATCCAGAAGAGCGTAGGCAACTACCACTACTGCCCCCGCCACCTTGCGCTCGCCACCTCCGAGCTTATGCCGCTGGACGCGCAGCTGCAGATCGCGGGTAGGACGTTCTTCGACTTCTTCCCGGCAAAGCAGCGGGAGGCCGTCCCTCCGTCGGCGGAAGAGTGGCCGATTGACGTGCTCGGCTCCGTAGGCCTCGTCGAGCGCCTGAAGGACTACTCCAACATGGAGAAGGTCCTCTCCCGGGCTGGAAACGCCCCCATGTACAAGGCAATCCACTCGAGCTTCATGGCGTCGGTCGTGCAGGCCAACACACGCGGCGGCCAAGGCGTGGTCGGCTCTCGCGGCGGGGCGATCACACCCCTTCTGGGGTTCACGCCCTTTGAATACGCGCGGCGGCTCAAAATACACCTCGACCAAAAGAAGAAGAGGCTCGGCAAAAACGTTGCTGCCGACCTCGAGGCCCAGCTCCAGAAGCTCGAGAGCGCAGAGGCGAATGCGGAAATGGACGCCGGAGAAGCATCAACGATTCAGCAGGCAGAGAAGGACAAAGCGCAGCTCGAGGGCGCGCAGTGCGGAGAAGCTTCGCAGTGCTGCGGGCTGGCCCAGCCGGACGTGGAAATGCAAGACGCAGAACAGGTTGCAGACGAGGACGTGGACATGTCACAGGCGTGACCCCTGCTGCAGCAGTAGATGCGCCGCGAGCCGGCCCGGCGCTCGGCAGAACCGAGCACACAGAGCGTGCACTACGTAGTAGAAGCGCGATAGAAGGGTGTTCATGTTTTACAACGCGCGCGAATATAAAAACAAGCTACGCCGCAACCCTCGCGTCTCTCACGCGCTTCACCGCCTCGAGTGCCTCTAGTGCCTCCGCGTCTTCCGCGTCGTCTGCCTCCCACGCCGCGCCCTCCTCAACCGATCCAGTGACGAACGACACCAGCCGCCCGAACAGCGGCTCCTCCGGCAGGAGCCGACCCCCGGCCCGCACAGCCGAGGCAGTCTGCTCGGCCACCTCCACCATCGCGTCGTGAATCTCGGGGAACGCGGCCACGTCCGCGTTGTTCGCCGCGGCCCTCAAGAACGCCGCCGCCTTGTCCTGCTTCTTTTTCGCCGCGCGGGCCGCCTTCTGGAACTCGGAGTCCTCCTGCAAGAAGTGCCCCCGGAGCACGCCCGCCGCCGCCGAACCATGCACCGCCCGCGAGAAGCTGAGCAGCAGCAACGAGTGCAGCACTGTCGCCACGTCCGCGTCGTACTGCGCCGCCTGCACTCGCCGCGAGAGCACCGCCGGGAAGCCTCTGATCTTTGGGAGGCCGTCGACGTGTTTCCGAGACACGGGCAAGTGACCAACGCCGCCCAGCGTCCACGAGTCCTCGCTAGGCCGAAGGTCCGCGCAGAAGACGACCGAGTCGGCAGTCAAGTTCGCCTTCACCATGCCGTACCCGCTTCGCACCGCGCTCAGCGCGCGAACCTGCTTCATGACGAGCGGGAGCGCAGAGCGCAGCACCCCGGCCGCGTGCTCGCGCTTCGCGGCAACCCCGGTCTGAGAGGCCTGCATCAAGTCACCCAGGGAAAAGGTGGACACCTGCGAGACCACGACTATCGCGTCGACGTTCTGCTCCCCCTCTGGCACCGCTTCCGCACCCACCAGATGCGTGGGGTTCGTGTACTTGCGCCACCGCTCCACGACGGCCGCGTCGCGCCGCTGCGCGTAGAAGGCGGCGAGCACGGTTGGCGCCACGCCCGCCTCCGCCATCAACAGCAGCGTCGAGACCTCCTTGGCACACGCCGCCTCGCGCTGCGCCTGCTCCGCGAAAAACACGCCCGCCCGCTGCGAATACGGATGCTCCTTCACCTCCACCGTCAAGCCAGCGTCGATCACCGAGTCCATCGCCGCGCGACCCACGCCGTAAACGTTGCCTTCCGGGAGGAAGCCCGGCACGCCGTCCTGCAGCGTGACAGCAGAGGCGTGAATGCCAGTGTCCGCCACGCAGCAGCGGCTCTCGGAAAGGAGCTCTTCGTTCTCCAGCAGGTTGCTCGCCCAGTAGAGCGCATTCCCGCTCGCGAGGCTGGTATCGAGCGCTACCGAGCTAGCCTCGCGGCCCTCGCCGGCCGGCACGCTGGCGACGACACCGCCTTTTCGGAGTAGCGTGTCCGCCACCCACTCCGCGTAGTTCAGCGACGCGGGCTTCGTGGTCGGGCGCGGGGTTGTCCGATTGGGATTGAGCGGCGACGAGGGCAGAGGCGCGCGAGAGCACTTGACGTAGTACCTGGCCCCCGACGAGTGCGTCTCCTCAAAGAAGCCGCAGCGTTTTCCCACCGCGTGGCCTAGTGCGCTCTCGATGCCGCCCGGAAGCGTTCTTCCGATCATCTCGCTTGCGTGCATCAGCACTTTCTCCCACTTTTAACCTTATCCGACTAGCGGAGGGGGGGGGAGCACACACGGGCCCGTACCACCCTGCCCTCCCGGGGTTCGAGGCGCGCATCTGCTTGCCCCCACTTTCGAGCTGCGCAGAACACGCAACGCTGGTGAGATCTTGCGCTGCGCATGGACGCGGGCGGGTGCACTCACGGGAAGCTCCGGACGAGGCTCTTCTTGCCATTGAACGCGTTGATGCGACAGGCTTCCTAGATGTTCAAGTGGAAAGATCGCGTGGTTGGATTTCGAGCCAGTATGATTTTCGAGTGTATCGCGCAACCGTGCGTGCCTGGTTGTATTCACAAATGCGCTCTTCGCACTCGAGCACGCGGATGAACCTGCCAAGGGAAAGGGTGGGGCGGCCGCTGACTGTGCAAGCTGCTCGAGTGCCCCAGACACCCCAGAGGCGCGTGCCAATCGCAGCGCGGCGCAGAAGGCGGCATGGGCACGCAAGAGAGCACTACAAGCACAGGTTCGAGGCGTGCATTGATTACTCAACGATCCTCTCCAGCAGCTTTCTGGAAGCGCGGCGAGCCGGACTGCACACACACCAGAGAAGGTAGAGAGTGCAAGCACGAGGGCAGAGGCGGGGGGGCTCACGAGAAGACGACGATCTCGCATCCGAGCGATAGAGCCAGGGCAGCGCAGAAGATGGCGATGCTGCGCGAGCAACGAGATGTCAGTTGCATGCTGCGGCATAGGGCTGGGCATGGCGCTCTCACGAGAAGGTCTTCCCGAAGCGGCGAGGGGTACTTTGGTAGAGATTGCGCAAAGCACGCGACGGTTAGTTTGGGCCGGGCGTGCAAGGGCTAGGGAGCGGCGTGCGACCTGATCATGACTTCCGAGCTGCAGCGCTCCCACGAATTGCGCTTCATGATGCTCGGCTTCAGGGTTGCCCACTCTGACTTGTAGAGAACGCGAGCAACACACTTTTCGAAGGAGGCGTGAAACTGCATCTGATGAGGCGACCTGAAAGCAGCGTCGTGTTTGTTTAGAATGCATCCTTTAAAGAGAGGCAGAAAAGCAGCATACCGTTCCCACCCAGCCTGGTCCACCATCGACAGCAGCGTTCTCAACGTGCGGAGGTTGACGTCGCCGTCGTACACGTCGGAGGGCTGGCGGCGGCCGAGCGTGTCGACCACCGCGACCGCCTCCCTTTCCTCTTTGTCATCGACCACGCTCTTCAGGGTGACCGCAGCCTTGCGCGACCTGTGGGCATCGCGCAGCCGGGCGGCATGCGTGTCAAACTCGGCGAGAATGTCGGAGTTGAACATGACTCGATGAGTGCACCTATGGTGGAAGCAGTGTTTAGCGGCTCGGCGCGCAGCTGGCGGTGGCACTCGCGCGGGGCGCTCTGTCGCAGCTGGGGCGGCACGCACAGGCGCGATGTCACCGCGTGGTCTCGATGACGACTCCATCAGCGTCGCCGAGTTTCTGGAGACGGAGCTCTACTACGAGGTCGCACAGCACGTAGGAGTTCGCGTGAGACAGCTCAAGTACTTCAAGCTCTGGTATCCGGAGGCGTTTCGCGAGGCTGTGTGCTACGCGCTGAAGCACGTCGTGACGCAGCAGTGCAGGACGCACATACTGGACAGGATTGAGATAGCCGCGGCGGGCAGGTAGGTGGCGCGGGGCTTTCGCGCCGACGGCCGGGGCGGCGGACGTGCGGCGCAGGGGCGGCCCGGGTCCGGCAGTTGGATTTGAACCAGTGGAGCGCTGCATTGAGCAGATTCCAAATCAGAAACAAAACTGTCCTCGCACTCCCTGTCTGATAAACGCACGTGTGCAACATTATGGCAGCAAATAAACTCGGCATGCTACCTAACCTTGCCCGGCTCACAATCAACCGCGTCGCGCCGCCGCGCTCCGTGGACATCGGGGTCAACGGAGTCACCCAAGAGCCGGACCTCAAGAAGCAGAAAACCGAGGCGCCCTTGGAGCAGAGGATCCTCGACGCAACGAATGAGGCGCGCATACTCTACGACAATCGCGCCTACCCCGACGGGGCCTACCTTCAAGACCTTCTCCGCCGGGCTTACGATCTGATCGAGGAGGCGGCGCGTGACGGCGTGAACGCCAGGGATCTGCTAGAGCTGGCGTGGAGCATCTACGAAAGGTTCGAATTAAGGGAAGAGCTGCCAATTGGGTTTCCTGAGCCTCCGGAGCCTCGGGAGATGCCGGAAGCGCCTGGGCCACGCGGCGTGCGCAACGAGGAAAACTTCGGGCAGGGGCAGCCACCCGACGATGACAGCGACTCTTTAGGCGGCAAGGCCGACGGGTATAGCTACGCCGGCGGCTTCTCGGCCGCTCAAGCCGCGGAGGACATCGCAGAGCTCTCGAAGTTGGACTTGGACGAGGGCGCGGACGAGGCAGCACCTCAGGCGGCCGACGGCCCAGCAGGCGCAACACAGCTTGAAGGCATGAAGATCGAAGAGGGCGCAGGGCCGACCATACGGAAGCTGCTTAAGCTTCGCGGAGACGTTGTCAAGCTCCTGCGCGAGGTGAGGGTCGACGAGCCGCTGACAATGGATATGCGACAGCGGGCATTGGAGCTCAGGGAGCTGCTGCGGCCGTTTATGCGCCTGAGTGAGGCGGCAAGGCGGATGAGCGGCGCCATCTCGGAATTGCTCCTGCTCCAGGTTGCCGATGGCGGCGGGCCCTCGGGCACGGCCCCAGGGGCGGGAGGGCCTCGGGCGGGCCCCGGACCGGACGCGTCTGGTTTGCCAGATGCGCCGCGCATCGTTGGTCGGGCGACGGACGTGGACGGGTCGACGCACAGGCATTCCTTCTTGCTGTTCACGCCGCCTCGCACATACGAGTGGCTCACCGAGCTGGGAATGCGCGAGAACGGGGATCTACGTGCCATCCTCGACGCCTACAAAGGGCCAAAGGGCGACGATCCAAGCGGCAACGGGTTCGTCGTGGCCGTTGTGGCAGCTCGAGGGCCGGCGGGGCGGCGGCAGTACCGCGTGCGATGGACCGTAGACGAGGATCACGTTCCGGTCAAGTACGCGGAGGCGCACGAAGACGACTGGCTGCTGCGCCGCCAGCTCGTAAATCCCGAGCTGGCAATCGCCTTTGACCGGCCGCAGCGCGACGAGGATTCAAGTAGCGACGAGGAGGGCGATGGTGCCGACGGCGAAGAAGCCAGGACGGCTCTCAAGTGGTCGCCAGCGCAAGGAAGGCCGTTGCTGTCCATGCGCCGCGCTGTGGCGCAGCACGGCGGCGCGCACCTGGGGGCGCTGTGGGAGTACACGGCGAGCCGCCTGTTTGCGTTGAGATGTCGCGTGCCGCCCGCGCCGGACACGCCTGGCGCCCCGACAGAGGCTGAGCTCATCCAGATGGGGAAGGACCTGTACGAGGTGGACAGCAAGGCCCTCGACGCCGCCTTTCGCCGCGAGAGGGCGCAGGAGGCGCGCGAGCGGCTTCGCACCGCCGGCGGGGATGCTGCCGAGGAGTTAGAGGAGGACGATACGGCGGCGCTGGCGGCGTGGCGGGAAGAGCGGGAGGGCGAGATGCGGTTGGAGGCAGAGGCTCGGTGGAACGACGCGCGAGTGCAGGACGCGCCTGACAAAGAAAGGCTGGAGGCGCAGCTGGAGGCGATCGAGGCGCTCGAGGACATGGACGGGGACGCGGTGGCGTTGATCACAACGCCGGAGCGTTGGCAATTGCTAAGCGACGCGGCAGTCGATTACGTGTGGGCGTGGTCCAAGGACCCCAACAGTGCCGCCGCGCAAATCAGCCAGCCTCGCATCCGCCTGCCAAAGATCAGAGACGTCCTCAGCCAGCCCTCGCGCTCGGCAGTGGCGGACGGCTGGCTGAAGCTGCTACGGGACGTGCACTCCAAAACGAAACCGTCGGCGCGCTTGGCGTCCGCCTACGGCCCCTCTTGGCCGCGGCGGCCGGGGCCGTCCGCCACTCCGCCAGACCACGTGGTGGCGATCCGCTCGCTGCGCATGGGCTCCGGGCTTGTCATTGAGCACGGCGACCCCGCCCAGAACCCGGCCAACCTCGCGCTGTGCACCCTCTCCCAGAACTCGGCCAAGGCAGACAGCGCCCTTGGCCTGTTCAGCGCGCCCGGGGAGGCGCAGGGAGCTTCTGGACAGGATGTCTACTCGCCGGAAGGCGTGTCGGACGCCAAGAGGGCGATGCTTGCCAAAGCGGTGGCGATGGTGTTTGCGCTGTACTGGGGTGCGCGCCGCTGCCACGCGTTGCTGTAGGCGTCCACTTGCATGCGGCGCGTGTGCGCGCAGCGCGCCCTGGCGCCGCCTTCCATGCATGCCGCCCGTCGCAGGGGTCAGCAACAAGAAGCGTTCCTCCGGCATTTCCCCTTACTACTCGCGCGGCGCCGGCATTGAAGTGTATGCACGCGCGTGGGAGACCGGCCGCTTCAAGGCGCTTGTACGGCGGCCCGCTCTGCCGTTTGAAAGGAGGAATGCCCTTCTGACAGCCGCCGTGCCGCAGTGGAGCACTTGCAACGCACTGGCCCTCGACAGCAGCCTCCTTGACCGCCGCCTCGAGCGCCTTCTGGCTGCACGCTTCAAAGGGACGGACGAGCTCTCGCGGCTCGTGGACGCCACGCTGCGGGCGGACGTGGTGGCGGCACCGCGCTGACGGAGGGCGTGTGTGTGCACCTCAGCGTCGGGTCGAAAACTTGGGGCCAAGCTTTGCTTCCAGTGATGCGTATAGCCCTAAACAAAAGACGAGCTACAACACCCTGCCAGCAAGCCTCCCTCCCGCGTGTTCCGCCCGGCGCCGGGGAATGGCGCGGGTCGGGCGGTGCCTGGGCTCTGGAGGCGGGCTACTGCTGGTCGTTCTTCCGGCGCAGCTCGCGGACGAGATCGCCCAGGGCGGAGACGACCTTCTTGTAGTTCGCCTCTCCGGCCTGCAGCTCCTGGACGCGTTTCTGCAGGGCCCTGACCTGCCTTTCAAGATCGACGACGCGGGCCTCGCACTGCTCGCGAGGCGGCGTCTCGGGCACGAAGACGCGCGTGTCGCCGGGGTCCGTGCGCGGCCGCTTCGGGGATGAGGCCGGCGTCTCCGTGGCAGGGGCCTGCATGGAGCGCTTGTGGCGCTTGCCGGCGGCACGGAGCTGCTCCTCGTCGTCGTACTCCATTCCGGGACCAGTGCACCAGCAGTAGCCGGGGTTGTCCTCGCCACAGACCGAGCACTCGTCCGGCTCGCGGGTGAAGTCGTCATCCGCCTCGTGGGAGGAGCTGCGCATCGAGGCGAGAATGTACTTGTCGCGGCTGGCGCAGTAGCGGAGGCCGGAGGGCGAGTCGCCCCGGGCGGCGTTGTCCTCCTCCTTCACCGGGAAGTCGAAGTGGGAGGGGTCGTGCTCCTTGCCCAGGTCCTCGTCTGCGGCCTCGAGCTCGTCCTCGTAGACGCGCTCGACCTCGCCGTCGCACCTGGAGGTGAGCGCGCACCGCATGTTTCCGCTGTAAATGCCGAAGACGCCCTTGCAGCCCTTGCAGCGGTAGAGGCCCGAGTGGCGTCGCTCGGGCGAGGCCGGGACCGCCTCGATGTCGTACGGCTCGCCGCCCTGGTCCTCGTCTGCGGCCTCGTCTGCGGCGTCGACGTAGGCCGCGAACGCCTGAGGGTCGTCCATGAGCTCGTCCTCGTAGACGCGCTCGATCTCGCCGTCGCACTCGGAGGTGAGAGTGCACTGCTGGTGTCCGTTGTAGATGCTCTTGCAGCGCTTGCAGCGGTAGAGGCCCGAGTGGCGCCGCTCGGGCGGGGCCGGGTCCGCCTCGATGTCGCAAGACTCGCCCCCCGTGCCGGAGCGCGGCCTCTCCAGCTGCGCAGCGGCCCAGTTGTCGTAGGGCGCGTCCCCGTCGACCTCGGAGAGGGATACGATGCCGTTCAGCGGCAACGGCGCGGAGAGCGTCCAGCAGTGCTGGGAACCCCAGTCGTGCGTCGGCGCGATGTCGGGTGGCGTCGGCGCGATGTCTGACATAGTAGACGCGCGGGCGGCGGACATGCACCTTGAGTTAATTGGTTGTCTTGCTTGACTATTCTTCCGCGCTTCTGCTTTTGCCCGCTTCGCGCCGACAACAAGTGCAGGCGTCGGCGCGTTTACCTCTCGCGCCCGTCCCGACAGGCCGGCCCAATCTCAAATAGCTCGGCGCAATATCAAATAGCTTTCCGAAACAGGGACCCGTGCGTTGCGACTAGTTCGCTCTCGTGCGGCTTGAGCGGGTTCGGCGCGCCGTGCTGCTCTCGCACTATGTACGGACAGCCCTTGCGCTCGCCGCGTTTCACGTTGCGGCGGAACACGCCACCGCCGCGCAGGAGGTCCACGGTGAGGACGTCGCGCTTCAGCATCTCCCGCGGGTTGCGGACCGCGGGGTCCTCCGTGGAGGCCTGCAGGCGGTCGATCTCGTCCATCTGCTCCGCGAACTGGCGCCCGAGGTACTTGACGTGCGAACGGACCTGCCGCGCCCCCCGCTCGCTCTTGTCCGCGAAGTGGGAGCGGGTGCGTCCCTCGAACTCCAGCATCGAAATCAGGATCGTGGCCAGCTCGCGGCGGTCCGCGTCGGAGAGGCCGAAGGTCTCCAGCGAGAGGCCCTTTCGGAATTGGGACCCGTTGCGGTGCATGCAGGCGACACTCACGGAAACGCGCTCCGTGCAGTGCCCCTTGACGCTGAAACGCGCGTTGCCCGCGGCGTCGGCTGCGTCCGAGTGGCAGGGGCAGCACAGGCCGCCGTCGACCGCCCGTTCGAGCGGGCGGCCGCAGCACTCCACGGTGACCTCCACCGTGGACGCCCAGCTGCAGCGCAGCCCGTGCGCCGCGCAGAGGCACTTGGAGGAGCTCGGATGCAGCGTGGCGCGAATGCTGGCCTGGCTCCTGTGCTCCTTCTTGGCGTCGCGCAGATACACGTGGTCGAGAACCACCGGCCGGCTGACCGGGGCCGGCTCCGCGGCGGTGCAGAGGCACTGCAGGCGCAGCCTCCGCTCGAGGAAGGAGGCCAGCGCGGAGCGCAGATAGTCAGGGCAGTGGGTTGCGCGCGCAGGGCCTCCGGAAGCCGCGCGCTCCGCCCCCGCCGCGGACGCGGCGAAAAGGCGGTCGAGCGCCGGTTTCGGCATGGCGCCCGATGCGATGATTTTGCGCATCCCGCTCGAGGAGACGATGCTCAGCCGGGCGCCCGTCTCGCTCTCTCGTTCTACGCAGATGCTGGCGTTCTTGGCCCCGCCGGCCGCGCGGGCGGGCACGGTGACGACGACCTGGGGCGGAGACCTGAACTGCTCGCCCGCCTCGACGGCCAGCTGGGCAGCTCCGCGCACCGCAATCGCTTTCGCGCGATCGGCTTCGTCCAGCTCGTCGGCCTGCTCCACGGAGATGAGCCGCATGGACGCCTTGACCAGGCACACGGAGGCGAGGTCGGGTGCATCGTCGCTCATGATGGCCGCCAGGGCGGGGCCGCCCAGCTCCGCGGAGCGGCGGGCCGCGAGCATGGCACCCAGAGAGGCGTCCGAGCCCGGGCTGCAGAAGGAGTCGCTGCCGATGGAGGTGCCAAAGAGCCGGAGGGCTGCGCGCAGCGCGGGAACCCGCTGCGGCTCGTGGCGGTCAGAGTTGAGCTGGGGGTCGATTTCGTTGATTGGATATGAGATGCACGCATCGAGCTGCATCTCCGGTGCCAAGGAGGTTGCAGCTCGCCGTGGGCGTTCTCCGTCGGGATAGCGCGGCTTTGAGGGACCTTCCAGAATGTTCTCGGCAGCCCCGCGCCGACACGGAAAGTCGGCGCGTTAGACAGGATATCAACTGCCAGAGTCGGCGCGTAGCAGGCAAAAGCACGGCGCGGCGGCAACAAGTGCATCGACTGTAGGTGCACCTCCACTGTGCACTCACTAACTAACGCGGGTAACCAACGCGCGACTTCCCCCAGGCCTTACGCATGCGGGCTCAAGGTGCCCCACACGCCCGTGGTGGACAAAGTGTTTCGCGAGCTTCTGAAGCCGCAGCTCGACAGAGGCTCCACCGCGACGACCAGTGGCACTTGATGTGAGTCTTGACACGCAAGGAACTTGCAGCGGCGTCTCGCAGCAGCGTGTTGCAACTTATGCACATGCACTTGTGTGACGTTGCGCCCGGCCCGCGCAGTGCCGGTAGCCCGGTTCTCACCAAAGGCGGTCGCTCAGGTGTCCAAGCCGTCACTGTAAAGGAGAGCATCTCGCCACATCTCCGGAGATGATCAGACCGTCGCCGGGGGATTCGTCCTACTGGGTTATGGGCCCCACAAGATCGAGATTTGCCGCTAATAGCCGTAAGGGCGCGCGCGCCGCCGCGAGGGCGCGCAGGCTACCCCTCCATGGAGTTTTATAGCGCGGAAGACGCTGCTCCCCCGGGCGCGGGGGGGCCTTTGTGCATGTCCTTTGGCAAGCACAAGGGCAAGACCGTCGACGAGGTGCCGTACTCGTACGTTGTGTGGCTCTTGTGCGGCACGAACACGACCGATCGCTTTGCGATCGGAAACTACACATGGATTCGCGACAACGATCGTGCGCTGTTCATCGCGCTCAAGGAGCGCATGAAAAGAGAGCTGGACGCGCTTTGACTGCTGCTGCGGAGGAGCCTCCGCGAGAAGGCCGTCCCCGAGAAGGCCGTCTCCGAGACGGCAGCCGACGCCGAGATGGAGGAAATGGACTGATCTCGCATGCGCATGCTGGACCTTGTGTTTGGCTCGCCAGTGCGTGAATGACAGTATTCTTTAAATTAACACAACTCTAACAAAGGCAAAGTTTCACACGCCGAGCAACAACGTTTGGTTGAGATGCAAGTGCCGGACTTGGGCCGCCTTCGCTCGGCTACGCTAGTCGTAGATGTCCGCGAAGCTACCCCCTGGCTTCTTGCTGCCCTTGACGACGAGGACTGGGACCGCCTTGCTCGGCTTCCTGCTGCGGGGCTGCTTCTGCAGCGCGGCGCGCCTGTCCGCCTTTTGCTTGTGCTCCTTGTTGCGCTCGTCCGCGGTGTTAAGGCGGAGGAGAGGGCGGACCCCGGCCGCGTGCGCGCTCTCCTTTAGCTCCCCGTCGCTCGCGGGATAGGGGCATGCTTTCCACATGGCGAGGAGCTCCGTGCTCTCCGCCGCGAAGGGCATCACGGGGAGCAGGATCCTCCACCGGTCGCGGGACTCGTCGATGTAGAAGTCGACCACTCCCTCCGCGATCAAGTGATCAAGGTCCATGCTCAGCTGGGGGTAGGCGCCCTGCAGCTCTTCTTCCGAAACGGCGTACGCGCGCCTGCCGCTCTGCGTCTTCACGTTCCCGGCGGGCAGCAGGTGCGTGAACAGGTGGACCAGGTCGCTCTTGCACTCGATGCCCAGCGGCGCGGCGTTCTTCAGCGAGAGCTCCCTCTCCAGCTCGTACACCACCACCACCCCGCTGCTCTGGCAGAGGCGCTTCTTGAAACCCGAGTTGGCCGGGTCCAAAAGGCGAATGCCGCTGTGGTGCTCGATCTCGGAGGCCGTCATCGGCGAACAGCCGCCGCGGGACCGCAGCGCCCCCAGCACCCTGTCGATGCCGGACTCCGCGCTGAGAACCTCTCCGGAGACGGTGGTCGCCTCCGTGGGCTGCTCCGGCTCCTTCTCGGTGCTCATCACCTCATCGAGGTGCTGCCTCTCCTGCGGGCCGCGCTCCTCCAGGTCGGACTCGTCGCTCTCCTCCTCCAGTCCATCCTCGGTCGTCGCGCGCTGCTTGCCGCTCTTGTGCAGGTGTTGCTGCCTCCGTCTGACGAGCGCGGCATGCCGGGCCTCCTCCTCGGCAACTTCCTCCTTGCGCTCCCGCTCGGCCGTCCGCAGGTTCCGCTCGCGCGCAACGGCATTGTGCTCGCGCCTCACCCTGGAGGGCACGATCTTGATGGTGTGCTTCTCTTTCGTGGAACGCATGTAGGCGCGAAGCAGGAGCAGCCGGCGTGTTGTGCACGCAGTAGAGCGGCGGGCGGCTGGGCAAGCAGGACAAGAGTAGGCTGCCTGTCTGCAGGCTTCTGCTCTCGTTGCCACTGCTTCTGCCTGCTCCGCGCCGACGCCCCGTGCGCCTCGGCGCGCAGCTGCCGATAGCATTTGCCGGGGTCTAAGAACCAGGAAAGTTATAATCTAAAATAACTTGGCACCCGAGCGTCGCCCACGGGGCCGCCGCCTCTGCAGAGACCCAGGACTGATGTCGATTATCTCACTTGGAACCGACGAGCTCACTCTCGCTTTTTCGCCAATTGCCCCGGCAGACATTGCAGCCGTGCTCGAAAGCTGCAAGACCCTGGCCGAGCTCGACTCTCCCGCTTTCTGGGAGGCGGCGTGCCTGGCGCGCTGGGGGATGCGCGTTTCCGAGTTCGCCAAGGCGGTCTACTTTGTGCGCAACGCCGTAGAGCTATCGCCCTCTAAGATGGGCGGCATCGACTTGGCCCGTTGCTCGACAATGGACACCGTCACTCGCGAACTCGCCTCCGCGGAAAGCTTCCCGAACCACACCCTGATTCGTCGCCTCGAAGAGGGCGGATTGAACATGATCGGGTCCACACGGATCAAGAGCTCCCAAGTGTCCTGGTGGCATGCTTTGACCAACGCAGCTGTCTGTGCCGTATTTGGACCGCGCGGAGAACTTACCACGTTTCATTTCCAAGACGAGTCTCTCAAGGACTCGGGCGCGGGTGGGTACACTAGATGCTCGAGGTGGGTAATGGCCGCGCACCTAATCCCCGCCGAGGCTATCAACGAGATGTTCGACTACACCCTGTACAGCAGGGGCGAGTTTGAAGAGCTGCTACCCGGAGTCTGCAAGCCAGGCGAGGCCGTGCGCAGCTACCTGTGCAACTTCAGAGAGGAGGAAGATGGGCGCCTTTTTCAGGACCCATGCCAGGCCGCCTTGTTCAATGGGATGAATATCAGCGAGGAGTTTATATTGTCCATGCCGCATGGCACGTTCACGCGACTTGAGATGCTCGTGTCCGTCGTGGGACAATGGAGCTGGCTGTACGCCGATAGACTGCTGCGCGCCTCGCATGGGAAGCCCGGGCCACGAAAACTGGCCAGGCTTCTCACAGCGCTGGGACTGGCCAGATGCGACGTGGAGGCCAGCGACTTGCTACTCGCTCTTCTGCTGGCTTTTCAGCCCGTGTCCCAGTTCACCGCGAGCGACTGGTTCAGACAGTATGAGGACTTGGCACCCTCGGTCCAGGTGCTGCCGCACCACCACGCCTGGGCGATCCGCGGCACCTGGAAGTAGGCATGTTGCCCCAGTGGCACTGTTTTAACAACTTGTTGCTGTATCTGCTGCCTTCTCCTCCGCCGCTGTGCTAGCTTCAGCCTCTGGCGCCCACGCGCCGCGCTCTGCATCGTGGAGGTGGTTAGGGCTAGGTCAGCCGTAGCCGGTGACACAAGGCCGGATGTGCAGGGCACCAGGTCCGCGCGCTCCAGCCCTCATCTCATGCGGGAAGTTGGGATGATTGCGCCGGAAAGGCAGTACGCGCCGACAGCCCTCGTCTCTGTGTCGGCGCGGAGGTGCCGGTAGCATTTCGCGAGAGCTGGTGGTCCGAGACGAGGGGGCGACGCGCCAGAGACCGCGATGCCGCCCAAGAGGGCGAAACGCGCCGACAGGCGGGCCGGCGCGCGCGCCGACGTGGGGGCCATCCTCGAGTTCACCGACTTTCTCCCCCGCTTCCTGGCAGGCGGGCTGGTGGCCTGGCTGCTTGCGGCAGAGCCCGCGTCCAACCAGCGCGCCCGGGGGGCGGTGGTCGCCACCATGCGCATCCTGTGCAAAGACCTCCGAGAGGCGGTGGACAAGGAGCTCAGGGAGCTGATGGAGCGGCTCGTCGAGCTGATCACCAGCGCGAGGGAGTGCAGCACCAAGCTCCGGAACCGCGAGCGCGCGAGGGACGAAGAGGGTATCAAGCTGGAGAAGGCCAACCTGGAGGCGGCGCTCGCGCGCGTCGAGAAGACCACGGTCCCCTGCTTCGGGAGCTGCTGCGCGAGGCAGATCAGGGCGGACATCGTCGAGTTCTCGGGCATGACCACGCGGCTGTTGGTCCACCACGGCACCTTCCTGGCGATGGCGCAGCAGAGGTGCCAGCTCTCGCTGCGGCAGCCCAACGTCTGCTCGGTCTCGCACCTCGTCTGCAACTTCACCGAGGTGTGCGCCCCCCAGGGCTCGGTGTGCGTCTACGCTCGGACCAAGGGCCGCGACGCCCTGCTCCTCTACCGGACGTGCTTCCTGCAGAGCGCCGGCAGCAGCCCCAGCGATCGGGACAACTTCGACCTCGCGCGCGCGATGCTGCGCATGCGGGACGTCTACTTCCCCTGCAGCAACGGGGAGATCCTGTCCGCCTTCGGGGGGCGCAACAGCGGCACGCCAGCCGACCTCTTCGTCGAGAAGCACCCCCACTTCCACCCCCTAATGAGCGTGGAGGGGCTGCTCGGGCTCACTCCGCAGGAGACTGCGCGTGCCAAGGCGGCGGTCTCCTTCTCGAGGCAGCAGGCGCAGGAGCGCAAGCGCAAGATCGCGGAGATCGAGCGCGCGCACGTGGCGCAGGCCGTGGACGAGTTCATCCGCGACTCCAAGAGCCTGCCCGGCATCCGCTCCCTGGAGGAGCTGGGCAAGGCCTGTCCGGGCATGGAGAAGTGCGTGCGCGTCATGGCCAGCAATCTCCAGCTCAGTCACCTCTCGCCGGTCGACTCGGGCCCAGTCCGCAACGCGCTCAAGACGGCGGGCTCCTTCCTGCGCGACGTGGCGGCGGCGCAGAAGAAGCTCTCGGGCGGCGTCTCCAGCGGGGAGGCCTACGACTTCGCCAGCGGCATGCACGTCGGCCACTACAGCGAGCTGTCCACCGCCGGGAAGGACATGACCTGGCCCCGGTGGCACGACGGCCTGTACCTGTGCGTCGTGAGCTTCCGACTGGCCGGGAGCTCCATCCTCGTCCCCGAGAACTTCCGCGGCCTCGATGCCGCCATGCGCTTCTTCGACGCGCTCGGCGACGCGAAGCTGGAGCGGGCCGTCCAGACGCCCAAGGGGATGGTTCCGCGATACCGCCTAAGCGCGGGCGGCGAGACCGTCGAGTTCCAGGCGAACTGGGTCAGCTCGTGGGAGTCGTGCCAGGAGATGCAGCTGGGGGTGCAGCGCCTCGTTCGCGACTCCGGCCTGGACCCCGCCAACTGGAGCGTCCCGCCGCTCTCAAAGGAGGACTACACGAGCTACCAGCGGCTGCGCGCGGCCACCACGATGGAGTACATCAACCCCCACTTCAAGATCGCGCGCGGAAAGGAGTCCATCTACAAGGCCGCCAGCGTCCCTCGCTACGTCACCTGGACCGAGGAGGTCTTCGCGATGCTGGTCGCCGAGCCGGCCACCCGCTGCGGGGCGCTGAGCGTGGCCGGCCTGCACACCAGCATGCTGCTCTCCGAGTTCTCTTCTCACGCCGCGCCGCGCTAGCCCCGCTAAGCACCGCGCGCGATAAGCAGCGCGCCAGCCAGGGTAGACACGAGGCAGACGCGCACACACGCCCACCATGATCTCCGCCGCTGACTTCCAGTCGTACGCCGGTCCCGGGGACCGCAACCTCGCCCGCTCTGAGGTGTCCGGGTACCAGCCGGTGTCACGGATTGGGGAGATTGTGATCAACTCCTTCGTAGATGCGTACGAGTTTGCTACGCTCCCTAACAGCCTCACTGGAATAGAGCTTCTGGGCTTTGCCGGGAAGGACATCAACGATGACCCAGTGCCGGACGGGAAAGACCGCGAGTTCAAGCCCCACTTCCACGAGTGGGCGACCGTGCAGCCAGGCATGGTCCTGGTCTCGCGGAAGAAGAAGACCGCCGTCTTCCGCCAGTACGTCGCCGCCGAGACCGCCGTCCCGGTCATCGCCTGCGCCGCCTGCCTGAAGAAGGAGGAGGAGGCGCGAACGCGCCCGCCACGCGCCCGCCACGCGCCCTCCACACCCCAGACGCAACCCTAGACTAACGCGCGCCGCTTGCTTCCGCAAAGCCCGACTTCTTCTTCGCCGGCATCGCGCGGTCCCAGTCCGTCCGCACGCCGGACGACGGCATCGGCCCGAACGTCGACGAGTTCTTCACTGTTTCGATTGGCGGGATGGTGGGTCTTTTTGCCCCACACACAGCAGTCAAGCTTGACACCCAGATGCAACGCACCTACACTGAGAAACGCCCCAATCCCGTCGCAGCAAACCATCCTCAACACGAGCGGCCACCCGATCTACCCGGGAGATTTGATCGAATGGACTTTCGCTTCAGATGCTGCGCACAAGGGAGGAGTCGCCAATCACCGCGCGCAGCAGGCCCCCCGCAGGATCGCCGTTCAGGCCGCATCGGTCAGCTCGCCCAAGGTCATCGGCCGCGCGCTCTCCTTCTCCAAGCCCGGTGCGCCCGTTTCCACCCCCGCGTCACCGCGATGCCCCGCTTTGTCGCGATGCCCTGCTCACCACACCCACATTGTGCACAGGGGAGACATTCGACATTTTGTTGAGGCAGTAGGCTGTCTCTCGACGAACGAGTCTTGCAAGGCTGGGCCGCACAGAGAAAAGACTCTGGGCGGGAGGGGATTGGGTATAGAGTCTCTTTGAGAATATTCTTTAACATCCAATTCCAATCTTTCTGTCTGAAAATATTCTTCGTAGAAACCCCTACTCCACCGCCGGGCGACGAGGGTCGATTCTGCAGAGTTCGGAGTTCTGCTCGAATGGAGATTGGTGCTCGATGTGTCGCACGCGCTCGTCGAGCTGGAGAGCCTCCCCGCGCAGCGTGTACGCTTGCTCGAGCGCGTCCTTGGCGAAGGAGCCGAGACTCGGCACGTTGCACGCGCGCTTCGCCGGCTGCCACCTCGCGTCCACGGCGTCCGCGCAGCGCTTGCGCATGAGCTCGCGCTCGAGCTTCTCGTCCTCTTTCCAGGCCGCGTCTCTGATTCCGCGCTCGATCTTCGCGCGCCGCGCCTCGGCCGCCGCGTCGACTGCGGTCGCGGTCGATATTCTGGCCTGCGCCAGCTGGCGGAGGACGGGCGGGGGCTGCGACCGGTCGACCGAGGAGGGGCAGTCGGGGTAGCGCACAGGCCTGCCGCTCTTCTCCGCTCGGCGCTCCGCTTCTTCCCTCAGAAAGGCCCCGAACTCCTCGTTTCCCTGGGCGAGAGCGCAGTAAAAGGCGCGGGAATACACAAATACATCCTCTGATGCCATGTACACCGCAACAGGTGTGCCAAGCGCGGCCCAAATGCTACCGACATGTCCGCGCCGAGCGGGCGAGTGCTAGCGTTGGCTTGCCACAAAATGGCGAGCAAAAAGTTAACTTCACTGAACCTAAACGTTAAGAAGTTTCTACCTCTGCGCGCGCGGGTCCCACTGCTCGCGCTCGTGGTGGCAGTTGCGGCAGAGCAGACGGCACTTGCGCTGCCCCGCGGGCGGCATGGGGTCGTTGTCAACTTCGAAATCGGCGGGGAGGCCGAGCTCGGCGTGGATCTCGGGCTTGGTGGTGCGGAGGCAGCGGCGGTCGCGGCAGATGTCGCTGATTGCGCGCCCCTTGGTCCGCTCGTCGACGTGGTCCCAGTCGAAGCACTGCTCGAAGCCGGGGATCACCTTGCCCAGGAGCCGGGCGCCGTCGCCCGGGCAGCCCGGCCGCTCGCAGCAGCCCACGAGCAGCTTCAGCTTGTTGACGTAGTCGCGCTTCTCCTTCTTGTACCTTGCTTTCTTCCTTGCATCAGTGAACTGCTCCTGCGTCTTGTCCTCCCTCTTCACCTTGGCCGGGTCCGCGCGGTTCTCGTTGGCGGAGTTGCTGCTCGGGTCGAGCGTGTGGCACATGCGGCAGAGCGGCGCGCACTTGGGCGCCTCGAGGCGCATGCCCTCCACGCCGCCGAGCATCGTGCTTTTCCAGCCGTTGTAGTGCGAGAGCCTCTCCAGCTTGCGCTCCGAGGCGGGGTACTTCTTGTCCGCCGCCTCCTCGCCGTGGACCTTGGCGTGCGCCGCGTGCAGTTCCTTGTTGTCCGCGTAGTACTTCAGGTGGTTGGCCTCCACCGCGTGCGTGCATCCGCACTCGCCACATCTGCTGAAGAGCGTCGCCTTCATCCGCTCCCACTCCTCCTTGCACTGCTGCCCCTTCGCCTCGGGGCGTGACTTCGTCTTCTTGAGCGAGTCGCGGCAGCGCTGGCACCTCGCGAGCGCGAAGTAGTTGATCGTCTCCCGCGCCGCCGCGAAGCCCGCCGCATCCTCCATCGCCACAGCCGCCTCCGCCGCCGCCACGGCGGCGAGGAAGGGCTCGCGCTCCCGCATGAACATGGGGCCCGGCGCGAACAGCGAAATGTCATTGTGTGGGCATCTCGTGTTCGTGCACTGCTTGTAGAGGTTGCCCCGGTCGTCCTGAAAGACTTTGCTGTCGGGCGGGCAGGGGGGCAGCCAGTCCAGCTTCGTATCCAGCTTGTACGCGTAGGACGGGGAGTCGGGCGCGTTGTAGTGGTTGTGCGTGCTGTAGTCGTTGTTGATCGTACAGTTGTTGTAAGTCACCTGCGCCCCGGGAGGGGGCGCGGGGACGCCCAGGGCGGGTTCTAGCTTGCGTTTCATGGCTGCCACAGAACAGCAGCCGTGTGGCTCGCTACTTAGCGAGTATCGCAGGTTTGCTTCAACGTCTAGCTAGTTGATCTATCGTGCGCCTGCGCGCCTACAGGTCCTTGTTCAAGTGTCGCGTTTGTCCGTGGCTCTCGAAAATGCGCCGCGACGAGCAGCACACGAACGCGCAGCGCAGAAGCAGCAGCAGCGCCGCTGCGGCAAGCAGCCAGAAGGAAGCGCCCTTCGGACGCGGCACCGCCTTCAGCGGGGACAGCAGGGAGTCGAACTTTCCTCCGGTGTCGAAGGCGTCGCAAAATTGCGCGGTGCGGTTCGCAAGGTGGCTCAGGTCGAACGGGTTGTCCGGCAGGCCGATTCTGGGTATGTAAGAAGCGAGCGCGTTGACGCTATCGCCCACGGGGTCGACGGCCTCCGCGAATCTGGGTGCCATTGCTGGCGCGCGCGGCGGCGAGCGAGTCGCCATTTAGCGGTCGGCGCTAACCGTACGAAAGCACGCGCGCGGTGCTGTGCGCCGCCCGAGAGCGGCGAGCTGCGCGATGCGGATCCTCGACCTGCCGCCAGAGCTGCTGCCGCTCATCGTGTGCCACCTCCGACAAGAGTTCTACTTCGTGGCCCTTGTCTGCCGCGCGCTCCTGGAGGCGGAGCACGGCGTCCGCGGGGCGCTGTCACCGCGGATCAGCCCTCTTTGGACCGCGTTCGTTAGCATGAAGAGGCTGATGTTTTGCTTGCAGGACCCCGCCTTCGCTGCCATCTTCCGGAGGTCGAGCCTCAGGCTCGCCGTCAGGAGCGCGGCGTTCCGGGCTGCCGACCCGAGGGTCATCGATTACGCGACCTCGTGGGAGTCGCCGGCGTGGGGCCACCCTGCCACCTCGCATCAGGCGGTCGCGAGAATCGCGGCGGGGGGCTCGGAGAGCATGTTTGAGAGTATGGTTTCCGCCGACGGAGCCGTGTTCAGGCCGTACTTTGAAACAAAGATGCACTCCCTCGCAGGCCAGTGCGGATCGAGGCCGGAACTCGACCCTGGGGTTGAGTTCCTGCTGGCGCCCGTCATCTCGGGCGCGCAGAGCCGCGCCTTTCGCCTGATTCGCTCGCGCGTGCGGGCGCTCTGGGGCGAAAGGCAACGGAAGACCTCCGTGTGGGGCATGATCTTCGGCTCTCCGTCGTTCCTCTGCAGAACCATGCTATTTGAGTTGGCGGCGGGGCTCGAGGACGGAGGGGAGATGCTCTCGCTCCTCACGGAGGAAATGGAGGCTTTCAGCTCTCTTCCGGCCGACACCGTGCGCGTCCATGTGGCGGCCTACGTGGTGAGCCGCGTTCACCGGGGCGCCTCGGGGTGCGCTCTTCGGTGGTGCGCCTCCAAGGTTCCCAGCATGAAGCAGCTCGTCCGTCGAACGGAAGACGACGCGGAGGCCGGAGTCGAACTGGTGGTGGGCACGCACATCTGGGTCACCGACGTGTTCTCGTCGCACTGTCGCTTCTTGCGCGCAAGGAAGGAGAGCGCGTTTGTGTTCGTCATGCGGGAAATGCAGGAGGGGGGGTGGCTGCGCTCCTTCGCGCAAGAGGTCATTGTGCCTGCGCTGCAGCAGTCGCCCGTGCAGCACTACGCGGAGCTTCACGCAAGAGCGGTGTTCGAAGAGGCTGGCGCGGCCGAGCTGCTGTGGCCCCGCGAGCCGCTGCGGCTGCTGCAGCGGTGCGCGATGGGCCTCGTGGACGAGGCGCTGGCCGCGCCGTCGTTCAGCCGGACGAGGGATGCGTTGATCTTTCTGAGAAAGCTGGCATCCGTCTCGACCCGGGCAGGGCTCGAGTGCATGCAGAAGCTGCACGCCAAGTACGACGGCGGAGAGCCCAGGGAAAAGCTGTTCTTTTTCTACGCGTCGCCAATCCGGGGCCACGCCTCGGAACTCCTTGTGAACTCCATCAGACTGGGCCTGCTGAGCCAGGCGCTCTCCATCATCGCCCTCTACGGTGGCCGCGCGCTGCCGGGCGACGCGGACCTGCGCTACACTATGGCTTCCCACGCGCTCCTCTCCTGCTCCCCGGCACTCGTGCTCGCGCTGCGCGGGAGCGGGCTGCGGTTCGAGCGCATGTCGCACGCCACCCTCGTGCCCGTCGTGCGCAAGCTGGGGGCTGCACGCGTGATAGAGCTGGGGGTGAACCCCGAAACGGTGAACAAGGCGGCGCGCCAGCGCGGCCGCGTGCTGCCGTGCCTAGAAGACAGCGCCATCTTTGGGCCCGCCCCGCGCCCGTGAGTCGCTCCTAGGAGCCTGTCAAGCCTGGAGAGAACATTGTCGACCCTCGTGGTCAGGCGGTAGGCCTCGCCGGGCGCCCTACTGGTGTGGTCGTCTTCGTCGCGTTCGACCTTGCGCAGGCTGAGTACTACGGTGAAGCACGGCCTCTTATCAACGGTCCTGTCGGAATGCAGCTCGATGCCGACATCAGTGGCGGGCGGCGGAGCGCTCGCCGGCCGCCGTGGGAGGATGCTCGCGACCAGACCGGTGGGGGCCGCGATCGCGGCCCCATAAAGCGACCCCGCCCCGGCGGGGGGGCGCCCGGAGGGGGGGCGCGCGGCCGGGAGCGCCGCGTCGACATGCTACGCACGACAGAGTTTAGATTTTTGCAGCTTATCGTTTACACACCCTGCAGTTCCGCGCCGGAGCGCGCTTCGTCCGCGGGGATCAGAGTGGCCGTGCTGGTCGCGGGGGGGCCGCTCAGGTGCCGCTCCCACTCGCGCAGCCTCCGCATCACGGAGAGGAAGTCCGTGACCTCGAGCCAGTTGTCGGTTATCACGTTGAGCGACGAGAAGACCTGCGAGAACGCGTTCGCGAGCTGCGTAACCTTGCCCAGCGTGAGCCTCGTCGTCGGGTCCGCGGAGTAGAGCAGCGGCGCGGCGATGAAGTACGGCAGCAGGACGACCGCCTGCTCGTAGGACTGCAGCCAGAGGCTGAACGCACAGAACGCGAGGTACAGGCGCTTGTAGTTGTCCCGCAGCCTCGAGAGCACGAGCTGGAACTGGGGGAGCGCGCAGACGGGCGGGCGGACTTCGGGGACAATCTCCTCGTCCCGCACGTAGCCCTCCCAGGTCCGGCTAGGGAGGGCGGAGTCCAGGGAGGAGGGCTTCTCCTCCATCAGCACGAGCTTCTTGCGGAGGTCCGCCTCCACCTTCTGGTTGTTAACCTCCAGCTCGATCAGACTCCAGCCGAGGAGCACGGAGCCCAGCACGCCGATGGCCGCCACCGCGCCGCAGAGCGCCGTCAGCCACGAGGCGGGCACGGGGAAGGGCTGCACCTCCGCGCCCAGCTCCAGCAGAAGCGGGCAAAAGGCGGCCAGCGTGAGGCCGCTGTCGAGCAGGGTCCCGAAGCACGTGTGCAGGCCGCGCGCGAAGCGGGACGTGTCCTCGTGCACGCGCTGCGCGCCGTTCTCTATGCTCGGGCCCTCGTGCCGCCACCGCCCAATGTAGCTGCGCATCAGGCTCAGCCTCCAGCTCAGAACCCAGCGGTTGGAGACGAGCTTGTAGATGGGGTGCAGCGCTATGTTCGGGAGGCAGAGCGCCGCGAACTCTAGCAGGAGCTCGGTCATGCGCCGCCTGCCGCGCGCGAGCGCCTCTTCCTCCCCGGAGCTTACGTCGGACGCGGCCCCGCCGTAATCGTAGAACCGCCCGTAGAAATCGTTTAGCCTGTACTTGATCCACGCACGCAAACACCCGTGGGCCAGAATCAGAACGAGTCCGGACCACGCCCAGCACACCCCCGCCCGGCGACGCTGCCCAAAGAACTCGCGCAGCATGGTCGTTTCCGCGCCTTTGCGCGCCGCGTCTGGCGCAGATAGCGCGGGAGCAGGCGCGTGTGCGTGCACCTGCTGTGTTCGAAAACGCGCAGCCCGTCTTTGTGCGCTCTAGCCCACGCGCCGTGCTCGGCGTGTGAACCTTTGCTTTTGTTCTCGCGCCGCCCCGCCTTGGCATGGACAGCGGGATGAGATGTCAGGGCTCTGTGTCTGGCGAGGCGACGAGCGCGCGTCTGCATCTTCCGGGACGCTTGAGCCGCGCTATGGCGACGGCACACGCCCGGCAAGGCCCGCGGCATGGTCGTCAAGGAGCCCTTTGTCTGCGCCGCCTCCGACGACGGCAGGGTGTGGGGCCTGCGTGCGCTGTCGGACGGCCACGCGGAGGTGCTGCGGCTGGGGCGGGGCGAGCTGGAGCTGATCAGAGACGCGTTCGGGACCGAGGCGGTGCTTCTCAGAAACGGAAAGGCACTGGTAGATCCAGACTCGTTAGACCTCTCTAGCTGCACCGTATGCATGTTTCTGGACAGCGGCGCGGGCCACACGAGCCGGAGGCCCGGCTGCGCGACTAGAGTGTTCGGCATGCGCGGTCACTCTCTGCTGCAGGCCGTAGACCGGTTCTCAGAGGCCGCCGGTTTCTTGATAAAAGACAAGAGCTAGGCTTGCATGACCGCCTTCGAGGCAACCCGCAGCTTGCCCTGCTCCACGGAGGAGAGCACGACCAGCTCGGGTTGCAGACGGATGGCACTCGCGCGCGACACCCCCAGCTCGCGGGCCCACTCCGAGAGGTAGCTCTCGCTGCAGTGCGTGCCCCAGATGCAGGGCGGCTCGATGTCCGGCTGCCCGTCCGCGAAGATCTTGGACTTCCATGCGAACCTCTCCGACACCCAGTCGTGGTCGGGGTGCGGCGCGCGCATGCTCTGCTTCGCGCGCTTGTGCGCGTCCGTGGCCTTGAGCACGGCGTCTCGGTCGGCCATTATCCTGATGGTGGAGAAGGGAATGCACGAGTAGGCGTCGTTCTTGAGGTGGATCCTGGGCTCCCCGGACTGGGTGGTGAAGGCGACGAACCCCTCGGCAACGTTGGAGGACGACAGTACCCCGGTGGAGACCCCTGCGTCTACGCAGCCGGATGCATACTGCCACACCGAGCGCGAGGCTGACCCCCCTTCCGCGCGGCCTATGGAGTTGAACGAGCAGTCGATGGTGGGAACGGCGATGCGGTAGGGCCTGCCCGCCGGGCTTGCGTTGTCGCCGATCGTGTCGATGCCGAAGAAGCCCAGGGCCTCCGCGGCCGCGACCAGTATGCGCGCGCGGTTGCGCTTCGCGGCCAGAGCCACCCTGCGCAGCGCCTTCGCCCCCGGCGAGCCCTCTTCGGAGAGGGCCTCGTCGAGGGTGGCCCCCCCTTTGAGCGCGGACGCGAGCCGCGCGTGGAAGGTCTGCGCGGCCATGCCCGCCCCGGCCTTGCAGGCGAGGTAGTACGAGCGGTGGACGCGGGACATGCCGCTGTCCGTGGAGTCGGGAGAGCGGCTTTGCAAGGCGGAGTAGAGGCCAACGCAACAGCTGGGCCCGTCGAAACCGGCAACCCAGTCCGCGCAGTCGCGGTCCTGCTCGTCGCACGAAAGCTCCGGTCCCACCTGCAGCTGGCTGTCCGCCATCTCGGAGGGCACGGCGTCTTTGAGCTTCGCCAGCGCCTCCCGTCTGGCCCTGCGGTCGGAGAGAAGGACCTCGGCCTTGTGGTTGGGCACCTGCACCAGGGAGACGCCCCCGAACCAGTTCGCGCTGAACACCTCCGGCTGCAGCCCCGGCTCGGAGCCGCAGATGCGCATCACGACGTTCTTCGCCGTCTTGCTCTCCACGGACACGTGGGCCTGGGGCAGAACCACGGCCTCGTCCGTGACGCGCAGCTGCGAGAGGAGCTGCGAGCGCAGCTTGGGCCCGACATCGTCGAGCGACGCGATTCGTGCCATGGCTCGCGCTCTGCAGCCGCGATATCAGACGGGCGTCCTTAGCGGCAACAATAACATCGCCCCTCTAGACCTCTGCTGTGTACAGAAATGGAGCGCGCGGCGCTGCACTTCGATCTGCGCGCGGCGGTGCTGCGCGGGAAGCCGGTGCAGGGCAAGGCTGCAGAGACAGGCGAGGAGGCGCCATCCGCGCTCGCGACCTGCAATGTGGGCCTCGTGTTCGCGGCGGACCTATGGGACTGGTACTATAGGACGCTGCGCTTCCTGAACCTGATATGGCTGCTGGACGTGGTGGACGCGGTGGACGTCTTGCTGCGCACGATGTTCTTCGCGCTCTGCGCGGTGGACTCCGTGGAGTACTGGCTTGTGGACGAGCCCAAGCCGGTCTCGCTCGACGCCATGGCAACGGCGTTCGTGGTCGTGAGCTACGCGGGGGTGCTCCTCTACGTGCTGGAGAGGCTCGCGGGCCGCTACAGGACCAGCGGGGGCGCCGAAGCCGTGCACGAAAACGCGCTTCCGATGCAAATCGTAAACAGGGAGCCCTTTAGCTCCGGCTACGCGGCACTGGCTACCACGCTCGTCCACCTCTCCGGGGCGGCGGCTTGCGCGCTCACGCTGCTCTACCACGCCTCGCAGCTCCGCCTAGACCGCAACCGCTGGTCCGTGGCAGTGATTGCCTTCTACATAGTCTGCGACGTGATACACGCATTTGCGCGCCTCCGGCGCTTCCGCTCGATCGCAGAGCAGGGCGCTTCAGCTGCCCACATCGCGGGCGCGCACACTCTGATCAGTCTGTGCGTCGGACTCCCCTTCGGGGTGCTGTTCTGCGTCCATGCCGTCAGGGACGAGTTCTAGCCGCGCGTCGCGGCGCGCGGGTAGCCGCAGACCAGGGGCAGCGGCCAGTGCGTCTCGCGTGTGACGCCGGGGGTGTATGCGGTCAGGTCTCCGGTTTTGTTGTCGACCCAATACTTTGCAAAGTAGCAGAAGAGTTCTTCCGCGTGCTCGAACTCTGGCCGTACAAAGCGCCCGCCGGCTTTCTCGAGCGCAGCGGGATACGGCGGCGACTGCGGCGACGGCGGCGGCGGCGGCGGCGGCGGTGGCGGCGACGGCGGCGGCGGCGACGGGGCCGGGGCCGGCGAGGGGCCTGGAGGGCCAGGAAAGTCGTTGGAGTTGGCGATGCAGCGGAACCGAGAGGCAACGGTGTCCAGGAAGGAGCGTCCGTGCCCGTTTATGGGCTCGCCGAGCAGCGCGGACGCGTAGCCCACCGCCGCCGCCTGGATCTCGTCCAGGGTGCTGAACAGGCAGCTCCCGAAAGCGGTGTAGCGAATGCAGCTTGGCGGGTCCTCCCCTATCACGAGAAAGCGCAGCGGCGATCCGTTGAATACGCGTGTTTCTCCCGCCTCAGCCTTGAGTGGAAACCGGGACGACGCAGTCCTGAACACGATGCCTGCCCTCGTGCTGCCGTCGGGCCCGCGGGTCGCCAGCACAGAGACGGGGCGTAGCAAGTCGGCTTCGAACCTCGACGCCACGGAGCCGTTGATCATGCGCACGCAAGCAACGGCGTCGGCGATGCTCGCGGCGTTTCTAATGTTCACCAACAGCCCGATACAGCGCTGTGCGCAGTGCCGGTCGTAACTACTAGGAACGTGCATGGGCCTCCACAAGGGGCGGCGTCTCGTCTGCATGCTCCTGCCTTGCTTACAACATCGTTAGTACCGCAGCGCATCAGACACTCCCGACCCTACATCCGCCTGATCCGCGCCGACGTGTGCGTGCGCACTAGCGCAAATCGCGGCCTCTACGCGCGGGGTTCTTGGGCTCTCGGAGCGACCCGTGCTCTCTTCTCGCAGGCATGCTTCGGCTTGCGCTCAGGCCCGCAGGGCGCGGGCGCTCTTGAACCGCGGGTTGAGTTGGTCGTCCACATCGGAGTCATAGTCGACGCCGTGGTCGATGTCCGGGCTGCCAAGGGCGGCGGCGAGCAAGGAGGAAAGGCCCGCGCACGCGGGGGCCGCCGCCACGGGGCCCTTGCCCTTGCCCGCGGGGGCCTTGCGCTTGCCCGCGGGGGCCTTG
>CETQ01052277.1_pt1 | contig 34551 bp, 64 predicted proteins | sample 531261 | NCBI WGS metagenome assembly CETQ01 (sample SAMEA2622376, study PRJEB7988) | marine metagenome | biome: marine biome (ENVO:00000447); feature: surface water layer (ENVO:00002042); material: "saline water (ENVO:00002010), including plankton (ENVO:xxxxxxxx)" | depth 5 m
GACATAGACTTAGATACGCATGTATTGAAGGACCTGAGGTTGCAGTATATTTTCGTGGTAGATTAAAAGGATCGAATACTATTTTACTTCCATACTACTGGACTGATCTGGTACATGAAGATAGTATTACGGTACAATTAACTCCTATTGGTACATGTCAAAAATTATATGTCAAAGAATTTGATAATAAAATGATTACGATTCATAGAGGACATGGCAAAGAGGACAAAGAAATTGATTGCTTCTATCATGTATATGCAGAGAGAAAAGATATTAACCCATTGATTACTGAATACGAAGGTAATAGTTGGAAAGATTATCCTGATCCACATCATTACTCTGATGACTTTGAGAATCGTAGGTACGATCATCCAGACTTTGCAGGTCCTCCAAATACTAAAACAAAATGACAAAGGTGATTTATATTGAGGATGATTTTTTAGATCCTAAACTTTGTAAACCATTCATAGATTTATATGATAAGCGTGATAGTTTTCTTGAGACAGTAACACATTCAAATCCAAACGAGGGTCTAACAAAGAATCCAGAGATACCTAAGTTTGAGTTTGATGCTAATTATGGAGCAAAATACTTAGGTGGGAAGGTTGATCCTGTTGATCTTACAAGTTCAAAGGATAAACTTTTTAGTAATGTCATTATGGATGTAACTAGAAGATGTAACACTTTTGATGAGAACGCAAAATTACAATATGTTGGTGTTGTAAGGTGGCCAATAGGGACATTCATGAAACCTCATATTGATGATAATAGTATTCATGAACCAGATATATTTGCAGCGATGGTTTATCTAAATGATAACTTTACAGGAGGTTCTACTTTATTTGAAAATATAGAGGTAAAACCAAAGGCAGGAAAACTATTAATATTTTCAAACCATGAACATCTACACTATGTAAGTGAGGTTGGTGGTGCTGAGAGATTTGTATTATCATTCTGGTATCATATATAATGTAGTTGCCCTTGACGGTATGATACTATCATGCTATAATGGTATTTTCTGGTTACATCATTCTATGAATAATGACGAATACATTTCAAGAGTTGTAGTAAATGTTCAAAAAAGAACAGTGAACTGCATTTCTTCTGATGGTGAAGAAAAACTCGTGAAGTGTAAAAAACCTCAAGAGTTTGTAAATGTACTAGAATTTTGCAAAACAGTCCTTGATCCTCAAGACATCTGTTATGAGGAGGTGAAGGTTGCAGCTCCGTAAAACCCACATGGATCAAATAAAATGGAAGAGAAACCCGATCTTGCACCATCTTCATACGAACCAGATGATGATGCTCGTGACTTCATAAGGTCACACATGGAGTTTATTGAGATACAGAAAGATAAGATAGTTCATAGAGATCCAAGTGATGAGATAATAAAGATACACACCACCCACAATGATGGGTGCTAATACCATGATAACACCTAACTGGAAACATCATAGTAAAAAAGAATTAAAAAGATCCCTCAAACCACAAGCACTCAGGGCAGCAAAAAAGCGAAGAAAAGTGCTTATCTCTAGATTAATGAAAAAATGATTTTACCACTGCACTTTTATCCTTATTGGACAGTCTATGACGAAATGGGTCAAAAATATTGTGATTGTAGTCACGAAGAATATGCCCAAAGAACTGTATGGTTACACGCAGAGTATCAAAACGAAACATTTACTTATAAAAGAATAAACGCACCAAAACCATTACCACCACATATCATTGATGTTGATGCAACTTTAGAGGGAGAACTACCAGGTCAGCAAGGATTACCTAGTGCCAATAAGTTACAAGAAGGTGCAGTAGAAAGATTGCATGAAGACATAAGAAAAGAGTTGCAAATGTCAGAATTGCACGAAATTTAAGCCTATATAGTTGTAGATAATAATACTCAAATAATGAAGAAAATTATTCCCTTCATTATGATAGCAGCAACTGGACTCCTTTCTACTCCAGTTAAAGCAGATTTGACTCACCGATTGTCTACGAGTACACAACTCAGTGTGGACGGGGCTGCAACACAGTCTTCACGCATAGGATCAACCTATACCGTAAGTGGTAGTAATATCACCGCAGGTACATTAGGTGGTCTTACAAAAGCAAGTGGTGACAACGCTGCAACAGCAGCAGCGACACAAACACAGGGATCTTATAGTGTCACAACAGCAGGATCGGCTTTCAGCCTTTCCGAGAGTTTCGTAATGGGGGACGCTGTAAATCCAATAGGATCAGGTGTAGATGTTAGCAGTGGTATTGTCGCAGACATGCCCGCTTACGGAAGCGTTGTAACTCAATCTGGTGGTGTAGCAGGTAGTCTTGCAGGTACTATTACCTCAGCAGGTGTGATGACACTAACAGCAGGTGGAGCAGGTACAACAGCTACTGGACAATTTGTGTCAGAAATTACCATAGATTAGTTATGACACATGAACATGAATCTGAAGAAGCTTGTTCTGGGTGTGGGTGCATTTGCCCTGACTGCGAATGCCCCGATTGCGATGTCTGTTCCTGTTGTGCCTAATTTCCAACAGGGCAGTATGACAAGCCGCACCGAGACAACTTCTACGGTGCAAGAAACCATAAATTCAATTGATTATCGTACAGGATGGGAGTACTCAGTAACGGGAGTAGGAGTAGACAACAACGGGGAAAATCTAAATCCTCCAGTGACTACATCAACAGTATCGGTGACACCAGGCGTGTCAGCGACAAATGGCAACGGGATAATAACGGGAAGCGTAACATCTTCTTTCGACTCGTTAGACTTCTCACAACCAACAAACTTTACAATAACAGATCCGACAGGTGCGTTCCAGTTCACTCAAAGTTACCAAGGACCTGGTATGACGAACCAAACAATAATACAACGGACAACCACAATAGAAAGCGTCACCGACACAACAAGCACATTTACGCAATAGCGACCATAGGTAGTCTTCTATCACCAAATGTCGCACTTGCTGAAGGCGTAGGAGGCGTGTCGGCCACAGCTAATCCAATAGCTAATTCGTCTGGTTCTGTGACGAATCAAGCTATACAGGTCCTACAGGGTCCATACATAACTAATACTTATGGTGGTGGAGTGCAATGTCAAGGAAGTACATTCAATGTAACACCATATATTCAATATGCAGATAGTAGAAAACATCCGTGGGAAGATTTTTATAATGAACCACAATATAATGTAACAGATATAAGTGGTAGAACAGTAGAGCAAACAATAACAGTTAAGAATTATCCGTGGGAATCATGGTATGACGATCGAACTAAGGCAGATGGCACTAGATGGTTTCCTGATGGCGAAGATATGGAGATTACAGTTGATGTCCCTGCAGGTGATGGTGTACCAGACGCAGTGCAAAATGGTAACTTAGAACCAACTTGGTTCAAACCAGTCAGGACTGACATGAAGGCAAATCAAAGTTTTAACTTTGGTGTCTCTGCAACATTGTCAATACCTATGAATAGGAAATTACAAAAGCAGTGCCAAGAGGCAGCACAGGCACAGATAAATCTAGCAACTCAAGTTGTATCTAATAAAAGACTTGATTTTGAATTGGCAAGATTAAAAAATTGTGGAGAACTTAAAAAACAAGGTATATTTTTCCATCCTAAATCTCAATACGCTGCTATATGTGCTGATGTAGTTGTTACAGCACCAGGCGGTATGGTTATACCACATGAGCATAACCTACCACAACCCAAATGGATTAATCCTTCTTCTTCACCTTCTGACCAATCGGAGGTAGACCTCTCGACTTCCGATATTCTTGGGTTACCCATTCAGATCGGGACATCCTCTTCTCAGGACGACCAAACTTCTTCTTCACAGCAGTAATACCTTTCTTAACAACAGGTTTTACAACTTTTAGAAGCAAGTCTGCTATTGGTTTAGCAAACAAGGCAGATACAGTAGCGACTGTTGCTATGGTTGCTGTTGTTGATACAGTTTCTATAGAAGGTAAGAATTGTTGCACTGCAGGAACTGGTTCCCAAATTGTCTCACAAATTTTACCATCAGGTGTTAATTTGTACTCTTTTATCTGTTCTTTCCCAGTTTGTGACCTATCACCTATTCTTCTAGCATTAGGAGGAGGACACTCTACTTCTTTTGGAGGTATTGGTGTATCAGGTGTTTCTGTATTTGAGTCTGGAGGAGGAGGTGGATCACCCGTATTTACTGGAGGAGGTTCTTCTTGTTCTACTTTTACTGTTTCCCATGTTAACCCATCTGATTTATAGTCAGCAGGTTCGTAATAAGGCATCCCACCGTCACATAATACAATATTACCTTTGGGGTCGTCATCTACTAATACCTTGTTCTTATTGCCTTCCTTCCGACTGGAATTCTCACGATTTATCTTCACGCAACCAGGTATATCCACAATTGGAGTTCCAATCTCAGTAGTTACTGGGACTCTTTGTGGAATCGCTGTTGGAGGATTTATCACCCAAACACGAGTATCACCTATGTTGACTTCACTAATTCTACTAAAGTCTATTTGAATACCATTTAGGTTAATGTAGGGAATTGACATAATACTGCTACAACTAAGGCAGTCCAGAAAATTTTAGGAATACGACTTAGGGGAATGTATGGGGATTTTTTATATACTAACATTACTTCATGGTAGTTCATACCGCTACTCCTGCATATGCAAATGTTGGTAGGCATATGATTGAAGCAAAAATAATGCTTAATATGATTGCTGAGCTATACTTCATTTTCTTTGGAGTTAGATTTGATACCTTTTTCTGCAGCATACAGTGCGAATGATTTAGTTGCTAAACCTTGCATTGTTTCTTTAATTGCTTGAGTGTCTGCATCAGAACAAATGTCCTGTTCAAAACATCCTACCACAGTCCCTGCTACTATGGCAAGTTCTGCGACCACTACTGCAAATACTAGACGGAATGCCCATAGACCACCGTTAAATCCTTTGATTGCTTTCATTTTGGTAAGTTATTTTTGTAATTTTTGGGTACTACAGATCCTTTCACAGGACCTGAAGTCTCAGGCCAAGCATTTTGCAATTGCTTAAAGACCTCTTCAGCAACTACTTGCCTAATTTGCTCAATTTGTGCATCCTGTCTTTTTTGAGGACCGTTACTATAATGGTCAATCGCTTGATTGCCACCAACCACAAGACCTGTTCCTACAACTGTTGCAGCAGTAACGCTAGTTGTTACTTTTTGAAAATCCATAATATTAGTATGCGTGAAGTATTTATCTAAGGCTAAATAACTGCAGCAACCTGTATCTACTGAGAGTGAGATGCCATTAAATAAGCTAGAAAATTTTATAAAGAATACCGAGGGTAGAATCCTCTATGTGAATCCAAATGATTTGGACTCTACAGATAGTATTACAAATCAAGGTAACTCTTTAACCAAACCTTTTAAAACAATTCAAAGAGCTCTTATTGAGTCTGCGAGATTCTCATATCAGTCAGGTATTGATAATGATGAAACTGATAAGACAACTATATTAATATATCCTGGCGAACATGTTATTGATAATAGACCAGGTTTTGCTATCAAACCAGATCCTACAGATGCAACCAGAGCATTATCAGTATCACCTGCAGGTGCAGAAACACTCGCTTCACTAACTTTTGGATTAAATCTTACTAGCGAATTTGATTTAACAGTAGAGAACAATGTATTATATAAGTTCAACTCAATTTATGGTGGTGTAATAGTTCCTAGAGGTACATCCATAGTTGGTATGGATTTGAGAAAGACTAAGGTAAGACCTCTATATGTACCAAATCCCACAGATGATTTTGTACCAAATTCTGCTATAATGAGGATAACAGGTAACTGTTACTTCTGGCAATTTAGTTTCTTTGATGGCGATGAAAATGGTTTAGTATATACAGATCACCAGAATTTTGATGAAGCAAATAGATCAAGGCCGACATTCTCTCATCATAAACTTACTTGTTTTGAGTATGCTGATGGTGTTAATGAGGTAGAGGGATTTGAGGCAGCAGGTACAGACCTAAGTATGTACTATTATAAGTTGAGTTATGCTTATCAAGAACCAACGGGTCGTCCAGTAAACTTTGAATGGCCGAATGTAGTAGGTGATTTTGATAAAGTTAGACCAGAATTTGAGATCGTTGGTGCATTAGGTAATGACCCTCTCATCATATCATCTATTTTTGCGGGTGATGGTACTACAGCAACTACTCAGGTAACTGTCACAACAACTTTACCTCATGGATTAACTGCAGGTACACCAATTAAAATTAGTGGTGTCAATGTTACACCTTATAATATATCAACATCTGTACAATCTGTACAATCTGAGACTAAGTTTACATATTTAATACCTGCTGTTCCTGCTAATTTACCTGCTACACCTACTAATATTAGTGCAGCAAGGGTGACAATTGAATCTGATACAGTAAAAGGTGCATCACCTTATATCTTTAACTTATCACTTCGTTCTGTTTATGGTATGAATGGAATGTTGGCAGATGGTGCAAAAGCAACAGGTTTCAGATCAATGGTTGTTGCTCAGTTCACTGGTATCTCACTACAGAAAGATGACAGAGCATTTGCGAAATATAATAAAGAGAGTCGTATCTATGAGTCAATACCATATTCAAAAACTACAGGTGCTACATTAAGTGCAGAGTCAAGTTCTACTGACCCAAATACAGTATATCACTTAGATAGCAGTGCAATATATCGAAAGGGTTGGGAACAAACTCATGTCAGGATGGATAATGATGCAGTCATGCAGATTGTGTCCGTGTTTGCTATTGGATTTAATGGTCATATCAAAGGTGAGGGTGGATCTGACGCATCTATCACCAACTCCAACTCAAACTTTGGACAACATGCTTTACTATCAGGTGGATTCAGACCAGATGCTTTTCCGAGGGACGATCAAGGATATATTACACACATAGTTTCTCCTGAGTTTGTATCAACTTTTGATGAAGATATAGACAAAATATCTTATTTCCAGTTAGATGTAGATAAAACAAAGCAAGCAGGAATATCATCACACTTATATCTCGCAGGATTTGATAGAGAAGATGTACCACCACTTGCATTAACACAGGGATATAGATTAGGTGCAAACTTAAACGAAAAATTATATGTGTCAATAGGTGGAACTGAGTTTGGTTCTCCAGTTTACATGCCAGAGAATATAACCGTAGGTGTTCAAACTGCTAGTATTGGAATCAACTCTCATCAAGGAACTAAATTTAGTCCTGCATCAGCACCTAATACCAATTTTGAACTAGCAATTAACGATATTGGTATTATTGATGGTGAGACAGTTCGTGTTATAAGTGAGGATGGTGATTTACCAGAGGGATTAGAACCAAACAGAGTTTACTTTGCTATCAAACCTACACCAACTGCATTAAAATTAGCAAGCACATTTTCAAATGCTGTAAATGGTATTCCCATATCAATTTTCGGTGGTACTAATTTAAGAGTAGAAAGTAGAGTAAGTGATAAGAATCCAAATGATATTGGACATCCAATTCAATTTGATGATACTCAGCAAAACTGGTATGTATTGAGTGAAAATAATTCTAACCTATTTGATCAAATTAAGAATAATGATTATGTTAAAAATGATGATAAAACAGATTCATCATACTTTAAGAGATTTGAAGATCGTAGAGGTATTGATAACAAATTATATAAAGTTCGTTATGTAATTCCAAAAGAAGCAAGTAACTCAAGAGATCCCGTAGAAGGATTTATTTTGCAGCAATCTGCTTCAACTGGATTTGCAAAAACATCTGACGCTACTAAAACTACAATTACTCAAGAAGATAATAATTTCAAGAGAAATTACGGGTTTATCGCAACAACTAGCGAAGTTGGTGGTACAGTAACAGTCAGAGTAGAGAAACCACATAAAGTAAGAGAGGGTCAGATGGTACTGGTCGAGAATGTTCTTGACAGTAATAACCCTACAGGTGTTGGAAAGAAAGGTTATAATGGATTCTATACTGTAACTGCAGTTCCCAATAGCATGGAGTTTCAGTATAAAAATGTAGATATAGATGGTGATGTAAAAAATACTGGTAACTTTATAGACAATACTGCAACTAGAGATCAAGGTTTACCTAGATTTGCTGTAAAGGATAATAAAGGTAACTTTGATGTTTACAGATCGACTGTACTAAAACCTTATGTTAAAGATGAGACTGATGGTGTATATCTACTAGAAATTTTAGCATCTGATTATTCACCACCTGGCGAATTTTCAAATCAAAAATACAGTCAACAGGTTAGTGATTTTTATCCACAATTAGATAGAGATAATATAAGAAAGAATCCACCTGCAACAAAATCATTTGCTAGAAGAACTCCTCTGGGTAAGGTTGACTCTAACAACTTACTTAACTCAGCAACCAGAGAAGCAATAGATAAATTTGCACAAAACTTTGGTTTAGGTATTGGTGTTTCTAGTGTTTCACCAGTATCAGCAGGTATTGTAACAGTTCAACTAACAGATCAACATTCTCTCAATGGTATTGCTGATTTTGATAATCCCTCATTTATGAGTAGTGGTACAGGATTTGCTACTACAGATAAGTATAATGTAAGATTATTAGATGGAGGACAAAATTGGAATGGTGCAACTGCACACATTACAGTTGGTGTTGGTTCTACTGCAATAACCACATTTGAAATACAATCGCCTGGTTCTGGTTATCAAGGTGGTGAAACATTATTCCCTGAGAATTTTGTAGGAGCATCAATTGGAGTTCCAACCACAGGATTAATCAGTGGTATTAATGACACAATTCAAGTCACAGGTATTGGTCAAACTGTTGGTGGATATTTTAGAATTGTAAGTGTCCCTTCTAAGAGTAGTATCGCTATCGCTGCTACAACAGGAGATCCAACTATATTAGCAGGTCAATATGTCTTTAACTCAGGTCCTTCTGTTGCCATAGCATCCACTCAGTTTGATGCAACAACAGGATTAACAACATTTACCACAACATTACCTCATGGTATTAGGCAAGGATCACAGTTTACATTGGTAGATAACAATAATAATAAAGTGGGTGACTACTATAGTAATACTATTTCAAATCCTAATCAGTTTACAGCAAAAACAGTTACCGATCCAGTATATGTTGCAGGATTCAGAATCTTACCACATGCTTTCTCAGACAATAATCAAGCAGTTAATGTCAAAGAGGCAATAGGTTCTCGATACTTCAAGTTATATGGAAATGATACTGTTGGACTAACAACTGATGTTGTAACTACAACTACAGCGTTCCCAGTTCAGCATGCTAGTGGTATCGGAACTGCAAATAGATTCCAACTAGGAGATTACTTAGAGATTGATGAGGAGATCATAAGAGTATCTGCTACAGGATTAAGTGGAGCAAATAATGATTCTCTTACTGTTCTTAGAGGACAGTTGGGAACAGTTCCTAAGAACCACAAAATTAATTCTCAAATTAGAAAACTGAATACCCTAGCAGTGGAGGGTAGAAGACCGTCCATACTAAGGGCATCTGGACACACATTTGAATATCTTGGTTATGGTCCTGGTAACTATTCTACTGCATTGCCACAGGTTCAAAATAGAACTCTAACTGAGACAGAGGAATTCCTTGCTCAATCACAAAACAGAGGTGGTGGTACAACTGTTTATACTGGACTGAACAACAGAGGTGACTTCTTCATTGGAAACAAGAAGATTAACTCTGCAACTGGACAGGAAAAATCATTTGATATTCCTATTCCTAGCATAACAGGTGAAGATCCTTCCGCAAACTCTGTTGTATTTGATGAAGTTACTGTTAAACAAAGATTGAATGTTGAAGGTGGTACAGGTCAAAATATACTATCTCAGTTTGATGGTCCTGTTACATTTACAAATGACATATCTATGACAGGTAAAGTTGTATCTAGTGGTAGTATTGAACTAGCAGGTACAATAGACTTTACAGGTGAGTTCCCTAATGGTGCTGTTGTTAACAATGTGATAGTCGGTGTTGGTACTAACAAAACTGAGATCACAACTAAAACCAATACAGGTGATTTAATTCTTAATGCTTCGCCAGGTTTTAGAGTTGCAATTGCAACTGAAACACAGTATGATGCACCAGTAATTTATAATCAACTGGTACAAAATACAGGATTCACAACATTTAGTGGTGATGTATTCTTCGCAGGTGCAGGTGCAACATTCTGTGGAGGACCTTTACATGTTTGTGATGACATTGTTGCGTTCTATGGTCAAACATCTGACATATCATTAAAAGAGAATATATCACTATTAGATAATCCTCTTGCTAAAGTTATGCAAATTCGTGGTACTGAATATGATTGGAAGGAAGGTAACAAAAACTATTCTGGACATGATATTGGTGTGATTGCACAAGACATTGAGAAGGTTTTACCCGAAGCAGTATCAACTAAACCTGATGGAACTAAGGGTGTCCACTACAACAAATTAATACCTCTACTAATCGAGGCAGTCAAAGATCTTTCCAATAAGGTTGATGACATTAAAGATAAATAACTTACAGGGTTTTACCTACTTAAAATAATGCCAAGTAATTATAAAACAGTAATTAATTTCAGAGATGGTATTCAAGTTGATACTGATGATCTGATTTCTAATAATGGTCTGGTAGGTATTGGTAGTACCATACCTCGACAACAGTTAGATGTCCGTGGTAATGTAATAGTATCTGAAAATTCTGAATTTAATAATGTAAAAGTTACGGGAATATCAACATTTCAGAATGATATTGCTGTTAGTACGGGAGCATCAGTTGGTATAGGAACATCCGTTCCAGAGGCAGCATTTCAAGTAGGTGTAGGGACAACTGGATTTACGGTATCAGAAACAGGTATAGTAAATGCAATTCAATATTTTGGTGATGGATCACAGTTAAAGAACATCCCTGCTTCAGTTTGGGTAAATCCTGGTGCAGGTAATACGATATATTCCTTAAAAGATGTTGGTATTGCTACAGAGCAACCTAGAGGTGGTGCAGATTTTGGTGTAGGTCATGAGATATTCTTTGATGGTGAAAGTGGTATTGGTACATTTGAAGGGATAGTAACAAGAAATATTACAGTATTAAATCAAACAGGTGCAGGTCAGGGTAATGTAAATGCTGAGGTTGGTACATTCTCATCCATCTCTGTATTTTATCAGGTTACTGCCCCAGAATTCATAGGAACTGCAACTAACGCAACATTAGCGGATAATGCACAAGGATTAACTGGTTCACCAGACATAACTGTTAATAATATTTTAGGTGTAGGAGGAACATTCTCAGGTATTTCAAGTTTCTCTACATTACAAGTATCAGGTGGAATCGTAGGTAGTAATGGTATAATTACAGCAAATACATTTAGTGGAACTGCAACCACAGCGTCTAATGCAGCGATTGCATACGCATTGGCAGGTGATCCAGACATACAAGTAGATTCTGTTGACATCAATGGCACAGCACCTACATTCCTTAGAGGTGCAGGTGTTAGTACAGTAGGAGAAGATTTAATTGTTGGAGAATTCTTAGGAGTAGGACTTACTGAATCTGCTATTGGTGATGCTGCAGGATTTATCGGCACAGTCAGAGTTCACAATGGAGATTTAATATTAGGTGGAAGTATATCAATTGGTGGTAGTTTAGTTGGTACAGTTGAATTAGGTTCTACACAAAATATAAATGTACTGAATGTCGGTGCAGGTCTATCAGTTGCAGGTATATCAACATTTCAAGGAACTGTAACAGGTGGTGCTGACTTTAATGTAACAGGAACAGTAACCGCACAAGAATTAGACGCAACATCTAGTTCAAATATAGGTGGAGGACAAACTATTGGTGGTAGTCTTGTAGTTGGTAATTCCGTAGCAGGTTCTTCCGTATCAATATTAAATGGTGGTGGATTAATTGTTGGTTCTGGCATCACTATGAATGGTGCTATTGTTGGAGCAACAGATATACAATCATCAGGAGATTTACAGACAGGAAATATAGTTGGACAAAATATCACAGGTTCTAATCTTAATGTCGCAGGTATTTCTACATTAGGTGCTGCTGAGTGTAGTACCTTAGATGTAGCAGGTAGTTTAAATGTAACGGGTATTGGAACTATATCTACGGGTGTTATTGAAATTGATGGACTAACAGGTGTTGTATCTGCACTAGGATATAAAGCAACTGGAGTTAGCACATTTAACGATATATTAGTAACAGGTGGTCAAAACACACAAATATTTGGACAATATATTGGTATTAATACTGCACAAAAACAAATAACTGATGGTCTTGAAATATATGCCACACAGTCAGAAATCTTTTTAGATCCTGATAGTCAGGGTGTTGGTATTGGTTCTACATCTGGAGACAGAATAGACAACAGTAAATTATATGTTGGTTATGCTAGATTACCAGGCACAAATGAGTTAGAGGATGTAGTAAGTATATTTGAAAGTGGTAGTATAGGAATTGGAACTACAGCAGTTGCAGCAACATCTAATGGTGTTGAAAATATAGAAATATACAGGAACATCAAACTATATGGAGATCATACAGGTATTGGTGGTACTGTTGGTATGGGTACTAACATAGTTCAGATTGGTTTCAATACTGAGCAACCTGGCGGTGCATTAGATATGCGAAATGCAGGAGGTCCTCTATGCCTACCAATTTGCGAAGGAAATACAAACAACAGTGGTCAGTCATTCTTCCATAGTGACGGAGATCAAACTGGTAACCTATGGTTTAGTAGGCATGATATGACCCTGAGACTTGGTATGGGTCAAGGTGATGGTAACTTTATAGGAATACTTACAGAAACATTTGGTAAAACACTTAATGATTTTGTATCAGTCAGAGGATTTAAAGGTCCTATATTTGAGAGTGAAGCAAATAAAACTGCACAAACACCATTTGAACCCTCAGATGAACCAGTTGGTTGGTCAACATCTAACATGGGTTATTTCTCACCTACTCATCAACTTCAAGTATATTGTGCAGACGATCAGTGGAGATCATTAGTAGGTAGTGCAACCACTGGTTACGAAATAATTACAGTAGGAAATACTGCGGTGCTAAATCTAGTTGGAGTAGGTTCTATTGTACTAGGTTCATTCAGTTAATGTTATGGCAGCACCAGATTGGTCAAATACCACACAAAGACTATTAAAAACATCACAATATCCAAATAATACTGAGTATTCATTTGGTACAATCAGGGCAGCGATAGGTGATACATCTAAATCCATATCTGCATCTGAAATGTTCAGAGTTACTGATATAGATGCACCATATAATTTCCCTGCACATCCTACATCTAGTACACCTCATTTACCATACATTTTAGATGCTGTAGAAAATGTAGGAGTTCCTACAAGTGGTGCTATCTCACCTCAAGATGTTAAGGACATTATAAAAGAATATTGTATAGAACAAGATCCAAACGCAACTGAACAACAATTTGATGTAGGTACACTTACAGGACCAGATACACCAACTAATAATGTAAACTGGGGTAATAATCTTAATAGAAATATAACTAAACTCTTAAAAATTAGAGGTAGGATGGTATCGGATCAAGTCAGCGTCCCTGCTGTATCCATTGCCAGTTCTGCATCATCTAATCTTAATATATTTGTTGCTAATTCCCCTGCAGGTATGGGTATCATGGCAGCAGGTGGAGCAAAAGGTGTTGGTTCTGGACAACCTGGCGGTCATGCTATTAATATTACTAATCCATCTGCACCCCCATCTAGGGTTGTATTTGTAGAGTGTGAGGGTTCAACTTCTAAAATCTGGGCAGGTGGTGGTGGTGGATATGACGGTGTAAACGGTGTGCCTGGTTCACCTGGCACTGCTAATGTCACGCCTGGTTCGCCTGGTGCAGACGGATCGCCTGGTTCAGACGGTCAAGACGGATCGCCTGGTTCATCTGGTTCTGATGGATCGCCTGGTGCAGATGGGCAACCTGGCACACCTGGTTCACCTGGCACACCTGGTCAACAAACTTGGACATCATATAAGTGGCAGAGGGTAGCAGGTACAACACAAGAAACTATTTTAAGTTATAGTCAAAACTGTTCAAGACGCAGAGAATGGTGGTCAAGGTATCCTAGTTGTCAAACTACAACTCAAGCAACTCAGCAAACTAAGAATACTAGAACAAATCAACAATACGCAGTACAAAACCGTGCCAATATGTCAGGTGGTGCGGGCGGAGCTGGTGGATCTGGTGGGCAGGGCGGATCTGGTGGAGGCGGTGGATCTGCAGGGTACGGTGGATCTAAAGGATTCGGTGGCACAGGCGGACAGGGCGGATCGGGCGGAATAGGTGGATATAATGGTGTAGGAGGAACTAGAGGATTTGCAGGGTCAGGATCAGCAGCAAGAGGATGGAATAATCTCTCAGGTACATTAACCAGTTCTGGAGGAACACCTGGCACACCTGGCACACCTGGCGGGGCAGGAACACCTGCTACAGCAGGGCAACCTGGCACAGCAGGGACACCTGGCACATCTGGAGGAAGTGGTACAAGTGGTGGATCAGGTTCAGCAGGGACACCTGGCACAGCAGGGCAACCTGGCGGTTCTGCTCAAGGTGGTAGTGCTACAGATGGGCAACCTGGTTCACCTGGCACAGATGGGCAACCTGGCGGTGATGGTTCAGATGGGACACCTGGCACAGATGGGACACCTGGTTCACCTGGCACACCTGGTTCACCTGGCACAGGTGGTGGTGATGGGCAACCAGGAACGCCAGGAACGCCTGGTACACCTGGTGTTGCAGGTGGTGACTGGGGTAAATCAAATCCTGGTGGAGGTGCTGCAGGAAGGGCAGTTAATGGTAATAAATATCAAGTGATACCAAATGGAGGAGACATTAGAGTAATCTTCTAATTTTTTATGGCATATTATCCTATATTACCTCATCCAACTTATGATGAGTGCGATTTTGCAACTTGGGAAGATGGATTCACACAGGAAGAGTGTGATAAAATCATTCAACTAGGTGAGTCTAGTAAGGCACAGACTTCTACAGTGGGTGGTGACCCAGAGCATCAAGATACAAATACAGAAATAAGAAAGTCGTTAAACTCTTGGATTGGTTTAAATAACGATAGCGAATGGATATATCAAAGGTTATCAAATATAAGTAGGTGTCTTAACGGATTACACTGGAGATTTGACATATCTTGTTTTAGTGAGGATTTACAATACACCAGATATAATTCTGATGGTTGTTTCTATGGATGGCATATAGATAATGGTGTGAAAGGATCAGAGCATCCTCAAAGAAAACTGAGCATCACCTTACAGTTGTCAGATGGTGACGAATATGAGGGTGGTGATTTTCAGATTCATTCAAGCAAACTATCCACACTTCCAAAGAAAAAAGGTTTAATTGTTGCCTTTCCAAGTTATTCGTTACATCAAGTGACACCTGTAACTAGCGGAAGTAGGAAAAGTCTGGTAGTATGGTTATGTGGTAAACCGTTCCAATAAGAAAAGTGGCACATCCTATCTCGCACAAAGGGTATAAAATGGTGTATAATAGAGATATGAAGAACACACATCTCGAACACCTAGAAGATAATATACTCAATGGTTCTCCAGAAGAAACTGTTGATTTTTTAAAATCATTTGGTTATATGCTGACAGGCAAACAATCAAATCTTAAGATCAGTACTAAGTGGGACGGTGCACCTGCAATTATTTGTGGTATTGATCCACAGACTGATAGATTTTTTGTTGGCACTAAATCAGTATTCAATAAGTTCAATCCTAAAGTTTGTTATACAGAGACAGATATAGATTTATATTATTTTGCACCCGAAGATAAAGGGTTAGCAGACAAACTTAAAACATGTCTTAAGTATCTACCTACACTAGGTATCAGAGGTATGGTTCAAGGAGATTTATTATTTACTAATGATACAAGATATGCAAATTTAGATGGAGAAAGATATATTACTTTTACACCTAATGCTCTTACTTATGCTGTACCAGTTGACTCACTCAAAGGTATTAGTATTACTGAGGCAAAGTTAGGTATTGTATTTCACACAGTTTACTTAGGAGACACCATACAAACTGCTACAGCAGCAGTAAATGCACCTCTAAGAATACCTAGCACTGCTGAGTGTTATGTTGCAGATGCTAACTTTGTAGATGAGTCTGGTATTTGCAAGTTCAATGTGCGTGATAGTGCCAAGTACACTGCTCTAATCAATCGTGCAACTGGTTCACTAAAAAAATCTAGTAAGTTCCTTAAACTCATTCATGAGTATGGCACATCTAAGTTTTTGATGGCAACACTATTCAAACAGTATTTCAATCAGAGAATTCGTACTGGTAAAAATATTGTTGATACTAAAAGAGTTGCAGGGGACTTCGCAATATTTTACTCTAACAAAATGGAGGAAGAGATCAGAAGTAAAAAAACTGAAACAAGTAAGAAAAGATATAGACACATGAGAGAAATGGGTCTAAGATTCATACAACAAAATGAGTTAGAAATATATTTTGTATGTGCATCTTACATATCAGTTCGTACTGCTAAAAGTATGGTTATCAAACAGTTGAACAAAGTAGATAAGATAAAAACATTTGTAAATAATGTACCTAGTCAACCAGAGGGATATGTGGTATCCTATAAAGGGACTAATCTAAAATTTATTGATGATGAGTTCCGTCAAGCAAACATTACCGTTGTAAAATCATGGGCAAAGTAGTGCATAACACTAAAACAAGTTTGAGGGAAGAAGCAAAAGTATTCTTGCCACAAATAAAAGAATTATATCCTGACATAGACGATACCTTGCTTGATAGAGTATCCAAGTGGTGTGTGGTTTATTCAGATAGTAATAAACTAGAGGATGTGAAAGTGGCAATTGGAAGGTGGAAAGAAACATTTGGGGAAAAATTATGAAAAATCCTACATTTAAGGACTTTATCAAAGTAAGAGAATATATTACTTTAAAGTATGATTATTATGCTAGGTTGGGTAGGTTTGTAGATTTATCTCCAGAAGAGAGAATTGAACAAGAATCTTGTTGGAAATTAATTAGAGAGATAAAAGGTTTTATGGACAATGTAGAGGAAAATTTTGAAGATCCAGATATGATGTTTGATTTTCTACTTGACGATAAAGTTATTCCATTTAATGCTTTACAAAAAGATGATGAAGTTTAAAGTTTATGATGATTTTATAAGTCCCAGTTATCAAAAAATAATAGAAAAACAACTATTAAGTCAAGAGATAGCGTGGTCATGGCGAGATTCTATGGACTACAAGGGCGAGAAAGGTGGTTATCCACAGTTTATTCTTAATATATTTGAGGACAATCGTATATGGGACATGCCCCTGTATCATACCTTAATTGGAATGATGAGTGAAATAGTAGATGGTATATTATTAAACTATCAACCAGTTAGAATTAGAGGTATATTACAGACACCAATAACTAAAAAATTACCACACTATCCACCGCATACTGATACCACAGATGCAGGTGGTTTTAGTGCTATATATTATGCTACAGATTCTACTGGCGATACCTATCTATTTGATGAATGTGATTTGAATGATAGAGTAGAAATTGACAGACATAATCATGAATGGAAACCAGTGGATCAAGTGTCACCAAAAAAAGGTAGATTGATAGTATTTCCCTCGAATTATTATCATGCAGGATCACCGACTCAAAGTGAGAGAAGAGTCCTAATCAATTTTAATTTCTTTCCTATAAAATGAGTAGAAAAATTGCCATAGTTGGAGCAACACCCGAAGCATTTATTCAACTTGGATTATTAGTCAACAACAGAAGATATGATGCTAGGGAAAAATATGGTGATGATGAGTTCACCTTAATACATGACCCTGACAAAGTATATCCATACATGTTAAGTGGCATAGGAGTTGCCTTTCAAGAAATATTAGAGAGAGAAATATTTTTTACGAAAAGAGTCCTAGAAAAATATTGTGATGGTGTGGATAGTTGTGGATACAAATATGTTGGTTGGGGTAATAGAAGAGATAAGAATTTCATGGTGTCAGGTTGTAGCAATACATTTAATATTGAAAAACTTAGGAAATTATTTCTTGATGACGGTGGAAAAATATTTGGCGATAAAGTAAGTATAGTTCAACAGACTATCGACTCATTTCAAGTTACAGATGATGGATGTACGATTAATGGTAATGAATATGATTATGTAATAGACTGCACAGAAAAAAATCCACTGGGATGGGAAGATGATTATATGAATCCTAGTGTCGTATTCAGTAATACTGCATTAATATTTGAGAATCCCGAACCAAGTCATTGGAATTATACTATTGAGTATGCTGCACAATACGGTCATATAGTGGGCATACCGTTACAGGATAAGCAAAGATGGGTTTACCTATACGATTCATCAATATGCACCAAAGAACAGGTTATAGAGGATTTTAAAGGGGTATTTCCAGAGACATTTATAAACTTATCTTTAAATAATAATTGGGATGAAAATAGTTTTATACCACACAATTGGAAACCTAAAATATCAAATTATGTAATACATCCTAAAAATAAAAGATACATTAGAAATGGATCTGCACTTATTAATATAGAACCTGGTGCACCTGGTACAAGTGCTGAATCAAGTGCCTTTATTGCAGAGCAAATATGTAGGTATTTGTTTAATGATAATGCTAGAGATAGAGAAGTGCATGACCACATGTTACAGTTGCAATTTAGTAGTTTTATTATACAAACTTTACAGTCTTTCTTATGTTTTACATATCAATATGGTTCAAGACATGATACACCATACTGGAATAGAATTAAAAAAGAAGCAACAGAGTATTTGAATAGTCCAGTATTCTCACATCCTGGCGTATTTGCAGGTCATAAGTTCTTAGATAATATTATAAGTGAGACATTTACAGAGGAAGATTTTAGAATAGCACATCACTCACAAAATGCTAGTGGAGCATTAATATTACCGTACTCATGGATGAATAATGCAAATATGTTTTATGAGTATTCATTAGGTTTAGGTAGTCCATATTCTCATTTATTATCAACTTTGGGTAATGTTGATCCACCAGAACCATTTGGAGAAATAGGATACGATTGTATATGAATTTTGAACATAAAAAAATAGTTATAGTTGGAGGTGGCACATCTGGGTTGGTTGCTGCTGCACTAATGAATAATTTTTGGAAAGAGAAAGTTGATATATCAATATATTATAATCCAGAGAATCAAAGTATAGGTGTGGGAGAAGGAACTACACCTAGTTTTGTTGATGTATTTCAAGAAACTTTAGGATATAACACAGAGGATGCTATTAGAGAATTAGATGCAACAATCAAGTTAGGTGTATTATTTAAAGATTGGATTCCAGACACAGAATACTATCATGGATTTGCAGAGGTCACTCATGATGAAACAGATACTAGAAATCCAGAATTATCAAGTAATGTAAGTTCATTTTATTCTTTAATTAATAATTGTTATGATGGTGGTATTAATTTCAGTAAGGCAACTAATACCGTCCCTGCTAATAATGAGTTACATAAACATGATTTTGCATTTCATATAACAACAGATAAATTATGTGGTTTTCTGTTTAAATATCTCAAAGGTAGAGTTGATATTATAGAAGATAAAGTAAGTGAGGTAAAAACTGATGGTAAAAATATTCAGAGTATTATATGTGAGAAGAGTGGAGAAGTGACTGCGGATCTATTTGTAGATGCAAGTGGACTTGATGCTATGTTACTTAATAAGTTAGATGATGCAGAATGGGTAGATTTATCAGAGCATTTACCGTTAGACAGGGCAATACCACAGAAAGTAAAAAATAACAGTGGTTCTATTCCAAGTTACACACTAGCAAATGCAACTAAGCATGGGTGGATTTGGCAAATCCCGTCACAAACTGAATATGGTACGGGTTACTTGTATTCATCTAAGTTTACTACTGATGAGGAAGCAAAGGAGGACTATAATAATTGGTTACAAAAAAATCATTCAGTTGAATTAAATGATGAACCTAGAATAATTAAATGGAATAGTGGGTATCAAAAGAAAGCATGGATCGGTAATTGTGTAGCAGTAGGTTTAGCAGGGGGATTTATTGAACCTCTCGAAGCATTGACCCACCAATATCTCACTTTTATGATAGAAACATTCTTGAGTGTAAATTCTACTCTCAAGAGTTTAGAATATAATAGAGATAGATTTAATATGTGTCAGAATAAAAAACTATTTGATTACACACAATTTTTAAACTTACACTATTGTACAAATAGAACTGACTCTAAATTTTGGAGACACATGAAAGATCACAAAACTGATTGGGTAAAAACAATAGAGGAAAAATGTAAACATGAGTTCTTAGATATATTTGATACTGACGATATGTTGGATTACTGGGGAAATGATAATTACATACAGGTAATGAAGGGTATCAATATGTTTAATCAAAAGGCAGTTATGGAGTATATGTGGTCAAGAAAAAATCCAGAATTATTATATGATGATGCTAAACAACAACATGATTCTCTCACACATGAAAAAAGTAAAACTGTTATGGTAGATCATAGGGAATATTTGGAGACAGTTAAAGAACTGTCACATTTGCCCTATCTTTCTTGACAGGATGCATTATAATAGAAACATGAGAGGGATATACGGTTGCTATGCCCGAACATTAAGTCCTATAAGGCAGCAGTAGGGGTGCAGGTGTAAGCGATTCCCATAGCGTAAATTTGGCCAACATGGGTGAAACCCAGATCATTGCCCCGTTCCCTCTCATCAAACTATTATGAAAATTCCAAAAAGGTCAGACATGGTAACATCACAAATTGCAGGTAGAAATGCTAAGAAAGCAGGGCATGAATTTGAACACAGACTTGCACTTACATTTGACAATTTGTTTGGTGGTAAACATAAAGTTGATGGTAGATCAAATACCAAAGTTGATATTGTAGAAGAGAATAGTAACTGGAAGTATTCAGTTAAGAGTGCATCAAAGAATCATACTCAAGTAGGATTATATTCTACCTCTAAATGGATCGAACATTTCAAATTAGAGGGTACATTATGTGAACTATTCTTAACTCAGTTTTTCGGTTATCCTAATAAGGAACAGGTATCTATAGTCCAGAAAAAACATCCTAAACTAAAACTTACTGATAAAGAAATACATCAGAATAGGGTATATAAGGAAAATATTGAAACTAAGGTATCAGCAGCATTTCTCAGGTGGATTAACACCAATAAAATGGAAGTTTTAAGAGTAATTGTTGAGAGAGGATTCTCAGGAGAAAGTATCAACACACTTATTTGGCATAGGAAGGGAACAGAGAATATAACTATGATCCCTTTACAAACTTTACAAAGTAAGGTTAAAACTGGTAAGTGGACATTAAATAATACTACCGCAGAGTTTAGAACAAAGGATGGCGAGAAGTTATTTCATTTACAGATGAAAGGATCAGGTAAAAAATATACTTCGGGTTATCATGGAATGATGTTTCACATTTACAGATGAAAAAACTATTAAAAAGATGGAGACTTAAGTTTCTATTAAAAAGAAAAAATCCTAACAAAAAAATAACAATTACCGACAATCCTGACGGATCACAAACTATTACAATACTATGAGTGACAAACATTTTTATTCCATTAATATCATGAGTGATAACAAATACTTTGGTGCTAGAGATATTATGTCAGATGAAGCATGGGACATGGTATGGGAAGGACTTAAAGAATATTGTAAAGCAAATGATATGGAGGAAGATTATATAAAGTATGATACTTATTTTAGAAGTCATTTAACAAACAAAACTGCTAAACACAGACAAAAGTATTGTAAGGAGGGCATGGATTCAATAATAAAAATGTTCGAGGTTACTGAAGCAACTGAACTGGATACACCAAAATGAATAAAATTAATGTAGGATTTGATTTGTTTCAAATGGAACAACTAGACCATATTCTTAATGAGATAGAAGAAAACCCAAATTTCAAAGATAGGTTTATTATAGATGAAAAGGCATATCATGAAATAAGGGATGTTGTCAATAATGTAAAAAAATGTTATAATGAAGCATTAGATCAGATCGGATTTACCGTTCAAGATCATTTTTTAGACAAAAACGACTATCCAGACAAATGTAATGAGGTCATCCAAATTATTAATGAAAAAATATAAACCTATCGTACTTGCAAGAATGATAGGCACTTATGGTATAATATTAGGATACTTCATCACATTACATATTAGTACATATCTCGGTGCTATGTTCAATGTCGTATTTGAGTTAATGGCATTACCATTTTACTTAAAAAATAAAATGTGGGATGTTGTTATTATGTTCATTTTCCTATTAACAATAGGGTTTAGTAAACTAGCAGTAGGAGTTTCTTAATGGAAACAATCAAAATTAGAAATCAAGTTAAAAGTAAATTTTATTATTGGTTTTGGGGAATTGCAACTATATCAGTATTTACAGGTCAATTGTATGTTGGGTCAGGGTATCGAAGAATGGCGGATACAAATGATGCAATATCAGCAGATATAAATTTGTTAGTTGAAACTTTGATCGCACCAAAGATAGAGATATATCAGGAGGATGATTATTATTTTAGAGACTATCCTACAGATGGAGTAATCAGATGAATTTTATTTCCTACATTAAACATAAAATCAAATACTTTGCAGAAAAGAGGAATGTGCCAGTAGAAAAAGAGTCACACAAACATGTAAGAAGAGATTTAGATCGTCTATAATGGGTACATGATAAACCAAATTATGAACACCTACGATTCCCCTTATGAGATAGGACTTGGCGATAGCGTCAACTACAACTTTAAGAATTATCTAGTTCTTATTAATTACATCAAAGGCGAAACTGATGCTAAAGGTTATACACCAGAATCAAATCGTACTATCTTAATTGATGATGATGGACAAAGGATTACAGTTCATAATTATAAACAACTTAGGAGAAATTAAATCATGAAAGTTTGGCAACCTGAGATAGGAGATCATTGTGGCATTTATTATTATAGTGATGTACACCCTGCTACTGTAGTTAAGAGAACTACAAAATATGTGTGGGTTCAAAAGGATGATTATAAACTACAAGAAGATTGGAAACCTGAGATAGTCGCAGGTGGATTTGCAGGTCATTGTGTAAACAATAGCGATCAAAGGTATGACTTTACCAGAAATACTAATGGTGCTATATTAAAATTTAGTTTAAGGAAAAATGGATGGTGGGGTCAATGTGGCGATACATCCACTAGACCAACAACACTTAGACATGGTTGGAGAGCATTTTATGATTACAATTTCTAAACTGTCACATCAATAGAGGATTTTATATTCATTATCCATTATAATAATATTATTGACACAGAAACTTTGAATACTAAACTAAGACCACATCAAACTAGAACTCTCAACATGATGAGCAAGCATCCTAAAGGATGTGTATATGTTCCTACAGGTGGAGGTAAAACTATTTGCATGATTGCTGATGCTATCAAACAGTATCAAAATAGTTCTTTACCTAAAACTATTATTGTTGTAGCACCTAGAATACTACTTGCTCAACAGTTATCAGCAGAATTCTTATCACATATTGATAATGTAGAGGTACTTCATGTTCACTCAGGAGAAACTGAGCATTTCAGCACAACTAAAACTGATGTAATTGACAACTGGCATTTCAACAGTACAGAGCATCAACTTATCTTTACAACTTATCATTCATTACACAGAATTTCAGATTCTAGTATCAATGTTGACACAATATATTTTGATGAAGCACATAACTCAGTTCAGAGAAATTTCTTTGATGCTGTATCATACTTTGCTAGACATTCAACTAGAAAGTATTTCTTTACTGCAACACCAAAATATACTAGGTCACTAGAGACTGGTAGAGGTATGAATAATACAAAAGTATTTGGTAATACTCTAATCAATGTCCCTGCACCAGAGTTAGTTCAAAATGGTTGTATTCTTTCCCCTAAACTAGAAGTTTATGATCGAGAAGAACAAAGAACAAAAGATAATGCTAGTGACATTGATCGGGATGTTGTTCTTGATATTGTTGATGATATAGAAGAACATAACAATGCTAAAGTTCTAGTTGCAGCACCTAATACCAGAGTATTATGGCAAATGCTCTCACAAACAGACATTATCGAAGAACTCAAGTCACGCAATTATGACTTAATGCACATAACATCAAAGCATGGTGCATATATCAATCAAAAGAAAGTTCGTAGAGATAAGTTCTTTGATACTCTATCAGATTGGGGTAATGATGACAATAGAAAGTTTATTCTATTTCATTATTCTATTCTATCTGAGGGTATCAATGTTCAAGGTCTAACTCATACTGTATTACTGAGAAATCTACCAGTAATTGAAATGGCACAAACTATTGGAAGGGTCATTCGATTACATAAATACGATTATCAGGACATACAAAATGAGAAACTATTGGCAGGAGACATACAATCCTACCGTAAACCGCATGGAATTGTAAATGTCCCAGTCAACAGTAAAGCATCTAAGGCAACCAGAAACAGATTACAAAAGATAATCGAACTCATTTTTGAGGAAGGTTTGCCCGCCCATTCATTCGCTAACAACTAATCACATGAAATACATTCAAGTTGTAACTTACAGAAAGTTACCAAAAGGAACAAAAGAGTACACCGAAGAAGTTACAGCATCAACACCAACTGCTGCTAAAAACTTTATACAAAACAAACTAGGAGTTGAAATTGAAGTTATTAAAAACTTGACTACAATTCCACCAGTAAACTAACTATTTTATTTTATTATGTCTTTATTTGATACAAACTATCGTACAGCAACCGTAACATTTTATAAAAATGATATGGGTTTAATTAGTGTAGATGTCCCTGCTACTAACTATGATAGTGCTAAAAGAACAGTCAGAGAACAGTATGGAAATGTAGATATTAAGAGGGTTAATCTTAACTAATGATAGATACAATTCTTTATGGAGACTGTAGAGACACCATTAGGACTATTGATACAGAAGTTCAAATGTGTGTTACTTCCCCACCTTACTATGGACTGAGAGATTACGGAGGAGAATCTAATCAGATAGGACAAGAGAATAGTCCAGAAGAATATATTAATTCTTTAGTGGAAGTATTCAAGGAGGTAAGAAATGTATTATCTGATGATGGTACATTATGGGTAAACATAGGCGATAGTTATTATAACTATCGACCAGGAAAAGGTCAAGGTTTAGTTAAACAATCAGTATCTAAAACTAAACAAGATTTACCTGATAAATGTGCAAGGAGAGCAAACAAATTAGAGGGATTAAAAGAAAAAGATTTAATCGGTATTCCTTTTATGTTAGCATTTGCACTAAGGACTGATGGATGGTATCTTAGGCAAGATATTATTTGGCATAAACCTAATCCTATGCCTGAGAGTGTGAAAGATAGATGCACCAAATCTCATGAATATATCTTTTTACTCAGTAAGAGTAAGAAATATTATTATGATAATGAGAGCATCAAAGAACCTGCTAAGGACTGGGGAACTAGAGATCGCACTAATGGAAAGTATCATAATAAGGGAACTGGACTACAACCGCACTCAGGATTAAGTAAGAGTTATCCAACAAAGAATAAGAGATCCGTTTGGAGTGTTACCAATAAACCATATAAGGATGCACATTTTGCTGTATATCCACCTGACTTAATTGAACCCTGCATTAAGGCAGGGAGTAGAAAAGGCGATATTGTGCTAGATCCATTCATGGGTAGTGGCACAACCGCTATGGTAGCAAAAAATTTAGGAAGGCATTATATAGGATGTGAATTGCATGAATCCTATGGAGATTTAATTGATAAGCGTGTGCCAGTTGAGAAACCTATACACAATTCACTTACAAAGGCATTAGATTTAGTATAATGGATCTATAGATCATTATACATTATGAAACTAACAACTGAAGAATTACAAGAACTCAAGTATCATCTAGCAGACAGAATTGTAGATAATATGGACATCAAAGACTTAGTAAAATATGTTTTTGATGATTACATGGAATATTTTGATAAAATCTCTGAAGTTGAATTCATGAATGAAGCAAAAAACTACTGGGATGATGCTTGCTTTGAGGAAGTATTGGAGGATGTTAGAGATTTTATAAAGTGTGATTTTAAAAAACCAATGGAAGATCGTGAAGCATCTAACATTTTTATTGACATTAACAACAATGGAGGTAAGTATTAATGCCACAAACAATATCAGTAGAATATACTCTAACTGATGAAGAGTTAGAGAATATTTTAGAAATGGCATCCTATGGTTCTAACTACTGGGCGGATGAGATCAATTACAACCTAGATGAGACTATGTTGATCGAAGTAGTAGAGGGTATGAGAGACAAGAAATATAATATCACAAAAAATATGATCGAGCAAAGTATTGTCGCAATTGCTGAGAATAAAGTTGAAATACAATTACATACAAGTAATCGTAAGAAAGTTTTTGATTACATGACTAGGGATATATGGGATACTGATGCATGTTCATCAATAGATTACATTTGTGATTCTACTATGGCGGACTGGATTTTACAATGTGCATGTATGGGCGACATTCCTTATGGGTAATGTGACAATAACATTTCCGCACACTAATCACACTATTTTCTCAAGAAATAGACTACAATACTAATATACAAACAAAGGAGTTTTAAATGCCAAATTGGTGCAAAAATAGAGTTACAGTATGGTCAAGCATGTCAGACAAAGAAACCGACCAACTGAACCGTATCAAAGAAATCTTTACATCTAAGGATACAGTTTTTGGTAAAATCATACCTAGTCCAGACTGGGCAACTATTCCAAATGAGGATGGAGAACTACCTACAGTCAGAGAACACAAAAATCCAAAAACAGGCGAAGTGTCATTTGTTACAACTGAATTTCCTAAAAGTGGCAAGCAAGATTCCAGATGGTACGATTGGAATTTACAAAACTGGGATACTAAATGGGATGTTGTAAATTCAGTTGAGGTAGATGCTGAGGAAGATATGCTAGAACTTAACTTCAATACAGCATGGAGTCCACCAGAATCAATATGTCACAAATTGCGTGAAATGTTCCCTGATGTTAGCATACAATGGTTCTATGATGAACCAGGAATGGAAATTGCAGGTTACCTGTAAACCACTTTTATAAGTGTCCACTATAGAGACTATTTCAACCAGATAGTCTCTATAATGTAAATATACAACAGATTTTTTATTATGTCATCACAAATGTTATTTCTTATAGATGTATATTCTGACTGGTGCAAGAAAAACAAATTTCCTAGAGTATGTGCATCCGACCTACTAGAAATGCCAGAATACAATGGTAGGTTAAATTTATTACAAAAAACATGGTTAGAGAATTTTATCTCTACATGGGATCTAGTCAACCAATACACTTAATTATCATGAGAATATTAAATGCTCAAGAGTATAGACTCTTAACTGAAACAGTATTGAATTCAGTTCAATATATCAATCAGAATAACAAAGATCAACTAAATTCAATTTTAGATAAACTTTACAATGGAGAAGTGACTGATGAGTAAGTACAAAACAACACCAAAAGAAAAAATGATAATCAATCTCATGGAGGAGGTTATTAACATTTTATCAACTTGCGAAGATTTATCTGATCCCGCATTTTCAATGTATGACACTATGAAACATGCGGTTGACAAAGAAGTTTACTATCCATTATACGACAAATGAAAATTACATTTAAAAACACAAAGAAAGAAATTTATGATGCTATGCTACGGTATGATAACATAAAATTTCTAAAAGAGAAGGATATTATCAAATTAAAACAAGAGAGAAATATTCTTGTTTACTTGGTTATCATCCTATTTACTACCACTTGCTTATTCTAATGAAAACCTATACTAACTATTTGGGTTCAAAATTTGATATTGAACCAATAACTAAAACAGTCAATCGTTACACTAGAGCAGGGAATGAGGGTAGAAATATCTTTTGTCCTAAGTGTGATAAAAGATCGAGGGTATTCCATTTTAGTTGGTCAGCACTTAATTGTCAGCATTGTGACACTATGATAGACAAAAATCAATGGAGGACAGTTTAATGAAAACTAACAACTTAAAACTGACTGATAAACAATTGAAAAGTTTATATCATTTTGTAGAGGAGTTTAATTTAAACAAAAATCCACAAATTGATAGAGTCCATTCTAAACTATTCAAATTATTTTGGGATCGAGAGGAGGAGTGTGCCAATAATATTTCCGCACATTAACCACAGCATTTTTCAACCATTGTGTCTATAATGGTAGTATAAGACAAATCAAACTATGAGAACTTGGATTTTTAAAGACTACTTAAATGATAAGCATGGGGAATTCATACCTATGCAAACTATTGAATCAGAATTTTTCGGTAGGCACTTTTTCATTGACATTGGATTCCACTTTATTACAGCACCTAGTCTCAAGTCAGGTGGTTATGACAAGTCACAATTAGAATATGTTAGTGACTGGACTGACTGGGAAGGTGTTGATATGGGCGAATTGATGGACATTAATCGCAAACTATGTTGGAATCAATGGCAAGAAGATAGAGAGAAAGCAAGGGAAGAATACCTTGAACTAGAGCATGCAGTTGAGACTGGAGACATCACTTACTTCTAATGATTATTGACCCTTTTTTAAACAACCCAAACACACTTTACTATCAAAAACTCATGAATAACAAAATAGAAACAAAACACTGGGATTTACAGTCAGATCTAGCAGATTGTATCCAAACTGATTTCGGTGGTAATGAAGAAAAATTACTAGATGAGATCCTATCTGAATACTTAACACTAATTGATGATAAAAGGAAGGATGAGTTAAGAGAAATCATAACAGAAAATTTCTTAGGAGGTGTTTAAAATGAACTATAAAGAGTCAATTGTGCTAGATGGATACATCAATCTATGGGAAGTTATCCCAGAGGATAAACATTCAAAACTTGCTAACTTGATATGGAAAGCATTAGATGATGAAGGAATTACATTATCACAGGATGCAGAGTTAAGTATTCGAGTGTATGACAGTATAGAAAGTGGCACATAATTGTGCTATTTTCTCACAATTACCATTATAATAAGTACATAACAAACAAATCTAATTATGGTCATCCTAGAATCAATCGAATATGATAGAACTACATCCGATCAGGAAGAACTAGAGTTCAAAGAATTCAATGCTCTAGGTTTTTGGGATTATACAACTTCGGATGATCTATGGAATAGAGTAGAAAAGTACATGGGAACTAAACTACATTCTATTAGATTTTGTGATAATAGACCACACATACTTACATCATTCAAATAAATGAAAACACAATTACATGAGTTCTATGTGACTCGCAAATGCACTAAAATGGAATACTTTACTGTTAGAGCAGAAAGTATGGATCAAGCAAAGTATGAAGTAGAACATGGTTATGACTACTACAATTTCGATTGGGATGAATTCGATCATGAAACAGTTGATATAGTAGAGCAAGAGATCCCAGTTCAACAACTTACATTATCAGGAGTATTTTAAATGAACCCACAATTTAAAGTACCATTAACTGAGCATCAAATCTCTACCATTCTTTACACTATGGAGGGTTACATGCAAGGATCGGATGATAATGAAGATTCTAACTTTGTTAGTGATGTTGATGAAATTTTTAGAATTCTTGAGACTACCATAGACAAATACTATGATAAGGTAGAAAAGGCACAAAGTAAACAACCCGAACCAGAATGGTAGGACAGTTTACTTAGTGTCCACTATTTGCACTATTTTCAAACTATTGCCATTATAATGGTAATATACAACGGAGAAAAATTTATGAGTACATTACATCATGAAGCATTACTAGAAGATTGTTTTGATGAAGCAATACAATCTTTTTGTGAGTCTAACAAATTGACTGAAGCAGAATTTGCTGAAATATCTAATCATGAAGGTGTTATATTAGCAATAGAGAAAAGTGCTAGACAAAGATTTGAGGACTTGTGCCAGTGAAAATACCGTCCACACATTTCCCATTTACATGGAGCAACTACTATAATAAAGGTATAGCGTCACCAAACTTTATGAATCAATCCGATAGAATCAGTCCAGAAATCAAAGAATTTGCAGAATATGTATTTTCTTTTTATGGTGCTGATGATGCCATTTACCCTATGAAGCATAATAAAACTAATCAGTTAGTCACTTATTATGAAATATTACTTGCTATTGATCTCTTAATGAAAGAGTACAAAAGAAGAGAAAATGACACAATACCGTTCACTTATGGAGGTGGAGATTCTCTTGATAGAGAGAGAGTAAGGGATGTACTTGTTAAGTCAATGGATTTCGATAAAAATATGTATGGAGGTGCGATATAATGACCACCAAACAATTAATTAGAGAATATGTTGATGACCACTATAAAACATTTGGATTTTATCCTTATGAGGTGGAAGTTGACGGTCAAGTTTACTCTTATGGTGGTTACTGGACAATCTTAGAGGATGATAGATTTGATTAAATCCAATAGTGTGACGATTATATTTCCGTCCACTATTGACCCTATTTTACAAACATTACCCTTATAATGGGTATATACAAAAGGATTTTATTATGCCCCGAACAAACAAATCAAGTAAAAGACTAGATGCAAAGACTAAGCAAACAATCAAAAATATTGAGTTTTGTATAGATCAATGCGGTATGAATGATGATGAAATCGGAGAAATGCTTAGAGCAATTGAAAAACTACATATAAGTTCAGTTCAACATTTTTGTGAAGAGTTCGTTTTTATTGCAGAGGGAACTACACCAAAAGAAAACCTAAAATATCATCATGATGACTTTTTCAATATAGCAGAATTCAATGCAATGTATTGGGGACAAAATCAACAAATGGACACTTAGATTAGTGTCCACTATTGACCCTATTTTACAAACATTACCCTTATAATGGGTATATAACAAACAAATTTTATTATGGTAACACTAAGTACAAACTACAAAGAAACTTTAAAATCTGAGACTGTTACAACTATTGATGAGTTACTAGAGGATTATAACATAAATTTCGGATTAGATGAAATACTAGAATTCATTGATGAGTATGGAGAAGAAAATATTAACTATTTCGCTGACTATGATTATCTAGTTCACAATATACATGCATTTGGTAGAGAGCAAGAAGTAATAGATGCTTATATTAATGATAGTCTAGGTAGCATAAGTTATATTGATTCAATAGATGTTGATGCATATTGCGGACAATTTGATGATAAAGAAGATTTTATTACTCAATATGAGTTAGTAGATATTGATATTCCTAGATGGTTAGTTATAGATTATGATGCAACTTGGGAGTGTAATGTTCGTCATGATTATTCTTGGAATGAAGAAACTAATGATGTATGGAGGAATCACTAAAATGACAATTTACAATCCTAAGTATGATAAAAGAACCGCAATCTTTACTGAGTTATGTTCACTTTATGAGAGTAATAATAGCGATTTTTATTACATTTTAGATGGATTAGTTACTATCTTAAATGATAATCAACTAGAGCAAGTTAAACAACTAATTGTTAATGGTGAGGTAGAAAAATGCAACTAACAAGTAAGTGTGGCACTATGGTTATCGACTATTACAAGTGCAAATCTTGGAAAACTAATAAAGTTTTACCTACTGTTTACTTAATGGTATCAACTTTTAAAGGTGTTACTATCAAGAAACAAAACTTACAAGAATTAGAGTTTTATAGTTCAGTAGGTAGAAAAATAGATCATGGTTACATCAAAACTGGACAAAATGACCTACCACAATATTATGATGAAAATTTAGATAATGATGGTAGATTATACAATCTCGATAAGAATGTATGCCCTGAGATAACAAAAGCATTTAAAGAACTAAGAGACAAAAACCGATTATGAACAATTATTACAATCACATTAATAAAGGCATATTTTTCATAATATCCTTTATAATGGTTATAGAAACAATCAACTTTCAAAACTATGCAAACATCTATTAAATCAATAAGCAAAAACCATAGCATAGGCACTTTAATAGAGTTGTATATGAAAGAAAATACTGATTACTTTAATGGTTCAGTTGAGAGAATGATCTCATTTGTGAATGACCTTACACAATGGAAGTTTATCACAATGGGATTTAATGATAGGACACAAAAACCATATATTGTTTATAGTGATACAAAATTTTACAAACTGACTGAACTGTTTAAAATTGATCCACAATATGCCAATTAGATTTGTGTCCACTATTGACCCTATTTTTCAAACATTGCGATTATAATGGTAGTATAAACAAACAAAATTGATTTTTTATGAAATACGCAATTTTTACAAAACCAGTTCAATTTACAAAAGATTATAAGCATGCATGCATTATTGCGGATGAATACTTTAACAAAACTGGTATAATTGTTGCGGTAGAGGAGGTTCAGCGATTACATCAATTTCCATCACAAAACGCTGACCTTTACAAAACACCTTATTTTACAGAATTTGCATCATGAAATTAACAATCACAGTTACAGGCGGACAGTATCAAATGTTACATAACCTAATGTGTGATGCCTATGATCGAGGTTATGACCAAAGACCTAGAATAGACACACAAACATTTGATAATCTTATGGATGCCATTTGTAATGCAAAAGAGTGTGACAATAATATTTCCGCACACTAATTGCCCTATTCTCTCAAAAAATAGACTACAATACTATTATACAAACGAATTTATTAATCATGAAATACAATTACACTTTCACAACTGACGAGGATCAAGTACTGTTAGATATGTTACAGTACTTTGATGATATGGGTTTACCTGAGCATATAGACGCTAAAGCATACGACAGTCTAAGCGATAAGTTTTTCAAAAACAACCCTGCATAGTGACGATTATATTTCCGTCCACTATTGACCCTATTTTTTAAAAAAATAGACTACAATACTATTATACAAACAAATTAATTCATTTTTTCACTTATATGACAAATACAAAACTCACTCAGCAACTAATCAACAGAATTCAAGAAGTTGAGAAATTTAACGATATTGCAGAATTATGCGAGGATTTTCAAACTTTTGTAGATGAGTTGAGCGACTGGGAAGTTTCACATATTGGTGGAGTTGACTTTTTCTCAGGTAAAAGAGTAACTGATCCTGTAACTGGTAGATCTGACTGGGAACTAAATCAAGAGTTAGATATGACTATGTTAGATAATTTCTTTAATTCATTTGGATGCACAAAAGCAAATCCACATCCGACTAGCAAATACTACAACGCTAGGGTTATGTAACTAATTGTTTCAATTCCCCCATATATGCCCCATTAGTGGCAAAAATCCATTATACTAATAATAACAAAACAATTTCACTTCATTTTTTAAATCATGCGTAAAATCGAAACACAAATGAACATGGCAATCAGATCACAAAAGAACTGGGCGGGCGGTAATACAACCGTATTTACTGATGATGCAGGTTTATACTCTACAGTTTACCTACATGGTAACAAAATTGCTTCATACTCTCATGTAGATAGATCTCTTGAATTGCTAGATGGCGGTTGGCAGTCCAATACAACCAAATCACGCTTAAATGCACTTTGCTCAGAGTTAAAACCAGGTTTTAGAGTATTTCAAAAGCAATTTGAGTGGTTTATTTCAGATACACTAAACAACAAAACTTTCCCATTCACTTCTGGCGGTTTAATCACCGCCTAAGATTGTCCTTACTAATTAACATTTTACTAACCTAATTATGCCTAGAAAAACATCACTAACCGTAGAAAAGTTATCAAAAGATATTAACTTTTTCTATGGTTATATTGCTGAGTGTGAGTTACTACTACCGTTTAATGCTAATGTAAACAATACCTTAGAATATATCAAATCTGAGTATCAACAAGAAGATTTAATTATATCTCACAAAGTATTAGATAGTGGCGATATTACACTTTATATTAATGGTACTGGGGAAAAGCAAATTAACTCACTAATTAATATTATCTCGGAAGATTATAATGTCATTGATTGTCAATTAGAGTCAATCACAGAATGTTAAATAATACGAGAATCGACCGCCCCTAAAAGTTAATGAAACTAGAAGATTGCAAAGTTGGATTAACAATTAAGTATGAACATATGCAGGGGCAAATACAATTTATTAGTGACCAATATATAACCTTTTGTGTTAGTGAACAAGAGGTAACTTGCAAGTTAAGTAAATACAAAACCACTAAATGTTGTCTCTTAGTGTTTCCCCACCAACTAAAAGATTGTACACTAATTAACACTAATGAAACACAGAATACCGCAGAGTAAGTTATATTTAACCGCATAATATGTAAATCGCAGTTATAACAATACATCTCACACATTTGCACACTA